>Ga0157369_10006895_pt1 | contig 13108 bp, 9 predicted proteins | sample C25metaG_FD_113461 | JGI IMG/M metagenome (GOLD analysis project Ga0157369, IMG submission 113461) | Corn rhizosphere microbial communities from Kellogg Biological Station, Michigan, USA - C2-5 metaG | ecosystem: Host-associated > Plants > Roots > Rhizosphere > Soil | place: USA: Michigan...
CGACCGACGCGACCCAGGCGGCGATCATGTCGATCGCCCCGCCCGGAAACGCGAGCCGCGTCACTGCCGGGTCGACCCCGTTGGCAACGCTGGCGCTGACCAGCGCGGCATCGCTCCAGCCGTCGAAAATGGCCGCTTCGGCGATCGCCGGCGCCGAGGCAACCGCGGTCTCCACATTCATGACCAGCACGGCATCGCTGGCGGGATCGTCGAGCAGGACATCCAGCGCGGCAAGATAGCGCCTTACGTCGGCGTCGCCGGAAATATCGACGGGATTGGCCTTCGACCATGTAGGCGGCAGCACCGCATCGAGCCTTGTGGCCACCTCCGGAATGAGAGCCGGCGCGGTTCCCCCGAGTTCCGTCAGACGATCCACAGCCAGAATGCCGAGGCCGCCGCCATTGGTCAGGATCGCCAATCTGTTGCCACTCGGACCGTGAACGTGGCGTGCCAACAGCTCGGCGCAATCGAATAGCTCGCGCAGGTCGCGGACACGCAACAGCCCTGCCCGCCGAAAAGCGGCATCGTACACGGCATCCGAACCGGCAAGCGCACCCGTATGGGTCGCGGCGGCTTTCGCCCCCTGCTTCATGCGCCCGGATTTCACGACGACCACGGACTTGAGGCGCGAAGCGGCGCGTGCGGCTGACATGAACTTTCGTGCGTCCCTGACGGCCTCCACATACAGGAGAATCGCGCTCGTCTTTTCGTCCAGCGCGAAATAATCGAGCAGGTCCGCGACGTCGACATCGAGCTGGTCGCCGATCGAAACGATTCCCGAATATCCGACAGCTCTCTCCGCGCCCCAATCGACCATCGCGGCCGCGATCGCGCCGGATTGCGAAATCAGCGCCAACGAGCCGGATCTCGGATGACGGGCCGCGAAGCTGGCATTCAATGCAACGCCGGGAAACATCACACCGAGGCAATTCGGTCCGACAATGCGCATCTTGTGAGTGCGTGCCGCTTTCTCGACGGCGTCCGCCATAGACCCCGGTCCGTGACCGAGCCCGGACGAGATAATCACAGCCCCAGGCACGCCGCGCTCACCGGCATCCCCGATGATCTCGGGTATCGCCGGGGCTGGCGCGGTAACGACGATCAAATCCGGGACAAACGGCAGCGATTTCAAATCGGGCGACGTCGTTACGCCGTTGATGGCCTCATATTTGGGGTTGACCACCGCAATCTCACCGGCAAATCTGCCCTTGTGGATGTTCTGGAGGATCAGGGCCCCGATCGAAGACGGACGCCTGCTTCCACCTACGATCGCGACGCGCCGTGGCGCAAAGATCCGGTCGAGGCCAAAACTGGACATTACGCCGCCTGAAAGGGAATAACCGGAGGATACTGCCGCAACGCTGTCCGCTCCATCGCTCTCATGATATCTTCGCGTGCGATGATGCCGACGAGATTGCGCCAGCGGTCGACGACGGGCAGGCTCTTGACCCGATGCTTGAGCATGAGCTCAAGAACGCGCTGCAAGCTGGTGTCAGGGTCGACGGCAATGACGTCACTGGTCATGATTTCGTCGACTGTCGTCGCCATACCCTCCGTGTAACGCGGCAAGATGTGATCTTGCGAGAGCGCGAAGACGTTCAGGGCGTCGAGCTTGGATACTATCCCAACAAGCGCGTCAGCATGCAGCACGGGGTAGGCATCGAAATCATCCGCCGCAAAAAGGCGGTAGAGATCGCCGACAGTCGTTTCTGGCGCGACACTTCGCACCTTGCGCGTCATGTTGGTCTCGACACGCTCTTGGAGAAATTCGTACATCGTCAGCCTCCTTCAAAATGAGGACCGCCATCAAGCCGAAGTGTTCCTAAACCGAACGCCGGGCTCGAACGTTGACCGAAATCAAATGGCGATGAAATCGAAGCGTCCATAATTCTGCTAAGAATGACCGGATGATTGTGACATGTATGCGATGGCCCTTTCCGCGCGCGGAGCGCCCCTGACGTTCCAGGAACGGCCGGACCCGACCCCCGGGCCGGGCGAGGTTCGCGTCAGGGTGAGAGCCTGCGGCGTGTGCAGAACCGACCTGCATGTCGTGGACGGCGAGCTTCCAGATATCCGCTATCCAATCATTCCCGGGCACGAAGTTGTCGGCCGGATAGACGCACTCGGCGCCGGCGTCCACGATCTGGAACCGGGAACACGCGTCGGCGTGCCCTGGCTCGGCTACACCTGTGGCGAATGCTTCTATTGCCGCGTGGACAAGGAAAATCTCTGCGATCGACCCAAATTCACGGGCTATACACGCGACGGCGGCTTTGCCAGCCATCTCGTCGCTGACGCCAGATACTGCTTTCCGCTTAGTGAAGAAGGCGACGACGCGGCAGTTTCGCCGCTGCTTTGCGCCGGCTTGATCGGCTGGCGATCCCTGGTGATGGCCGGCGACGGCAAGACCCTCGGGATCTACGGCTTTGGCGCGGCTGGCCACATTGTGGCGCAGGTGGCGCGCGCGCAGGGGCGGACAGTGTATGCATTTACCCGCGGTGGCGACCAAGAGGCGCAACAGCTTGCGCTTTCGCTCGGTGCAGATTGGGTCGGCGCTTCAGAAGACACGCCACCAGCCGAGCTCGATGCGGCCATCATCTATGCCCCGGTCGGGTCTCTGGTGCCGCTCGCCTTGCGCGCGGTGCGCAAGGGAGGACGGGTGGTTTGCGCCGGCATTCATATGTCCGACATTCCCGCGTTTCCCTATCACATTCTCTGGGGCGAACGCCAAATCATCTCCGTCGCCAATCTGACCCGAAAAGACGGCATCGATTTCTTCAAGGCCGCCGCAGCAATGAATATCCAGACGCACACGACCGTCTTTCCGCTCGAGCAAGCCAACGAAGCGCTGGCCCGCCTGCGGGAAGGAAAGCTCGTAGGCGCCGCGGTGCTGCGTCCATGACCGGAACGCCAAAAGTGCACGTTTGGGAGCCTGACCAGACTGCTGTACTCGCCTTTCTTGGCGGCGGGGTGGGCGACGGAACAACGACGCGGGTAGACACACACGCATCGATCGTGTTCCTCCAACCGGATCGGGTCCTGAAGATCAAGCGCGCAGTGCGGCTCCCCTTTTTGGACTACTCGACACTCGATAAACGCAGGCGCGCCTGCGAGGAAGAGCTTGCCATCAACCGGCGCTACGCTCCCCAGATCTACCGCCGCATCGTCCCGATCACGCGAGGTTCAAACGGGCTTCAGATCGGCGGAGACGGCCTGCTGGTCGAATGGGCGGTCGAAATGGCCCGGTTTGACGAGAACACGACGCTGGACCATCTGGCGCGAGCCGGCAAGCTATCGCCGGAGCTTGCCGAGGCGGTCGCGGACGTCATTGATGCTGCCCATCGACGCGCAGAAGTTTCAGACGGCTCCGCGTGGCTCGCGTCCATCGCGGCAATCATCAATCGCAACAGTGACAAGTTTCGCGAGCAGGCATTGCTCGCACCTGACGCGATCGAGCACTTGCACAAGGTAAGCCACGAACGGTTAACCGGAGCGCGGAGCCTGTTACAAGAACGGGCGGCGGCAGGCCTGGTGCGGCGCTGTCACGGCGATGCACACCTGGGCAATATTGCTCTGATTGACGACAAGCCCGTGCTGTTTGATGCGATCGAATTTGACCCGGTAATCGCAACCACCGACGTTCTTTATGATCTGGCTTTTCCGGTCATGGACCTGGTGCATTTCGGCCTGAACGCCGCGGCGAACCGATCGCTCAACCGATATCTGCTGAGGACTTGGCCGGAAAGCGGGAGCGCACTCCGGCTGCTGCCCCTGTTCCTGTCGATGCGCGCCGCAATCCGCTCAAATGTGCTCTTCACGAAAAATGAGCAATCGTCGGCTGATAAAAGTGTTGTCGAGGAAGCCAAATCCTATTTTGATCTCGCGCTGACGTTTCTAAGACCAGTGCGGCCGTCTCTAACAGCCATCGGCGGCAAGTCCGGCACGGGGAAGAGCGTATTGGCTCGCGACGTCGCAGGGCTGGTCGGAACGCCACCTGGCGCCGTCATCCTGCGTTCCGATGTCATCCGCAAGGAGCTGTTCGGTGTGGATCCGCTTGTGAAGCTGCCAGCCGCGGCCTACGCGCCCGACGTCACGGAACGTGTCTACAGCACGCTGAATGAGCGCGCACAGCAGATCATCGCGCAGGGGTTCTCCGTGATTATCGACGCTGCCTTCCTGCGAGAAGCCGAGCGAGACAAGCTCTCGACCGCAGCCGAAGGAATTGGAGCAGACTTTCGTCCCGCTTTTCTCGACGCCGATCTCGACGTCCGCCTCTCTAGGATAGGATCGCGCATGCGGGACGCGTCAGATGCAACGAGCGAGGTAGCCACCCAACAGGATGACTACGATATCGGACGGCTCCACTGGCCTCGCGTCGATGCCTCGGGGTCACCTCAACAGACGCTCGATCGAAGCAAAGCTTTTCTGCTGCCCTGAGGTTACGTGAAAATACGGGATAGAGGGGCTCTACACGTGCGCTCGTAGACTCAGAGCGGAGATGCCGGATATCGCAAAACAACTATTGATCCTTATCAATGTGCGAACAGTGCCGTCACGCAACAATGAACCCTTCGCGCGGTGATGGCGGGCATCATGATCGACGATGATTTGCCAATGAGGAGGTTTGACATGCGCAGTCGCATCTTAGGACTCACGGCATCTGCTCTCATTCTGGCGTATGGCTCAGCCGGCGCCCTTGCACAAAATCAAATGACACCCCCATCAGATCAGCAACGAATGCAATCGCATTCCATGGGCCAGGAAGACGCGGGCGTGATGGGGCCCGGAAGGATGATGGGCCGCGGCATGATGGGTGGAGGCATGATGGGATCACCATTTATGATGCGTATGGTGTTCGCTCTGATGGATGCGGACGACGACGGGACCATTTCCCTGCAGGAGTTTCAGGCAGCTCACGAACGAATTTTCAAGGCAATGGACAGCAATAAAGACGGCAAACTTACGCCGGAGGAGATGCAAGCGTTCATCCACGGGACTATGTGATCGGTTCCGCTGACGAGCAAGCAGAACAAATAGCCCGTGTATTCGCCCGCTCGAAAATGGCTGGCTCATGACAGAGCGAACGTTTGCCGGCATCCCGAGCCGTGACCAGGCGCGCCACTTCCATGTCGGCCGCTGGACCCGTTGCCGACATGGGTGATGAACGTCAGAAGTCCGGTTCGTAGCAGTTTAGAGTCGACTAACACTTAATAAAGTGGGGAAGCCGCCCACTAACCCAAGCCTAACCCAAGCTGGGTGCGGATATTGGGGCGGGCGTTAGCGCCGTAGCTCGACCAACGGTCGACAAGGCTCCAGTCCTAAATTCGGCCAGTGGTGCAAGGGCATTCGCTCCGAATGCGTCCACGAAGCGCTGGCAACCTGATAGCGTGTCACGGCTCAAGGACATACGAACCGGGTGCGTCGCCCAGCGAGGCGCCTTTTTGGTTGGTACTATCCGGCACTGGCGGCGCGACCGGTAGGCCAGAATGCGAAGCCAGAAACCGTGTCCACTCGGTCCACCATGAACCCTCGTAGGACGGCGCCCGCTTGATCCACTCATCCGGGCCGACGTAGGGATCACCGGCCTTCTTTGTCAGCACCTGATAGCTATGCCCCTCCTCCGTCGGCGGCGCAACGATGCCGGCATTGTGTCCGCCGCTGGTCAGCACATAGGTGATGTCCGCATTGGCGAGGAAATGAATTTTGTAAGTCGATTTCCAGGGCGCCACATGGTCGCGCTGGGTCCCAACGACAAACATCGGCATGTGCAGATCAGAAAGGGCGAGCGGCTTGCCGTCGACCTGATAGCGGCCCTCGGCGAGATCGTTGTTGAGGAACAGCCGGCGCAAATAGTCGGAATGCATTCGATAGGGCATGCGGGTGGCATCTGCATTCCATGACATCAAGTCATTGGGAGGCGCCCGCTCTCCGACCAGGTAATCCCGAATGACGCGCGACCAAAGCAAATCGTTGGTCCGCAACATTTGAAAGGCGCCTGCCATCTGTGCGGTCCCCAGGAAGCCCCGGCGCCACATCAGATCCTCCAGGAATGCAACCTGGCTCTCGTTGATAAACAGCGTCAGTTCGCCGGCTTCGGTGAAATCGGTCTGAGCTGCAAGCAATGTTACGGAGCGGAGGCAATCCAGGCGATCGCGGCTCAACCGAGCAGCAGCGATCGACAACAGAGTGCCACCGAGGCAATACCCTGCGGCATGGATGGACCGTCCCGGCATGATCTCGTTGATTGCGGTGATCGCCTCATCCACTCCGAGCTCGCGATAATCTTCAAGGCTGAAATTCCGGTAGTTGGACGGCGGGTTCTTCCAGGAAATCATGAATACGGTGAAGCCATTCTCCACCAGAAAGCGTACCAGCGAATTGCAGGGCGAAAGGTCGAGAATGTAATATTTCATGATCCAGGCTGGCACGATCAGCACAGGCTCTGGACGGACCGTCTGCGTCCTAGGCACATACTGAATGAGCTCGATCAGCTCATTGCGATACACGACCGCGCCTGTAGTGATGGCGACATCCTTGCCGACAACGAATTGCTGATCACTTCTCAGCTTTCCGCCTGCAAGCAGGGCCTGACAATCCTCGATCCAGTTATGCAGGCCCGAGACAAAATTCCCGCCGCCAGTCTCCATGATCTTGCGCAGCACTTTCGGATTACTAATGACGAAATTGGTCGGCGCCACGGTATCGAGACATTGGCGAAGCACGAAGTCGGCGATTGCGGCGTTCGAGTGCGCCAAGCCGTGAATGTCAGTTGTAGTGGAATGCCACCATTGTTCCGTCAGCAGGAAAGCTTGCGCCAGGATATTGAAGGACGGCAGCTCCCAATCCGAGCCCGTAAAGCGACGGTCGTTGTCCGATGGCTTGATCAAGGACCACGGCTGGAACATGGCGCGCCTCGGTGCCAAGGTGTCGACAAATTGAATGGCGTTCTGCAGCGCCTGACCGACAAGAGCGGACTGCTTTCCGGGCGACGCCAAAAGATGCAACTGCCAATCCGCAAAAGCCAATGCCAGCGCGGCCGGTGAGAGCCCACCTGTAAAGCGTGCCAACGCGGCATGGAAGGATCTATCGATGGCGCCGACTGCGGCGGCCGGGTCGTGCGCAGCCGTTGGCACCGCTACGCTCAAAGACGGCTCGTCACCAGGATCCGTTGTCGAATTGGTGATTTTTGGCTTAGCGTTGATCGATGCTGAGGCTGTCATGAGCGAGCTCCTCATTGTAGCTTACTGCATGACCCAGCCTGAGAATTGCGCTGGATCAATTGCCCGTCGCGACAACGGCCCGGAATATATGCCATTCGTCTCGGATTGACCAAAATCAATGATCGGGAGTTCGAGCAGGCAGATAAATTGAACATTACCTCCCCACCCCACTAAGGCCGTCGCCCCCGACGGCCTTCTCTTTTTTGGCTTTTCCCTACCGCCCTTCGACGCGGAGATCATCGAGAAAAGGACGGGGTCGTTTCGACGGCGTGGCGAGCTTGAGCTGCATCAACTCGCGGATTGAGTGCGGCCTTATCTTCACCTGGATTCATTCAAGCAACGCAAAGACGAAAGCGCCTGCGATGATCCAAGGTTCTCAAGCGACCGATGCTTTGCCCGCGGAGTTCTGGCAACTGCCCGCGGACGTCATCTTCTACAGACTCGGTTCTGAAGCGAACGGGCTTTCGCAAAGCGAGGCGGAGAAACGTCTTGCGATTTTTGGAGCGAACCGTGTTGAAGCCTCCAAAACCCAGTCGGTCCTTCAAAAAATCGGCCGCCGCGTCTTGAACCCCCTTGTCACCATGTTGTTGGTGGCCGCGGCGGTATCTGGAGTGAGCGGCGATTTTGGCAGCTTTGCAATCATCGTCGCCGTCCTATGTCTGTCTCTCACGCTCGACATCGTTCAGGAACATCGCGCCGAACTAACTGCCGAGGCCTTGCGGGATTCGGTCGCGATCCAGGCCGACGTGGTACGCGGCGGCGCCGACATCTCAATACCGGTCCAGGCGCTCGTCCCTGGCGATATTGTCCAGCTCCGCACCGGCGACCTTATACCAGCCGACGGCATTGTTCTTGAATCCCGGGAATTGCAGGTCAACGAGGCCCTGATGACGGGAGAGCCCTTCCCCGCATTCAAGACCAGTGCGCCCTGCTCCACGAAGTCACCTGCTGAGGCCACGAATGCCCTGTTCGCCGGAACAAGCACGGTCGGCGGAAGCGGCAGGATGCTGATCGTGGAAACCGGAAGCCGTACCCGCTTCGGCACGATCGCTGCGGCGCTCGCGGCGAACGCGCCACCCACCGTCCTTGAAATGGGTGTGCGCCGACTTGGACTACTGATCCTTCGGCTTACGCTGTTTCTCACCCTCTTTGTGTTAATGGCGCATCTCGTAGCACAACGCCCCGCAATGGAGTCGTTTCTGTTCGCGGTTGCGCTCGCCGTTGGGCTTACGCCAGAGCTACTGCCAATGGTGATGACCGTGACGCTCGCGCGCGGAGCGCTGCGCATGGCGGCGCGAAAGGTCATCGTCAAGCGCTTGTCCGCAATTCACGACCTCGGTGCCATGGACACTCTTTGCGTCGACAAGACCGGCACTCTGACGGAAGCCAGAATCACGCTGGTAGCGCATGTCGATCCCGAGGGGCGTGACAGCGATCGCGCACTCAGTCTTGCGCACCTGAACAGCTCCTTCCAAGTCGGCTTCCGAAGTCCCCTGGATGAAGCGATACTCGCGGCGTATCATGAGGGCATTGATAGCTGGGTTCGGCTCTCGGAAGTTCCCTTTGACTTCGAACGGCGGTGCCTGTCGGTGTTGGCTGCGCGCAACGCCAAACCTGTCCTGATCTCGAAAGGAGCTCCAGAATCCATTCTCGCGCGCTGCGCCGCTGTCGAAATCGACGGACTCGCGCATCCGCTCGACGAAGCCTGGCAACAGAAGCTGACAGACATACAGGATCGCTACGCGCATGAGGGCTTCCGCCTCTTGGCAGTAGCGACCCGGTCGATGCCCTCGACCCAGAAGACGGTTACGGTCGACGACGAGGTCGACCTCACGTTGATTGGCTTCTGTGTCTTTGCGGACTCACCGAAGCAGGACGCGGCTGACGCCATCACGAGCCTTACATCGTTAGGCGTGAGGATAAAGATCCTCTCGGGAGATCACGCTGCTGTGGTTGAGCACGTCGCAGGATCAGTCGGACTTCCGTCGGATCGCGTCATGACCGGCAGCGAAATCTCGGAGCTGACGGATGCTGAACTCGCAGCACGGGTCGACGATGTCGATCTTTTTGCGCGTATCGACCCTGATCAAAAGCGACGGATCATCACAGCACTCCGCCATCGCAACCACGTAGTGGGCTTTATGGGAGACGGCGTCAACGACGCACCTGCCATTCATACGGCTCATGTTGGTATATCCGTCACTGGCGCGACGGAGGTCGCACGCGCTGCCGCCGACATGATCCTGCTGGCCCCCGATCTTTCGGTATTGGCGGCCGGCGTGCGCGAGGGCCGACGAACATTTGCGAATATCCTGAAATACGTTCGCATGGGAACCAGCTCGAACTTCGGCAACATGCTCTCGATGGCTCTGGCCTCAATCGTACTGCCGTTCCTACCATTGCTGCCCCTGCAAATTCTTCTGAATAACCTGCTCTACGATCTCTCGGAAGTGGGTATCCCCTTCGATGAAGTCGACCAAGAGGACGTCGAGCGGCCTCATGCCTGGGATATGCCAGGGATTCTTCGCTTCACTATCGTCATGGGCGCAGTTTCATCCCTGTTTGACGCAATCACCTTTCTCACTCTTCTCAAGGTCTTTCACGCAGATGCGACGCTGTTTCAGACGGGATGGTTTGTCGAGTCGATCGCCACCCAAATCCTGGTCATTTTCCTGATCCGCTCGCGCCGGATGCCGTGGCGCGCGAACCGGCCGCACATCATACTTATAGCGACCTCGCTAGGCGCCCTCGGTGCCGGTGTGGCGCTTGCGCTCGGTCCGTGGGGGCGCTTATTCGGCTTTACAACGTCCTCCGTGACATTGATCGCAACGATTGTCGCTATAATCGTGGCCTATCTCTCAGCGGCAGAGGCAACCAAGCGGCTGGCGCTTTCAAGCAAGCAGAGTGCAATTTGACGGAGCCCTATTTGAAGCCGCTTATTCGCGCAAATGGAGCTACTCGCAAAATGAGAAGACCAATATAGCGTTCGATGGGAACCCAGAACGGCTCGCTGGTTGCCGAAACGAATAGCGGGTGAGGCGTGCACGGGAAGCCGCAACCATCCGCTTTTGCGATGACTGGTTGGAATTCGAGCCCGAACGTTGCAGTCATAGACCGGCCCACTCGCCGGCACCAACTGAAGGTTACTGCGCATATGCTTGCTCGTCTAAATTACGGGATTACGGCCAAGGTGTTTCATTGGCTCATTGTCGGCCTACTAGCTATCCAATAACCGATCGGCTGGCTGATGCCCGACATTCATCGCGGACAGCAACCCGGCGTCGGGATGACCCTCCACATTTCTGTCGGGATCTCGATTCTTAATTCTGATCGCGCTGCGATTCGCATGGCGGCTGTCCCATCCCGTCGCACCCGAGAGCACCTTGCCGCCCTGGCAGCGCCCGAGCTCCGAGCTTGTGCACTGGATGCTCTATATCCTGGTACTCGCGACGACCTTGTCGGGCTGGCTGTTTGCATCATTCCGCGGCTGGGGCGTGTCGTTCTTCTATCTGTTTCCGCTGCCAATGCTGGCTGCCGACAACGCCTCCGCCGGGAAGGTGATTGATGGCCTGCACCAGGCAGCCGAGTGGACACTTCTAGTGTTTATCGGCATACATGTGCTGGCTGCGTTCGCGCACCTATTCATCTATCTGGATCAAGTCATGCGGCGCATGCTCCCAGGTTAGGCAAGCCGTCTTCGCGACGTTGCCGCCCTGTCGGCAACGCACGATCGAAGAGTCGAAGAACAAAATCTCGTGGTAGTGCGCAGTACAAGGCTTACTCAAGCCGGAAATGCTTGCGGCCGAGAGCGATGATCTCTGGGTCGGTCGGATGATCGCATGCTTCCAACCGAAGCATCATCTGCGGATAGACGGATTGGAGATAATGGTGCAACACCATTTTTTCCGCGCCCGGGCCCAGGATCAGAACCTCTCTGCATGGGGCTACCGCCTTGCCGACTTGCTCAAGGAAGCTCGGGTCTTCCTCCACCCGACCGTCACCAATGGTATTGGCCTTGTGGTGGAGATGAGGCGAAGAACGGTGGGCATGGACGATAGTCGGCGTAACTCCCGTAAGCCCCATCGAAAAAATCTTGGCCGTCAAATGATCGATCCAAACGACGGCTCGGCTATGGGTTTGACCTGCCTGCACTTGTGCTGCGCTGTTCACGTAAGCTCTTCCCTTTTTTTTGCGAATGATCTGTTGGCCTTGGCCAAACCTTACCGACCTAACTCATGTACTGGCCGCCATTGATCGACAGCGTCGATCCCGTAATGAAACCGGCCTCTTCGGCCGCCAAAAGGACGACGGCGCGCGCGATTTCTTCGGGCTTGCCGAGCCGCCCGACGGGAATTTGTGGCAAAATATTCTTTTCCATGATCTCGGGCGGCACGGCGTCCAGCATCCCGGTGTGGATGTAACCGGGGCATATGGCATTGACCGTGATGCCGAGGCGCGCGGTTTCCAGAGCCAGCGCTTTGGTGAAGCCGAGCTCGCCCGCCTTGGCTGCTGAATAATTGGTTTGGCCGAACTGCCCTTTCTGACCATTGATCGACGAGATCGTCACTATGCGACCGAACTTGCGAGTGCGCATACCTTCGATCACCTGGCGGCACATGTTGAACAGGCCGTCGAGATTGGTGCGAACAACAGCATCCCATTGTTCCCTGGCCATCTTGTGGAGTGGAGCATCGCGAACAATGCCGGCATTGTTCACCAGGATGTCGATTGGCCCAAGCGACGCTTCGACCGCTTTTACTCCGAAAGCACAGGCGTCAAAGTCCCCGATGTCCCATCTATGCACGTGAATGCCAGTTCTGGTCGCGAACGCCTCTGCCGCCTTTGTATTGCCGGCATAGTTCGCAGCGACCATGTAGCCCGCCGCCTTTAACGCCAGCGAGACCGCGGCGCCGATCCCTCTCGTGCCGCCCGTTACCAATGCCACGCGTGCCATGTGCGCCCCCTCCTCCATTTCGATCAAGCGAGGTCGATATCCGAGATCGGCTTGATGAACGTTGACGTGCATCAAACTGCAGAATGATGGCGCATGCTTCCATCACCCATCAGATTCCTGGGAAGAAATGGGAGACCCACGATGTACAAGAACCTGCTGGTCCACATCCCGACTGAGCGCTCCGCACGCCCCGCGGTCGATGGTTCAATTTCGCTCGCGATGTCCTGTGGCGCTCATCTCGATGCCATCGCCACTGGATTTGAACGCGTCAACAACGTCCCCTTTTTCGCAGAGGGCGGTGCTGCCGTCGCGTCGATTGTCGAACTTGAGTACGAACGCGCGATAGAGCGAGCCCAAGCGGCCCTTGCGGTCTTTGAAGTCGAGGCCAAGGGCGCGGAGATCAGCTATGATACTCGCGCGCTGGCAGGCACTTTTGGAGATATCGTAGCAACGGTTGCAGCCACGGCCCGGCTCTACGACCTGACAGTAGTCTCGCAGGGAGAGCCGGATTGGGATGTCCACGACAATCGGCTACCGCAAGAGCTACTGCTGGAGACGGGCGGCCCCCTCGTGATCTTTCCGTACACCTTCCGTGGCGCATTCAAGGCCGCACGCATAGGGATTTGCTGGGACGGAAGCCGCCTCGCGGCTCGCGCGCTGCGTGACTCCATGCCGCTCCTTTCCAAGGCCGGTACTTTGACGGCAATCACGCTAAACGCTTCGGACGTGCCGTCGGAGGCGTCGCCGGCCCAATTGTCAAAGCATTTGGCGCGCAACGGCCTGCCCGTGAGAACCATCACGCTGAACGCCGATCGGGGCGAGATTCAATCGAGCATCCTCTCGATCGCGGCTGACGAAAACCTCGATCTCTTGATCATGGGCGGGTATGGCCACGCCCGCATGCAGGAGACGGTATTCGGCGGCGTAACGCGCG
>Ga0157369_10006901_pt1 | contig 13105 bp, 11 predicted proteins | sample C25metaG_FD_113461 | JGI IMG/M metagenome (GOLD analysis project Ga0157369, IMG submission 113461) | Corn rhizosphere microbial communities from Kellogg Biological Station, Michigan, USA - C2-5 metaG | ecosystem: Host-associated > Plants > Roots > Rhizosphere > Soil | place: USA: Michigan...
TCACTCCGGGATCGGGTACTGCTGCAGTACCTCTTTGTAATAGGGCTCGTTGTCGATCTTCATGGTGGCGAGCACGCGCACCACGGCGTTGTAGAAGGCGATGGTCAGCACGAGATCGACCATCTCCTCATTGGAGAGGTGCCGTTTGATCTCGGCAAAGGTCGTCATCGACATTTCCAGATCCTTGGTCATCTCGCGTGCGCCCTTCAGGATCGCTCGCGCCAGCGGCTCGAGCCGCGACTGGATGCCTTCGGTCTCGACCATCATCGCCGAGATGTCCTCATCGGTGACGCCGAACTCCTTGCCGATCTTCACATGGTGCGTGAATTCATATTCCGACTTCTCCAGCCAGCCGACCTGGAGGATGGCGAGCTCGCGCAGGCGCGGGTTGAGCTTGCTCTTGAAGCGGATGTAACTGCCGATGCCGTTGAAGGCGCGGGCGATGTCGGGCGAGTTGACCAAGAGCTTGTGCAGGTTGGTGTTGCGCTTGAGCATGTCGCGATATTCGGGCGCGACATCGTCGGGCTCGAGATAGGGCAGGCGGGCCATCGTCTTATTTCCTTCTCAGCATTCCTGTTTTCGGCTTTGTAGCCCGGGTGAGCGAAGCGATACCCGGGAAAAGTCCCGCATATCGCTGCGCTCATGCGGGCTACGATCCCTCCATGTTTTCAGTGTTCCTCGGATTCTCGTTCGGGGGCCTGCAGCGTGACGCCGCCATCGACCACCAGCACCTGGCCGGTGATGTAGCGCGCGTAACCAGAGAACAGGAATTTCACGGCGTGGCCGATGTCCCAGCCTGTGCCTTCCATCTTCAAGACCGAGGCCTTGGTGCGGTTGGCGCGCGCCTTGTCGCTCATGCCGCGGGCATAGACCATCGGCGTGTACATCGGCCCCGGACAGATGCAGTTGACGCGGACATTGTCGCGGCCGTGATCGACGGCCATGGCGCGGGTGAGGCCGATGACGGCGGCTTTCGACGTGCTGTAGATGGTGAGGCCGCGCGGCCGCAGCGCCGAGATCGAGGAGATGTTGACGATGGCGCCGCCCTTGGCGGTCTTCACCATCGCGGGGATGGCGTATTTCGAGAGCAGGAACATGCTCTCGACGTTGACCTGCATCACCTTGCGGTATTGCTCGGCTTTTTCATCGACCACGCTGCCGCGGCTGCCGATACCGACATTGTTGTCGAGGAAGTCGAGCCGGCCGAACTGGTTGACGGTGGCTTCAACGAGCCTCTTGCAGTCCTCTTCGTCGGTGACGTCGGAGGCGATGGCCGAGGCGGTGCCGCCTTCCTCCCTGATCATCTCGACGGTGCGTTCGGCGAGCTTCAATTCGCGGTCGGCGACCATCACCTTGGTGCCGGCGCGCGCGAGCAGGATCGCCGCCGCCCGGCCGTTGCCGATGCCGTCACCGGCCGCCCCGCCGCCGGAGATCAGCGCGACCTTGCCGGCCAGGCCTTCGTCATCCTCGAGTCCCTTCATGCGTTCTTCTCTCTTTTTTGTTGAGCCACGATAGCAACGGGTTTTGGGGGAGAGAAGGGCAGGTCCCGCACGGCAGCTCCGCGCGGCTTGTTCCGCGGGATGGGATTTTTGGGGGCACCGCCGTTATTGCGAGGAGCGAAGCGACGAAGCAATCCATGTCTCAGCTTGCTGCGCTATGGATTGCTTCGCTGCGCTCGCAATGACGATCTCTGAGACATGATTCCGCATTCCCGCGGCAGGATTTGCCCGAGTTTTGCATAAGCATCCTCCCTCGAAAATCAGAGGGAGCAGGGAATGCCGGATGCACGAACGCACCCGCAGCCTTGCGTGCAAGTGAAGAAAGCACGCAAGCAAGTCACCACAGGTACGCCGAAGCGATCCGGCATTCCCTGCGCGAATGGTTTTACGGCTTATACGTGCTCTCCCCGGTGTGCCGGGCTTTTTAGCCACCGTCGCCTTGCGCATCGCGCCCAAGGCTTGACCTCAGCGTCGGGAGGCCGGGACCACACGATTTCGCCGTCCGCCGGCTGTGCCGCTCGCCTCGCAGCACGTCAGCGTCCATCGCATCCTGCTACCCAACGTTCGTGGCGATTGCGCAAACGCCCCTCTTGATCGGGCAGGACAGGCGAAGCAAGGCCACTGATTTGCCCGACGGCGCAAGTGTCTTTTGGGTGACAGCAGAGGTGACGCGTGGGATGGGATTGAATCGCCTTGCGATATCGGCGTTTCGGCGCAGGCGATTTTATCGCGATGAGAGCGTGTGAAAGCATCTTCCCAAGCGAAATCGAACTGATCTACCCCGGACAAATCAGTTTGCACGGAATGGTCTCGACCATTCAAACCGATCGCCGCAGCGGCCGCGCAAAGCTCAGCTCATGCCCATCGGGGTCGGTCAGGTGAAAATAGCGCTCGCCCCATTCGGCGTCGCGGGGCGTGGTCGAGGGCTGATGGCCTGCTTTCAGCGTCTGCCGATAAAGAGCATCGACATCGTCGACATAGAAGATGACGCGTCCCCACCATGACCATTGCTTATCCTCCCCCTGTGCGATCAGGTTGAGATAGCCCGGACCGGCGCGGAGGCTGGTGAAGGAAGCCGTCTCGCCGCCGTAGCGTATGTCGAAGCCGAGCGAGCGGTAGAACCGGACGGCGCGCTGCATGTCGTGGGTGGCGAGGGTGATGGCACTGATGCTTTCAATCATGTTGACGCCTCCACCAGGCAGGTAGCGTAGGGCGGACCAAACGGCCGCGTGCGCCAAGCTTACCATGCGCGAAGGCGGTTCCAATCGGGTGACGTCGGGAAGCGTCCGATGTCAGGCGCCCCACTTCTCCATCTCGCGGCCGGCGAAGCTGCCGACACTGGCGCCCTTCGCCGCCGTGCGGCTCTGGCGCAATCTGTCATTGCGTCAATATTTTTCACGGGATGATCGCATCCATCGTCGGTGCGTGGCGAGCGGCCCCTGTGTTCGAACGGTCTTGCACAAGTGAGCCGGGTTTCACTTCCTTAGCGAAGAGGTTTCCCGCTAGAGGAAGACCGCTCCGCTGGAGCGGCGCAATTTTCGAGACTCCCCGTATTTAGTTGAGATATCTTTTAGTGCCGTGGGCGGCGCGCTAAGCCGCCTTGCAGAGTTTTTCGTACGCATTGATTGGCTCCGGCGCGAAAACCGGCATCTTACCCCGAGACGACATGATTGACGCTATTCCAGTCAGAATGAACCGGCGACATCAATATGATCGTCGCTCGGATCGTCCCGGCTGCAACGGCTGTATTTATTGCAATGAAATGCAGCCAAAGCCGCTGACACTCGAACACATCATTCCAGACGGCCTCGGCGGTGCGTTGACGATACCGAGGGCAAGTTGTGATGCATGTGCAGAGCAAACTCACGCTTTCGAGGGGCACGCAATGAACGTTATGCGCTCTGTCAGGAGGCAAATGGGGTTTCCGACAAAGCACCGGGGCGCCAAAGCGAGGGCCAATCGAAGGGAAGAGCGATTTGTCCTGATGCTGGATAACAACAGAGTAAAGGTACCAATTGAGGAATTTCCAGCATTGCTAATGAGCTTAGTGTTCCCCCTCCCGGGAATACTTCTCAATCAAAAGCCAGAGGATAGGCCTTTAACTGGAGGTGTTTATTCGGCCGAGTTGATGGAAGGTTTTGGCGAGAAGCTGAATGGAATTAAGGCGAAGTATAAAGCCCATTCGGTCGGGATCATGGGCATAGAACCGAATGGGAGAGGGAACGAAGATGATTTCGGCAGGATGCTAGCCAAAATTGCGCATTCCTATACGGCAGCCGAACTCGGATGCGGGAATTTTCGTCCATACCTCGTGAATGTCATCAAAGGCATCAAGCCTTACTATCTACCTCACTTCATCGGTTCTGCGCTTGGCAAAGCACCGCTGTATCCGGACCTTCATCAAATCGAGATTGACAAAAGCGGGCTTGGCGTTGGCAGATTTGTAGTGGTCAAAATCCGACTCTTTGCGAACCGCGACACGCCTACTCATTACGTCGTAGTCGGTGAGACCCTATAGCGGCTCCAATAGATCTATCGGGCCACAAGTAAACGAACTTTCAAGAGCGCCCCGATATCAGGCGCTCCAGTTCTCCATCTCGTGGCCGGGGAGGTTGCCGGACGCAGCGCCTGCGCTGCCGTGCGGCTCCGGCCGACCGACATGGCCGAGATAGGATTTCTCGAAGTCGGACAAGAGTGACAGTGCCTGGAAGTCGACAATGGTGATGGAGCGGCCATCGACCGCAATGAGCTTGTCCTGACGGAGCGCGCGCAGCGTGCGGTTGACATGGACCGCGGTGAGCCCGAGTGCATCCGCAATCAGCTCCTGCGTCAGCGGGATCGAGAGCGTCATCTCGCCGCTGCGATGGCTCGTGTTGAGCCTGACGAACAACTCGAGCAGCAAATGACTGACCCGCTCATAGGCGGAGCGGCGGCCGGTACAGGTCAGGTGCTCGCCGAGGATCGCGGCTTCCTGCACCGTGGACGAGAACAAGGCTTTCGCCAGCGCCGGATCGCGCTCGAAGACATTATCCATCACGTCGAACGGAATCGCCGACACGTTGGCGTCGGTGATCGTGAGGACGGAATAGGGCGCGTGCGGGAACAGGCAGGCGGGCAGGCCGAAGATCTGGCCGGGAAGGATGAAGTCCAGGATCTGTCGGGAGCCCTTGTGCAGGATCTTGTAGCGGGCGAGCCAGCCGTCATGATTGAAGTAGATGCAATCATGGTGGCTGCCCGAGACCACGATATCCTTGGCCTTGGTAAACCTCAGCTGTCGCACGCCGCGACCGCGTGAGCTGAACCAAATGTCCGCGACGGCGCCCTCGCACGCAGGTCTTGCCCGCGCGGAAATCTGTTTCGTCGGGCGAATGCCATGGGCGTGAGCGTGTATCGGTTGATCCATGTCAATAAAGCAGGTTAATCCTCGATTAACGAATGGGCAATTGCCGGGTTCCTGCGCGCTGTCGCTCTTAGCCGAAATGCTGAGAGAAATGCTTCGATTAGCCGTTCGAAAGGGCGGACCTGACGCGCCGGGCTTAACCTGGATCAATGTCCGCGGTTAAGGCGCGAGGCGCCCGATCATTCCATTCTGCTTTCCCAAACAAACGATAAAAATTCGGCTTTCGGCTCAGGGAGAGCGCCTCATGTCCACTGCATCGGCCCGGACGGGCTTTTCCAATCGCTGGGTCCAGCTGATTCTCGGCATCATCTGCATGGCGAGCGTCGCCAATCTTCAGTACGGCTGGACGCTGTTCGTGCTGCCGATCCAGCATCAGTGGGGATGGTCCAAAGCCGAAATCCAGGTCGCTTTCTCGATCTTCATCCTGCTCGAAACCTGGCTCGTCCCGTTTGAAGGCTGGATCGTGGATCGCATCGGCCCGCGCTGGATGGTGCTGGCGGGCGGCGTCGGCACCTTCGTCGCCTGGTACGTCAACTCGAAGGCCAATTCGCTCGGCATGTTCTATCTTGGCGGCGCAATCGCGGGCTTCGCCGGCGGCGCGGTCTACGGCACCTGCGTCGGCAACGCGCTGAAATGGTTTCCGGACAAGCGCGGCCTGTGCGGCGGGCTCACGGCGGCCGGCTTCGGTGCGGGCGCTGCGATCACGATCGCGCCGATTCGGGCGATGATCCAATCCAGCGGATACCAGCACACCTTCCTGTTCTTCGGCATCCTCTACGGGGTCATCATCGTCATCGTCTCGAACTTCATCCGGGCGCCGAGGGCCGACGAGGTTCCTCCGATGTCCAGCATCAAGGTGCTGCAGAGTTCCGAGGACGTTCCGCCATCCCAGGCGGTGCGATCGCCGATCTTCTGGATCATGTATCTCATGTTCTTCCTGGTCGCCGCCGGCGGACTGATGTCGGCCGCGCAGCTCGCGCCGATCGCAAAGGAGCGCGGCATCGCCGACGCCACCGTCGTCATCTTCGGGCTCAGCATGCCGGCGATCGTGGCCGCGCTCACCTTCCACAACATCACCAACGGCGTCGGGCGGCCGCTCAACGGCTGGATTTCCGATCATATCGGGCGCGCGAACATGATGGCGATCGCGTTCGGCATCGAGGCGGTCTGCCTTGTCGCCTTCGGCTTCTTCGGCACGACAGCGATGTCGTTCATCATTACCGATGGACTCGTGTTCCTGTTCTGGGGCGACATCTTCAGCCTGTTCGCCGCAACCGTCGGCGATGCCTTCGGGCGGAAATTCGTCACCGTGAATTACGGCATCATGTACACGGCCAAGGGCGTCGCCTCGCTGCTGGTGCCGCTCGGCAATGTGCTGACGAGCGCCACCGGAAGCTGGCACGCCGTCTATGCGGTCGGATGCGCCATGAACGTGATCGCGGCACTGCTCGGCTTCTTCGTGCTGAAACCGGTCATCAAGGCACGGCTGGCGCCTCCGGCCCGGCCGGTGGTGCCCGAGCCCGCTTATGCCGAAGGCGAAGCAGGGGGGCGGCGCGCGGTCGGCTAGAGCATGATGATTTTAGGTTCGAATCCCGAATTCTCCGTCATTGCGAGGAGCGACAGCGACGACGTGTCCGCCGTAGCTCGGAGAGCGAAGGCGGAAGCAATCCATTCTGTCCACGCGGCCCGATGGATTGCTTCGCGGAGCCTGTCATCGGGCCGCGCTTCGCGCGGACCCGTTGGCTCGCAATGACGATTCAACTTCAAATCATCGCGATTTAGTGACGGGCTTGGCCCCGCCCTGCCGGGGCTTCACGGAAAGGAGGCGCTCTTGTGCCCACTGAACTGCCGGTCAGGGTCAGGACCCGATCCACGCACGCGTCCGATCTGGAGCTGATAGCGCTAGTCTCGCTGCTGCCGTGGTGCGTGAGCCTGTTGCTCGCCTACCACCATCCCGCCATTGCGCAGGCGTTCGTGCTCATGGGGCAGGTCGGCTGATCGGTACACGGAGCGTAGGATGGGTTGAGCGCACGCGAAACCCATCGTGAGATGGTGGGTTTCGCTCACGCTCAACCCACCCTACAAAACGACTACCCCGGATTCGCCTTCAGCCCCGCGGCCTCGATGCCGGCGATGGCGCACATCTCGTCATTGTCCGAGGTATCGCCGGAAATGCCGATGGCGCCGAGCAGCGTGGTGCCGTCCTGGATCAGGACGCCGCCGGGCACCGGTACGAGGCGGCCTTGCGCGAGCGCGTTGGCGGCGCTGATGAAATAGGCCTGCTCCTGGGCGCGCTGGAACAGGGCGCGCGAGCCCATGCCCATCGCGAGTGCGCCATAGGCCTTGCCGTTGGCGATCTCTTCCCGCATCAGGCTGGTGCCGTCCTGCGCCGCCGTCATCTTGGTCACGCCGCGCGCATCCAGGATGGTGATGCAGAGCGGCTTCAGCTTTTTCTCGACCGCCTTGGCCAGCGCGGCATCGAGGATCTTGCGGGCGACGTCGAGGGTTAGTTCAGCCATTGATATTTTCCTTAATTGGCAGAGGCGGGTGAATCGGATTTCGCGCGATCGAGGCTCATGGCGAGCACGCGCGAGACATGGATGGCCTCGCGCGTCGTACCATCCTTGATCTGATGCCGGCACGACGTGCCGTCGGCGACAATGAGCGTGGTCTGGTCGGCACGGCGGACGGCGGGCAGCAGTGACAGCTCGGCCATCTGGATCGAGGCATCATAGGTCTCAGTGCCATAACCAAAGGCGCCGGCCATGCCGCAGCAGCTCGACTCCACGGTCTCGACGGCGAGATCGGGGATCAGGCGCAGCGCCTGTTCGACCGGCTTGAACGCGCCGAAGGATTTCTGGTGGCAGTGGCCGTGCACCAGCGCTTTGGCGCCGATCGCGCCGAGCTTGAGTTGCAGCCGGCCGGCCTCAGCCTCGCGCACCAAGAATTCCTCGAACAGCAGCGCATGCGCGCTAATGGTTTTCGCAGCATCGTCCTTGCGCAGCGACAACAGCTCGTCGCGGAGCGTGAGCAGGCAGCTCGGCTCGAGGCCGATGATCGGCACGCCCCGCGCCGCGAACGGCGCGTAGGTCTGCACCAGCCGGTCGAGCTCGGCGCGGGCCTGATCGACCAGACCCGCGGAAAGGAAGGTGCGCCCGCAGCAGAGCGGACGGCTGCCATTCGCCGGCTTCGGCACATGCACGCGATAGCCGCCGTCGACCAGCACGCGCAGCGCGGCGTCGAGGTTCTCGCGCTCGTAATTGCAGTTGAAAGTGTCGGCGAACAGCACGACCTCACGGCCATCGGCCGGCCCGAAGGCCTCGCCGTCCACGCGGAACGTGTCGCTCCGGAATGCGGGCAACGCGCGCCTGGCGCTGATGCCGGCGAATTTCTCGAACAGCGAGCGCAGCAGCGCGCTGTTGTTGCGCGCATTCGCCAGCCACGCCAGGCGCGAGGCGAGGGGGGCGTAATGCGGCAGATAACCGACCAGCCGCTCGCGCAGCGAAAGTCCCTTCGCGGCGGCGCGCGCGGCCAGGACCTCGATCTTCATCTTGGCCATGTCGACGCCAACAGGGCATTCGTGGCGGCAGGCTTTGCAGGACACGCAGAGTTTCAGCGTCTCCGCCATTTCGTCCGACGCCAGCGCGTCAGGCCCGAGCTGACCGGAAATCGCAAGCCGCAACGTATTTGCCCTGCCGCGCGTAACATCCTTTTCGTCGCGGGTCGCGCGATAGGACGGGCACATCACGCCGCCCTCGAGCTTGCGGCAGGCGCCGTTGTTGTTGCACATCTCGACCGCGCCCTGGAAACCGCCGCCGGCGCCGGGATAGGCCGACCAGTCGAGCACGGTCTTCAAATCAGCCACGCGATAATCCGGCGGATAGCGAAACAGCGTGCGGTCATCCATCCTGGGCGGATCGACGATCTTGCCGGGATTGAGGACGTTGTCGGGATCGAAGCGGTGCTTCACCTCGCGGAAGTCGGCGACGATGCGCTCCCCGAACATCGTCTCGTGAAATTCCGAGCGCACGATGCCGTCACCATGCTCGCCGGAATGCGAGCCCTTGTATTCGCGCACCATGGCGAAGGCTTCCTCGGCAATCGCGCGCATCGCCTTGACGTCCTTGTCGAGGCGGAGGTTGAGCACCGGGCGCACATGCAGGCAGCCTTCGGACGCATGCGCATACATCGTGCCGCTGGTGCCGTGCTTGCGGAAGACGGCGTTGAGGCGGTCGGTGTAATCGGCCAGATGCGGCAGCGGCACCGCGCAATCCTCGACAAAGGAGACCGGCTTGCCGGCTTCCTTCATCGACATCATCACGTTGAGCCCGGCGGCCCGGAAATCGGCGATCGCCGTTTGCAGCGCGGGCTCGGTGATTTCGACCACGCCGCCCCATTTGCGTTGGGGATTGTTCCAGCCGAAGCCGAGATCGCTCATCAGCTCCGTGAGCTGCTTCAGGCGTTGCAGGTTTTCCGCCTGATCCTCTTCGGCGAACTCCACAACCAGGATCGCATCGGGATCGCCGCGCACGGCGGACGCGATCACCGGTTCGAACATCGCGATGTCGCGCCCGAGCGCGATCATGGTGCGGTCGACCAGCTCGACCGCGATGGGGAGGAGCTTGACCAGATGCTGGGCGGCATCCATCGCCTCATAGAAGCTGCCGAAATGGCAGACGCCCAAGGCCTTGTTGCGGATCACGGGCCAGAGCTTCAGCTCGACCTGCGTGGTAAAGGCAAGCGTGCCTTCGGAGCCGACCAGCAGGTGGGCCATGTTGTTGACGGAATTGCGCGGGGTCAGCGCATCGAGATTGTAGCCGCCGACGCGGCGCTGCACTTTTGGAAACTTATCGGCGATCTCGGCCGCCTCGCGCTCGCCGAGCGCGAGCATGTCGCGGAACAGCGCAAGCCCGCCGTCGGGCGCGTTCCCTTGCATGTTGATTTGGGCGAGGTCGCGCGGCACCTCGCCGAAATGCAAGAGCGCGCCGGAAGCCAAGGCGGCATCCATCGAGCGCGTGTTGTCGCGCATGGTGCCGTAGCGCAAGCTGCGGCCGCCGCAGGAGTTGTTGCCGGCCATGCCGCCGATGGTGGCGCGTGAGGCGGTCGAGACGTCGACCGGAAACCAAAGGCCGTGCTTCTTCAGTTGCCGGTTGAGATCGTCGAGCACGATGCCGGGCTCGACCACGCAGGTCGCCTTCTCGACATCGAGCGAGAGAATACGATTCAGGTATTTCGAGAAGTCGATGACGATGCCGTCGTTGACGGTCTGGCCGCATTGCGAAGTGCCGCCGCCGCGCGGCGTGACGATGCGGCCATCGTCGCGCGCGATCGCAAGTGCCCGCAGCGCCTCGTCCATGGTCCGCGGCACGACCACGCCTTCCGGCACGATCTGGTAGAACGAGGCGTCGGTCGCATAGCGCCCACGGCTGAAACGGTTGAACAGCACCTCGCCCGTGATCTCGCGGGCGAGTTTGGTCTGAAGCGGGGTCTTTCCGTTTTCGGGCATGCTTGTCCGTAGTCGGCGGCAGGCGGCAATTCAATCCCTTGAACGGGATTGAATTTTTGAATGCAAAAATGGCAGGTCAGGTGGCCTCAGTGGCGGGCTCAGCCTGCTTCAGATGCTCCACCGCGGCGGCGTGCTTGTTGCGCAAATGGGTGAACAGGATGTCGGCCAGCTCGCTCCCCGAGCGGCGGCGCAGCGCCTCCAGGATCGCCTCATGCTCGCGCATGGCCTCGCCCCAGCGCTCACGCTTGCGGGCGAAATTGGCGGAGTAGCGGATGCGGCGGATGCGTCCGGCGAAGCTGGCGAAGGTCGCAAGCAGGGTGGCGTTGCGCGAGGCCTCGACGATCTTCTGGTGAATGAGCTGGTTGACGCGGAAATAGCCGTGCATGTCGCGGTGCAGGTAGAAGCCGTACATCTCGTAATGCAGCCGCTCGATCTCGGCGATCTCGGCGTCGCTGATATTCTCGCAGGCGAGGCGCCCGGCGAGGGCCTCGAGCCCGCCCATGACGTCGAACAATTCCGCAAGGTCGCGCTCGCTCAACTGCCGGACGCGGGCGCCGCGATTGGGCAGGAGCTCGATCAGGCCTTCGGCGGCCAGAACCTTCAGCGCCTCGCGTAACGGTGTGCGGGAGATGCCGAGCATCTCGCAGAGTTGCCGCTCCGGGATGCGGCCGCCATCCGGAATGTTGCCCTCGACAATGTGGTCGCGCAGCCGGTTGAGGATCTCGTCGTGCAGCGACTGGTCTTCGCGCTCGGCCGTCGCTTCCGGGATCGTCTCGCTGGGAATCAGGGGTTTCATGGAACCAGTTTATGCCGCGGTTTGATATCGCTGAGCAATAATATTGTGCGCAATATCAGACTTGATGCAATCAAAAATGAATGCAATATTCGATGCCTCATCGCCGCGGGAGGCCCGGATGCAGCACCAAGGACGCCATTTCCTGCAGATTCCCGGCCCGAGCCCCGTGCCGGACCGCGTGCTCCGCGCCATGGACATGCCGGTCATCGACCACCGCGGCGGCCAGTTTGCCGAGCTCGCCAAGGCCATCTTCCAGGGCTGCCAGAAGATTTTCCAGACCGCCGGCCCCGTCATGATCTTCCCCTCCTCGGGGACGGGCGCGTGGGAGGCGGCGATCGTCAACACGCTGTCGCCCGGCGACAAGGTGCTGATGGTCGAGACCGGCCAGTTCGCCACGCTGTGGCGCAACATGGCGGTGCGCTGGGGTATCGATGTCGAGTTCATGCCGGGCGATTGGCGCCATGGCGCCGACCCCGCCGCGATCGAGGCGCGGCTGGCGCAGGATAGCACGCATGCCATCAAGGCCGTGATGGTGGTCCATAACGAGACCTCGACCGGCACCACCAGCAGGATTCCCGAGATCCGCGCGGCCCTGGACAACACCGGCCATCCGGCGCTGCTCCTGGTCGACACCATCTCCTCGCTCGGCTCGGTCGACTACCGGCATGACGAGTGGAAGGTCGACGTCACCGTCAGTTGCTCGCAGAAGGGCTTCATGCTGCCGCCCGGGCTCGGCTTCAACGCCATCTCGGAGAAGGCGCGCGCCGCCGCGAAGACCAACCGAATGCCGCGCTCCTATTGGGATTGGGAGGAGATGCTAAAGCCGAATGCGAACGGCTTCTTCCCCTATACGCCCGCGACCAATTTGCTCTACGGCCTGCGCGAGGCCATTGCGATGCTGCTGGAGGAGGGGCTGGAGAATGTCTTCGCCCGACACAAACGGCTGGCGGCCGCGGCCCGCACCGCGGTGACGCATTGGGGCCTGGAGGTGCTGTGCCAGAACCCGGCCGAATATTCGCCGGTGCTGACCGCGGTCCTGATGCCGCCCGGCCACGATGCCGACGGGTTCCGCAAGGTCGTGCTGGAGCGGAGCAACATGTCGCTCGGCTCCGGGCTCGGCAAGGTCGCCGGCAAGGTGTTTCGAATCGGCCATCTCGGCGAGTGCAACGAGTTGACCCTGCTGGGCGCGCTGTCCGGGGTCGAGATGGGGCTGGCGGCGGCCGGCGTGCCGCACCGCGCAGGCGGAGTGGAGGCCGCGATCAAATCGCTGGAGGACCAGTCGGTCGCCAATTCGCCCTCGCACCTGAAGATCGTGAAGAGCTAGCTGGTCCTGATGGCGCTTTTAACCCTTCCCGCAAAGCGACGCACGGCCGCGCGCATGGGCGGTATTTCCGCCGAGGCGAGCGACGTCTTATGCATTGACGGCAGGCGCTTGGCGGAGGAAAAGCCGGCCGAATGGCGCTATTCGAGCGCCCCCACTGACCTCGCCGGGAAGGGACCCCAGATGACCGTGCATACAGGAAGGCATTTTCTCCAGATTCCAGGACCGACCAACATCCCCGACCGGGTGTTGCGCGCCATGGATATGCCTGGCCTCGACCACCGCGGTCCGGAGTTCGCCGAGATCGGTTTTGCGGTGCTGGCGGGCATGCAGCGCATGTTCAAGACCAAGGGCCCGGTGATCATCTATCCGTCCTCGGGCACCGGCGCCTGGGAAGCGGCGATCGTCAACGTGCTGCAGCCCGGCGACAAGGTCCTGATGTGCGAGACCGGCCAGTTCGCCGTGCTCTGGCGCGGCATCGCCGACAAGTTCAAGCTCGACGTCGATTTCGTCCCCGGCGACTGGCGCCATGGCGCCGATCTCGAGCAGGTCGAGGCGAAGCTCGCCGCCGACAAGGCGCACA
>Ga0157369_10006903_pt1 | contig 13101 bp, 7 predicted proteins | sample C25metaG_FD_113461 | JGI IMG/M metagenome (GOLD analysis project Ga0157369, IMG submission 113461) | Corn rhizosphere microbial communities from Kellogg Biological Station, Michigan, USA - C2-5 metaG | ecosystem: Host-associated > Plants > Roots > Rhizosphere > Soil | place: USA: Michigan...
CCTGAACCCGTGGGCGATGGCGGCCAGCGTGATCTGCGTGGCGACCGGGGCTTATATCGCGTGGGCAGAACATCTAGGCGGCAATTTTTCGCGCTCCGGCTGGCTGTCCACAATTCTTGGGATTGCAGGTCTTTACCTGTATTCGCAAGGCGGGCGTGCCCCGCGGGTCAACACTACGAACGCGGCTGCAGATTGAGCCAGCCGGCAAACTCCTGGTACAACACGAATGAAGCCCGCAGCTTCGATACACTAGAAGACGAATGTCTACTCAGATTGTTCGTCCCGCACGCACACTTCAGGGATCCCTCGTAATTCCCGGCGACAAATCCATCTCTCACCGGTATGCCATGTTGGCTGGTCTTGCGGAAGGCACCTCGAGGTTGTCGAATTTTTCAACCGGAGCCGATCCTCATTCGTCGCTGGCGTGCATGGAAGCGCTCGGCGCTAAGGTGGCCAAAACTGGCGCTGGTCCTACGGCCGTGGTCGAAGTTACTGGGGTGGGGGGCCAATTTCATCAACCTTCGGGACCCCTGGATTGCGGTAATTCCGGCTCCACGATGCGGATGCTGGCCGGCTTGGTCGCCGCACATCCACATAAGTTCATGCTCATCGGCGATCATTCGTTAACCATGCGCCCGATGGAGCGTATTCGTAAGCCTTTGACTCAAATGGGTGCACGCATCGAGCTGGAAGACGGACACGCACCGATGACGGTGCATGGCGGCACTCTACACGCAATTGACTTCACGACGCCGATTCCATCCGCGCAGGTCAAAACGGCGGTTCTCTTTGCGGGATTGCAAGCCGAGGGCGCGACCAGCCTTACGGAGTCGATTCGGACCCGCGACCATACGGAGCACGCGCTGAAAGCGTTTGGCGCAACTCTGACGCGGTCTGCAGGAAAAGAGCCGGGCGAGCCCGGGAAGCTCTCGATTTCTGGCGGGCAGAAACTGAAGAGGATTGACGCCACAGTTCCTGGAGACATTTCATCCGCAGCATTCTTCCTCTGCGCGGCACTGCTTTTCGCGGACACCAACGTCGTGCTGGATGCGATTGGCATGAATCCTACCCGCGCCGCCCTGCTGGACGTGATCACAGCACTCGGCGGGCGGATCAAAGTACTTACGGTTGAGGAAAGCCATGGCGAACTAATCGGCAGTATCCAGGTCAACAGGGCCGAGGCTTCGGCAGTAACCAACAAGCCGTTGACGATAAGCGGCGCGTTAACTGCGCAGGTGATCGACGAATTGCCCGTCCTTGCGGCTATTGCGCCATACACGAGCGGCGGCCTGATTATCCGTGACGCTCAGGAGCTTCGAGTGAAAGAATCAGACCGCATAGCCTTGGTCGCCCGGAACCTCCGTGCAATGGGAGCCGAGGTTGTGGAGTATCCCGATGGAATGGATATTCCCGGTGGCCAGCGATTGCACGGCGCCAGCATCGATTCAGGTACTGATCATAGGATCGCAATGGCTTTTTCAATCGCGGCGCTGCGAGCGGAAGGGGAGACAGAAATTAACGGATCTGAAGCAGCCGCAGTTTCATTTCCCGAGTTTTTTACAAGCCTCGATTCACTTGCACAGCGATAAGCTATGGGCTATCCCTCAACTGATTCTCGTCCGATCGTCATTTCCGAGATAGAACAGTTTGGCGGGGCGGAGCGTAGCGCGCTTGCACTGCTGCGCTGGTTGTATGAACGCGGACTCCCGGGCCACGTAGTCACCTATGCAGACCACTGTGGACTGCCACAGTTCTCTTCGCATCCGTTTGAGGTGGTGGAGCTGAAGGCGGCCGGTGCGCGGCAACGTATTGCTGCGCTTGGTTCCTATTTTCGGGCTCGCCCCCAGAGTGCTCCGAAACCACTCCTTTCCGGCTACCAACCCGCGCTACATGCCACCCTGAGCGGTATGCGCGGCTTCCACGATCTAATGCACGACACTCCTTGCTTGTTTGACGATCCGGAGGGGCGTTCCCTTCGCAGTAGCCTTCGCCTAGCTATCTCGAACCGAGTTGTTGGGTATGGCCTGCGCAGCGGAGGCAACACAATCGTCACCAGTGCCTATCTTCGAGAGGAGTGCCGAAAAGACTTCGGCGTAGATGCAGTTGTAGTCAGAATGGGGGGCATGTCGGCAGCAGATCCGCCATCCCTCTTTCGAGCGAGGCCCGTCACAGGTGAGCTCCGTATGTTATCAGTCTGCAGGATTGAAGCGAATAAGCGGATCGATTGGATACTGCGTTCCCTCGCCAAATTGGAACATTCCATTCCACCGCTTTCTTCCCGCATTGATTGGCAGCTTGATCTCGCAGGCAAAGGTCCAATGTTGCAGGAACTTACTAAAATGGCGTCATCACTGGGTATTGGCAATCGGGTTAGATTCCATGGATTTGTTCCGGATGCCGAATTGCAGGTGCTGTATGAGCGCGCACATATGTTCCTTATGCCTGCCGTGCAAGGCTACGGCATCCCCGCTATTGAAAGTCTGCAGCGGGGCATCCCCGTATTGCTGCATCGGCAATCCGGGGTTTCAGACATACTGCTTGATACACCGTGGGCGACGGTTCTAGAGGGCGGCGATGAGGAGATGGTTCCCGCATTAGATGCCGCAATTCGCGCCGTGCTAACCGGTAGTCATCTGAAAGCTCCTCTACCCCAGCTTCCGACGGAGGACTCGTGGGCTGAAGAGGTCGCGCGGCTATGTGGATGGCTGCCTAACGAACCCGCGGAATGGTCCGGAAGTGCAGGAGTAACAAAAAGAATTTAAGAAAACAGCGCATGCAACATATGGGAGCCTGGAGTCTGGCCTCTATTGAGGCCAGCTCTCCATACCCAAACAGCTAATCCGCCGGCAGGAACGGATTGACCGCCGGCAAGAAATCCGCGGAAGTCGGTGCCGTGACAATCGCACGGCCACCGGCACCAACCCACGTGCGCGTCCAAGATCGTGCAACCACCCGAATCATAATGAGAATGGCGAAAGCGAGAGCGGCATAACAAATCCAGCCTAGTTGGTAGCTTCCAGTGTGCTGCTTGGAAAGACCAAGAACGTTGGGCAGAATACCGCCCCCGAGCGCTCCGATTTCGCCGATCATTCCTCCAGCAACTGCTGTTGTGAGCGGCCACCGCAATGGCACCAGCTGGAACGTCGCGCCATTTCCGGCACCGAGCGCCGCGAAGCAGAGCATAAAGAGCAGTGTTGTAGTCGTCAGCGAAGGCATTGCCATAAGACCGAACAGTGCTGCGATAGCAATCAGGAAAACTACGGACAGAGTAGTGATACCCCCAATTCGGTCAGCAAACCACCCGCCAAGCACTCGGGTCAGGCTCCCCGTCAGGGTTGCGAATACGGTCAAGGTTCCGGCCTGAACCTTGGAAACGTGAAATTGGCTGAAATAAAAGGACGGGAGAAACGTGGCAAGTCCGATGAAGCCGCCGAACGTGATGATGTAGATGAGATTGAAATACCAGCCGTCGGCCTCGAAGAGGCACTTCAGGTGCTCACGAAGAGTTTGGTGTTCGATGTCGGGCGGCTCCTTAGCGAAAATGATCATAGTAGCGAGCGGAAGCAACATAGTGAGAGCTGCGAAGCCGTAAACGTGTTGCCACCCAAAGTGCGTCGCAAGCCGAGGCGCGAACAATGCCGCTAGAGCAGTGCCGCTATTTCCAGCACCGGCGATACCCATGGCAAGACCCTTATATTTCCTCGGAAACCATCCAGAACCAAGAGAAAGGGCGACACCGAAGCTGGCCCCCGCAATTCCTAGCAGAACACCCATTGCGAGGACATCGTGGTACGAATGGACAAAAAAGAAGCCATACAGCAGCGCGATGATGATGGCCGACATCTCGAGAATCGCGGCATTCTTGCGGCCTATGTACTGCGACAACACGCCAAGCGGAAACCGCATGCAGGCGCCTGCCAACGTTGGCACAGAGACCATAAAGCCGATCTGTGCCGGTGACAGATGAAAGTTCTGGCTGATGAACGGGCCCATCGCTCCGTTTAGTACCCAGATGGCGAAGCTGAAGTCAAAATAGAGAAAGGCTGCGAACAGTGTCGGGGAGTGGCCCGACTTCATGAAGTCTTTATACGTAGTCACGTTATCCCTCCGGAGGTGAGTTGGTGTTACTGGTGTGTCGGGCTACTGAGGCAACGTCCTGGTGGCCATCAGCGCTGGCAAGCACCGGCAGCATGGCCGGAGAAAGGCTGTTCAATTTATGCCGGACTTTTCCACACGAACGGCGCACTGTTTGAAGTTCGGCTCGCGGGAGATCGGATCGAATGCGCCAAGCGTTACAAGATTCGAATTCGACTCTGCGAAGTGAAAAGGCATAAATATCTGTCCCGGCGCCACGATCGAGGTAATGCGAAGCTCGAGGTTTGGCACCCGGCTGCGGCGAGAGACGACGGTAACGTGATCATGGGATTTGAGCTTGAGCCGAGCAGCATCCGCGGGATTCATTTCAAGCCATGCGTGCGGCACCATTTTGTTCAGCAGATCAATCCGCGCTGTCTTGGTGCGTGTGTGCCAGTGCTCAACCGTCCGGCCGGTGTTTAAGATGAAATCGTATTCGTGGTTAGGCTGCTCCAGAAATGGCTCACACGGTACGCAGTGGAGCTGTGCTCGGCCATCGGCGGTCGGGAAGACGCCGTCAGCATAGAGGCGTTCTCCTCCCCATTGGTCGCCACCCCCCGCTTCGAGATCATCCCATGAGAATTGGCTATAGTCGCACATCCGCCCTGCGGAAATGCGCTGCCACTCAATAAACGCGTCATGAGTGGAGTGCCATCCGGGATACAGCTGTTCACGAACTCCGAGCCGCTCTGCGATCTCCAGAAAAATGTCGAAATCTGACCGGGCTTCACCTGGCGGATCAACGACCCGGTTCACCTTGCTTACGCGCCGTTCAGAGTTTGTGTAGGTACCTTCTTTTTCTCCCCAGATTGCGGCCGGCAGTACGAGGTGCGCGAAGTCGCTGGTGGGCGTCGGGTGAAATCCATCCTGCACCACCAAAAACTCGACGTTGCGCAAAGCGTGCTCCAGAACCCGGTAATTCGGAAACGAAACGGCAGGGTTCGTTGCAATAAACCAGAGGGCGCGGATCTTGCCGGTTACCGCGGCCTCGATAATGTCCGGATAGGCGAGACCCCGGGCTTTCGGAATCGACGCAACATCGACCTTCCATAACCTGGCAAGCTCTTCCCGGTGGTCTGGATTATCAAACTGGCGATACCCAGGCAGCGAAGAGGTAAAGCCGGCTTCGCGAGTTCCCATTGCGTTGCATTGGCCGGTGATGGAAAAGGGCGCTGCACCGGTCCTGCCGATATTTCCCGTGATCAGCGCAAGATTGTTGATTGCCGCGACCGTTACCGCTCCTTGTGTGGAGTGATTGACCCCCATAGTCCAGCCGATGAAGGCAGCCTTTGCGCCTCCATAAAGACGGGCGACCTGTTCGATTTGAGCCACACCCAATCCGGTCACCTGGGATACGTGCTCGGGGGTAAAGGTGCTGACAAATGCGGCAAGTTCCTCGAAGCCGTTCGTGTGCTGCGAAATGTAGTCGCGGTCGATGAGACCATCACGAATAAGAATGTGAGCTATTCCGTTGATGAGCGCGATATCGCCGCGTGGCTTTATCGGCAAGTGGATGTCGGCCATCATTGCAGTCTTGCTGACTCGTGGATCCACCACAATCAAGGTGCGGTTCTTGTTGCGATCGAGCCGATTGCAGAGAATCGGATGGTTATCGGCGATGTTCGCGCCGATGAGCAGGATAACGTCCGCTGTTTCCAGATCTGCGTAGTTGCCAGGTGGGCCATCGCTGCCGAACGATAGTTTGTATCCGGAGACAGCGCTCGCCATGCATAGTGTTGTGTTGCCGTCATAGTTAGGCGTACGAAAACCAAGCTGGACGAGTTTGCCGAGCGTGTAGAACTCCTCAGTAATCAATTGACCGGTGCCGACAACACCGAGAGAACCCGACCCGTGCTTTGCCTGGATGAAGCTGATGCGTTCAACCATAACGTCAAGCGCTTCTTGCCAGGAGACCGGCTCCAGCTTCCCATTTTTCCGTAAGAGAGGTTGAGTAGCGCGTCCGGGAGCATCGAGAATGTGGTGCTCGCTCAATCCCTTTGGACAGAGTTTGCCGCGATTAACCGGATGATCTGGATTGCCACGCGCTGCAACGGCCTTGCCGCCCTTTACTCCGATAAGCATGCCGCATCCCACTGAGCAGTAGCCGCATGTTGTTTTCACCCAGTGGTCGGCGACCCGGGATTCCGAGATGTAGCCATAACGCGAATCCTCACCATACGCATAGCGAGCTTTTGCTGTGTCGATGCCGAGCAATCGCCGGAGCGTCGTAGCCGGTTTCATGCATGCCTCCCTTGGAGAAAGGTGAGGCCCATTTTCAGGGGTACGACGGATACAAAGAATAGATATCTAGCCAGTAGCGCTCCGGTCCAGGAGACCACGAGTGCCAGAATCGAGTGGCCTGCCACAAATGCCACTAGACCTGCCACAATGCACCCGAACGAAGCGCAGAGATAAGGCAAAAGCCGATCACTTGTAAGCAGGCTATAGGAAGCCCTCGATTCGAACATGTTTGAGGCTCGAAGCCGGTATAGGCGAACTAACTGGTTGATCATCCATGCCGTCGTGACCAAGGGTGCAGGAAGCAGCGAGGAGTCGCGAGAGATACCTGTTGCGATAAAGCCAAGAACTCCGGCAGTTAGGAGGAAGTCGATGGGTGTATGAAATGTGTTCCACGATGGCCTAGCCGGTACCAGGTAAATGAAGGCACTAGCAACAGTAGCTAGTATTCCTAAAATCACCGTCGAAGCGCCTAGTACTCGAAGAAGTCCGGACATCGTATTTACGTAGTGGGATAAAACCTTGGCAACCGTCATTGCGGCAAGACATACAGAGAACAACGTGAACAACAGGACCTCACGGCTGATCCACGACCGGCGCCACATCCGAAGCGCGCGCCACGCGTAAGCCGGTCGCCCCAGATGCATCGTGGAGATCGTAAGAGCTACCGACGTGCTAAGGAGTAGGCCAATGAGTTCGCCGGAATTTATCGCCCCCCGCCAAAATTTGAAGAACAGCGTGCCGGCGACACCTTGCATCATGGTTGTCATAAAGACAAGAGACAGGTGAGCGTGTTCCATGTGAATCTGGCCCGCGTCCACTCGCTCCAACAAGACCCCAGCGGACTCCGGCAGTGTTATGCGCGTAGTAGAGAGGGTATGGACCGCTGCCGGAAGGCCTGGGCTTTCTGCTGCGGAGAAGTTGCTCCGCCACTCAGTCGTATTTACGATCTCGATCTCGATGGCCGCCTCCGGGCATGCGTTCACACACGCCGGCTCCAGCCCGTCTTCCAGCCGGCCCTGACACATGTCGCATTTGCCCACAACGCCGCGCTCTGGATTGAACTGAGGCACGCTGTACGGACAGTTCCAGACGCAGTACTGACACCCAATGCACGCATCGGTCGAGTGCAACACGATACCTGTAACTGGATCTTTTTTGTACGCATCGACCGGACACCCCTTTAGGCATTCGGCGTCAAGGCAGTGATTGCAGCCCATCGAAAGATAATGGCGCAGAGTATCCGGATAGGTACCGCCTTCTATCTCGCCCACGCGTCGCCATTGAATGTCTGCCGGATTGCCGTTCTGCTCATTGCATGCCACCTCACAGGATCGGCACCCAATGCACCTGGTCATGTCGAAGTGGAACCGGTACTGCTCACCTGGTGCAAGAGAACGCGACGGTAGCAGCGAGCGAGTGTCCTCAGCAATTGCTGTTGAGCCACTTTGGATCGCGGCTCGCTCTGGCGTTAACCGCACAAGGCTGCCGCTGTCCTGATCCAATGCACGTTCGTATAGCGGGAGTGCCAATGGTGGTCTCCTAGATCTCTATCTCAGTACACGTCGCGGTGGTAACGGTGGTCGTCCTTCAACCCTTGAATGTAGGCTTGTGCGGCATCTGGCTCCATACAGCCTGCTTCCTGCAGGATGGAGTGCAGCGCCCTGTCTACATCTTTCGCCATTCGGCTGGCATCGCCACAGACGTAAAGGAACGCTCCTTCCTGAAGCCAATTCCAGAGCAGGTGCGAGTTCTCACGCATACGATCCTGCACATAAATTTTTTCGGGCTGGTCACGAGAGAAGGCAGTGTCCAACCGTGAGAGATGACCGTCGCGGAGCATCGATTCCAGCTCGTCACGGTAAAAGAAGTCCCTGGTCGCGCTGCGTTCACCGAAGAATAGCCAGTTCTTGCCTTGGGATCCGAGTGCGCGACGCTCGTGCAGGAAGCCGCGGAACGGCGCAATGCCCGTGCCCGGTCCAATCATGATCATGGGTGTATCTGGATCCTCGGGCAGACGGAATTTCTTATTCGGCTGGATATAGATCGGTCGTCGATCACCCAACCCGGTGCGGTCCGCAAGCAGTGTAGAGCAGACACCACCCCGCTCGCGTTCATGCGCATGGTAGCGGACAACAGCAACCGTGGTGTGAATCTCGCCGGTGTGCGCGAGCGGGCTCGATGATATGGAATACAGCCGTGGTGCCAATTTCGGCAGCATTGCTACAAGATCGGCTGGGTTGTGCAGTATCCCAGGATAATCGTGGATGAGATCGATGAGGCCCCGGTCCCACGTGTACTTGTCAAGCAGTTCTTGTTTCTCCGGCGTGAGCAGCGCAAACAGAGTGTCACAACTTCCGATCGTGGCGTACGCCTCAAGCATCTTGCGTGTGACACGGGTGATCTGAAGGTGATTTGTCAGCGCTTCAACAAGCGGGACGGTTCCTCGCTTTGGGAGTTCGACAGGGGCCTGTGGACTGAACCTGAGGGAATGAATAATCTCTTCCACGAGTCGCACGTCATTCTGCGGAACCACGGCGCATGCATCTCCTGCCTGGTATTGCAGATCCGAATCTGCAATTGAGAATGTCATGTGCATCGTCAGCTTGCTGGAGTTATCTGCAGTGAGGGGCCGTTTCTCCACAATCGGCGCGAGAAATGGGTTCTCTCGGGAGTAAATTCGCCTGCTTGTCTGAGTGGAAGGAGCAGGTCCGCCCAAAGCCATTGCGTTCTCAACTGTCAGCGAAGAGGACGGTGCATTGCGCGCCGGACGATTCGCGACAATGTCGTCCAATTGGGCATAGAGCGCTTCTTTCCAAGAAGCGAAGGAGTCATCGAGGTCCACATCACAATCCACGCGAGGCGAGATGCACACCGCCCCCAGTGCCGCGAGCTTGCTATCGAGATCTGCTCCAAATTTGCAGAAGTTCTCATAATGCGAGTCTCCGATCGCGAGCACCGAGTAAGAGAGATCCTGGAACCTTGGGAACCGCTCAATACAGAGCTGCTGGTAGAACGGTTGTGCGGAATCTGGTGGATCTCCCTCCCCGTACGTGCTCGCGATCAGAATCGCGTAGCGCTCTTCCGCCAGGGCGGCCGGGGTGTAGCCCTCCATTGAGGTGAGCGAGACAACGTGTCTCTTCGCTTTTAAGTCTTTTACTACCTTCCGAGCCAGTCCCTCGGCGGTGCCCGACTGCGTGGCGTAGAGCACCGCGATCTTGAGCGAGGGAGGCGGGTCCGCCGCGGGGCGCTCCTGCGTTCCGGAGAAGACGCCAGCCAAAAAACCATTCAGCCATGCACGCTGCTCCTCAGAGAACGGGGCTGTTTCGGGGATGAATGGAACGAGGGACATAGATTCAGCTCTCCTTGGCCGCAGTTCGGGTGAAGGCGCGCAAATCCTCGATGGAGTGGCGCCGCGTAAACGAGAGAAATGTCTCTTGCTCGGAGCTCCGATGCGTTTCGAAAGAGCGGAATAGGCTATCGAGCACCGGCACAAGGTCGCCGAAACGGATCGCTGGAATCAACTCGCGTGCGAGGCCCTGGTCCTGATCCGAGCCACCGCCGAGACTGACTTGGTACCCTTCCTCACCGTCGACCTTCGTCCCAAGCAACCCAATGTCGCCGATGTAATGTTGTGCACAGGAGTGCGGGCACCCAGTGACGTGGAGGTTTAGCGGCTGAAGTATACGGAAATTTCCGTCCAGGTGAGTGGCAAGCGCAACCGCGTGCGACTTGGTATCCGTCGCGGCGAAGCGGCATCCCTTATTGCCTGTGCAAGCGACGGTTCCGGACAGCGCAGCTCCTGCTTCGAACTTCAGCCCCGCGTCGGCGAGCGCCTGTTTGGCATCACCAAGCCGTTCGGCAGGGATGTTTGGCACAATGACGTTCTGCCACACCGTGAGGCGCAACTCCCCCGTACCAAAGTCGTTCGCAATCTCAGCGACTGCTCGCATCTGCTCTGCAGGTAATCTTCCGACTGGTATGGAGAGGCCGATATAGTGCAGCCCAGGCTGAGATTGAGGATGTATGCCGATATGCGCCGCGCGGTTCACCGGCTTGCGGCGAACACATTCGCCTTCAGGAAAGCGCACCAGGGGGAAATCCAGACGGCTCTCGGTTTCGGCCAGGAACTTATCCACACCCCAACGATCGATGAGGTACTTCAAACGAGCCTTCTTACGATCCGTCCTGTCTCCGTTTTCAGAAAAAACACGGATCATAGCCGCAGCGACTGCCACCGCTTCGTGTGGCTGGATCAAGATGCCGCAATCTGTGGCAAATTGGCGATGACCTGTAATCCCGCAAAGCACCACGCGGAAGTAAATGCCGGGCGGTAGTTGCTTGCCTTCATCCACGCGCACCGCTATAAAGCCTATGTCGTTCGTGTCCGCGAGTACCGTGATAGAGCCGCCGCCGTCGAAAGCAACATTGAATTTACGCGGCAAGCCATACAGATCACGGGAATTCAGAATGTATTGGTTGAGTGCCTCGGCATAGGGAAGCACATCGATGAGCTCTTCCGAATCAACGCCGCTTATTGGCGATGCGGTAATGTTGCGGAGGTTATCCGCGCCAGATCCGCGAGAGCTGAGCCCCAGGCGCTGCAGCTTATTCAGCACACGCACAATGTCACGAGGTTGGAATTCGCGGATCTGCAGATTGGCGCGCGTGGTGACATCGGCCCGTCCGGATCCCCAATCCTCTGCCATCTCCGCGAGACCGCGCATTTGGTAAGAGGTGAGAACGGCACCCGGAACGCGCAGCCGAAGCATGAATGAGTCCTGCGCCGGAGCAACGTAAAACAGGCCATGGAATTTGAACCGAAACAGGTCATCTGCTTCCGGTCGACGGTTCTCGTTTGCATGGATAAGGAGCTTGTCCCACACATCCAGCGGGTTCTCTTCGAATTTCCATCGCTCTTCTCGGCAGAGGTCCTCTACTGGTGTGCCATGAAACGTACCTGGAGCGGTTGCGGCGTTCGGCAGTCCCGAGGCGCCATCACATGTGATTTGACCGGAAGCCGTGTGTGCGACGAACGGAACGCGCTGACCGATCCCGGCAAAAAATCCTTCCAGATATCGCCTTTGTTCCGCCGAGAATGGGCCAGCTGGCCTGATGGTGGGATTTGCTGCGGATTCGCGTGCGGCGAGTGATGACATGCTCTGAACTCCTGAGGAGGCGATGATTGAATCGTGATCAGCCCGGCAGGGATGCGGTATACGCGTATAGCGCAGCCGAACCCTCAGTGGGTCGTCGTGGAATCAGAGCTCATCGCGGAGCATGTATCAGCGTGGGTTTACAGAACAGAAGAGACTGTCAGGGTCTCATTCCAAGCGGCTCTCGAACACGTGGGAGGCCGCTTCTGTTTGCGATCATAAGCAAGGTTCTTCCGAAACGCAAGTGTGGTGCTGTGGATCAGCCATAGTGATCTCCGACTAATTTCACATATTGCTTCTATCCGGAGTCCTATGTTACATCTCGACCATCCACGCTGAATCGCGGCCCCCTGACGTGCCGCGAACGATGCTTAAAACCGCAAAGCGGTCTCCGGCATCTTCCAGATAACTCAATTCAAAGCTGTGTCTTTCAGACAGAGCTGCTCTGCTGCCACCTCTTACGAGAAGGGCGGCGGCATATCTATTGCACGAATTCATTGGAGGTCGGCATGAAGTGGAAGATGAGGAATGTTACGTCGGTGCTCGTGGCGTCACTGTTCAGCGGCTCGCTGGTGGCGCAGAATACCCCCGCTGTAAAACATGAACAGATTGCAGACTCTCCCGTCAGCATGGTGGTAACTGACAGGCTGCGTACGAATGCCACGCAGTGGTACAGCGATCCTCCGTACAACACTACATACCCGTATGTGGAGCAGTTGCTGCGGATCAGCATCGGACAACGGGTGCACAGGTTCGACTGGTTATTGGAGGGATCTCAGAACGCGGTGTTCGACGTACCGACAACTTCAGTCTCGCCGGTGACCGCTCAAGGACAGCTCGGACTGGGAGGTACGTATTACGCGGCCAACGGCACTACACTTCCCGTGGCCGCGTCGCTCCGCCAGGGCTTTGTTCGCTATCACGGAAGTGGGTCTGGCAAGACACTGCGTCTGGGTCGCTTTGAGTTCTTCGATGGACAGGAAACCCAGCCCACCAACCCGACGCTTCTGTGGCTGCAAACCAATCGCGTGTCCCAGCGGCTGGTCGGAAACTTCGGCTTTTCCAACGGTCAGCGCAGTTTTGACGGGCTGGACGCCCACTACGGCCAGAAAAATTGGGATCTCACTGCGATGGCAGGCCGAGCCACACAGGGTGTCTTCAACATGAACGCCAACCCGGAACTCAACGTCGATATTCAATACCTCTCGTACACCCGGTCCGAGGCGCATCAGCATCTACTCTGGCGTGCGTTTGCAATCGGCTATCACGACGGCCGCACAGGCGTGGCAAAGACCGACAACCGTGCACTCGCGGCCCGCCAGACAGATCGTAAGAACATTCGCATCGGTACCTACGGTGCCGATCTGCTGGCCTCCGTTCCCGCCGGACCCAATAGCCTGGACGTATTGGTATGGGGTGTAGTTCAGGACGGACAATGGGGACTTCTCAATCACACTGCAGGTGCAGCGGCCGCTGAGGCCGGCATACGTTTCAACCACGTGGCCACTGCCCCCTGGGTGCGAGGCGGTTTCTTCCGCTCAACGGGGGACGATTCGCCCACCGACAACAAGCA
>Ga0157369_10006904_pt1 | contig 13101 bp, 10 predicted proteins | sample C25metaG_FD_113461 | JGI IMG/M metagenome (GOLD analysis project Ga0157369, IMG submission 113461) | Corn rhizosphere microbial communities from Kellogg Biological Station, Michigan, USA - C2-5 metaG | ecosystem: Host-associated > Plants > Roots > Rhizosphere > Soil | place: USA: Michigan...
CGAAGCCGGTCACGACGAAGCCCCGGTTGTCGAGTTCCACGCCGCTCGAACCGAGCCAATCCGTTTTCGGGTCCGCGCCGATGAAAAGAAACAGGTGGCGCGTGGAAATCACTTCGTCCGCGCCCTCATCCTCATGGCGGATATGCACCTCGGTCAGTCCGCTTTCGTCGCCGCCGAGTTCGCGTAGCACACAGCGCGTGCAAAGCGTCACATTCGGCAAGGACCCGATCCGGTCGATCAGGTATCTGGACATGCTCGCGTTGAGATCCGCGCCGCGTATCAGCACGCGAATGCTGCGCGCGAAGTTCGCCAGAAACACGACCGCCTGGCCCGCGGAATTGCCGCCGCCCATCAGCACGATGTCTTGTCCTTTCACGAGCTTGGCCTCGATTGTCGATGCCCAGTAGAACGTGCCGCGTCCTTCGAAACGGTCGAACCCGGGCACCGTCGGCTTGCGGTACGCCGCGCCGCTCGCCACCACGACGGTGCGCGCGCTGATGCGCTGCTCGTCCTCCAGCGTGAGCATGAAGATGCCGTCATGGCGGCTCACGTCCATGACCTTGCCGGGAATCGCCAGATGCGCGCCGAACTTCAAGGCCTGCTGGAACGCGCGGGCGGCGAGCGCCTGGCCCGAAATGCCGGTGGGAAAGCCCAGATAGTTCTCGATACGGGAACTCGCACCGGCCTGGCCGCCCGGCGCCCGCTGGTCGAACACGGCGACCGACAGACCTTCGGTGGCCGCATACACGGAGGCAGCCAGTCCCGCCGGTCCGGCGCCGACGATCGCCACGTCATAAACGCGCGATTGCTCGAAGGTCGGCACGAGGCCGAGGCACGACGCGAGCTGCGCCTCGTCCGGCGCGCGCAGCACGTAGCCGTTCGGACAGAATACCAGCGGGAAATCGCCCGGACCGGTCGTCATGCCGCCCAACAGCTTCATGGCTTCGGGATCGGTGCGGGCGTCGATCACCATCGCCGGATAAGCATTGCGGCGCAGGAAACCTTGCAGCCGGATCAGCCGCGCGTCGTCGCCATTGCCGACGATCACCGGTCCGAGCCCCTGCTCGATCAACCCGAGCCGCCGCAGAATCAGCGCGCGCATGATGTGCTCGCCGAGTTGTGCGTCGGCGACGATCAGCGCGCGCAAGCGCTCCGGCTCGATCACGAGCGTCTCGACGTCCGTCAGCGCGATGCCGTCGATCAACGCCGGCTTGCCGGAGAGCTGCGCCATTTCCGCCATGAAGTGGCCGTCGTCATGTTCGGTGACGACGGTCGAGCGCCCGAAGCTGTCGCGCGACTCGATCCGCACGCGGCCATGCAGCAGCACGAACAGGCCGAGCGCCACCTGCCCGGTTTCGAAGATCAGTTCGCCGGCCCTGAACGACATCGGCCGCGCGAAGCGCCGCAGGCTCGCGATCTCCGCGGCGGAAAGACGGGGGAACATCTGATGCCTGCGATATTCCAGCGAGGAATACGGAAACTCGAGTTCCGAGGGCGTGGTTGCGTCGACGGAGATGTCCGGAGTGCTCATAGCTTGACCTCATCTGGCCCGTTGCCGTAGCGACGGTTTGCCGATAGCGCGTGCGCTACCGCTTGCTGTTCAATACCCTCTTGCTGCTGCCCAATGCCTCTACCAGCCGAACTTGAGTTCGGCGCCCACGTAGTCGGCGTTGCGCGCGCCCAGATCGCGCAGTGACGGACCGACCTGAAAATGCACGGCTTCCAGCGCCGCCGCAAGATTGGCGGCAACCGCATAGTCGGCGCGCAGTTGCGTATAGAAGCCGGTCCACGGGGTGCCATGTCCCGCGGTCCCCGGCACGACCGACGACCCCTGGCCGTACACGGCGTCCGCGGTGGTCTGACGCCATTGCAGGCCGACGCCGGCCAGCAGCGTGAGCTTGCTGCTCGGCTTGAGGATGAGCGTCGGCTTGACGTGCACCAGATTCGTGTAGCCGGTGTAGCCGGCCAGCGCGAAGTAGTAGCCGTTCGGAAAGAGCGGATTGAAGGTGCCGATGCGCCCGTCTCCCGGATGACTATCGCCCGAAGCGGCGTCCACCTGAATGCCGAGGCGCGGCGTCCACGGCAACGAGGTCAGCGTATAGCCGGCCAGCGAGCCGACCGCCCACGCGCCGATGGTCTTGCTGCCGACATGTCCGGACTGATACATCGCCTCGACGTCCCAGTCGATCGGCGCGACATTGCCGGCGTAGCGCGCGTCGAACACGTCGCGGTGTTCGTCGCCGCTCGCGTCGAGGAACTTCGCGTTATTGCGGTTGTAGCGCGAGTAATACGCGGACAGATCGCCCGGCCCGACGTTCTTGCGCTCCACGCGCACGCCGCTGAATGTCAGATCGCGATTGGAGACGTCGTCGAAATCCGAGTTGTCGCGGTATTGGACCGGCTGCGTTGCGTAGGCGATCCAGCGCCACGGGCCGGTTTCATAGTCGGCCCAGATCGCGTCGAACGCCTGACGCACGTTCGGGCCGTCACGCACGGACACGAAACGCTGCAAGTCGAACGCCATTTCCTGGCGGCCGACGCGAAACTTCACCGTACCGGGCCCGAGTGGTTCGGTAATCGCCACGAACGCCTGGCGCAGATCCAGCGGGTTCTTGTCGACCGGCGTAACGACATCCTTGCCGTATGGCCGCGCGTCTTCGAATTGCGTGAAGATCTGCACATGAGGGCCGAGGCGCACGTCCGCGTGAACTTCGAGCCGTTGCAGCAGGTAGGTGTCGTCGTGCGCCGCGCCGAGGCCGAACAGCGGCGCGTCGTTGATTTCGAGCCGTTCGCGCAGCACCATGCCGAGCGAAATATACGCGTCCGGATTGCCGAACAGCGGAATGTACTTCAGCGAATCGAAGGGCTTTTTCGGCACGCAGGGATTGGCCAGCGCCGACCAGTTTTCCTGCCAGCGATTGAACATGATCGCGGGCCGCGTGCACGAGGTTGCGGCAGCGCCGGCTGCGGTCGTCGCGGCCGCCGTGCTGCCGGTCGTGGACGTGTCGTCCGCGCCGCCGAGCGCGGTGTCCGCGGCCACAGCCGGCAGCGCCGCCGCCAGCCCCGTGCTGATCAGCAACGCGCGGATGGCGCGGCGCACGCGCCGCACTCTGAACGGCGCCACGACGTTTGCCTCACTTGCCATCATGCACTTCGGCAATGTACCCACCCGGGAATTCGAGCATCGCGGTCTTGCCCGCTCCGCTCGCATACGCCGGGTACACCACCTTCGCGCCGGCCGTTTGCGCGCGCTCCAGCGTCTGCGCCAAGTCGTCGACGCCGTAGCCGGTGGTTTCACGCCCGAACGGGAACGGCAGCTTGCCGTCCGTCACGAACACGACCATGCGGCCGAAGCCCGACGTGATACGGATCTCGCGCACCGTCTCGCCCGGGCGGCCGATCACGCCGGCATCCGCGCGCGGGTTGTCCGACACCACCTTGCCGTGCGAGAAGTGCAGCCAGCGGCGCACGAAGTTGTTCGCTTCATAACGCGACACGTACACGCGGTTGTCGGGCACGCTTTGCAACGGCGCGTAATTCGGCGCCTTGGTGTGCCAGTAGAGCTGCATCGTCAGGCCGCCCGGCCATTGAATGATCGCGTCCTTGCCGATCGGATCGTCGAACGGCTCGACCAGCACGTCGGCTCCGGCCGCGCGCGCCGCTTTCACGCCCTGGTCGATATCCGTGACGAGGTAGCCGGTGCGCTCATTGCCGAACGGATAGGGAACCGGCGTCTCGAAGCCGAACACCGACAGCATGCCGACCGGCGTCTGCACGTATTGCGAGGCCGTCTTGCTCGGCGTCGGCGTCACGGTGAAGACCGCGCGCGGCGAGGCCTTGCCGCCGAAGGTCGCGAGGAAACTGTTGACGAACGCGTCGAGGTCGGCGGAGGCGACGTACACATGCGTGGTGTCGTACTGCGGACCGACCGACACGTCCGGGTGTTTCACCAGCGCGGCCTTGCTGCCTGGCACTTCCGGCGGCCCCGCATCGGCGAGGGCTGACGAAACCGGCGTGAACCCGACCAGCAGCGCGGCGCACACGAGCGCAATGGAACGGTACCTATGAAGCGACTTGAACATTTGACTATCCGTTTGAGTGGGCAAAAATTTGAGTGACGGTCCCCGCACGGCACCCCGTCTGGCGAACTGCACGCGCCTCGCGTATCAACCGCCTTCCTTGCTCGCGTCAGGCTTTTGCACGGCGACGCCCTTGAGCGGTTCGGCGACCTGCGCCGTGACCGTCTGCGTGAAGAGCTGCGCCTTGACGACCGGAATCGCGTGCTCGCCCAGCACCATGCCGAGCAGGCCCGCCAGCGCGATCAGCGGCGGCGCCGGTGACTGAACCTTGAGCAGCCAGTAGAGGAGCCCGATGCCGAAGCCGACTCCGAGTGAAATGATGTAGCCCATGCCTGTCTTCCTTGCTGTCAACCATTCATCAATTCGGCCAGTCGGATCCCAGCACCAGTCCGCAGAAATTCAGGCGGCGATAGTTCGGATCCCACCGGTCCAGTACGTCGGCATTCACGGTCCCGAAGGTCGTCTCGGGCCGATGCGCCATGCCGTGCGCGTATGCGTCGATCAGCTTCTTCTTGAAGCCGGATTCGCGCGGATACGCCTGGACGATTTCGTCGCGCTGATGCGCGGTGAATTCGTCGTATCGCGCGCCCCGCACGTCCATCTGTACGCCGGCGCTGATGAGCGCAACCAGCGCCGACAGGTGTTCCGGAATGCCCGGCGTGGTGTGCAAGGCGATCCCCACCCACACTTCTTCGATCTCGCGCTCGGCCACGCGGTGCTGGCGCAGAAAATCGCGCGCGGCATTCGCACCGTCCACCTCGAAGCGGTATGGCGAGCGCTCATACTTCGCGTTCAGGCCCACGTTGTGAAACATCGCGCCGACGTACAGCAGTTCCGCGTCGAAGGTGAGGTTCTCGCGGTGTCCAATCAGCGCGGCGAACAGGAAGGCCCGCAGCGCGTGATGAAACATCAGTTCGGACTCGGTGCCGCGGATCAGGTCAGTTGCCGCCTGGACCATGACACCGTCTGGGATGTCAACACCGGCAATGCGCTTCTTCATGTCAACTCCTCCGTGTCAGCCCCTTTCCCGACGCGTCTTCACGCATGCCGACCGGACGTCGCGACCCGCCCGCGTGGCGAATCGATGAGAGTCCAGGGACTATCCACCGCAGCGTAGCGAAATAAATCTATAAAGACTTTGGGGGATTCTTAAAAACCCTTAATCGCTACGCTACTTATGCGAATCTGCTCACAGCGTCAGTTCGTGGAAGCGCCGCACGCCATCGCGAATCCATTTCAGCAGGCCGCCGCCGCTCTCATCCAGATTCGACGGCGAGGCCAGCAGCATTTCCTCCGTCGCATGGTGTTCCGACAGCAGCCGGCACATCTCCTTGACCACTTCCGGCCGCTGTGTGAGAACGGGCGTCAACGCGCTCTTGTCGAGCCGGAAGACCGTGGCGCGCGTCAGCGCCCGCACCACCACCGCAGTCTTGACACCCGCAAGAATCCCCGACTGACCGATCGAGTCGCCCGGCGCGAGCCTGCGCAGTTCGATCTCGCCACCGTCTTTCTGCACGACCACTTTGGCCACGCCCTGCGCCAGAATGTGCAGCTCGTGGCCGCTTTCATCCGCCGCGGTGTAGATCGTGTCGCCGGCATCGAACTCGTGCTGGGTCAGCTTCGTGGCCAGTTCGGCGAGTTCGTCGCGCGCCAGCGTCTGGAAGATCAGCACGTTGCGCAAGAGCCGCAGCTTCTCGTCGGCGGTGCCGCCCGTCACGGGTTCGGGCACCGACAACGGCCGCAACACCACGCCGCGCGAAAGCAGATGGCGGTGCGCGAGATCGAACAGGTCGTTGCGCACGGTGATTTTCTTGGCCAGCTCGCTGACGAAACAGACGATCTCGTACTCGATCGCGTCGTTGGTGGCGCGCCGCACGCTCACCACCGGCTTCGGATCGTCCAGCACATCGCGCGAACTTTCGGCTGCGCTCGCTAGCGCCTCCAGCACGAGCGCCGGCCGGATCGACGGCTTGATGGGCAGCACCACGCTAATGCCGTGCGTATGCGACGGTTCGTTGGCGTTGACGATATGCGCGCGCGCCGCCACGCTGTTCGGAATCACGACGATGTTGCCCTGCCCGTTGAGCAGGCTCGTTGCGCGCCAGTTGCTCTCTACCACCTTGCCTTCCACGTCGCCGATCGTCACCCAGTCGCCGAGGCGAAATGGCTCGGTCGCATTCAGCACGACGCCGGAGAACACGTCGTTGAGCGTGCTCTGGATCGCGAGGCCCAGCACGACCGCGAGCGCGCCCGAGGTGGCAAGCAGGCCGCGCACCGGCAACTGCAACACGAAGGCAATCGCGCCAACCGCGGCGGCGAGAAACACCAGCGCGCCGAACACGTCCTGAAACAATCGCTCCTTGTGCCATGCCTCAGGCAACACCACACGATCGAGCAGAATCGTGACAAGCCGCGCCCCTTGCAGCCACCACACGATCTCCAGTACCTGCGCGAGCAGATGACGCAGCGGCTCGTCCGGCCATGGCGCCGCGCGCAGCGGATTCATGCCATAGCTGAACAGCACGTAGCTCGACAGAGCGAACATCAGCGCGCGAAACGCGAGCCGGGTCTGGTCGCTCTTGCGGCTCATGAAACGCCACGCGAGAAAATCGAGGACCAGTATGACCAGTCCAAACAGCACGCCGTCGGTCAGGGTCGGCATAAAGGTCCTCGCTCGCGTGGTGCCACGAAACGGGCGTGATCAGAACGCGAAACAGCTACATCCCAACGCGCCCCAGAAGCCGTTCGAATCGCTGACCGGCACGTTCTTGCGCCACGCCCAACCGTGCGCATGCGCATGCACGCCGCACAGATTCACGCAGCCGTCCACGCACGCCACGGCCGTCGGCTTGTAGCGGCTATAGCCGCCGAATTCCGCCACCGGCGACCATGACGGGCTGACCGGCAGATCCGGCGGCGCGAGCGGCGCGAACTCGTCGTCCGCGTAGACGACCTTGCCGCCCACCACCGTCATGTTCGAGGTCAGGAATTTGATGCGGCTCTCGTCGACGGTGAAAAAGTCTTCGCTCAACACCGCGAAGTCCGCGAACTGGCCCGGCACCAGCGCGCCCTTCTTGTCCTCTTCGTTCGAGAACCACGCGCTGCCCACCGTATAGCGGCGCAAGGCCTCCATGCGATCGAGTTTGTTCTCGCTGCCATACATCGCGGTGCCGCCGACCGTTTTGCCCGACACCATCCAGTACAGCGACACGAACGGGTTGAAACTCGCGACGCGCGTAGCGTCCGTGCCCGCGCCGACCGGCAGGCCGGCGTCGAGCATGTGGCGGATCGGCGGCGTGCGCTTCACCGCCTCTTCGCCGTATTGATGAATGAAGTACTCGCCCTGATACGCCATCCGGTGCTGGATCGCAATGCCGCCGCCGAGCGCCTTTACCCGATCGATGTTCTGCTGCGTGATGGTCTCGCAGTGATCGAAGAACCAGCGCAGGCCGTTGAACGGAATGTCGGCGTTCACGCGTTCGAACACGTTCAGGAAGCGCTCGATCGATTCGTTGTAAGTGGCGTGCAGACGGAAAGGCCAGCGGTTCGCCACCAGCAGCCTGACGACCGCTTCCAGTTCGGTCTCCAGCGACTCGGGCAAATCCGGGCGCGGTTCGAGAAAGTCTTCGAAGTCCGCGGCGGAGAACACCAGCATCTCACCAGCACCGTTCACGCGCAGGAAATCGTCGCCTTCGCCGGGCTTGGTCATCTTCACCCATTTGGCGAAATCCTCGATTTCCTTCTTCGCGTTCTGCGTGAACAGGTTGTAGGCAATGCGCACGGTCAGTTCGCTGTGCTTCGCCATTTCCATGATGACCGCGTAGTCATCCGGATAGGCCTGATAGCCGCCACCGGCGTCGATTGCGCTCGTCACGCCGAGGCGGTTCAGCTCACGCATGAAATGGCGTGTGGAGTTGCGCTGGTCTTCCAGACCGAGCTTCGGCCCCTTTGCGAGCGTGGCGTACAACAAGCCGGCGTTGGGACGGGCGATCAGCATGCCGGTCGGGTTGCCGCGCTTGTCGCGCTGGATCTCGCCGCCCGGCGGGTTCGGCGTGTCTTTGGTGTAGCCGACCGCGCGCAGCGCCGCGGCATTGAGCAGCGCGCTGTCGTACAGATGCAGGATGAACACCGGCGTGTCCGGCGCGATCGCATTGATTTCTTCGAGCGTCGGGCCGCGCCGCTCGGCGAACTGGAATTCGTTCCAGCCGCCCACCACCCGCACCCATTGCGGCGCAGGCGTGCGGGCCACCTGTTTGCGCAGCATGTCGAGCGCGTCGGCAAGCGACGGTACGCCGTCCCAACGCAACTCCATATTGAAGTTCAGGCCCCCGCGAATGATGTGCAGATGCGAGTCGTTGAGTCCGGGTATGACCGTGCGCCCTTTGAGGTCGACATGGCGCGTGGCGTCGTTCGCGTGACGCATCACGGCCTCACGCGAGCCCGCAGCGAGGACGCGGCCGTTCGCGACGGCGAGCGAATCGGCGAATGAACGCTTGTCGTCCTGAGTGGCGATCTTGCCGTTGAAGAACACGACCTCGGCCGGCGTCGATTCGGAAGTACTGGAATTCATGACGATCCTCATAGGGAGCGCTCCGCTCTCAAGCGCGGAGCTATTCATGGGAAGCGGGCGCTCGTCGCTGCTTACTTCTTTGCAGGCACCGGCGCCAGAACCTCATGCGTCCCCGCCGCGCGCTGGGCAGCCTTGTGCACCATGGTGTAGGCATAGTCCACGCCCATCCCGTACGCGCCCGAATGCTCTTTGGCAATCGCCATGACTTCGTTGTAAGTCTCCTTGTGCGCCCAATCGCGTTGCCATTCGAGCAGCACCTGTTGCCAGGTCATCGGAACCACGCCGGCCTGAATCATCCGCTGCATCGCGTAGTCATGCGCGTCCTTCGAGGTGCCGCCCGATGCATCGGCGACCATATAGATTTCGTAGTCACCTTCGGCCATCGCGCACAGCGCAAACGTGTTGTTGCAAACCTCGGTCCACAGACCTGCCACCACTACCTTTTTTCGGCCATTCGCAGCAAGCGAGTCACGAACCTTCTGGTCGTCCCACGAGTTCATGGACGAGCGTTCGAGCACCTTGTGCTCCGGAAATACGTCCAGCAATTCCGGGTACGTATAGCCGGAGAAACTTTCGGATTCCACGGTCGTGATAGTGGTAGGGATGTTAAACACCCGCGCTGCCTTCGCGAGTCCTACTACGTTGTTCTTGAGTACCTGACGGTCAATGGACTGGACGCCAAAAGCCATTTGCGGCTGTTGGTCGATAAAGATGATCTGCGAGTTTGCAGGCGTGAGGACTTCGAGTTTCGGATTTGCCATGGCGTTGTACTTCCTAAAGGTTTGGTGAACATGGGAGGACAGGCCGCACTCGCTTGAAGTGCGAGAAAAGCTGGAGCCCATTCTAGCCACGGGTTTTTGCCGAGTCCTTGGCGAACGACCTTAATAGTTCTTAAACAATATGGTCGGCCAGGCGCGTTCCGGCGCGCACGCCCGCGGCGCGTTCACACTGGCGCGGCCGAACGCCGGCACCCGCTCAGAACATTTCATGTTTTCTGCAGGACTTTATGGGCGCGGCATTCCTACACTGCAATCAGCCTTGAATCACCCTTTCGCGACTTCGATCAGTCAGACCGACGCAACGCACGGTGAACGACGCACTGAGTCAGCGCGACGCGCGCAACCGTTCAACCTTCGAGCGACACGCGAAGGCGCGTCTCGAGAAACTGAACCAGCGCGCGCACTTTGCTGGACTGGCGGCGGTTGGGTAGATACGCGGCGTAGACGACGGCGTCGCCCGCATGAGGACTGGCGTCGAAGTGTTCGAAGAGGCGCAGCAGGCGGCCCGCGCGAATTTCGGCCGCCACCTGCCATTCGGGTAGCAATGCAATGCCGCGCCCGGCCATCACCGCTTCGAGCAGGATGTCGAGATTGTTCGACAGCAGATGGCCGTGCACGTCGACGCGTTGCTCCACGCCCTCGCGCTGGAAGGTCCAGGCCTGGCGAGTGCGGTAGCCGCCGCCATAGGCGAAACGCAGGCACTCGTGGTCAGTGAGTTCCTGGGGTGTTTGCGGCGTGCCGCTGCGTTCGAGGTAGTCGTGGCTCGCCACCACGTAGCGCGGATTGTCCGCCAGTTTTTTGACGATCAGGTTGGCGTCGCGATCGGCGAGACCGATCCGGATCGCGACGTCGATCCGGTCGAGCGCGAGATCGGCGAAGTGATCGGCGACCACGACGTCGAGGAACACCCGCGGATTGTCGGAGAGAAAGGCGGCGAGATGCGGCGCGAGGCGCAGGCGGCTGTAGGTGGACGGAACCGAAATTCGCAGCGCGCCGACCGGCGACGCGCCGCTGTCGAACACGCTCTCGTCCGCCTCGGCCAGATCGTCGAGCACCTTGGCGACCTGTTCGACATAAGCGATGCCGGCGTCCGTGAGGCTGACCTTTCGCGGCGTGCGCGTCAGCAGCGCGGTGCCGAGCGAAGCCTCCAGCGAGTCCATCAGGCGCGTGACCGACGAGGTCGCCACCCCGAGACGTTGCGCCGCCTTTGAAAAGCCACCGGCGTCAGCCACTTCGAGCAAGGTTTTGACGGCGAGGAATTTGTCCATGTTCGGCCTGATTGACGGTTTGGTTGCAAAAAACGCAACGTCAGCTTGCATTTTATCCATATTCAACAACGATAACGCAACGGATAAGCTGCATGCGTTACCTAGTGAGGGAAGCGACATGCAAGCCATTCAGGTCGAAGTCAATTACGACTTCATTTGTCCGTGGTGCTGGATCGGCCAACGGAACCTCGCGTCGGCGCTGACCGAGGCCGGCGCGGACACGGTTGTTTCGATCAGCTATGTGCCGTTCGAATTGAATCCGGCCATGCCGGCCGAAGGGATGGACCGGCGCGCGTACCGCAGCGGGAAATTCGGCAGTTGGGCGCGCTCGCAGATCATGGATGCGCAGGTCACCGCCGCCGGCCTGACGGCCGGCGCGCGCTTCCATTACGACAAGGTGCTGCGCACGCCGAATACGCGTCTTGCGCATCGTCTGATGCAGTTCGCGCAGCAGCGCAATGACCCGCGCGCGACGGCCGCGTTGTATCAGGCGATCTACGCCGCTTACTTCTCTGAAGGCCGCGACATCGGCTCGCTCGACACGCTGGTCGCGCTTGCCGCTCAGCACGGCTTCGAGGCGGACGAGGCGCGCGCGTATTTGCTGAGCACCGCCGGCAATCAGGACATCGACGCGGCGCGCGCGCGGGCCGACAGTTTGGGCGTTCAGGCCGTGCCGACCATTCGCATAGACGGCGATGTGATCAGCGGCGCGCAACCGCCCGTGGTCTTCATCAACGCGCTGCGTTCGGCAGGGCAAAGGAAAGCAGCATGAGATCGCTCGAAAGACCGCGTGCCGTGGTGATTGGCGGATCGCTAGGCGGCTTGCTGACGGCCAATACGCTGCGCTCGGCCGGCTGGGACGTCGACGTGTTCGAGACCTCGCCGAACCAGCTCGAAAGCCGCGGCGGCGGCGTGGTGCTTCAGCCGGACGTGCTGGACGCGCTCGCCTTCGCCGGCGTCGAACTGCCGGACCCGCCCGGTGTGGCCTCGGGCGATCGCATCTACCTGGACCGCGAGGACCGGGTGGTCGAACAACTCCACATGCCGCAGATGCAGACCTCGTGGAGCCTGCTCTACCGCGCCATGAAGAACGCGCTGCCCGCGTCTTACCTGCATGCCGGCGAGACCTTTACCGACTTCCACATGGAAGGCGAGCGGATCGTCGCGCAGTTCGAGAGCGGCCGCAGCGAACAGGCCGATCTGTTGATCGGCGCCGACGGTATCCGCTCGACGCTCAGGCAGCGCCTGCTGCCCGAAGTCGCGCCTCAGTATGCGGGCTATGTCGCATGGCGCGGCCTCGTCGAGGAAGCCGATCTGCCGTTGCATGCAGCAGACATGCTGCGCGGGCGCTTCGCGTTTCAGCAAGGCGACGGGCATTCGGGGCTCTCCTATCTGATTCCGGGCGAGAACGATTCGACCGTAGCCGGCGAGCGCCGCTTCAACTGGGTGTGGTATCGCAAGTACAGCGCGGCAAGGCTCGAAGCGTTGCTGGTCGATCGACACGGCATACGGCGCGCGTTCTCGCTGCCGCCCGGCTCGACCAAAAGCGCCGACATCACGCAGCTCCGCGAAGACGCGCAGGCGTCGCTGGGGCCGACGTTCCGCGCGCTGGTCGACGCCACCGACGCGCCCTTCATGCAGCCGATCGTCGATCTGCGCTCGCCGAAGATGGTGTTCGGCCGCGCGGTGCTGCTCGGCGACGCCGCTTCGGTGCCGCGCCCTCACACGGCGGGCAGCACGGCGAAAGCGGCCGCCAATTCCCATGCGCTGGCGCTCGCGTTGTCCTCGACCTGGCAAAGCGGCGCGACGATCGATTCAGCCCTGAAACGTTGGGAGAACCAACAGTTGCAACGCGGCAGGCTGATGACCGATCTGGGCATTTCACTCGGCGACCGCGTGATGAACCTCGCGCGCTGAGTCCACGTATTCCGTTTCTTTTCTTCAAGGAGTTGTCATGTCAACCCAGGCATCCACCTCGGCGGCCGCCAACAGCCCCGTCAAGCTGACACGCGGACTGATCGCGTTGTTCGCGTTCTGCTGCGGCGCCATCGTCGCGAACCTGTACTACGCGCAGCCGATCACCGAACTGATCGCACCGGCCATCCACATGTCCGGTGGCACCGCCAGCCTGATCGCCTCGCTCACGCAGATCGGCTATGCATTCGGCCTGTTCTTTCTGGTGCCGCTCGGCGACCTGCTGGAAAACCGCAAGCTGATGATCACCACCGCGCTGGTATCGATCGCCAGTCTTGCCGCCGCGGCGTTCGCGCAGCAACCGGCCGTGTTCCTCGGCATCTCGCTGCTGGTCGGCTTCAGTTCGGTTGCCGTGCAGATCCTGATTCCGCTCGCCGCGCATCTCGCGCCGGACGAATCGCGCGGCAAGGTGGTCGGCACCATCATGAGCG
>Ga0157369_10006905_pt1 | contig 13100 bp, 10 predicted proteins | sample C25metaG_FD_113461 | JGI IMG/M metagenome (GOLD analysis project Ga0157369, IMG submission 113461) | Corn rhizosphere microbial communities from Kellogg Biological Station, Michigan, USA - C2-5 metaG | ecosystem: Host-associated > Plants > Roots > Rhizosphere > Soil | place: USA: Michigan...
GGCGAGCACCGCGCCAAGGTGCTCTGCTTCGCGATCCATCCCTATATCTCGGGCGCGCCGCACCGGATCAAATATCTCGAAGCCTTCATCGATTACGCGCGCGGCCATAAGGGCGTCGCCTTCTGGACCGGCGAGGAAATCCTCGATTGGTATCGCGGCGCGCGCGATAAAGGCTGAAGCTGAATTGGTCGCTACATTAACAACCGTCATTCCCGCGAAAGCGGGAATCCAGTGTGACAACGAGTGTGTGGCCCTGGACCCCCGCCTTCGCGGGGGTGACGAGGTACTTTTCCATTAGAGCCAGCATGTCCGCGCGTCGTTCCTTGATCGTGCCTTTGATTGTCGGCTGCGCGCAGTTCATGCATCAATTCGATGGCTCGGTCATCGCCACCGCTTTGCCGGCGATGGCGCGCTCGCTCGGCGAGGACCCGCTCCGCCTCAACCTCGCGATTACCTGCTATCTCCTAGCGCTCGCGGTCTTCGTGCCGGTCAGCGGTTGGCTTTCCGACAAATTCGGCGGCAAGCGTGTCTTCATGATCGCGATCGTGATCTTCTCGTTGAGCTCGCTGTTCTGCGGTCTGTCGCACAATCTCACCGAGCTGGTGGTCTGGCGCACTTTGCAGGGCGTCGGCGGCGCGATGATGACGCCGGTCGGCCGTATCATCGTCATCAAGAGCGTGCCGAAATCCGAGGTCGTGCAGGCGATCAACTGGATCACCATCCCGGCGCTGCTCGGCCCGATCCTCGGGCCCTCGGTCGGCGGCTTCATCGTCACCTACTTCTCCTGGGAATGGATCTTCTTCATCAACCTGCCGATCGGGCTGCTCGGTGTTTTCCTGGTGAAGGCCTTCATCCCCGATCTGCGCGAGAGCGACGTGCCGCGTTTCGATCTGCGCGGTTTTCTGCTGGTCGGCTGCGCGGTCGCGGCGCTGATCCTCGGCTTCGAGGCAATGGGGCGCGGCCTCTTCCCGACCTCGGCCGTCATCGTGCTGATCGGCGCCGGTCTCTGCTGCGCCGTTCTCTATATCGCCCATGCGCGGCGGCGGGAGTCGCCGATCGTCGATCTCAACCTTCTCCGTCAGCGCACCTTCTCGGTCTCGATCTGGGGCGGCGCGCTCGTCTATATCGGCGCGACGTCGCAGGTCTTCCTGCTGGCGTTGCTGCTCCAGCTCGGCTTCGGCTTCACGCCTTTTGAATCCGGCCTGACGACGCTCGCGACCGCGGCGGGCTCGATCATGATCAAATCGATGGTGCGGCCGGTGCTGCGCTTCTTCGGCATCAGGCGGCTGCTGATCTACAACACGCTGCTGACCGCGGCCTATATCTTCGCTTGCGGCCTGTTCCGCGAGAACACGCCCTATCTCCTGATCCTGCTGATCCTGTGGATCGCGGGGCTGTCGCGCTCGGTCGAGTATACCGCGATCCAATCCTTGGCCTATGCCGATCTGCCGCCGGCGCTCACCGCGCGCGCCACCAGCTTCTCCTCGATGTCGCAGCAGATCTGGCTGAGCTTCGGCGTCGGCCTGGTCGCGCTGGTCATGCAGCTCGCGCGCGAATGGCACGGCCACGAAGTGATCGCACCGAACGACATCACGCCAGCTTATTTCGTGATCGCCTTTGCGAGCCTCGCCGCGGCCGGCATCTTCGCGCGTATGCCGAAAAGCGCCGGCGCCGAGCTCGATCTGCGCTGATCAGCCGAGATAGAGCGTGAAATCCATCGCGATCAGAGCGCCGCGCGGCAGGCTGGCGACGCCGATGACGCTGCGCGCCGGCAAGCGGCCCGCCGTGAAGAAGCCGGCATAGGCCGTCTCCGTCGGCGCGAAATAAGCGCGGTTCTTTCTCTTTCAGGAACGCGAAATAAAAGCCCCTCTCCCCTTGAGGGAGAGGGAGGGGCCCAATCGCGTCAGCGATTGGGAGGGTGAGGGGTTCACGCCGGGCGATCTCAATCGCTATCAGATCACCCACCTCACCCTACCCTCTCCGCCCTCAAGGGCGGAGAGGGAATTTTGGGTTGACGATTAGAGTATCACGACCCCGAGCGGATCGCCGCGATCTCCTTGCGGAACGCGGCGAGGACGTGCGCGCCGTCCGGCGTCCGTTTCTCCCAAGCCGCGATCACCGGCTCGACTTGCTTCTTCCACTTGGCGAGTTCGTCCGGCGGCAGCTTGTAGATCGTCTGGTTCCCCATCTTCTGCGCGATCGCGATATTGTCGCGCTCGGTATCGTCGATCACCTTGTTGAACCAGTTCGTGTAGGGCGTCTCGATATTCGCGTCGATCGCCTGCTTCGCCTTGCCCGAGAGCTTGGCATAGGTCTGGTTGTTCATGATCATGATCGCCGCCTCGCCGCCGAGCGAAGCCTGCACATGGTTGTGCGCAAGATCGGTCAGCTTGAAGGACACCGCGGCCGGCCAGCCGATGCCTGAACCTACCACCATCCCACGCTGCAGCGATTCGTAGACTTCGTTGATCGGCAGCGAGATCGGCGTGCCGCCAAGGGCCTGGAGCGTCTCGCTGGAGATGCGGCCCTGCACGCTGATCTTGAGGCCTTTGAGATCGGCCTGAGTCTTCACAGGCGGAATCGTGTGATAGGAAAGATTGGCGAAGACACCGAAGCCGATCGGCTTCACCTTCTTCCACTCATCGGCGATGACACCCTTGTCGTAAAGCCGCTGCAGCGCCAGCCCCGCCTCATGCGCGTTCTCGGCCTCGAAGGGCAAGGTGGCGACCAGCGTCTTGGGGAATTGCGAGGAGACCGGCCCCAGGATGCAGAAGGCAAAATCAGCGACACCGTTCGTGACGCGGTCCAGCGTGTTCAGCATGTTGACCAGCGTATAGCCGGCGAACACTTTGATGCTGAGCGTGCCGCCGCTCTCCTTGTTCACCTTCTCCGACCACGGCGCCACGAGATCCGTGTGGATCGACGCGTCGACCGGACCGGGATCGCCATACCGCAGCAGCATCGGCTCCTCGGCGAAGGCAGCGACTGCGATCGAACTTAAAGCAGCAGCGCCCGCGAAAAGCGATAAGACGCCGCGAATCAGTGAAGCTCTCGAAACGCTCGGCATGGCCCCTCCCTTTTTTCGCCCGCGTTTTCGCGGTGCGTCCCTAGCCATACCACGAAGCGGCAAAGGCTTCACGCAGCCATTTCGCCCCGTACTTCTTCGCCGGCGCCTTCGCGTTGATTCCGCGTGGGCATGGCTTTAACGTCGCGCAGCAAAAGGGAGGGAAGCCATGACGGGGCCGAAAAAGCTCGACCAGCCGCCGAAATACTGGGACCGGCTGTTCGCGCCGAGCTCATGCCTGGCAATGATCACGACGGTCGACACGCAAGGCCGCGTCAACGCCGCTTCTTATGGCACCTGCACCCGCGTTCACCACGAGCCGGTGTTCATCGCCTTCACCGCGAATGTCGGCGCCGACAATGCCAACAACATTCTCGCCGGCAGCGACTTCGTCGTGAATCTGCCGCGCTGGGAGCGCGAAAGCCTGGAGAAGGTGCGCGTCGTCGGCCTGCCTTTCGCGCCGGGCGTTTCCGAGATCGCCAAGGCGGGCCTCACCGCCCTTCCCTCGACCATCGTCAAGCCGCCGCGCATCGCCGAATGCCCGCGCCATTTCGAATGCAAGGTCGAATGGACCAAGGAATGGTCGCAGCGGCTGATGGTCGTCGGCCGCGTCGTCGCCGCCTCGGTCGATGCCGATTGCGTCGACGCCGAAGGCTATGTGCTCTGGGACAAGGTGAAATCGGCGCATTACTGCGGCGCGCCTTATGGCGGCCAATTCGTCGCCGCTTACGACAAGGTCGCGGTCGACGTGCCTTATGAGGGGCCGGAGGTCGAAGCTTTCATCGCGCGCGAGCGAGCGATGTTCAAGGACCATTGAGCCATGAGACAGAGCGTGACGCGCACCGCGATCGCGGCCGCTCTCTTCCTCGCCGCCACGACCGCGCGCGCCGATGAGATCAATCTCATCTTCGCGACCGGCAGCCCCGCCGGCTCCGAAGTCAGCCAAGAATTCTTCCGTCCCTTCGCCGAGCGCCTCAACGCAGCCGACAAGGGCGTGCTGCATGTCGATTTCCGCGAAGGCAGCGCGATCTCCGATCCCGCCAAGGCCTATGACCGCGTCACCAGCGATGCGATCCAGATCGGCTTCATGCTGCCCAATCTCGTCGCCGGCAAATTCCCGCGCACGCAGGTCGTGACCCTGCCCTATGTCGCCGGCAACATCTCGGAATATTCCTCGCCGGCGCTGTGGCGACTTTACGAGCACGGCACGCTTGCCAAGGAATATGATCAGGTGCGCGTGCTGGCGATCTCGACGATCAGCCAGGCCTCCATCCATATGTTGAAGCCGCTGTCGGCTCCGACCGCGCTTTCCGGCAACAAGATCATGGTGACATCGAAGACCGCCGCCGATGTCATCACCCGGCTGGGCGCAGCGCCGATCTCGCTGCCGCCGTTCCAGGTCTACGAGGCGCTGATGCGGCATACGGTCGACGGCACCGTCACCGGCTGGCCGTCCTTCCAGCCCTTCAAGCTGATCGAGGTCACGACCTATCACATCGATGCGCCGATCGGCTCGTCGATCGCCGTCGTCTTCATGGCGAAGAGCAAATACAATTCGCTGCCCGAAGCGGCCCGCAAGATCATCGACGCCAATTCTGGCGAGAAGGCGAGCCGCGAATTCGGCCGCATGTGGGACACCGTCGCCGAGCGCGCGCGGCAGCTCATCAAGAAAACGCCGGGCCAGCAATTGGCCGTGCCGAGCGATGCCGAAGCCACCGAGATGAAAAAGAAGACCGCGCCGGTGGTCGACGATTGGCTGGCTTCCACACCGGATGGGCGCGAGACACTCAACCAGTTCAACACCGCGCTCGCCGCGGTGGCCGCCGGGAAATAGCCCAGAAAATAAAAAGGGAACCATATCATGGCCATCGAGACTATCCGCTACGCCGTCGGCAGCGAGACTTTCGCCAGCGAGCTGATCTGGGACGAGAGCAAGAGCGGCAAGCGTCCGATCCTGCTCGTCGCGCCCAACTGGTTCGGCGTGACACCCGCATGGACCGGCCGCGCGCGGGCGCTCGCCGGCGAGCGCTATTGCGTCTTCCTCGTCGACGTCTATGGCGAGGGCAAGCGGCCGACGGACCGCTCCGAGGCCGCGGCGGCAGCCAATGCACAACGCGCCGACACGCCCGAATGGCGCCGCCGCATGGCGGCGGCACTGGAGCACGCCGTGCGCGAAGGCGACAGGCGCGGCATCGCCGATACATCGAAGCGCGCGGCGATCGGCTTCTGCTTCGGCGGCGGCTGCGTCTTCGAACTCGCGCGTATGGGCGGCGACATCCAGGCTGCGGTGTCGGTGCATGGCGATCTCATCGGCTCGATGCCGGCAGCGCCGAAGCAGATCAAGGCGGCGATGCTGGCGATCCATGGCAGCGAAGACCCGATCGCGCCGAAATCGCGCCGAGACGCTTTCGAGGCCGAGATGCAATATTGCGGCGCCAAATGGCAGATGATGACCTTCGGCGGGCTCTATCATTCCTTCACCGATATCGGGGTCAATGTGCCGCCGGAGGCGCAATATAACGAGAACGCCGCGCGCCAAGCCTATGCCTGGTCCTATGCCTTCATCGAGAACGCGTTCGCGGGAACGCTTTAGTGGGAGTGAGTAAAGTGGCACCCAAATTTCTGGTTCTGGCCGCCGCAGCGGTTGCGCTGCTCGTGACGCATGAGGTGCGCGCGCAAAGCGTCGAGATCAATCCGGCGCTCGCCAAGGTGATCGAGGCGGCGAAGAAGGAAGGCAAAATCCTGCTGCGCAACGCGCCAACCGTGATGGGCGGCGCCGATGGCGCGCGCATCGCGCAAGCCGGCATCAAGAAGGAATTCGGCGTCGAGATTCCGATCGAATGGAGCCCGGCCGCGGCTTTCGGCCCGCTGGGCGCGCAGCTCTTGCAGGAATATCAGGCGGGCTCGCCTGCCAGCACCGATGTCTATTACGCGACGCCGCCGCAGATCGTGCCGCTGCTGGATAAGGGGCTGTTCCAGCCGGTCGATTGGGCCGCGCTACAGCCGCAGCGCGTGAAGCCCGAGATGGTTGAAGGCGACAAACATGCGCTCCGCGTCTCGGTCGCGCTGCCCGGCATCCTCTACAACGTGAAGAACGCGGGTTGGGTGAAGAATGTCCATACCAGCGCCGATCTACTGAAGCCCGAATTGAAGGGCAAATATGTGACGACACCCTTCCTCGGCGGCTTCGACGTGCTATTGGCGAATGATGCTTGGGGCGTCGATAAGACGCGCGATTTCGTCACCAAATTCGCGCAGCAAATCGCGGGCCTCTTGCCTTGCGGCGCGCAGGACCGCATCGCCGCGGGCGAGTTCCAGGCCCTCGTGCTCGATTGCGCCGGCACCTGGCAGAACACGCTCAAATTCCGCGGCAAGGGCGTGATCGACAATCAGATTGTCAACGACATGGCGCAGCGGCGCTATGCCTATCTGACGATCCTCAAGAACGCGCCGCATCCCAATGCCGCCACCCTCTTCACCCTCTACATGATCTCGCATGACGGGCAGGAGAACGTGATGTGGGATTATTTCGGCCAGGATGTCGACACGTTGCCGGACTCGCACATGCGTCAGGCGGTGGAGAAACTAAAGGCCGAAGGCATCAAGACCATCGACGTGACGATGGATTGGTGGCGCAGCCACGAAGGCATCGACAAGCAGAACCAGGCACTGGCGAAGCTCGTCGCCCACCACTGACGCCCACCACCGACGCAAGGAGAGGCAGCGATGGCGCGGCACATTCCCGGCCCGCTTTATTACGAAGAGCTCGGCGCCACCGGCCTGCCGATGATCTTCCTGCATTCGACGCCGGACGATCATCGGATCTGGATGTTCCAGACCGCGCATTTCTCTTCGCATTATCGCTGCCTCGCCGTCGATTGCGCCGGCTATGGCCGCTCGCCCGCGGTGCAGCCCGGCGTCACCATCGACGATCACGCCAATGCTTGCTGGGAGATCATCGACCGCTACACCAAGGGCGGCGCAATCGTCCACGGCAATTCCTTCGGCAGCGAGATCGCGATGCATATGGCGCAGCGCCGGCCGGATCGCGTGCCGGCGCTGATCCTCTCGGGCTGCGGGTATGTTCCGACCAGCGAGATCTTCCTGCGCTGGGCCGAGCGCTATCGCAGCGAAGGCCTGCCGCTGCGTTATGCGCAGGTGCTCGATCATTTCGCACCGGCCGGACAGGAGAGCAAGCTGCTGCTGCATTACGCCGACATGGTCTGTGCGCTCAATAACGAGGGCACGCTCGCCAGCATCGTCGCCAACAACGAGGCGCTGGCGCAGCGGCCGGACCCGTCTTTCTATGACGGCATCACATCGCCGACGATCATCATCATCGGCGATCTCGACCGCTCCAAACCGGCGAGCTTCGAGTTGCAGAAGCGCATCAAGGGATCGGAGCTCGTCTTCATCCCCGAGGTCGGTCATGCCTGCAATGTCGAAGCGCCGGCCGCTTATGATGCGCATTGCATCGGTTTCCTGAAAAAGCTCGATCTGTTTCCCGGCTAGGCACGGCCGTCCCGCCATCGCGAGCAGGATTTTTGCGCGGCTCTCGCGTCGGAAACGATTGACACGACTCGCACATCCCGCCAAATTTGTTTCCAATCGCATCGCCCGGATGCGACGGCCCATCGGAGCGTCAGTCTTCGAACGCCGACAATCGGGGGAGTCCGTTGGTAACCCATTCACGACGATCAGCAGTCGCGCTGACGGTCTTGGGGCTTTTCGTGTTTTGGGCGCTCGTCGTCGGTCCGACCGCGCGCGCGAGACTGCCCTCGCCCGGCATGCCCGAATCGCTGCCGCTCAGCCAGCAAAAAGTGCCGCCAACGATCGCACCGCAAGTTACGGCGCCGCCGATTACAGCGCCGCCCGTAACAGCTGAGGCGACGCCATCGCGCGAAGCCGTGCCCGAAATCATCACCGTGCAATCAGGCGATTCGCTGATGAGCCTGTTGCAGCATGCCGGCATCACGCCGGCCGCGGCGCAAAGCGCGATCGACGCGCTCGCCGGCAAATGGGACCCGCGTGCGCTGAAGATCGGCCAGGAGATCGCGCTCCTGCATGACGATGCGGGTGTGAAACAATTGCACCTAACACCCGATCTGCAGCGCGAGATCGTGCTGACCCGCGGCACCGACGGGAATTACATCGCCAGCGTAACGCCGCGCGAGATCCTCACCGTGCCGCTGCGCATCGCGGGCTCGATCGATTCGAGCCTGTTCGAGGCCGCCGCCAAAGCCGGCATGCCGCAAGCGGTGCTGAGCGACGTCATCCACGCTTTCAGCTATGACGTCGACTTCCAGCGCGAAGTGCAGCCGGGCGATTCCTTTGAGGTGCTGTTCGATCAGCTCGTCGATGAGAAGACCGGCAAGATCGTCGGCACCGGCGATCTTGCCTATGCGGCACTAAACTTGAGCGGCAAGCTCGAGATGCTTTACCGCTACACCCCGCACGGTGGCTATCCCGGCTTTTACAGCGCCGACGGCACCAATGTGAAAAAGGCGCTGTTGCGCACGCCCGTCGATGGCGCACGCATCAGCTCGAGCTTCGGCATGCGCCATCATCCGATCCTCGGCTTCACGCGCATGCATCAAGGTGTCGATTTCGCGGTGCCTGCCGGCACGCCGATCATGGCCTCGGGCGATGGCGTCATCGCTTCGGCGGGTTGGGCCGGCGGCTATGGCAACATGATCGTGCTGCGCCACAACGGCACCTACTCGACGGCCTATGGCCATATGAGCCACATCGCCAAAGGCATCAAGGCGGGTGTGCATGTGCATCAGGGCGAAGTGATCGGCTATGTCGGCATGACCGGCCTCGCCACCGGTCCGCATCTCCATTACGAGGTGCGCGTCGACAACAAGCAGATCAACCCGCTCGGCGTGCGCCTCGCCGCGACGCGGAAACTCGAAGGCCGCGATCTCGCGAATTTCCGTGCGCAAGAGATTGCCGTCGCCAAGCGCGTCGCCGCGCTGCGCAACAACAGCAAAGTCGCGAAGAATTGACGCGAAGCGTTATCCCGGATAGTCGCGAAGCAGCGCGATCCGGGATCCAGGCTTACTGATCATTGAACCCTGGCTTTCGCTGGGTTGATAAGGCCGCAGCAGTGTGCTGCGGCCTTATTATTTGCGGGCCATGTCGGGGCCGCCAATGAAGAAGCGGTTCCAGGTCGGCGTGATCAGGATCTCGTTGATGCAGACTCGCGGCGGCATCTCGGCGACGAAGCGGATCGTCTTGCCGAGATCCTCCGCTTGCAGCATGCGATCGACTTCTTCGTTGCTCGGCGCGACCGGCCGGTGACGCAGGATCGGCGTCGCCACCTCGCCCGGAAACAGGCAGCAGGCACGGATGCCGTTGACGCATTCCTCGTCATTGAGAGAGCGCGTCAGCGCCGCGAGCGCGGTCTTCGACGCGTTATAGGCCGGGCCGGTCAGATATTCCTCATACATGCCGGCCCAGGACGAGACATTGATGACGAGCCCGTCCTTATGCCTGCGCATCGACGGCAGCACGGCGTAAATGCAATAGAGTGCCCCGTTGAGATTGATGCCGCTGATATAGTCGAAGCTGTCGGGCGTCATATCTTTCCACAGCCGCGTCGAGAGATTGAGCCCGGCGCTGTTCACGAGGATATCGACACGGCCGTGCCGCGCGATGATGTCGGCGCCGACACGCGCGACCGCTTGCTTGTCCGCAACATCGAGCACAGCGGCTTCGGCCTTGCCGCCGGCTTCGGTGATGAGCGCGACGCTTTCCTCGACACCGGCGGGCGTCCGGCCGCTGATGATCACCGTCGCGCCCGAAGCCGCGAGCTCTTGCGCGCCGGCGCGGCCGATGCCGCTGCCCGCGCCGGTCAGCCACGCCACCTTACCCGTCAACGCGCCCATCGCTTTCCTCCGCTCATCGCGTTGCATGATGGCGAGGTACGCCATCGCTGGCAATGTGAGAGGGGCAACAACACGCTTCGCTCTCTCTCCTCGTCACCCCCGCGAAGGCGGGGGTCCATAGAGGTCGCTGGATTCCCGCCTTCGCGGGAATGACGGGTTGATAATGAAGCTACGGCTAAAAACGAAACGGCGCGCCGATGTGACTCGGCGCGCCGCGCAGGTCGATCAGATGAAGGCGAGCGTTACGCCGCGGCCGCTTTCGCGACGCCGTCGCCGGTGATCTTGAGCGTGTCCTCGCCACTCGTCGTGACATGGACCGTCTCGCCATCGGCGATGCGGCCGGCCAGGATCATCTCGGCGAGCGGATTTTGCAGCTCGCGCTGGATCACCCGCTTCAACGGCCGTGCGCCATAGACCGGGTCGTAGCCGACCTCGCCGAGCCATTCCTTCGCCTTGTCGTCGACATCGAGCGTCAGCTTGCGGTCGGTCAGCAGCTTCTGCAGCCGGGCGAGCTGGATATCGACGATGCCTTTCATGTCGTCACGCGACAGGCGTCGGAAGATCAGGATCTCGTCGAGCCGGTTGAGGAATTCCGGCCGGAACGCGCCGCGCACGATCGCCATCACCCCATCGCGCGCTTTGCGCATATCCGCATCTTCCGGCAGCGCCGCCAGAATCTCGCTGCCGAGATTCGAGGTCAGCACGATCAGCGTGTTGCGGAAATCGACCGTGCGGCCCTGACCATCGGTCAAGCGGCCGTCGTCTAGCACCTGCAGCAGCACGTTGAAGACGTCGGGATGCGCCTTTTCGACCTCGTCGAAGAGGATCACCTGATAGGGCCGGCGGCGAACCGCTTCGGTCAGGCTGCCGCCTTCCTCATAGCCGACATAACCCGGCGGGGCGCCGATCAGCCGCGCGACCGAATGCTTCTCCATATATTCCGACATGTCGATGCGCTGCATCGCGCTTTCATCGTCGAAGAGGAATTCGGCGAGCGCCCGCGCGAGCTCGGTCTTGCCGACGCCGGTCGGACCCAAGAACAGGAACGAGCCGATCGGCCGGTTCGGATCCTGCAGGCCGGCACGGGCACGGCGGATCGCATTGGCGACCGCGACCACGGCTTCGTCCTGACCGACAACGCGGCGCTTCACGTTGTCTTCCATGTGAAGGAGCTTCTCGCGCTCGCCTTCGAGCATCTTGTCGACCGGAATGCCGGTCCAGCGCGAGACGACGCTGGCGATATGCTCGGCCGTCACCGCTTCCTCGATCATGCGATGGCTCTCGGCCTCGTCGGCGGCTTTGAGCTTGCGCTCGAGCTCGGGGATCACGGCATAAGTGAGCTCGCCGGCGCGGGTGAAATCGCCTTTGCGCTGCGCCTGCTCCAATTCGACGCGCGCCTGGTCGAGCTGCTCCTTGAGCTTCTGCGCCGAGGCCATCTTGTCCTTCTCGGCATGCCATTGCGCGGTCAGCTCGGCCGATTGCTTCTCGAGATCGGTCAATTCCTCGACCAGCCGCTCGAGCCGCTCTTTCGAGGCCGCATCGGTCTCTTTCTTCAGCGCCTCGCGCTCGATCTTGAGCTGGAGGATACGGCGATCGAGCTCGTCGATCTCCTCGGGCTTCGATTCCGCTTCCATGCGCAGACGCGACGCCGCCTCGTCCATCAGGTCGATGGCTTTGTCGGGCAGGAAGCGATCGGTGATGTAGCGGTTCGACAAGGTCGCGGCGGCGACGATCGCACCGTCGGTGATGCGCACGCCGTGATGGACCTCGTATTTCTCCTTGATGCCGCGCAGGATCGAGATCGTATCCTCGACCGTCGGCTCGGAAACGAAGACCGGTTGGAAGCGCCGCGCTAGCGCCGCGTCCTTCTCGATATGTTTGCGATATTCATCGAGCGTGGTCGCGCCGACGCAATGCAGCTCGCCGCGCGCCAAGGCCGGCTTCAGCATGTTGGACGCATCCATCGCACCATCGGCCTTGCCGGCGCCGACCAGCGTGTGCAGCTCGTCGATGAAGACGATGATCTCGCCTTGCGCGGCGGTGATCTCGCTGAGCACGGCTTTCAGCCGCTCTTCGAACTCGCCGCGGAATTTCGCGCCGGCGACCATGGCGCCGAGGTCGAGCGCCAGAAGGCGCTTCTCCTTGAGGCTGTCGGGAACGTCGCCATGCGCGATGCGCAAAGCAAGGCCTTCGACGATCGCCGTCTTGCCGACGCCGGGCTCACCGATCAGCACGGGATTGTTCTTGGTGCGGCGCGACAGCACCTGCACCGTGCGGCGAATCTCTTCATCGCGCCCGATCACCGGATCGAGCTTGCCGCTGCGCGCGGCTTCGGTCAGATCGCGCGCATATTTCTTCAGCGCGTCATAGCCTTCCTCGGCCGAGGCGCTGTCGGCCTTGCGGCCTTTGCGGATCTGCTCGATGGCAGCGTTGAGCGATTGCGCGGTAACGCCGGCCACGGCCAGCGCCTTGGCGGCCGGGCTGTTGCGGTCGAGCGTCATCGCGAGCAGCAAGCGCTCGACGGTGACGAAACTATCGCCGGCTTTCTCGGCGACCTTTTCAGCCTCGGCGAAAAACCGGTTGAGCTCGGCGGAGAGATAGACCTGGCCGCTGCCGCCTTCGACACGCGGCAGCTTGTCGAGCGCGGTATCGACAGCAGCGGAAACCGATTTCGGCTCGCCGCCGGCGGCACGTATCAGATTGCTGCAAAGCCCTTCTTTGTCGTCGATCAGGACTTTGAGCAGATGTTCAGGTGTGATCTGTTGATGCCCGCGACGCTGCGCCAGCATCTGCGCGGCCTGGACGAAACCCTTGGCGCGCTCGGTATATTTTTCAAAATCCATGGCAACCCCTTCCGAAACGGCGTGGGCGGTCCCTCGAAGAGGCAACCTTCCCGCGTCTTCCGTCTGAAGATATGGGGTCGACCGATCCTACGGCCAAGAGCGGCCGCCATCGTTAATGGAAGAAGGGCATTAACGATAAGACTGAGCCACGAAAGGGCGCGGTCCGCCGTCCAGGCGCGGCGCTTAGGGCGTCGCCGGGCCTTCGGATTCGTCGCCGGTGCCTTCCGAGATCATCGGCTGCGGTTGACCCGCGGCTTGCGGCTGACCGGACTGCTGACCGTTGGCGTTGAGCTCGCCCTCGCC
>Ga0157369_10006908_pt1 | contig 13099 bp, 11 predicted proteins | sample C25metaG_FD_113461 | JGI IMG/M metagenome (GOLD analysis project Ga0157369, IMG submission 113461) | Corn rhizosphere microbial communities from Kellogg Biological Station, Michigan, USA - C2-5 metaG | ecosystem: Host-associated > Plants > Roots > Rhizosphere > Soil | place: USA: Michigan...
ATCGACACCGTGATCAGCGGGAACACCATCCATCACACGCACCGTGCCCTGTGGCTCGACTGGCAGGCCCAGGGCACCCTGGTGCGGCGCAACGTCTTCTACGCCTCCACCGCCGAAGACTTCATGGTCGAGGTCTGCCACGGCCCCTACCTCGTGGACTCGAACCTGTTCCTGTCACCGTGGGCGGTCAAGGACATGTCCACCGGCGGCGCCTACGTGCACAACTACATCGCCGGTCGCATCGCGAACTGCACCGAGCACCAGCGGTACACCCCGTACCACCTCCCGCACTCCACGGCCGTCTACGGAGTCTCGAACATCCTCGGTGGAGACAACCGGTTCTACAACAACGTCTTCGTCGGCGACCGCGCGCGCGCCGAGCACACCGAACCGCAGTCGGAGCCGACGCTCGCGAGCTTCTGGTCCGGCGCGATCGACATCGACGGCGTGCCCGGGCAGGCCACCTTCGTGCCCACCCCCGTGGGCACCTCGCAGTACGACGCCTACCCGGCGGCGCAGGAGTACCCGAACGAGCACGGCAGCGCGCTGGCCGGGCCGCGCCTCCCGGTCTGGATCGAGGGCAACCTCTACGCGGAGGGCGCCGAGCCGTTCCGCGCGGAACCCACGGCCATCATCACAGGCGCATCACCCGTGCGAGTCGAGGTGCTCGACACCGCAGCCGGCACCCTTCGCGTCGAGGTGACCTACCCGGGCGGCACCCACGTGGTCGCCCCGGTGACCACCGAGCGCCTCGGGACCAGCTACCAAGCCGAGATGGGCTACACCAACCCGGACGGGACTGACCTGGACCTGAGCGCCGACCTCTGTGGGATCCTCCGAGGTGAGGTTGTGCCCGGGCCGTTCGCCGCATCGGCGTCCGTCACCCGGATACTCGCCGCACCAGAACCGGCGGGCCGGCGCTAGATGTTGCCCGGCGCTGAGGATCAGCACGAAGGGTCCGACGCAGACTCTCGGCGCCTTACGGGCGGGATTCCGCTCGCAGGCGAGGAGCAGTCCCGTCGCAGGCGAGTAGCACGAGGGAGAAGGACCGCCATGTACGTCAAGGGCTACCGCCTTGAGTCCGACACGCTCATCGTCCAAACCAGTCAGGGAATGCTCAGACTCCAGGCATTGGGTCCCGAGATCATCCGGGTGGTGTACACCGCCCGGCAAGAGTTCGGTACTGCCGAAAGCCTGATGGTTCTTCCACAATCGCTGGCGGCACCCCTGGTAGTGACCGACACTGCTGACGGGCTGCTGGCGTCGACGACAGCTGTCCGGCTGAGGATCGACGGCCATTCTGGCGCCTTTACCTGGACCGATGCTGAGGGTCGTCTCCTCGTCCGCGAGCCACACGACGGCGCGGACACCAAGATTCTCGACGAGACCGAGGTTCCCCGTCCGCTGGCGGCGGCCGTGGCGCCGGTCGCGAATGTCGTCGGCGCGGACGGGCCCAGGGCAGTGGTTGACGCCCAGCCGCGCGTCGTGGACCGCGTCGGCTACTCCACCACCCTGCGCCTGGAGTTCTCCGATGGAGAAGCCATCTACGGGCTCGGCCAGCACGAGGACGGCATCCTCAACTACCGGCGCCACCAGCAATACCTCTACCAGCACAACCTGAAGGCGCCCGCACCCGTCATCCTCTCCACCCGCGGCTACGCGATGCTGTGGGACAGCTGCTCCCTGTCCTTCTTCGGCGAGGACCCGCACGGCGCTCGCTTCTGGACCGATGTCGATGACGAGATGGATTACTACTTCATCTACGGCCCGGAACTCGACCAGATCATCGGGCACGTCCGGACGTTGACCGGCCGGGTACCGCTTCTGCCCCGGTGGGCACTCGGGTACTTCCAGTCCAAGGAGCGCTACCGCACGCAGCAGGAGCTCATTGAGGTCGTCCAGGAACACCGCCGCCGCGGCATCCCCATCGACTGTGTCGTGCAGGACTGGATGACCTGGCCCGACGGACTGTGGGGGCAGAAGACCTTCGACCCGGCACGCTATCCCGACCCCGGTCAGCTCTGCACGGACCTGCACCGTCTCAACGCGCGACTGATGGTCTCCGTCTGGCCAAACATGCACAATGACGGGCCCAACCAGGCGGAGATGCGAGAGCACGGCTTCCTGCTCGGGGATGGTTCCACCTACAACGCGTTCTCCGCCGCGGCTCGCCGACTGTACTGGAAGCACATCAACGACGGGTACGCCCGGTTCGGGGTGGACGCCTGGTGGGCGGACTGCTCCGAACCGTTCGAGGCCGACTGGAAGTTCGATGCCGGCTGGAAGGGGGCCACCAAGCCCGATCCGCACGCCCGGGCGATGCTCAATACCGATGAGGCAAAGAAATATCTCGACCCGGAGTACGTGAATGCCTACTCGCTCATGCACGTTCGCGGCCTGTACGAGGGTCAACGTGGCAGCACCCCGGATAGGCGTCCTGTCGTGCTGACACGGTCGAGCTACCCAGGTCAGCAACGCTACGGGGCGGTCACCTGGTCGGGAGATGTGAGCGCGACCTGGGCTACGCTACGGCGCCAGATCGCCGACGCCCTCAATTTCTGCCTTACCGGCAACCCGCGCTGGTCATGCGATATCGGCGGCTTCTTCGTCGGGCGTAACGAATACTGGTTCTGGGATGGAGACTTCCCGCGGGGCTGTGACGATCTCGGTTACCGCGAGTTGTATGTACGTTGGCTGCAGTTCGGGGCGTTCCTGCCAATGTTCCGCGCCCATGGCACCGAAACGCCCCGGGAGCCATGGCGTTTCGGTGACATCGGCGATCCCAGCTACGACACGATCGTGAGCTTCATCAACCTGCGCTACCGGCTGCTCCCCTACCTCTATACCCTGCAGGGCTGGGAAACCCACCGGCACTACACCACCATGAGAGCGCTGGCGTTCGACTTCCGCCACGACCCCGCGGTGTATGACATCGACGACCAGCTGATGATCGGCCCAGCGTTGATGATCTGCCCGGTCACCGAACCGCTGTTCTACGGCCCGGACTCCACACCCTTGAGGGCAATCACGCCGACGCGGTCGGTGTACCTGCCCGCCGGGTGCGACTGGTACGACTTCTGGACAGGTGAGCGTCATGAGGGCGGGCGCACGATCGACGCAGCCGCCCCGCTGGAACGCCTGCCCATCTTCGTGCGCGCCGGCTCGATCCTGCCGCTCGGACCCGTCGTGCAGTATGCCGAGCAGTCTGCGGGCGCCCCCTTGGAGGTGCGGATCTACCCCGGAGCCGACGGCCAATTCGACCTGTACGGCGACGCTGGCGACGGGTACGGCTACGAGGAGGGCGAGTTCACCTGGACCCGACTACGGTGGTCGGACGCCGAGCGTAGGCTCACCGTGGAATCGCAGACCGGAGCGGCGGCCCCCGTGGGGATGCACCAGCGGCTTACGCCTGTGTTGGTACGGCCCGGCATCGGGCTCGGTCTGTCCGCGCAGACGACGGTGGACACGGCGACCCTGCATTATGGCGGGCAGGCAGTCACCCATCAGCTGACGTGACCGAGCCGGCCGTGGTCGCTTCCGTGTCACGGCCCTTGCACCATGCACGCAATGCGAGTCGGCCGACCGGGCATTGGCATACCGCCGATCGCCAGCCGGCGTGTATCCTACTCGGACTGAATCTCACCAGTTAGTAAGCCAACAAGGGCGACCGAGAAGCGGCCCGGTACTGCTCCCATTACGGCCCTTCCTCCTACAGGACCACTGGCCAGTCGGCGGGAGCGATGCCTGGCTTGACGTGACCCAGCCAAAGTCATCTATATGCGGCATGTGAGTGCGTCCGTGAGGACCGCCGTGGGCTTGGGGGACCCGTTGTCGTATGTGGACGGTTCCTTGGTTGAGCAAATTTCTCGCTGGAAGAGGACATCAACAGCCAAGGCCCGTCTGGAGGTCGATCGGCAGGGATCGCTGGTCGAAGCCGCTAACGCTGCCGCCACGTCCTGCGCACATTCGCCCGCACCTATATGTCCCGTCGAGCCGGCGCTGTCGCCATCGGCGTGGTGCGGCCTACGATTCGGCCGTTTCACGCACTGTCAGGCTGCATCTTTGCCGCGGCCCGCGCGACGGCAGCCTTCATCAGGTGATCGAAGGCGCGTTGCATCCATTCCTGCTGTTGGTCATGCGGTAGCGGCAGGATCACCGAGAGTAGGCGCTGGCCAAGCTGCCATCGTCCGCGACTGATCTCCACGAACGCCGAGTTAGAGCGCAGCACTTCGCGGACCTTCTTGGCCGCATAGTCCGGCGACTCGGTCATCCCAAGCGCTGTGGCGATCTCACGGGCGAGCATGCCGGTGTCCGGCCCGAGTGCGAGGACTCGGGCAACGCGCTCGCTCATTGCGGTCGTGTCGGCCGGCTCGATTGTGCACTGGGTTTGGGTCTCGACGGCCGTGCTGTATGTCGCGAGCAGTTCGAACGCGATGGGGCTGACGGCGGTCCAGACCTTCTGGCCGGTCAATTTCAGCTTCTGAAGGTGGCGTTCGGCTCGACCGTCTTTCTGCCACCAGTACGCAGCCACCGCAACAACGAGCAGGACTGTTGCCTGTACGCCACGCGGGGCGCGGGCGAGCGCGCGTCCGCCGTCCCAGATTGCGACGGACGTCAGCGCGGTCGGCAGGCCGACGGTAGTGACGGCCAAGTCGACCTCGGCGTGATTGGCGCCAGCATGGGTGAGGGGCAGCCAGCCGCGGGATCCGAATCCGTGATCGATGAGATCACCGTCTTCGGTCAGGACGCAGCATCTGGCCAGTGCAGCGGCCAGGCGAGCGGTCGGCGCATCGGTCGGATGACGTTGCGCCACCTTCACGACCTGGGCATGGGTAGCGCCCCAGGAGTCAGGTACGTCAACGATGCGGGCGTACGGCAGGTAGTACCGGCGCCACCGACGCAGCGCCTCCTCAGCATCGACACGACGTCCGGCGGCATGGCCCTGCAGGTTGCGTTCGATCTCCATGACCACGTGCCGAGGAAGGAAAAGTCGGTACGTGTCCGAGTCCAATGCCACGATGAGGCTGGTCAGGCGACCATTGCGAGTGCCCTGGACGATGTCGTTCATGAGCGCGCCGGTATCGCCCACCAACAAGGTGGGCGGAGCGACCCGCCAGAACGACCGAGGCATGAAGTCACGGTATCCGCATGGTCCGACAGTTTCGATTAGATATATGCGCCGCGAGTCGGCCGGCCAGAAGGGTCGCAACAACGTCGACGAGAGCGGGAGCCGCGACGACGGACAGGACCACCACGGCTGCGACACCGGTTGCGGACGTCGGCTGGCCGAGTCGTTCGCTACGGTCACGGGCTGGCTGTGGTCTCCCTCGCGTACGCGAGGGAGACCACACGTTGCCACGACTTTCTATCCGTCCGAGGCCAAGGGGTGGTCTTCGCCGGTCAAAGCCGCCAACGCTGCCGCGACCTCCTGCACGCTCGCGCGCACATACGTGCCCGTCGAGCCGGCGCTGTCGCTGTCGGTGTGGCCGGCGTAGGCCTTGGCCACCGCGTGCCCAAAGGCCCGCTCGACCCACGTCAACGTGGTGTGCCGCAACCAGTGTGTGCTGATCTGCTGCGTGTGCACCCACCGCAGCTGCCGCCCGATCCGCGCCCACAACGAGTCGTACCGCCGATAGGTCAGCGGTCGCCCGTCCCGGTAACGCAGTAACGCGCCACCCCGGTCACCCCCACCCCGCTGCTCGTGATGAGCCAGCTGATGCCGCATCAACGTCGGGGACACCGGCTGCCACCGTGACGTACAACCCTTCTCCCGCAAGAAGATCAGGCACTGGTCCGAGTCCAGATCTTGGACGCGCAGGGCGAGCGCGCCTCCACGGCGGCAGGCGGTCTCGGTGTGCAACCGGATCAGCAACGTGTCCAGGTCCCGGTCATCACCACTGTTAGCCACGACCTCGTTGATCTCGGTCAGCCGGGCGTCGCCGATCGCCCGCCGCGTGCTGGGCAACCGGCGAGGCTTGTCCACCTTCGCGGCCGGGTTATCCGACTCCCGGATCCACCCGTCCGCGACCGCTTGTCGGTACAGGCAACGCAATGCGGCAACCAGGTGCTCGGCCGCCAGCCGGCCGCCGCGGGCGTTGCGGCGGGCCACCACGTTGGCCTGGACCTGGGTGCGCAGCTGCTCGATCTCGGATGGGGCGGGCTCGTCGATGCGCAGCTGTCCCCACTCCTGCACGATCCGGTTCCAGTACGAGCCGTAGACGCGCCGGGTGCCCGGCGACACCGCAGCCGACACCACCGGCACGTACTCGGCGAACGTCGGCGCACATGGGCGGGCCGGTGCGACATCCAGCAGATCGGCCGGGGAGATACCCATCGGCTCCAACATCAGCCGTGCCGCCGCCAGCTCCGGTCGATCGGGAAGAGCCTGGGTCACGGCGCCTCACCCCCCGCCGCCGCTGCGTGGACGTCGGCCAGCAGCCGGTCGAGCACCGCGAAACAATGCCCCACGAGCACGCCCGCCGCGGGGTCAGCGGCCAACAGCAGCCGATCTCCGGCCGTCAGGTGGCACCAACGCCGCACCGCGAGAGGCAGCAGCAGGTGCCCTCGGTCGTCGATACGGTGCACTCCATCGCAGGCCGGGGCTACCAAGATCGTCCCGTCGCGCTCGCGGATGCTGACCCGCGTACCCGGCGCCCAGCCCATGGCGCGAACGACATTGCGGTCGGCGACTCGGCCGCTCTTGTCCACCGCGCTGACCACGTACACCGTGTCCACCACGCGCACGGACCCCGAGTCCAACGACAGCATGGGAAGAGGCGCCCGGCCCCGGCCCGACGGACCACTCCCAGCATGCCGGGTCTGGCTAGAGCGCGGAATTACCGGCGGCACATGAGAAGTGGCCACCGCGACCACCCCCGCACCCGGCCGGCGATCACATACCGTGACCAGAAAACGGAGTTGAGGTGTTCAAGGACGCTTGAACACAAACACGGAAAACTGCGCACCAATGCGGAAGATCTGTGTCCGAGGCCCGAGTTGAACCCCTACTACATGGTCATACTCCGCGAAGAGCTCGTGTTGCCGCATTGAGTCGAGCCTGCCTGCTGCGAGCGAGAACCGTTCAGGCCTAACGCCAAGTTGCCGGGCCACCCGACCGGCCACATCGTCCTTCGGGCCACGCGGTCCCGCGCTGTCGAAGCGGCGGCGGTACTTCCGAACGGCAGCGGTCAGGACGCGGCGCTGTCGCATCTCGATCTCCGGATCGTCGCCCAAGCCAGGCACAGGACTCAATCCGAAACAGGCCGCGATTCAGGCAGTCCCGAGCAGGGTGACCCGGTGGCGGACATCCCTGGCCAATAGCAGGACGAACAGGAAAACTAACGAAACGCCGGTCAGCATCACGATCGCGGCCGAGGTCGTCCTGGGTGGTCAGCAGGTCCACGGTGTACGCAGCCAGCGGGCTGAGCCATATACCCCACAGGCATTGGGTCTTCCACTGGCCTGTGGCATGTCGCCAGATGGGGCGCCGCAGCGGCGGTGACGCTGTTCGGGATGGCGCGGTCGGGGACGCCGTTTGGGCAGGTCGATGCAGCACGTGCTGCATCGACCTGCCCAAACGGCGGGGGTGCGCTGACCTGACTCAGGAGGTGACGTGCAGATCGTTCGAGACACTGGTGACGCCGGCCGCCGCCCAGGCGGTGTTCTCGGCCTCCCGATGCTCTGCCCAGGACCGCACGCTTCCGCCCAGGATCAGGGTGTGGTCGTCCAGCTCGACGGTGATCGTCTGTGCGTCGAGTTGGCCGTTACGCAGGATCGCGGCCTGAACCGCAGCCTTCGCACCGGAGGCTGGTGCGCTCTGGGTGAGAGCCACGGTGTTGTTGACGCCGGTGACGCCTCTGAGGTGGCTGACCGCCCGGGAGGCTGCCACCCGCTGGTATTTCCAGGTGACGTTGCCCGACAGGGTGATCACGTGGTCGCGGACGCTCGCCTTGACGGCGTCGGCGGGAACTTCGACTGCCCAGTTGAGCAGCTGGTTGGCTGCCCGGGCGAGGTCAGCATCGTTCGGCCCGGAGGTGCCGGGGTCGCGCACGACCATCCTGTCGGTCACGGCCTTGACGCCGGCCACGCGCAGGGCCGCCCGCTTCGCGGCTTGCCGTTCGGGCAGGCTGGCTACGTCGCCCGACAGCGTCGCGATGCGGTCGTGGACCGACACGCCCAGGTGTGCGGCGTCGATGTTGGGGGTGTAGGCGAGTTCGTCGGTGATGGTGGTCTGAAGTTTTTGATCGTTGCTGTGCACATTCTGTGTCACGTGTCCAACGATGGCCCTCCAGCCGTGAATGCGCCAGGGTATTTGACGTATTTTCAGAAAGACATTCAAATTCATTCATTGGTACCCGTATTTACGGTGGTATGACACCCTATTGGATACGAGGCTTATTTCTCGACCGGTGCACGGAAGAAGGCGAGGAGACCGCATTTCTGAAACGCTGCCCAGTAGTCCATGCCTGCATCGCTTTCCCATCGACCTGGCAAACGCTGCAGCCGGCATGTAGGTGTCGGCATCAACCCGAAGGTCAGATGCGACGTGCCGCAGCCGTCAAGGTAGTCCCTCGGATCGAACTGCCGGCGCGGTTCACGTCTGAAGTAGACGTGTTTGTCGTGACGCGCACCGGCCAACGGAGGACCGATGACGGCAGAAAGCCGGTGTTAGGCAGACACTTGGCCACTGGATCGATACATGACGTTGAGATGCGACTCGATCCCCTGGGCGTACGATGATCGTGTCACCCGGGTCCCCGGTGGCGGAATCCCGCGAAATTTGAAGCGGGTTCGTCTGCCATTTGAGGGGTCACCATGGTCGGGACCATTTCCTCGTCGATCGTCAACTGTCGGGCGGGCCCAGGCGGCGCGGTGTCACCGTGAGCACGGCCACCCGGACGGTGGCCGGCTCCCAGTCGCTGTCACCGCCAGCGGGGCACCGAACCGTACCCGTGGAGGTGTGGCCGCTGGGGCATTGGCGACCACGTGTGCGGGCCGTGGCGGAGGTGTCCGCTGCCGGGCCGCCGCCGGACGCGGCGCTGGCCCACCCGGACGTCCTGCTGGCGCGGCTGGGCGAACTGGCGCCCGGCGATCCGGGCCGGATCGCCGCCCGGGGCCGGACCATCGAGTGGTACCTGCCCATGGCGGTGTACCTGGCGCGCCGATTCGCCGGCCGCGGTGAACCGGTTGCCGATCTAACCCAGGTCGCGGTCCTCGGGCTGATCAAAGCGGTGGACCGCTTCCACACCCACCGGGGCGTACCGTTCGAAGGCTACGCGATCCCCACCATCGTCGGGGAACTCAAGCGGCACTTCCGGGACACCGCATGGAACGTGCGGGTACCGCGGAGTTTGCAGGAGCTGAGGCTGAACCTGGCCGCCGCCACCGAGGACCTGACCCAGGTGTTGCAACGCTCCCCCACCACCGCCGAGGTGGCCGCCAGGCTGGGCGTCACCCCGCGCGAGGTCCTCCAAGCCCGCGGTGTCGCCACCGCCTACCGCCCCGTCTCCGTCCAGCAACCCGCAGGCGGCAGCGACGACTTGTACCTGATCGACCTGCTTCCCGTCATCGACCACGGCATCGAAGCCGTCGACAACCGGGAAATGCTGCGGGCAATGCTCGCCGAGCTACCCGCCCGCGAGCAGCAGGTCATCCGCATGCGCTTCTACGCGGACATGACCCAGTCCCAGATCGCCACCGAGATCGGCGTCTCCCAGATGCACATCTCCCGGCTGCTGACCCGATCCCTGACCCGCCTACACGACGGGATCCGCGCCGATGCGGGCCGCGCAACCACTCCGGCGACACGGATCCGGCGTCGCGGCGCCGCCGACCGACCGTCGACGCCAGTCTTTCCGCCACGAGGGTAGGGGGAAGGCCCCGGGCGGGTCACCTGCCCGGGGCCACCACCACTGCAGTCCAACCACGCCCGCCTGCCCTGTATTCGGCACATGAATGAAGGGTCAACGTCATGGTTGTTGCGCAGATGCCGCGGACGGCAACCGCCGCGGACAAGCCGATGCTGGGCCCACCTATGCCCCGCTCCGCGATGATCGCGCTCGTATTCGGCGTCGTGGTGCCGTTCCTGGCACTGCTGGCCACCGTACCGGTCGCCTGGGGCTGGGGACTGTCCTGGCGGGACCTCGGCATCGGGCTGGGCGCCTACCTGATCTCCGGCTTCGGGGCCACGGTCGGCTTCCACCGCTACTTCACCCACGGCTCATTCAAAGCCACAAGATGGTTACGCGTCACCCTGGCCGTCGCGGGTTCGCTCTCGCTGGAAGGCGACGTAATCCAATGGGTCGCCGACCACCGCCGCCACCACGCCCACGCCGACCGGGACGGCGACCCGCACTCCCCATGGCGCTACGGCGCCACCGCCACAGGCCTGGCCAAAGGGCTGTTCCACGCGCACTGCGGCTGGCTGTTCCACCGCCAATGGTCCAACCGCGAACGCTTCGCCCCCGACCTGATCGCCGACCCCGACATCGCCCGCATCGACCGGTCATACCCGGCGCTGGTCACCTTCTCCCTACTCGCACCCCCCATCCTCGGCGGTCTGCTCAGCTGGTCCTGGCAAGGCGCCCTGTCGGCGTTCTTCTGGGCCAGCCTCGTACGCGTCGCCCTGCTGCACCACGTCACCTGGTCCATCAACTCGATCTGCCACGTCTACGGCCAACGCCCATTCCGAACCCACGCCGACGACCGAGCCGCGAACTTCTGGCCACTGGCGCTGCTGTCCTTCGGCGAGAGCTGGCACAACTCCCACCACGCCGACCCCACCTGCGCCCGCCACGGAGTCCTCCACGGCCAACTCGACCCGTCCGCACGAGTGATCTGGCGGCTGGAAAAGGCCGGCTGGGCCTACCTCGTACACTGGCCGGGCCCCCCATATCCCGCAATCCCGCGCCGCCGTGCCGGTGCGATGGCCGACGCCGCTACCACCACGACGCCGCGCCGCGTCCCGACGCCGGAGGGCCGCCGGTGAACATCGAGAAGACCGTAATCGTCGCGATCCTGCGCCAGCGCAACCTCGACGCCCGAGCCGACTGGGTCGAGCGCACACTCCCCGCCGTCATCGACACCAATCAGCACACCGGGCTGCTCGCAACGCTCCACATCAACCCAGCCGATCTGACGGCCCGGCAACCATGACCCAGGCCCGCCGACCCGGCCCACCCACAGCGCCGAGGCAGCTGTCGACCCGGCCGCCGAGGTCGTTGGCGGTGGTGCATTGAGGTACACAGGTTTCCCGGCCGAGGGAGCGCGCGTGGGTCAGCTGAGTCTCGGCGTCATGTCTGGGTCGCGTAAGGAGAATGAGCGGCGGTTGCCGATACACCCGTTGCATATCGAGCTGGTCGACGCCGACCTGCGGGCGCACATCTATCTCGAACGCGGCTACGGCGACCGCTTCGGCGTACCCGACGGGCAGCTGGCACCACATGTCGCCGGGTTGCTCCCTCGCGAACAGCTGATCGACAACTGCGACGTTATTGTGCTGCTCAAGCCGCTGGCGCAGGACCTCGCCGAACTGCGTGACGGGCAGATCCTGTGGGGCTGGCCGCACTGCGTGCAGAACGAGGAGATCACGCAGCTGGCCATCGATCGACGCCTGACCCTGATCGCTTTCGAATCGATGAACCACTGGTCTGGCGACGGCGCGTTCCTCCTGCACGTCTTCCACAAGAACAACGAACTAGCCGGCTACTGCTCCGTACTGCATGCGTTGGAGCTCATCGGAACCACCGGCGACTACGGCCCGCGACTGCGGGCGGTCGTCATCGGCTTCGGAGCAACCGGCCGTGGCGCGGTGACCGCCCTCAACGCCCACGGCGTCCACGACGTTGACGTTCTGACCCATCGCGGTATCACCGCCGTCGGCTCACCAATTCCCTCGGTACGCATGGTTCAGTTCGAAGCAGAGACCGCCGACCCGAGCCGCACCACCGCGCTTGTCGACAGCGGCCCAGTGCCCGTGGCAGCCTTCCTCGCGAAGCACGACATCGTCGTCAACTGCGTACTGCAGCACACCGACGAGCCGCTGATGTTCGTCACGGGTAACGACCTGGCCGAATTCGCACCCGGCAGCCTCATCGTCGACGTCTCCTGCGACGAAGGGATGGGCTTCAGCTGGGCGGTGCCGACGTCGTTCGCGCAGCCGATGCTCGCTGTCGGCAACAACATCCACTACTACGCCGTCGACCACAGCCCCTCACACCTGTGGAACTCCGCCACCTGGGAGATCAGCGACGCCCTGATGCCGTACCTCCGGCCGGTACTCGCCGGCCCCCACGAATGGGGCGTCAACCTGACCGTCCAACGCGCCATCGAGATCCGCGACGGCGTGATTCAGAACCCGCGCATCCTGTCCTTCCAACGCCGCTCACCGCAGTACCCGCACCGCCGCCAATGAGGAAACAGCTGACCGTCACCGCGGGCGCCGCGTCCGGCATCGCGATCATTGAGGCGACTCGTTCTTGGCGACCCTAGTAAGGAGTTCGTGTGCAGCGGATCGTCGGGTTTGGTGACGGCCGGATGGGGCCCGTCTCGCTCATTGGACCGGTACTGCGGTACCAGGGCAACCCTGTCCTGACCGCACGTCAGGTCAACGACGTGTGGACCGAGCCGCATCTCCAGGTAGTGACGGTCCACAATGCCGGTGTGGCCGTGGTCGGATCCGAGACGGTGATGGTGTTCCGGTCTCACCTGCGGTGCGGCATCAGTGTCCTGGGACTGGCGCGAAGCGACAACGGCGTCACTGGCTGGCGGGTCGAGCCGCGTCCGTTCCTCAAGCCCGCCACCGCCGAGGACCCGCTCGCCCCCGGCCTCGACCCGGCCGAGATCGCCGAGATGGAGGCCGGCGGGGTGGAGGACGCCCGGATCAACCCGATCGATGGCACCTTCGCCATCACCTACAGCGCCTACGGCTACACCGAGGATTTCCGCACCGGGCCATGGGACGTCGTTGACGAACCGGTGATGCGCGCGAACGGCAGCCCGAGCGCGTTCGCCGACAAGATCGGCCCGTGCGCGCCGCCGGTGAAGACCGCCCATGGCTGGCTGAACCTCTTCCACGGTGTGCGGACCACAATGGACGGCA
>Ga0157369_10006909_pt1 | contig 13099 bp, 12 predicted proteins | sample C25metaG_FD_113461 | JGI IMG/M metagenome (GOLD analysis project Ga0157369, IMG submission 113461) | Corn rhizosphere microbial communities from Kellogg Biological Station, Michigan, USA - C2-5 metaG | ecosystem: Host-associated > Plants > Roots > Rhizosphere > Soil | place: USA: Michigan...
GGGCGCCGGCTTCGCACGGGCACGCCAGCCGGGTCATAACAGCATCCGACACCCCCGTCGCCGGAGTTCACCGGCCGCTTCACCTAGCACCGAGAAGTGTCACGCCCGGTCTGCCGCATCAGCGACGCGATCGGGACGCGCCGCCGACGTTCAACTGCAGCGGCACCTTGTGTCGGTAGGCCAGCCATTTGGTCGCGAGCAGCAGCCCTTGGAACCGGGTCATCGCGTGGATCGCTGACGGGCGACGGCCGGCTACTCGGGCAGCCGCGTTGCCCAGATCGTGACCTCGTAATGGCCTGCTGGCCGTTGGCGGTCCGCTACCATAGCCGAACGAGTCCAAACAGCAATTCCCATCGTTCTTGTTGACTTCAACAGAACGCCTGTGTCAGTCTCGCCAGACTCGACAGCTGTCGACACGGCAGGAAAACGAAAGGCAGGCAGCGTGCTTGGGGTGAGGCACGGCAAGCGACCCGGCCGACCCAGCCGACCCGGGCCGCGGCTCATGTTCGCACCCGGCTCCTCCCGCGCACTGCCCGTCGCGACCACCGAAGGCGCGGCCAGGTGAGCGAGCGCATCGAGGTCGCCCGGCCGCGCAAGACCTCGACCCTTCTCGCCGACGGCCGGGAGTTGTTCTACTTCGACGACGCGCTGCCCGGCGACGAGCCGGTGGACCGCACCGCCGCCATTGACCATCGACCGTTGCCACCGTCGAACCCGTCCTCGTCGATCCGGTTCGACCGGCTGCTCGACGAATGGGTCGCGATCGCTGGGCATCGCCAGACCCGCACCTACCTGCCTCCCGACGACGAGTGCCCACTGTGCCCGTCACGCGACGGCCATCACTCGGAAATCCCGGCCGACGACTACGACGTCGTCGTGTTCGAGAACCGCTTCCCGTCCTTCGCCTCGACGTCGTCGGTCGATGAGGATCCCGCGCAGCAACTGGGGCACGGCTCCGCGCGTGCCCAAGGCGACAACTTCTTCCTGCTGCGCCCAGGGCTCGGCCGGTGTGAGGTCGTCTGCTTCACCGCTGATCACGACGCGGCGTTCTCGTCACTGACTCCCCCGCGCGTGCGCACCGTCATCGAGGCTTGGGTCGACCGCACCCGAGCCCTCAGCGAATCACCGGATATCGAGCAGGTCTTCTGCTTCGAGAACCGCGGCGAAGAGATCGGCGTCACGCTCAGCCACCCGCATGGGCAGATCTACGGGTACCCGTTCGTCACGCCACGGACCCGTCGCATGCTCGACAGTGCGCGGGCCTATCTCGAGCGCACCGGTCGCAACCTGTTCGCCGACACGCTTGCCGAAGAGATTGGCGCGGGCACTCGCGTCGTCGCGCAGAACTCGTGCTGGACGGCGTTCGTGCCCTTCGCCGCGCGCTGGCCGCTCGAGGTGCATCTCTATCCCAACCGCCAGGTACCCGACCTGCCCTCGTTGACCGACGACGAGCGCGACGACCTGAGCCAGATCTATCTCGAAGTTCTGCGGCGCATGGAGGGTGTGCATGCCGACTCCCTCCCCTATATCGCGGGTTGGCACCAGGCACCGACCAAGGTCGACCGCGACCTCGCGTACCTGCATCTCGAGGTGTTCTCGATCAGGCGTGCACCCGGCAAGCTGAAGTACCTCGCGGGTTCCGAATCAGCGATGGGGGCGTTCATCAACGACGTCCGGCCCGAGGACGCCGCGCAACTGCTGCGCGAGGTGACACTTTGACGGCGGCGATGGCTGCGACGCGATCGTGAAACTGCTCGTCACCGGAGGGGCTGGTTATATCGGTAGCGTCGTCGCTCGACTGCTGCTGGCCGAAGGCCATCAGGTAACGGTGCTGGACGACCTCTCGACAGGGCACGAAGACGCGGTGCCCGACGACGCCGAGTTCGTCAAGAGCGACATCAAGGACGCGGACGACGTGCTCGACCGCTCGAGTGGCGGCGGTTTCGACGGCGTGCTGCACTTCGCGGCCAAGTCACTCGTGGGCGAATCGGTCGCGAACCCGTCGCTCTACTGGCGTAACAACGTCGTCGGTACCCGGGCGTTGCTCGATGCCGTGACGAAACGCGGGGTCGGCCGCTTCGTATTCTCCTCAACGGCGGCGGTCTATGGCGAGCCCGATCAGCTGCCCATCACCGAAACTGCGCCGACCCGGCCGACGAGCGCGTATGGCGCCTCGAAACTCGCGGTCGACCTGATGATCCGTGACGAATGCGTGGCGTACGGCCTCGGCGCTGTCAGCTTGAGGTATTTCAACGTCGCTGGCGCGGCGCTCGGCGCGGGCGAAAGGCACGGCACCGAGACACACCTGATCCCGATCGCCCTCGACGTCGCACTCGGCCGCCGTCCAGCCCTCGACCTGTATGGCACCGACTGGCCTACCCCGGACGGCACCTGCATCCGCGACTACGTCGACGTCGAGGATCTCGCGCGCGCTCACCTGCTCGCGTTGACTGCTGCCGCGCCCGGTGAGCATCTCGTGTGCAACCTCGGCAGCGGCGGCGGATTCTCCAATCGCGAGGTCATCGACACGGTCGCTGAGGTGACCGGCCGGCCCGTCGCCGTCCGCGAATCTGCTCGCCGGCCGGGTGATCCCGCGACACTGATTGCATCGAACGACCGCGCGCGCGAACGTCTCGGGTGGCAGCCGCAGCACGACCTCGCGCATATGGTCTCGACCGCATGGCAATTTCGTCGGAGTGAGCAGCAGACGTGAGCATTGGAGTGAAGCCGACCGTGACGGCCGCTGAAGCGTTTCGCGAGAGCTTCGGTCGCGATCCGGACGGCGTGTGGTCGGCGCCCGGCAGAGTCAATCTGATCGGCGAGCACACCGACTACAACGGTGGCTACGTGCTGCCGTTCGCAATCGACCGGCGCACCTGGGTTGCCGCCGCGCGACGCAACGACGGCGTGATCACCGCTCGCTCACTGCAAAAGCCCAATGAAACAAGCGAAATCACCATCGCAGAATTGCAGGCCGACGCGACGCCCGGAAACGGCTGGGCCGCCTACGTGTTCGGTGTGGTATGGGCTCTTCGAGAAGCAGGCCACGACGTCAGTGGCGCCGACTTCGTCCTCGACGGCCAAGTGCCGACCGGCTCCGGGCTGTCATCGTCGGCGGCGATGGAGTGCGCGGCCGGCCTCGCGACACTCGACCTTTACGGCATCGAGCTGCCCCGCGACGAACTCGCGCGCATCGCCCAACGCGCCGAGAACGAATACGTCGGAGTCCCTTGCGGCCTGATGGACCAGATGGCGGTCAGCGTCTGCCGCGCCGAGCACGCGCTGTTCTTCGACGTCCGCGATGACGCGCGTGAACACGAACCATTCGCGCCCGCTGCCGACGGCCTCGCCGTACTGGTCATCAACACCCGTGCGCAGCACGCACACTCCGAGGGCGGATACGCCGACCGGCGTCGGGCCTGCGAGACCGCAGCCAAGCAACTCGGCGTCTCGTTCCTGCGCGACATCACGCCAGATCAGTTGGACGACGCGCTGCGCGAACTCGACGACGACATCCTGCGCAAGCGCACGCGGCACGTGGTGACCGAGAACGAGCGGGTGCTTTCCACGGTCGACCTGCTGCGGAGTGGCCGGCTGCGCGATATCGGCCCGCTGCTCACGGCGTCACACGCCTCGCTGAGGGACGACTTCGAGGTGAGCTGCGCCGAACTCGACGTCACAGTCGATGCGGCGTTGGGCAGCGGCGCGCTCGGCGCGCGCATGACCGGCGGCGGCTTCGGCGGCAGCGCGATCGCACTCGTGCACGCGGACGACGTGGCGAGCGTCGCGCGCGCGGTCGAGGACGAGTTCGGGCGCCGCGGCTTCAAGTCCCCGGAAATCATGACGCCGGCCGTCGCGGCGGGTGTAGACCGCGACGTGTGAGGCGTGTGCGACCCCTCGTCTGGGGGCACGGCGATAGCGATCAGCGAAAGCCATCGAGGAGTCGCCATGAGCATGCTCGCGCACGTCGCTGAGAGAGAGACGGCCACCGCGCCGCCGATCGAACCGCAGCCCGCACCGACCCCGCCGGTGCCGACCCCGCCGGTGCCGACCCCGCCCTCACCAGAACCTCCGATCGATCCACGCGGGCCGGACCCCGCGCCGCTGCCGCCGGTCGAGCCGGGACCGGACGCGCCTCCGATTCCGCCTGAACCGGCGCCTCCGGTCGAGCCCACGCCAGTACCCGACCCCGGACCGAATCCACCGCCGATCTGACGCCGCGCCCCCTGCCACGTAAGGTCTCGGCGATCTCAACTTCGGCGGGGAATGTCCGATACCTGGCTAGCCCTGACGCTGCATTCGGTTAGGGTCGGCACGGGCCGTCGAGCAACGGCCTGCTTCCGCGTCCGCTCCCGGCCCGACTCTTAGAGGACCCTGCCTGATGGCGTCTACGGCGTCACCTCGCCGCGCGCTGGCGGCTGCGCGAATTTCCCGCTCAACGCGGTCCTGGACGGCGGCCGGTGCTGTCGCGATCGCGGTGCTGGCGACGATCGTGCCTGTGGGTTCGGCGGCCGGCGCAACCCCGGGCGATCTGCCGGTGGGCAGTGCACCGCAGCGCCCGGCCGGCGTCAGCAGCATCAGCCCCGCGCCGTCCGATGCTCGAATCTCGTTCAACGTGGTGCTCGCGCCGCGCGACCCGGCTGGGCTCGAACAGTTCGTCACCGCCGTCTCGACGCCCGGATCACCCCAGTACCGGCACTATCTCCCGCCCGGTGCGTTCGGCCCCCGGTTCGGCGCGAGCCCCGCCGTCATCAAAGAGGTCAGCGCGGCGCTGCGCGCCCGCGGTCTCGAGGTTGGCGCCGCCGCCCCGAACGCGCTGTCGATACCGGTCTCCGGCAGCGTGGCCCAGATCAGCGCGGCATTCCGGACGTCGTTCAAGAGCTACCGGTTGCGATCGGGCCGCACCGGCCTTGCGAACGTGTCGGCTCCGATGTTCCCGGCGTCGGTCGCTCGCCAGGTCCAAGGCGTCGTCGGCCTCAACCAGCTCACGCACGCCATCGCCCGCAACGGCGCAGCCGCCGCGGCGCTGCAGCCGGCCGCGGCTGCGCCCACCGCCTGTCCGACGGCCGCGAGTGCGGCGACCAGCACCGGTGCCTACACGCCGGCCCAACTCGCCCATCACTACGGGCTCGACGCGCTGTACCCCACCACGACCGGCCAGGGCGCAACCGTCGCGCTCTTCGAGCTTGAGCCCTTCGCTGCCAGCGACGTCGCGGCCTACCAGTCGTGCTTCGCCACGCACACCCCGATCTCGGTGCGCACGGTTGACGGCGGCGCCGGGGTCGGTGCCGGTTCCGGTGAGGCCGCCCTCGACATCGAGATGGTGATCGGCCTCGCGCCGTCCGCGAATATCTTGGTCTACGAGGCGCCGAACGACGGCGCGAGCGTCTACGACGAGTTCCGGCAGATCGCGGTCGACGACACCGCGCAAGTGGTGAGCGACAGTTGGGGGCTGTGCGAGGCGGAGTCCGGGGTCGCCGGGCTCGCCGCGTTGGAGCGACCGCTCTTCCAGCAGATGGCCGCGCAGGGCCAGACCGTGCTCGCGGCCACCGGCGACTCAGGGTCGGAGGGCTGCTTCGCACCGCCCGACTCGAGCGACACGTCGTTGTCGATCTGGGAGCCGGCGAGTCAGCCAGAGGTGACGGCGGTCGGCGGCACGAGCATCGCGTCGATCGACGCGGCCGACACGTCCTGGAGTAACGGATTTGGCGCGACCGGTGGCGGCATCTCGACGCTCTGGCCGATGCCCAGCTACCAGCGTGCGCTCGGAACCGTGCCCGAAAGCACCGGCGCGCCATGCGGTGCGCCCGCGGGTCAGTTGTGCCGCGAGACGCCCGACGTGAGCGCGTCAGCGGACGTCGAACACGGTTCGCTCGCGTTCTTCAACAACGCCTGGCACGCGATCGGCGGCACCAGCGCCGCGGCACCTGCGTGGGGCGCGCTGGTCGCACTCATCAATGCGAGTTGCCCGGCCGGATCGGTCGGATTCATGAACCCTGCGCTGTACCAGCTGGCGGGGTCGTCCGCGCTCGTCGATGTGAAGACCGGCCCCGACAACGATTACACCGGCACCAACGGCGGCGCCTACCCGACCCGGGCCGGCTTCGATCTCACGACCGGCCTCGGGCGGCCAAGCGCGGCGCCGCTCGCGAGCGGCCTGTGCCCGGCCGTCGGAACTGCCGGCTCGGGCACGATGAGCGTCGATCCGCCGCTCGTGTCGACGTCCACGACGGTGACGCTGACCTTCACCTACACGCCGGACGCCGCCACGCATGGCATGGTCGACGGCGAGCTCGACCTGACTGTTCCCGGCACCTGGACGTTGCCGACGACCACGTCGACGAACGAGGGCTACACCACGGCGTCCGCCGGCGTCGTGTCGGTCGTGGGCAACACGATCGTCGTCAAGGGCATCACGCTGCCAGCTGGCAAGAGCGTCACGATCACGTACGGCGACACGAGCGGCGGAGCGCAAGGCGCGCTGACCCCCTCGCTGCCGCAGGCCACTGTTTTCTCCGCGCGGTCGCGCACGGGCAAGACCGGTGCGACTGCGCCGCTCGCGATCAGCCCGGCAGTTCGGGTGGTGCTACCGGGCGGCGCGGGGAACGGCCAAGCGATCCTGACCCGGGTGGCCGGTGCTGACCGGATCGGCACCTCAGTGGCGGCTTCGCGCACCGGTTTTCCCTCCGACAACTCAGCGGACGCCGTCGTCATCGCATCCGCGAACTCGTTCGCCGACGCAATGACCGGCGTGCCGCTGACTGTGCAAGAGCACGCACCGCTGCTCTTGAGCACGGCGGCGAGCCTCGACCCTCGGGTGGTGTCGGAGATTCAGCGTGTGCTGCCGATCGGCGGCCGGGTGTTCATACTCGGCGGCACGGCGGTGTTGTCGCCTGCAATCGATGCCCAACTGCAGCTGCTGGGCTACGTGACCCAGCGAGTGCAGGGCCCCACCCGCTACGACACTGCGGTGAAAGTCGCCGGCGTGCTCGGGGACCCGAGCACCATCTTCGAGGTCGACGGTTCGCTGTTCCCCGACGCGTTGTCGTCGGGCCCCGCGGCGGCGATTACGCGCGGCGCGATCCTTTTCACGAACGGCCATTCGCCCGCGGCTGCGACACAGGTCTACCTGGCCGCCCACCCGGGCGACATCCGCTACGCGCTAGGGCCTTCGGCGACCGCCGACCCGAGCGCGACGCCATTCGTCGGCGCGGATCGCTACGCGACGTCGGCGATGATCGCGAAGTCGTTCTTCAGCTCGCCGTCGGCGGTCGGGGTGGCTTCCGGAACGGTGTTCCCCGACGCGCTCTCAGGTGCGCCCGTGGCCGCTCGCGCGGGTGGGCCACTGATTTTGGTGCCGCCGACGGGTGCGCTGCCGACGATGACCCAGAGCTACCTCGCCAGCGTGGCCGACAGCGTGCTCACCGCCTGGCTGTTCGGCGGCACCGCTGCGGTGAACACCGCCATCGCGAACCAGGTCGCGCAATCGCTGGTGCTGGTCCCGCCGGCGAACTGAGGCGTCGCGACTCCCGGTCACTGGTTCTCTGAGCCCGAGCGGTTTGTGTCAGCCGAGCCCTGATCTCAGAGGTACAGGCCGGTCGAACTTTGATCGAGCCGCACCGATGCGACCGCGTGCACATCGCGTTCACGAAGCAGCGCGTAGGTAGCGCCCTGAATCTCGACCTCGGCGCGATCCTCGGGATCGTAGAGAACGCGGTCGCCGACTTCGACGGTGCGGACGTGCTGCCCGACGCCGACGGCCTCGGCCCAGGCCAGCCGGCGGCCGACCGTCGCAGTCGCCGGGATCACGATGCCGCCGCTCGAGCGGCGCTCGCCGCCGGGGCCCTCGGTCTTCACGAGAACACGGTCGTGCAGCAGTTTGATGGGCAGGCCAGATGTCGCTTCGACGCTCACGGCGCGCAACGGTACCGAAGGACGCGCCACTAGCTGTGCCGACCCCGATCACGACGGTTCGCGGCGTACAGCACAGCTGCCAACGCGACGAGTGCGGCAAGCCCGCCGCCGATCACCGGCGCCGGTACCTTCTTGACCGCGGGCACCGCAGAGTCGAGCTTCTTCTTGGCCGCCACGAGCGCCTTGTCGGTGCGGTACTTGCTGCGCGGGTGCGCATCGGCCCCTCCAACCGAGGCGCCCGATTCGCCGCCGAAACCGTCGGGGCTCGTCGGTTCGCTGAAACCGACGGGCGTTGCGGGTGAACCCAGGTGGAGCTTCACCCGCGCGCCATCGACCACGCCGGTGACACCAGCTCGCAGCTTGCCGATGCCGCGCTTAGCGGCGAGCTTCGGGTCGAGGCGCCCGGCGATCGTGTCGACCGTAAGCGCAAGCTCTTCGCGGGTGCGCTCGATCGAACGCAGCAACTCTTCAGGATCAGTCGCCATGGTCACCTCGATTGGGCCCGATTCACTCATGATCAGTGTTGCAGGTCGATCGCGACTTTGACGTCGTCGTCTTGTCGCTGCAACGCGTCGCGGTACTGCGACAACGGCACCTTGCGGCTCACGAGCTTCGTCAGCCAGCCCGCGTCGGCTTTGGCCAGCGCCTCGGCGGCCTGCTCGTAGTGGCGCCGGGCCGCGTTGACACTCCCGAACAACACCGTGTTCTCCAGCACCATCTCTTTGTTGATCTTGTCGAGGCCGATGGCGACTTCGCGCTTCGAGGCCGAGATGCCCGCGAGGCAGATGACGGCGTCGTTCGCGACGACGCTCACCAGATCGAACACCAAGGGCCCGTACCCCGTGCACTCGATCACGATGTCTGGCCGGACGCCGATCGCGCTCACGTCGCCGGAGTGGTACGTGCACCCGAGCTCGCGCACGAGCGGGGGCTTCGGGCCGGAGTCGACGCGATCGAGCACGTGAACCTCGTACCCACGCTGCATGCCGAGCAGCGCTGCGAGCAGCCCGATCGGACCGGCACCCGTCACGAGAGCGATCTTGCGTGGCACCGGCGCTCGCGAGGCGATCTTCTCGCTCTGCTCCCACGCCTTCGCGACCACGGACGTCGGCTCCATCAGCACGCCGCTGTTGCCCAGACCCGCATCGAGCTTGATGGCGAACTCCGGCTCGACTCGCCACTGGGAGGCGCCGTAGCCGTTGCGTTCCTTGATGCCGCGCTCGGTGTACTTGCCGTTGCGGCAGAAGTCCCACTGGTCCATCGAGCATGGTTCGCACGGCTCCGGATCCGGCCGCCGCACGATCCCGGCGATGAGGTCACCCGCTGCGAAGCCGCTGCCGGACGGCGCCTCGAGCACCCGCCCAAGCGACTCGTGCCCGATGATGAGGCGTTCTTCGCCGGGCGGCGACCAGCCGTATCCCTCGTCGATGATCTCGATGTCGGTGCCGCACACCCCCATCAGCAAGCCTTCGACGAGCAGTGAACCCTCGGACGACGCGGGGTCAGGGTGATCACCGACCCCAGCGGTGTCGGGCTTTCCAGGAACCACCGACAGCGCTTGCACGCTCACGCTCGTCCTCCTTCGCTGGGGAACCGCTCGATGCCCGAAGAGCACACACCTCGATCATTGCGCGTTTGCTGCTGGTCCTGCATCCCGGCAGCGGCCTCCCGCGGAAGCCCCCACGCCCAAGCGGATATCGTGACCAACATGACAGCAGCGACGCAATTGAAGGCCGGCGATCCGGCACCCGAGTTCACCCTGCCCGACGCAGATGGGAATTCCGTTTCGTTGAAGGACTTTCGCGGCCAGCGGGTGATCGTCTACTTCTACCCGGCCGCGATGACGCCTGGCTGCACGACCCAGGCGTGCGACTTCCGCGACAGCTTGACGGCGTTGAACGGCGCAGGTGTCGCAGTCGTCGGCATCTCCCCCGACCCGGTCGAGAAGCTCGTGCAGTTCCGCGAACAGGAGTCGCTCACGTTCCCGCTTTTGTCGGACGTCGACAAGTTGGTGCTGAACGAATACGGCGCCTACGGCGAGAAGAACAATTACGGCAAGACCGTGGTGGGCGTCATCCGCTCGACGTTCGTGATCGACGCCGACGGCAAGATCGAGCAGGCGCAATACAACGTCAAGGCGACCGGCCACGTCGCGAAGTTGCGGGGCGAGCTCAGCATCTGACGGTCGGGGCGCTCGGGGCCGGGCGTCACCAGCGATAATGACGACCACGGGGCCGTAGCCCAACGGCAGAGGCACGCGGTTTAGGTCCGCGCCAGTGTGAGTTCGACTCTCACCGGCCCTACCCCACCTGCGCAGATCCGCCCGCGACCAACGAGGCGGCGGAATACCGCGCCGATTCCGAGCCCTGATAGCCTCAAGTCATCAGATGACCTGAGGGGTATCACATGGCGCAAACGCTGGTCCGGGCGCCGCTGGTCCGGGCGCCGCTGGTCCGGGCGCCGTTGGTCGATCAGGCGATCGCGATGCTGCGCGAGCAGATCTCCGGTGGCGAATGGCCGGTCGGCGCGAAGCTGCCGGCCGAGCCGGTGCTCGCCCAGCAGATGGGCGTCGGGCGGTCGACCATTCGCGAGGCCGTGCGGGTGCTGTCGCATGCCGGGATTCTCGAGGTCCACCAGGGGTCGGGCACCTTCGTGCGGTCGGCTACCACGCCGGACGACTTCGCAACCCGCCTGCACCGGGCCAAGGCGCTCGAGGTGTACGAGGTACGGCGCGGGCTCGAGGTCGAGGCTGCGGCACTCGCCGCCGTCCGCCGAACTGACGACGACCTCGCAGCGATCGACCAGGCGCTCGCCGAACGCAACGCCGCGGCCGCGGATCGGCGCAGCCCTGAGTTCCTCGCGGGTGACATCAACTTCCACAAGGCGGTCGTCGACGCCGCACACAACCCGCTGCTCTCGGCGCTCTACGCGTCGTCGATCGCGGCGATCCGCCGTGCCCTCGAGGACGTCCTCGCGGACGCTTCGGTGAAGAGGAATCCGCATGCGCTGCACGAAGAACTAGCCAGGGCTATTCGTCGCCAGGACCAGCGAGCGGCAGTTGCCTCCGTCCGCCGCCATCTCGATGGCACCTACGAAGCGTTGGCGCGCCTGGTGCGATCGTGAACCGTCGCGGGATCGCGCTGATGAGCTCGGCGCACGTGGTCGACGACGTCTACCAGGGCGCGGTGCCAGCGTTGCTGCCGTTTCTCGTCGAGCAACGCCATTACAGCTACGCCGCCGTCGCCGGCCTCACGTTGGCCGCGACGGTTCTATCTTCGGTAGCGCAGCCAGCATTCGGCTGGTGGACCGACCGCCGGCCCCGACGGTGGATGGTCTCCGCCGGCATGCTGACCGCCGCGCTCGGCGTCGCCCTCGCCGGATTTGCGACGAGCTACCTCGTCACCTGGCTGGTGATCGCACTTGCCGGGCTCGGTATCGCGGCCTTCCATCCCGAGGCGGCACGCGCGGCTCGCCAGGCGGCCGGTGACCACAACGGCGCGATGAGCCTGTTCGCCGTCGGGGGCAACGCAGGATTCGCGCTCGGCTCGCTCATCGCCACGCCGGTGCTGCTTTTCGCCGGCCTGCACGGCACCGCGCTGCTCATCTTTCCCGCCCTCGTCATGGCGGCGATCCTGCTCGCCCGCCTGGACCATGTGCTCGACGGCGCTGAAGGCGCGCGCCGGCAGGCGTTGCCGACGGGTGTTGATGACTGGCCGGCGTTCATCAAGCTCACCAGCGTCGTCGTCGTCCGCTCGATCTTCTTCTCCGCCATGACCTCCTTCCTGGCGCTGTACTTCATTCACCACTTGGGCACCTCGACAGGGGAAGGAAACGCAGCACTCACAGCCTTTTTGATAGCTGGCGCGTGCGGCACGCTGATCGGCGGCTGGATCGCCGATCGCACCCGGCGGCTCACGAGCGTGCGACTGGGCCTGGCACTCGCAGTGCCCACCATGGCCGGGCTGCTGCTCGCGCCCAACGCGGGTGTGGCGCTCGTCTTCGCCGTCCTGATCGGGCTCGGCATCTTCATGCCGTTCGGCGTGTTCGTGATGCTCGGCCAGGATTACCTACCCAACCGGATCGGCACTGCAAGCGGTCTCACCGTCGGACTCGCCGTCAGCATCGGCGGCCTCTTCAGCCCGGCGTTCGGCTGGCTCGCCGACCACACCAGCCTGCGCCTCATGTTCTGGGTACTGATCGCGTTGCCGATACTCGCTTTGACGCTGTCGACATTGCTGCGTGATCCTCGCGAACTCAATCGCAGCGGGCTGGGCGACAACCCAGCCTCGGTACCGGCCGATGCAGTCGACGTCCGGTGATCATGTGCAACCTCGCGTAAGGGACCGTCATCGCGGGAACCGCTGCCACATGGGCGGTAAGACATGGTGAACCGACTCGTCGGGCGGGCGGGCATCGCAATGGCATCGTGGCTTGATGCCGCGCGGCCTCGTGCCCGCCGTCGCATGGCAGCGGCCACGAAATATCGGACGCCGACAAGTGGGGCGCTGGCCCCGCCCGTGCCCGAGACCTTGCAGGAGACGGTCAACGGGCACGACGGGAACCCAATCCAGATCTTCGCAACCACGTCGCCCGGCAACCAGATCTCGGGCGAGCGCCCGCCCCCGGAGCACCCTGACGCCTCGCACCTCGACAGCCCCGGCACGTTGTCGATTGCCGAAGGCAGCGGTCATCCGGCAAATCAGAAAAGCCGGCCGATCGCCTGGATCATCGTGGCGTTCATCGCGCTCGCGTTCGTCGCAGCCGGGTTGGGCCTAGTGCTGAGCGCGCCCTGGTTGTTCATCGCCGGTCTCGCCGCGGTTGTTGCCGGCGGCATCGCCGCGTGGGCCGCGGGCATCATGGCCGACCGCGGCGACCCTAACCCGACCGGCGTGCAACGGTCGAGCGAGATCTGACGCGAACAAGGACTGGGGCGAGCAAGGTTGAGGCGCCGGCGCGCTCGGCGCCGGCGCCTCGATGTCGGCGTCCCCCCAAGCGTCGCCGCCGACGCGGCGGTGCGCTCGGGTGGCGAACCGCCGTCGAATGAGCAGAGTCGCCGAGCCTTCGGCTGATACATGCGGGCACTGATGCGATCGGCCACCAACTCCATGCGGCCGCGGGCAATCGGCTCAGGCGAGATGGTCGAACGAGCCGGGCCCTTCGTCCTCGAGCTTGGCGAGCCGCTCGA
>Ga0157369_10006910_pt1 | contig 13096 bp, 9 predicted proteins | sample C25metaG_FD_113461 | JGI IMG/M metagenome (GOLD analysis project Ga0157369, IMG submission 113461) | Corn rhizosphere microbial communities from Kellogg Biological Station, Michigan, USA - C2-5 metaG | ecosystem: Host-associated > Plants > Roots > Rhizosphere > Soil | place: USA: Michigan...
AGAAGACTCCGGAAGTCGACAGAATGGCAGACGAAAGGATCGCGATTGGCGCAGCGAATCCTCCGAACTCGATAAGCAGCACTGTGAAGACGAGCACCACAGCAGCCGCGAGAACGAATAGTAGATCGTGAAAGGACTGCTGCTGTTGCTGATAGAGGCCCCCGTACTCCACGCGAATTGAAGAGGGCAGATGCAGGCTGGCCACTTTTCTTTGAACCAGGCCAACACCCGTGCCGAGGCTCACACCTTCCAGACGACCGGTGACCGCCACCATTCGCTGCAGGTTCTCTCGCCGGGATTCCAGTTGGCCGGGGTCCTTTTCGATCTCCGCCAGAGTCCCGAGCGTGCCGATCTTTCCGCTGGAACTAACGAGTACGGTGTTCCGGATGGCGTCGAGTGAACTTCGACTCTCCGGCGGAAACGTGACGCGTAACGTGTAGGGCCGATCTTGGATGACCGCGCGCACGGCAGCCGGTTCTCCTTGAAAAATCGCGCTCGCAGCAAGCTCGAGTTCCTGCGGAGTAAACCCGGCGCGCGCCGCCACGCTTTGATCCACCCTAAACGTAATCGCCGGACCGCTGATCGTGTTCTCTATGCCGTTTTTAACGTCTGTCACGCCATCGATGGTTTTTATAGCATCACCGATTTTTGCAGCCCAAACCTTCAGCAAATCGAGATTCTCAGAAAACAACTTGATTTCGATCGGATCAGGCGAACTCGTGAGATCGCCGATCATGTCCTCAAGAAGCTGAAAGAAATCCGTGTCCAACTGCGGAAATTGCTTGTTGACCTTGTCCCGCGCCTCTGAGATCACTTCCTGCACTCCACGACTCCGCTTTTGTTTCAGGATTACGGAGATGTCGCCTGTATTTGCTTCTGTGACCGCCGCTAAGCCGAGTTGTAAGCCGGTACGGCGCGACGTGCTCTGCACTTCGGGAATAGAATTCAGGATCTTCTCCACCCCTACCAGCACTCGATTTGTGTCCGTCAGCGAAGCGCCGGCGGGCATCAGATAATCCAGCACAAAGGAGCCCTCATCCATTTCCGGAAGCAAATCCGATCCAAGAGCCCGATAGCAAAGGAACGATGCACAGATCAGTAAGACACAACCCGCGGTAAAAACAAAAGGACGCGCCAGCGCACCTGTGAGGGCGCGCTCGTAAAGCCGCATGAGCCGCCCGCCGGCGGGGGTCTCGGCGGACTTTCCTCGGGAACGCAGCAACAAATGGCTCAACGCCGGCGTCCACGTGAGCGCAAGGACAAGCGAAGTCGCGAGCGCCACACTCACCGTAACAGCCAGTGCTCGGAAGAATGTGCCGGTGACGCCGGTGATGCTTACCAGCGGAAGAAATACCACAATCGGGGTTACGGTGGATCCGATCAGCGGTCCTCGAATTTCACGGAGAGCGCTGCGGATTGCCTCCGCGCGGCTTTGACCGGCGTCGCGATGCAGCACAACATTCTCCACCACGACGATTGCGTCATCGATCACCAGGCCCACGGCCGCGGCCAAGCCTCCCAGCGTCATCAGGTTGAAACTCTGCCCGATGCCGCGCAGCACAATAAACGTCACAGCGATCGTAACCGGAATGACCAGCCCCGCGACCACCGATGTTCCCCAATCGCGGAGAAAGAAAACCAGTATGACGGCGGCGAGAACGATTCCGATCACAATGGCATCGCGAACGCTCTTGATTGAATCGCTAACCAATTGGGACTGGTCGTAGAACGGCTTGATAGACACTCCGGCGGGCAGCGTCCGCTCGAGTTGCGCGATTTTCTTGTGAACTTCGTCTGCCACGGAAACCGTATTGCTGTCGGGCTGCCGGTGAATGTTCAGTAGAACCGCCGGCTTGCCGTTCGCAGTGACAACCGTATAGACGGGTTTCACCGAAGGGCTCACGGAGGCGAAGTCGCGGATTCTGATTGGCGACCCGGAAGCCGTCGTTTTCACCACGATGCTGCCCATCTCTTCCGGGTTGTGCACCTGCCCGCTCACCAGCCCTAGAACCAGTTGATGGTTCTGCCCAAAGAGGCCTGGCGAATCAATCAAATTGCTCTTTGCGATCGCGTCCAAAATGTTCGGGACAGTAATTTGCGATTGCACGAGCTTTCCTGGATCCGGCTGAATTTGAAACTCGGGCTCCTGCCCACCTTGCACGACCACGGTGGATACTCCGGGTAGACGATTGAGTTGCGGCTTCACGCTGTACGTGGCGAGTTGCCACAGCATAGTCTGTGGAATCGTGTCCGATGTCATGCTGTAGCCCATGATCGGGAACGCCGCGAATGTCAGCCGGTTGGTGTTCCACGTTGCGGTTGGAGGCAGAATCGCTTGTACCCGCGCAACAGCCGCGTTGACGTATTGCAGCGTCTGGAACATGTCGACCTTCCAATTGAAGAAGAGATCGATTTCGGCTGAGCCGCGGCTCGTGATTGAAAGAACGCGATCCAGGCCAGGTATAGAATTCACGACCTCTTCAATCGGGCGCGTAACGGTAACCTGCATTTGATCGATCGGCATCACACCGTTGTCCACGCCGATCACAATTCGTGGAAAATTCGTGGAGGGAAATACGGCTACGGGAATATTGAACGCGAGATAAACTCCGAACAGCGCCAACGCGATGCTGATAAATAGAATGGATTTGAGAAAGCGCGCGGTCCAATGGCCGCTTTCCGCCTGCTCCGACGTCACTTCTCCCCCTGCCCGATCTGTATCTTGGCCTTGTCGTCGAGGCCCAGGGCTCCCTGGGTGATGACGCGATCCCCGGGGCCGATGCCGTTAAGAATCTGCACGTCGTCGCCGGAGCGAATTCCGGTCTTCACCACCCGTTCGTGCGCCAGCCCGTCATCGCCGGCAACCATTACCTTCTCGCCACCCTCGTCAGAGGAAAGAATGGCGCTCGTGGGAATTACCAGCGCATCCGGAATCTCCTCGGCTTCAATCGAAATCTGAACAGTAGATCCAAGCTTCAATCGCTCGCTCGTATTTGGCGCTTCCACCCAGATCTGAACAGTCGTTGTATTGGGGTCCACGGCCGGGCTGACAACCGTGACCTTACCTGGCAGCTCTACGCCGCCGCTCGATATCACCGCCCGCCGCCCCAAACGGATGACAGCCGCTTGCCCCACAGGTATGCTGGCGCGAGCGACAACGCGCGATAAATCCACCACAGACACGATGGCTGAGCCGCTGCTCGCCATCTCGCCAATATTGAGCGGCCGGTCAGAAATTACCCCCGTCAGTGGACTGAGCACTTCGGCATATGCTACCTGTGCCTGGGCGCTCTCGTAGTGGGCTTTGGCCGCGGCCACTTGTGCCTGGGCCGCCTTTAACTGTTCCACCTGCCCGACCCTTTCGAGCGATCCTAAGTGTTGTTGCGCCGTTTCGAACTGGCTGCGCGCCTGTACGAGCGCGACATTTGCGTCGTCCACGAGCTTCCGGGCCAGGGCGCCTTGCGCGAACAACGCCTGCCGATTGTCATAAGCCCGTTGCGCCGCCTCCATTGCCTGGCGCGACGACGCCACATCGGTCTTCGCTTTGGTCAGATCGTCCGGCATCGTCGCCGCAGCCATATTTTGATAGGCGGCTTGCGCCTGCTCATAGAGTTCCTTACTTTCCTGGGCGGCGGCCGTGAGGTCACGGTTTTCGAGAATTGCTACCAACTGCCCTTCCCGCACATGGTCGCCCCGTTGCACGAGAAAGCGAGCGACGGGCGCGCTGATTTTGGGCACGACATTGGCTTGGCGCAGCGGATAAAGAACCGCTTCCGCCGAGACCACCGCCTGAATGGGCGCCCGTTTCGCAGTAGCCACTTCCACCGGAGAGACGGCCGCGCTCTCTTCGCCCTCCTTCGATTTGGAACAGCCCAAAAGGAGCGACAGCATGGTGAGCGGCAATACGATGGGCTTCATTATAGAATCCCCGTTAGACTTTGTACGGCGGCCAGCGCCACCCGATAACGCAACAAGCCATCATCGTAAGCAGTTCGTGACAGATTGGCAGTGCTTTGTGCGTCGACCACTTCTAGCGCGGTGGCTTCGCCTGCCTGATAACGCAGTAGGGTGAGCCGCAGGCTTTCGGCCGCGAGATCCGAGGACAAGCGCAGCGATTCTACTTGCCCAAAAGCGGATTGCGCTTCCTGGTACGAGGAGGCAAGGTCGGCTTCGAGCTGTTTCCGCGCAACTGTTAAGTCGAGATCGGCCTGACGGGTCTTCAACGAGGCTTGCTTCACTTTGCTATGAGTTGCGCCCCAGTTCCAGAGCGGAATATTTAGAGTGGCCTGCGCAGAGTAGCCTAGGTTCTGGCGGAAAGGCACCAGAAAGTCCGGCTGTGTGCTGCGGCCGCTCTCCGGTGTGGGATAGTTCGTCTGGCCGGCAAACTGATTGGCGTTGATGCCGTAGAAGACGTCGAGCCCGAAAGAAGGCAGATATCCATACCGGGCCACTGTAACGCCCAAGCGCGCCTGTGTCACGCCCGCTTGGGCAGCCCGCACTTCCGGACTATTGGTCTGGGCCTCAACGGTTGCCTCAGGCAGCGGCGGCAATATCTTCAGTTGGGAGAGATCGTCGACGATCGCGTAATCGACGCGTAATGCGGGAAACATCAAAACGGCCAGTGCAATTTTCGCCCTTTGAATGGCCAGTTGGCCATCCTGAACGTCGCGTTCCCGTTGCCGCACCTGCAATTGCGCCTTGATCACATCCGCGTGCGCCGCTTCGCCCCCATGTTCTTGTTTGCTGGTGATATCAAGAAACTGCCGGGCTTCTCCAAGACTCCGCTCACCGTTTGCCGTCTTGCGCTGCGCCGCGGCGATCGCATAGTAATCCTGGACGACCGTAAGCCTCAGGCCGCGGGCGGCAACGTCCGCTCTAGCGCGCGCCACTGCCTCGGCGGCAGCCGCTAGCCGAACTTCGCCGCGCCGTACAAGGGCCAGCAGCTCTTCGTGCGCCTGCAGTTGCTCGTTATATACATGCACGCCATCGTTCGCTACAAACACACCTGATGCGGTGCCGTTGCCCTGCGTGTAGATGAATTGATTGAAGCCGTTTACCGATGGCAGCGTCGCAGCTTTCGCCTGCGCATGGTCTTCCCGCGCCAGCGCAGCCGCAATGTTGGCGGTTTCGATTTGCGCTCCGTATTTCTGAGCCCGCGCGAGCGCATCGGCAAGATCGATCGTCAAATTCTGAGCCGGCAGCCGGAGCGCCCAGACCACCAGCGTGATAAGCATTCGAACGTTGCTGCTCAATCCTAGCCCATTGAAACAGCGAAAACTGAAAAAATGGTGAAGGCTGTTCTGGGTTGCTCGTATGGGCCTTCATCGAGTCTTCAGGTTTCAGGTCTAGGATGTAGGCGAGGGATGCAAATTCTGACAGTCGAGGACGAAGCCGCCATGGCGGACCTGCTCCGGTCCGCGCTTTCTGACGAGGGTCACATCGTCACTCTCGCGTCCGATGGAAAACAAGCTCTCGCTTTGGCGCACACCGGCCACTTTGACCTGCTGGTGCTCGATCTTCTGCTGCCCGGTATCGACGGGTTTGAAGTGGCGCGGCAACTGCGGCGCGCGCACATCCAGACGCCCATCCTCGTGCTGACGGCGCGGGACCGTTCGCGAGATATCGTGGCGGCGCTCGATGCCGGAGCGGACGACTATCTCACCAAGCCATTCTCGCTCGAAGTCTTTCTGGCTCGCGTCCGGGCCGTGAGCCGCCGCGGCGACATACCGCAACCGGTTTGCCTCGAGACTGCCGGCTTGAGCCTGAATACGGCTACACGCGAAGTGATGCGGGAGGGTAAACAGATTCTTCTCACGCCGCGCGAGTATAGCCTTCTCGAGTTGCTGATGCGCCATAAGGGGCGCGTGTTGCCGCGCTCGGTCATGGTCGAGTCGATCTGGGGCTTCGACACGGAGATCGAGGAAAACACGCTCGACGCATTTATTCGCCTGCTACGCAACAAAGTCGAAATCGCCGGTGCACCCCGGTTGATTCGCACCGTTCGTGGAATCGGCTACTCTCTCACGGAACACGAGCCGTGAAAACCGGATCGATCCGCGCGCAGCTTACGGTCTGGTACACGGCGGTCCTCTGTATCGGGCTTCTCCTATTTAGCGGCACAATCTGGTTCGCACTACGCCACTTCCTGTACGCCGATCTCGAATCGGCGCTCGTCGATCAAGCCCGAGGCTTGAATATGTATCTTCAGATCGAAGATCACGACCTCGGGGTCAGCCTGCCCGAAGAAATCGATGAGTATTCACAATCCATGCCGCAGAACCATCTGCTGGCCGTCTTCGATGCCAATGAAAAGCCCATTTACGAGACTCCTGGCGGTTTGACTCGCTCACAAGACGTCGGCAAACCGTACAAACTCCGCTGGAAGAAGCATGCGTATCTGGCCGTCGTCGAGACAGTGCTTTTAAAAGACGGAAGAGTCCATACGCTTCTTGCCATCTCCTCTGAGCCCACTGACAGGGCCATCTATCTACTCGGCGTCCTGCTGATGGCGGCTATCCCGCTATTTGCCATATGCGCGGCCGCGGGTGGATTTTGGCTGAGCCGCAGAGCATTGCGGCCGGTTGATGCAATAACCGCGCGGGCACGCACCATCGGCTTGAACAATCTCTCCGAACGTTTGCCTGTTCCTAATACCAACGACGAATTGCAGCGGCTTACCGAAACATGGAATGCCATGCTCGCCAGACTCGAATCGGCTATCTCTAAAATCTCCCAATTTACCGCCGACGCCTCTCATGAATTGAGAACTCCGATTGCGGTTGTACGCCTGGCGGCCGAGAACGCGCTCCGCAGGACCCGTTCAGAAGCTGAATACCGCACGGCGCTCCAAAAGATTCAGAAGGAATCGGAAAACATGACGCACCTGATAGAAGATTTGTTGTTCCTCGCCCGCGCCGACTTCGATCACGGCGCCGGAGAGACTGGCGCCGTCGACCTCGAAGCCTTGATTGATTCTGTGTGTCTTGACTTGACTCCTCTGGCAGAGGCCAAAGCGGTGACGCTTAGCCAGGCGAGCGCCGGCCGGCCGATTGAAGTTGTCGGAAGTTCATCAGCTCTGCGCCGAATGCTTGTGATTCTTCTCGATAACGCCATCAAGTACACACCTGAAGGCGGCGCCGTTTCCATCCAACTCCAGCCACATTCCCGGCATGCCACCGTGATCGTGGAAGACACGGGCATCGGCATCCCTGAGGATGCCCGTAGCCAGGTATTTCAGCGATTCTTCCGAGTGGACCCATCGAGGAGCAAAGAATCCGGCGGCCACGGGCTGGGATTGGCCATCGCCCAAACAATCGTTGCCCAGCACGGCGCAGCTATCGAATTGCGGCCGGCTTCGCATGGCGGCTCGATCTTCGCGGTGTCGCTTCCGCTCCGCACACCGGTTTAGAGCGAACCGCTAAGATGATCCTTTATGGACACGCAACAAAAGGCTGAAAGCCTTGGAATTAAGTTTGAAAAAATCGCTCCCGGCTATCTGAATCTCTGCATTCGGTCGGGATCGCAGCTCCTCACCTCCGGCCACGTGAGCGGCTTGAAAGGCAAACTCGGCCGTGAGCTGACGACCGAGCAAGGCCGCGGCGCAGCCCGTGAATGCGCCATCAAGGTTCTGCAGTCAGTCTGGAACGCGTACGGCACACTGAGCGGATTGCGCGTGATCAAAGTCCTTGGTTGCGTGAATTCCACGCCGGATTTCGAGGAGCAACACTTGGTAATCAATGGCGCTTCGGATCTGCTCCACGAAGTATTCGGCAAACAGACGGACGGCTATCACGCCCGCAGCGCGCTGGGATTCGCATCGCTCCCCACTGGAGCCGCAGTAGAAGTGGAGGCGATCTTCGAAATCGCCGGTGCCTGATTTCCACGCAGGAAATCCTCGATGTCACCCATTTTTTCGTCCAGTAAGTTCAGTTTGCGCGACAGGCCTTGAATCTCCGATTCGGCGCGCCGGTTCACGTCGAAATCGAGTTCACCACGCACACGGTCCTTCGTGTCCTGCCGATTCTGGCTCATCATGATGACTGGAGCTTGAATCGCGGCCAGCATCGACAGGAACAGGTTGAGAAGGATAAACGGATACGGATCCCAGGCTTTTCTCCCCAACACAATATTGGCTGCGCTGTAGACGACTAGCACCGCCAGGAACGTGATAATGAATGCCCAGGAACCGCCAAACCGAGCGACCGAATCCGCTATGCGCTCGCCTAGCGTCGACTCTTTTTCGATCACTTCGTTAGGGTTCCGGGTAGATCGAAGACGCACAAGTTGCTGCGCGCCGTGAAATTGACGACCAAGCACGGCCAACATATCCATCCCCGCGTGTGGTTTCCGCTCTAGCAGCACGGCAATATCGTGCCGGTCCATTTCGATGCAAACCGTGGCCTCAAGAGCGGTTGCATTGGTTTGATGCGGCGTTTGATCGAGCATGGAAGCGAAGCCGAAGAACTCGCCGGTTGCCGGCTCGTCGACGACTACTTCCTGATGATCTTCATCGACAGTCGTTACCCGAACACTGCCGGAAACCAGGATGTAGGCGCGACCGCTCGGATCGCCCATTTTGTAGATGCGTTGTCTGACGGCAAAATTCCGGACTTCGACCTGCCCCGCCAAAACCGCAGCTTCTTCGTCATCAAGCAAAGCGAATAATGGGACATTGCGTAGGATCTCGGGATCGCACGGCATCTCTTACCTCCCTGCTGCCCATTCAGGATTCCATAGATATGGTGACTATACAACTCTAGTGTTTGAATACTAGTGTGTTTTCCAATACGATCTCGTATTTAGGTGCGTACGCTATCCTCTAAAACATGCAGGAAGCGTTAGCTCGCAGACGCCTTACGAGAGTGGAAAGTCGAGCCCAGACACGCGAGCGATTGCTCGAAGCGGCATTTGCGGTTTTTGCCCGTGATGGTATCGAGGCGGCTTCAATTGAAGAGATCGCCGAGGCGGCAGGCTATTCGCGCGGAGCATTTTATTCGAACTTCGAAAGTAAGGATGACCTACTCCTGGCACTCCTCGGTCGCAAAATGGAGGAGGCCAAGGAAAATATCGCAGCAATTCTGGGCGACAATCTTCGGCCCGATCAGATCATCGAACGGATACGCGAATACTACGTCAATCTCGCTTCCGACAACCAGCACTGCACATTCGCGCTGGCCGTACAGCTCCATTCTCTGCAGAATCCCGAAATCCGGCCACGAGTAGCCGAATGGCTCAAACGAGACAGAGAACTGGTGATCGAACAGACGCGAGATGTCTACGCGGCTATCGGCAAGGAGCCGCCCTATTCAGCGGAAATTGTTGCGCTGGGCTTGATTTCCATCTCGCAGGGTTTAGGACTGACGCAGGCCATCGATCCTACACAAGTCCCGCCGGATCTCTTAGCGCTCGCGCTTGAAACGCTCTTTAACCGCGTTGCAGGGCTGGACGAAATTAAAGCTAGCCAACCGTGTTGATCAGAGTGCCGATTGGCGGGATGCTGATGCGGATCTCGTCGCCCCTCTGGAGGGTGAAAGAGTCCGGTGGCACCACACCTGTCCCCGTCAAGAGCAAACAGCCGCCTGGAAACGAATTATTCCGATAGAGGTAGTGGATGAGTTGCAGAGGATCGCGCTTCAGTTCCGAGAGCTTGGTCGAACCCGAAAAATGCGCCTTACCGTCACGTAGGATCTCCAACCGGATTTCAGTCGAGGGTGGCAGCGGAACAGGCGGCACCAAAATACATGGCCCGATGGCGCAGCTCCGATCGTAGACTTTCGCTTGCGGCAAATAGAGCGGGTTCTCGCCTTCGATATCGCGCGAGCTCATATCGTTGCCTATTGTGTAGCCGACGATCTTGCCCGACCGTGTAATGACTAGGGTGAGTTCAGGTTCCGGCACCGACCAGGAGGCATCGTCGCGAATCGACACTCTGTCGTTCGGCCCTACCACGCGCCGCGCCGTAGCTTTGAAAAAGAGCTCCGGCCGTTCGGCTGAGTAGACCCGATCGTAGAAATCGCCGCCGCCCGCCGATTTCGATTCTTCCATGCGGGCATCGCGGCTCCGGTAATAAGTAACGCCCGCCGCCCAGACTTCCTGCCCCGTGGCGACAGGCGCTACCAGATCGTTCTTGGCCGGGCCATCGGTCGACGCCAACGGATCCAGCGCGCTCGTTAGATAGTCATGCAGATCGTCGCGGTTGAGAAGTTCATCCCAGTCGTCCTTGCCACGAAAGAATCTGGATTGCTCCTGGATGTAATATCCGCCAGACGTCAGATAGAGTTTCAACTATCCAGATTATCTAATGGTGATCGTCGTGATGTCCGTCGTGACCATGATCGCCGTGATCGTAATGTGCCGGGGCGTGTTCGTGATGTTCGATCCCAGGTCCCGGCGCGTGGTGATAGGGCGCGACGTAGGGATGCACATACGCACGTTGATTGGACCACGTCCGCACCCAGGGACGGTGGTCGATCAGAATATTGTGTTCGCGCCAACCAAAGCCTACGCCGCCCCATCCGAACGGAGCGAAAGAAGCGCCTATTGAGATGCGCGGTCCAAAGCGGAAGACGCCGCTCACCACAAAACCAGGCCGGGGCCGCGAATAGACCACCACCGGGTTATAGTACGGCACGTAGTAGTAGCCCGAATATACGGGAAGAATTTCAATGTTACCTGGGCCGAGAACTTGCACGCGTTGGTATTGCGTGAACTGCGGGTCGCGCAGGTAGCCGTAATCATAGGCTTGCTGCCGCATGCGCTGCACCGCGTCCATCACATCGCTGCGCTGTTCCAGCACTGCATTGCCGAGTTGCTGCGTCCACGAGATGTATTGCGCCATATAACTCAATACCTGCGGGAACGGGAGCAGCGCTAGCACGCTGGGATCCCACGGAAGATTGTCCCGCTGGATAGCCTGCGCGATCGCGTCGCCTTGCAGAAAAGCATGCTGATTCGCCCAGGTGGCAGCCTCGGGAATCTCATTCGAAAATGTCACAGCCGTCAACACTTGGGCCAGCAATCCGTCCGGATACAGCGCGATCGGCCCGATAAGCTGATCCAGTTGCTGAGGCGCCATCGTCGGCGGCGGCGCATATTGTCCTTGTGGAGGATACTGCGGCTGCGGGTATTGTTGCTGCGGTTGCGGGTATTGTTGCTGCGGCTGCTGTGCCGGATACTGCGGTTGTTGCGGGGGATACTGCGGCGGCGGATATTGCTGTTGCGCCAGACAAGCCGCAGACAACATGGCCCCCAGTCCAATTAAAACAATTGCTCTTGCTCGCATTTCGTGCAACCTCCTCGTTCCTACAGATGGGACGCGAATCAACGGCGGAAAGATACTGCAACCGCGCGGCTGTAAATTAAATCGTGTTCAGACGAGTTCGTATTACCAGCCAGTATTACTGGTCCAGTATTACCAATCAACGCGTATGCCTAATTGAATAATGCGGCCTTCGAGAGTCGTGGAGAGTGGAGCGAGCGTAGCCGGCTTGGTGATCACACCGGCCGTATTTACCATTGCCGTCGTATTCAAAGCTGTGATGTTCGGGTGATTGAAAACATTGTTCGCTTCGGCGATAAATTTGGGCCGTACGCGTTCCCAGAGCGCAAAAAGAGTTCGGGTATAGCGCACGTCGAACTGATAGACATTGGGACCACGCGCCGCGTCGCGCGCCAGATATAACGGCCGGCTCACACTCGCAATCGTGTCTTGGTTCAAGTTCAGATTGGCCACGATGTTTTGCTGATCGCCCGAGGCGAGCGTAACGAGCGCGGCCAGCTGGTTGTTATTTGCCAATTGGCGCAAGAATCCATTGCTGAAGTGGAACGTCGGCGCCATCACCGCGCTCATTGTGAAGGCATGCGGCCGGTTCACGATACTGTCGCTGCGGTCGCGTCTCCGATTGGTCGGATCTGAAATCGGCAAATTCTGCTCGAAACTGTTGGCGTCCGGGGCATCGCTGATCGAATGCGACCAGGTATACGAAGCGCTCACCAGATATCCGCGCGACCACCGATGCTTCAGGTTCACGATCAGCGCGTTATAACTCGAAATCGCTCCGATATCCTGCAGCGCGATGTTATTGAACTGCGGATAAAGCCTGGTAGCCACGCTCGCCGCGCCAAACACCGGCCGTCCATCGGCCAGATAACTTGTCGGATTGATCAAATTCATATTGCGCAAAAATGTCATGTTGCGCGCATTGGTGTTCACGTAGCCAACCGTCAGCGAATCGTTTTGCGATAACTGTTGTTCGATTTGAAAACTCGTATTGAATGTGTAAGCGTTTTTGAAAGTCGGCGTGACGGTAACGATACTGGGAGGCGGACGCGAGATGGGTCCCGCGAGCGCGCTAAACACCTGCGGGAAAGCGGGCGCTAAAGGATCCGCGGGACCAAACTGCGCCGTGAATGCTTCGCTCGAGCCGTTATTACTGAGCGCGTTGTACCAAAGGTTCGTTGCCGGCGCCTCGTAAAAGATGCCGGAATTTACACGCAGGATAGTCTTCGGAGTGATGGTCCAGGCGATTCCCAAACGAGGAGACCAATTCGCGCCGGGCGTCCGGAAGCTCTGCGAATACACGAACGGTAGGTTGCTTGGCGGGTTGGGTGCTTGAAATTTGTCGTAACGCACACCGTAAGTGATCAGAAGATTCGGCCGCACTTGCCAGCTATCCTGCGCGAACAAGTCCCAGAAGAGCGAATGATAGCCAGCTCCAACCGTGCCGATGCTGGTCTGGAAAGAGGAATAGCCAAAACGGTTCTTTCCGGACTGCGCATCCAGGTAGCTCTGAATTGTCGGGAACGTGTACTGGCTGAATGTATCGGCGAGCTGCACATCCAGAATTTGTTGCACCGAACCACCGGCCTTGATCGTGTGTGCGCCCTTTATAAGCGTGAAATTGTCGCTCAGGCTCGGAATCTTCTCGTCGAATACATCACCCACGCTGATCGAGCCGTTGAACGTGGCGATACCTGAAATCGTGATCGCAGGACCTTTTCCAGTCAGCGGATTGGCCTCATGCCGCTCATTGCGATACGGGTCAGATAGCCGCAGTTCGTTCAGAATCGTGGGCGAAAAGCTGGAAAGTAACTGCGC
>Ga0157369_10006911_pt1 | contig 13094 bp, 11 predicted proteins | sample C25metaG_FD_113461 | JGI IMG/M metagenome (GOLD analysis project Ga0157369, IMG submission 113461) | Corn rhizosphere microbial communities from Kellogg Biological Station, Michigan, USA - C2-5 metaG | ecosystem: Host-associated > Plants > Roots > Rhizosphere > Soil | place: USA: Michigan...
CATCGGCATGGTCGAACAGAAATCCGACTCCCCCGACACCATCAATGTCGTACTCAACTGGCAGTCTGTGTTGAAGAAATAGCATTCCAATATTTCAGAAAGCCGCCTCGGCAGGCGACGCGTGTCTGGAGGTTGTCGTCAACTGGGAACGCTGCTGAAGCAGTGACGGCCGGGCCCTGCCGTCAAGCATTGTCGGCCACTCTTCCATTAACGTTTTTGGATCGTCGACGCCGGGTTAGCTTATGGGATGATTCCTGCGACAGTCCCGAAACGGAGTTGGGGGAGATTCGACTCACGCCTTTCGGGCATCGCCGAAAGACCTCCGATAATGCTGCTTAGCGGGCAACTTCCCAGAACCGCCCTTCGCCGGATAGTTCAACCACTGTCCCCAGGCCTGCCCGCTTTGGGTCCAAAGAGCGCCAAGAACAAAAAAAATGTCGCTGTGGTGAACCGGGCATTTGTAGATCGCTACTTCGGTGGCAGGACGCCAGTCGGAACCGTCTTCTCGCGGACCGGGCTGGGCGCCACATATCGGGTAGTCGGTGTCGTGGAGGGCACCAAAAACGTAACCATCGGCGAAGATGATCAGCCTCAACTCTATGAGCCGCTCGCGCAAATCGCGAACGACCGGCCGCGTATTCAATTCGTGCTGAAGTCCGCCATACCGCCCGCAACCCAGCTGGAGCCTGTCCGAGACGTTCTACGGCGTGTGGAACCCGCTGCGGGCCTGGAAGTCGCGACCATGTACTCCAGTATCGGCCTTGCCTTCTTGCCGAGCCAGATCGGCGCGGCGCTGATGGGATCGATCGGAGTGCTCGGACTCCTGCTTGCCGCTGCGGGATTGTACGGAACCATGGTCTATTCGGTCACGCGTCGGACCCGCGAGATCGGCGTTCGGATGGCCATCGGAGCCACGCGGGCCAACATCTCCGGCATGATCCTGATGGATTCCGCGAAGCTCATCGGCATCGGCTCCCTCATTGGACTGTCGATCGCGTTCTTTGCGGTGAAGCCGCTTACGATGTTCCTGGTGCCCGGACTGCGGCCCACCGACCCGACCAGTTTCATGGCTGTGCTGCTCGTCTTGCCCGCAACCGGACTAATTGCCTCTTGGGGACCGGTACGGCGGGCTCTCTCTATTGACGCTGCTTCTTGCCTGCGCGAAGAATAGACTTTTCTCCGGTCGAGTGGCTGTCCGAACGCGGCGCTGGTCATATTCCGCAAACCGGAGACGCGGATTTAGATGCGAGCCGGAAGTTTGATTCAGAAGAGTTCAACAAATGATAGCTATCGACAATGCTCGATAACGGGCCGACTTTCCCTAACAACGTTTCCGAACACTTGTTCGAGACTTAGATTCGCGGTCCGATGGATGATCCTCATTTACCGCAGCGTAGATCTTCGGGACTGATCAAATCAGACACACTGCTTACATAGCACTGCCACAAATCCTCGACGATTAGTTCTCCTGAGTCTTCAAATAACACTGAGTGGCCCGAGAGCATGCCGCCATGCAAATCTCTGTACTTTCCGATTTCGAGCCCTCGTGGATGGGGATGACCGACGGCGAAGTCCTTAAAGTGGAATACCATCCAGCCTGGACCGAAAGATGGGAGTGGAGGGGGATTGCTCTGCTTTGGCCCGTTGCGGATCGGAAGCGGCGGCGGTAGATACCGCCATTGGTCTTTGGCGGAAAAAGGTCCACCGAGTGGTATCGTTGCCATGCTTACGCCGATGAAGGGGTCGGGCGGCAATTCACAATTGATCGGCAGCGGGTTCAAGAACCCATCCACGCGAAAGGGAGCGAGATTGAAATTGCCGACAAGGACCTTGTCTTTCGCTGAAAACGTGTAAATCAACTGGGTAGCGAGCTGGGCGGCGCTTACGTATCTTCCGTTGCACTGGTCAACCTGTTCCCTCGGCGGTTGTTTTCCCGGTTCTGGCATCAGCTGATACGTCACCGTCCATCGGTAGATTGAATACGCTGGCACGGCCGGCTGCACGAGCAAGAGCGCATCTACTCCCGATTGGGTAGCCAGTTTCCTTAAGCGAAGAGCCTCCAAGGCGACCTCAGATCCAAGGCTGTGCGTCAGAATCACGATCCTCGCACTAGGAGCTTCAATGGTGACCTCAGTTAAGAGCTCACTGAAGGCGAGCGCCGTGTTCTCGGCGGACGTCTGTGCCTCAGAGAAACGCAATAAGCCAAAGTCGCCTCGCCACAAGAAATTGACAAAGGCTATCGATCGAGATTCCGGCAAGGTTGGCGATCGCTGCCGTAGCTTCTCATTCGATGTGCGGAGATGCTTAAGCACTGTGTTGCCTGCAACCAGCCCTTCAGACGCTGTCACGTTATAACCGTGGACAAAAATGACTACGATCAGCAGATCAGCCCTAAGCCCGAGATGTTGTGATAACGATGATCCCGCATAGCCTGGGACGGCGTTGGCTACCCAGAGCGGCTGTCTCCGGCTCTGATTCGCAGAGTTATCCACGGCGCGTCGCCCGTCGACGACCACAATTCCTTCTTTTTGGGCATCGTCGAATGCGGTTCTCAGATCTGGGACAGTGTAAGATTGCCAATCTGAAAGAATGGTGAAGATCGCATAGGCGGAAGCCCCTACGACTCCAGCCTTCGCCCACCGGCGCATGGAATTCATCACTTCAAAAAGAGTAACCAATCCTGTCTTTCGGCATCGATTCGTGGCGGAGCGGGCTAACCATCTGCCGCAGTCATTTTGTGCGATTGGGAGCACACTGCTTGTCTTGGCTGCTTGGTTTGTTTCCCTCTTGCCCACGCCTCCATCCCCGCTAAACCCGGGGATCAGATTCTTGAAAGCTGTCGTATGCTCGAATGAACGGATTCGGTGCGGCTAGAGCCTGAACTCAGAGGGAAAGGGGCCCAAAATCCGGAGAGCGGATCTATCAGCTATGGGTATGACCCTGACCTGCCCCCACGGGGTAAGGGGTCGTTGTCCCGGATTCCCGGCGGAAGTGACACCAAGCTATTTGGGCACGCCCCTGTAGCGCTCCCGATAATGCTTATCGGGCAGTTCCACAACGCCGTTCCAGACCAGTTTCCGGATTGGCAACGATGCAGGATCTGGGAATCGTGGGCTGCCTTCCTCAGCCTCGAACGACCCATTCCGCCAGTTCCGCGATATTGGGAGCCTTGCCCTGCGAGAGAATGCCAATACGGAAGATGCGAGCGGCGGCCCAAACCACGGCGGCGGCGAATACGGTCATACCCGCCAAGCCTAGCCATGGCTCCCACCAGGGGACTCCCCCGGGCATAGCCTGGCGCAGAAGCATTATCATCGGCGTGAAGGGCGGGACGAACGACATCGCGGTCGCCAGGGCGCCGTTGGGTTGCTGCATCACTGGGTTCAGCAGTAACATCGGGACCATGACGGGCACGACCAAAAGGAACGCGAGACTCTGCGCGTCCTGGGGAGTACTGCAGGCTGATCCGAGCGCGACACTCCAGGCGGAGAGCATCATCACATCGGCAATCAAGTACGCGAAAAACCACGGCAGCAAATTCAGCGGCGCCAGTCCGAACACGGCCATACCCGCCAGCACCGCCAATCCGCCGATGACGTAAAAAATCGAGCTGGTCAGCGATGTCCCCACAGAGGCCAGAACCTTGCCCATCATGAGCTCGAATGATGATGCGGAACATAGCAGCATTTCGAATACGCGCTGCATCTTGTCTTCCGCCACCGCACCCAGATGCGGCGCCGCGCCGAAGAGAACGACCATGAGTAACAGGACGGTCAGGAAAACCGGTACGACCGCCTGAACGGGGTTCTTCTTTTCGGCTCTCACAATATTCCCGGTCGCCGGGTCTTTCGTCACCAGATTCATGGACACCACAGGAACGTCCCGCAAGATATCGGGCGCGCGCGCATCCAAGCCGACTTGCGATAGGCGCACCCGGCGCAAACCATCATTCACGGCGGCCGGTAGCGAGAAGCCCGATTGGTCCACACCCGAAGAATTGCTGTAAAAGTGAACCGGCTCCTTGGCGGGGTCGCTGGACGGATGAAGGGCATCAGCGGAAATGTCGATGATCAGGTACAGCTCGCCTCTTCGTACCCGGCCGGAGAGGGCCAAAAGCTGCGCGGTCTCGTCGGCTTCGGGCTTCACTTCCTCGAAAACAAAGTGGGGCGTGACGCGGAGCCCATTGGGGGCATTCACCAGCGGCTTGCGGCTCGCTTCCTCGGCTGCCTGGATCACCGCGGACGCAGCGACTCCTGTGTGGTCGATGATGGCAACGCGCTGGTTCTTGGCGTTTCCTCTCATCGCAATGGATGTGACCAGGAATGATCCGCCGATGAGTATGGGGACAATCACCAGGCCAATGAGGTACGCCTTGCTCAGAATGGTCTGCAAGTAATCGCGCCTGGCAACGAGAAGGATTCTATTCAATGGACGCCTCCTCTGGCTGCGGGCCGGCAATGCGGACGAAAATATCGTGGAGAGAAGGTTGGACTACCGCAAATGATGCCATCCGGGCGCGGGCTGCGAGCGTGCGGAGAACCTGCTGGGGATCGCAGCCTTGGGTCATTCGCAGCTCCTGGACCTGTCCCAGGTCGTTGATTCGCTCGATGCCAGGCAGGTCGTTCAAGGCCGAAGAGCCGCCTTCGATTTCCACGCGGATGGTGTCGCTTCCATAGCTGGCCTGAATGGATGCGAGCGACCCATCGAGCACTTTCTTGCCGCGAAAGATCATGAAAATCGAGTCGCACAGGCTTTCGGCCACGCCCATGTCATGAGTGCTCAGAATAACGGTACACCCCCGCTTGCGCATCTCGATCACCGCGCCGCGGATCGAATCGGCGCTGACGGGGTCGAGACCTGTGAATGGTTCGTCCAGGATCAGCAGCTTCGGCTCCGGGATTACGGTGGCGATGAACTGGACCTTCTGGCTCATGCCCTTGCTCAGGGTCTCGACCTTATCATCGGCGCGATTTTTCAGGCCCAGACGTTCGAGCCAGGAATTCACTTGAGCCGTGACGTCGCGCCCTCCGCGCAGCTTTCCGTAAAACTCCAACAGGGCACGCACCTTCATTTTCCGATAGACGCCCCGCTCCTCGGGAAGATACCCGATTTCGGCGGAGCGAGTACCAGAGCGAGTTTGCCCAAAAACCTGGATTGTGCCGGAGTCGGGATAGAAGATGTTGGCGATCATCCGCATGGTGGTCGACTTACCGGAGCCGTTCGGGCCGATGAAGCCGTACACCGAGCCTTCCGGAACCGTGAGCGAGAGATGATCGACAGCGATGACGTCGCCGAAGCTCTTGTTAACGTCGCTGATTTCGACAGCGGACACGATTAGGATGCTATCACTTGCGGGGAGCCGAGCGCGCCAGCGGAACGTTTTTCGCTAGCGGCGCGGTCCCAGTACTGCCTTTGTGACGGCAACCCCATGACGCAAATCTAACAAATTCGCGTCAGGATCCCACCGAGGGTGAGCCGAAGCCGCCAGCATTTCCTGTTAGGGATCTCTGGCGAGCAGTCCTGGTGTCGGCCCAATCATCCGGCAGTTGGTGCGAGATGGGGTGCTAAATAGGCCGTTAAGCCGATCTCCACTTAGAGCTACGGATTAAGTAGATTCTGCGGTCTCCGGGCCACGCAGTGTAAGGAGGCCGGATGGTTCTCATCGGCAGGATGGCGCGCGAAAATCCGACCTGGGCGCTCCCAAAATCCACGGCGAGCTACTCAAACTCGGCTTCGTGCTTTCGGAACGATCCGTGTCTCGATACCTGCGGGCGGTGAAGTGGCACGGAGATCGATTCTGGCTCTACCGGCGAGCCGGATTCGGTTTTGGCGACGTACAGGATTTCCGGCCATTGACAGCGCGGTAACGTTGACCAGGTCACGGGTTCAGTATTGCGTGTTGCTGCTGAATCGCGACCTGGCGCAATCGCGCGAGGCCACCATTGTGTTGCGGCTCTGCTGCAGGCTGCTCCGGTATAGACGAGCATGCCCGCCACGGCTCTACTTGCCTTTGGTAGCCGCCGGGAAGTAGGTCGCAATCCGATCGTTGAGGGTGAATTCCATCCCCAGGCCGGGATACTGTTTTAGCACCCTAGCCCGCATTTCCGCGGCGTCGCGTGAAGCGGCGACGTTAGCGTCCCAATCCGCAATGTACTTCTTCATGAATGCGAGTGTCGCCAGATCACGTGTCGCGCCAGGACCCTCATGACCGGGGACAATGATGGCTGGATTCAGCGCGACGATCTGCTCCGTAGTCTTCAACCAATCTTCGCGAGCTTTATCCCGGGGAACACCAAAGTAGACGTGATCAAACATGATGTCTCCCGTCACCACGGCTTTGAGGGACGGAATATAGACGAAGCTGTTCCCAGGTCCGTCTGCCCCTTGGACCCCACCGGTAACGGGGAAGTTTTCCCCTTCGAGGGTCAGGACGGGGGTAGTAAGTTCCTCCGGCAAGACGGGTTCGGGTCCTGGAATGTTGTTACCGTACGTTGGAAACCAGAACTTCTGCCGGGCAGGCCAGCCCGTCTTGGCGGCGTTAACCGTTGCGGGCAGCGCGACAATCCGAGCGGACGGAAACGCCTGATGAAGAACCGCGAGGCCAAACAGGTGGTCGGGATGCGGGTGGGTGACGTAAATGGTCACCAGATTCTTTTTGGACTCAAGGATCTCCGCGGCCAGACGATGGGCTTCACTCAGGCTGAACTGCGGATCGATCACCAGCATGTCCTTTTCGCCGGAGATCATCGTGGAGTTCACGTCGTAACCGGTCTGGCCGGCGCCGTGATGCACCTTCAACTGTAGCTTCGATTGCGCCGTGGCTGCCACGGCAAGAGCGAGAGTGGAAAGGATTATTTTTATTTTCATGTCGGTGAAGTCTTGGAGTGGAACACGTTGCGAATGCTTACTTCGACACCATGTGTGCAGCGTCCTTCTCGTTCTCCAGGCAGTAATAATCTAGGAGTTCGCTATCCAGCACAATGGGCTGATTGAACGTCACGGTCCACGCGGCAGTGTAGGCCTTGGGATCGTCGATAGTAATTTCGATTTGAAGCGTTCCGAAATTCGGCCGCCGGATCTTTTCCGTCGTTTTGCCGGCATTAGTGAGAGGGTTGCCGTTTGAGTCCAGCCACAGATCGTCGCGGAAGCCGATCGTTTGGATCACTAGAGTGTCTCCGTCCCACTTGGCCGTGGAATAGCCATTCCATGTGGGATTTGGGTCTTCCGGAAGAGGCCGCCCATCGGTGAAGATCTGGCGATACTGCATGTTGCGCTCGGTGAGGATAATCAAACGCTCCGGGGTTTGAATAATCCTCTTATAATAATCGTCCGTCCAGATTCTAGGAGCTCCTCGCGGCATGCAATGAACATTTGGGTCCTGATCTTGGTTCGCTCTGCGTTTCTTCACAAGCGCCGCCGCCCACGGCTGGTAGGGCGGGCTTTTCTTGAGGCTAGCGGCGATATTCAGAAACTCCGGCCCGACCTGCGTATCGCCGCAGCGTTTGCCGCAAGGCACGAAGGCGTCCCATCCCCACATTCCAGAAAAGTCCGGATGCCCGTCGGCGGTGCGCGGCGCGGGCGCGGCAAGGTTGGGCTTCCCGTCAGGACCTTTGGGCACCCCAGGAGTGGGATAGTCGAACCATTGCCCGAATAGGCTGGCGGGCGTAGCGGCCAGCACTAAGGCTACCGCTGCAAAGTGCAAATACGATCGTTGCATGAGTCTCCAAACGCAAAGTTAAATCTCTAGCTTCCCGGTGCTGTCGCCGTGCTTATCCGCCTGGATCCCCAGCTTGTCAAGCATCGACAGCAGCAGGTTCGACATGGGTGTATGCGGCGCATACGTAATGTGGCGGCCGCCGTTCAACTGGCCCGATGCACCCCCAGCAAGCACGACGGGCAGTGGATCGTGATCGTGCTGATTGCCGTTGCTCATGCTGCTGCCATAGAGAACCAGGGAGTGATCCAGCAGATTCCCGTCACCATCCGGCGTCGATTTCAGCTTATCCAGGAAGTACGCCAGCATCTCCACGTGATACTTGTTGATCAGCGCGAACTTGTCCATATTCGCGCGGTTATTCGAGTGGTGCGAAGAAACATGGAATCCGTCCCGTATGCCGCTCTGCGGATAGACCGCGCCGCTGGTATCGCGCGCGTACATCAGCGTGGCGACGCGGGAGATCTCAGCGCGGAACGCCAGCACCTGCAGGTCGTACATAATCTTGAAGTGTTCGTCGAAAGACTCCGGCACGCCTACCGGCGCTTCCGGCAGCTTCAGGTTGGCCGGAATCTGATTCTCGGCTTTCTGGATGCGGCGTTCGATCTCGCGGACGTCATCCAGATACTCGCCTAGCCGGGTGCGATCCGACGCGGGAAGCTCCCGTTGCAGTGAAGCCACCTGATCCATCACGGAATCCAGCAGGCTGCGGCTTTGCTGCTTGCGAGCCAGCCGGTCGGCGTTGTTGCTCCCGTCGCCGAACAGTTTCTCGAACACTACCTGCGGATTGTTCTCCATCGGCAGCGGCGTGGTGGGCGTCTTCCAGGAAATCGTATTCGAGTAGGCGCACGCATATCCTGAGCCACAGCTCAGGGCCACTTCCTCTATAGAAAGCTCAATGGAAGGGAGCGGAGTATCCTGCCCAATCCGCTGTGCCGCAATCTGATCGATGGTCGTGCCGACGTGGATCGAGCCCTGTTCGGGATGGACGCCACTGAGAAACACAGCCGCGGATCGCGCGTGGTCAGCGCCGGCATCGGATCCCACCCCACCTGCTGCCGGATGCGCCAAATTGGAGACGATCGACACGCGATCCCGGAATTTCTCCAGCGGGCCGAGGATCTCGGTGAACTCGAATGCCTTGCCGTCCGCGGCCGGAGTCCATTTGTCCATCGTCGCGCCGTGGGGCACGTAGATGCAGCTCAGCCGGCTTTTCGATGTCGCCGCGGTTCTGGCCAGCGGCGTTTGCGCCGGCACCATGGAATCGAGCAGCGGCAGCCCGAGGGAAACTCCCACGCCGCGCAGCAAAGTCCGGCGCGAAAGATGTTTTCTGGTGATGAAACTCATTGGTTGCCTCCTGCTTTTACTCGCATCTGAAATGGATCGCTCTTGACGATGCCCAGTATCAATGACGAGAAACGGTTGTCGTTCTTCGCCGCGTCCCGGGTGATCGAACGCACCACCGGCATGTCGTAGTATTTCAGCGCCCGGCCTGTTCCGTACGTCAAAAGCTTTTCGGTCATGGTCCGGACGAACACGTCGGAACGGCTCAACAGAGCCTGCCGCAAGCTCGCCGGACCGTCCAATTTGGTACCGTCGACCAGTTGGCCCGAGGCGTCGATCTTGAGGCCGCCGTCGGTGGTCCGATACTTTCCGATCAAGTCAAAATTCTCCAGCGAAAACCCGATGGGGTCCATGATCTTGTGGCAGGCGGCGCAGACGGGGTTTTGCCGGTGCTGCTCCATCTTCTGCCGGATCGATGCGGGTTGCTGTGCGCCTTCACTCTCCGGCAGCGGCGGAACATTAGGCGGAGGCAGGGGGGCAGGACTACCCAGGAGGTTTTCCAGAACCCACTTGCCGCGAGCGACGGGCGAAGTACGGGTGGCAACCGAAGTCACCAGCAGAAAACTGGACTGGCCCAGCAATCCGCGGCGGTTTTCATCCTGGATCGTGACCCGCTTGAATCGGCTCCCTTTGACGCCGGGGATCCCGTAGTGGCGAGCCAGCGCCTCGTTGACGAATGTGTAATCCGCGCTGAGCAGATCCACTACGTTGCGGTCTTCGTTCACGATGCTTTGGAAAAACAGTTCGGTCTCGCGGCGAAACGCTTGGCGCAGGTTGTCGTTAAACCCGCGAGCCTCGGGACGAGCGTTCTTCAACTCGCGCAGATACAACCACTGCCCGGCGAAATTGGTCGCCAGCGTTTCCGAACGCGGATCCTTCAGCATTCGGAGCGTTTGTTTTTCCAGCATCGCCGGATCGTGCAGCTTGCCCTGCACAGCCACATCCAGAAGCTCATCGTCGGGGATGCTGCTCCACAAGAAGAACGACAACCGTGAAGCCAGCTCCACATCGCTCACGCGGTAGGTAGCGCCCGCGGCCACGCCAGCGGGTTCCTGCTCGAAGCGAAACACGAACCGTGGATCCACGAGTACCCGCGCCAGTCCCTGCTCGATTCCACTATCAAAAGTGCCGTTCTTCCGCCCCGCTTGATAGAAGCTGAGAAGCGTATCCAGATCCGCGCCAGACGGCGGCCGGCGATACGCGCGCAGCGCGAGCGCGGACAGAATCGTTTTCGCGCACGTGGCTTCATCCGCCTCGGACGCCGGGCGGCACACGAAAATCTTGCGCCGGCTGGGCGTGTCTCCGGGACCCGTAGGATTGAGCGGCCCAGTGATCGCGATACTGCTCACACTCGAATTGCCGGCGAAGGTCTGCCAGATATCGTCCGCTCCTGGAGGAGCCTTCCGAACGTAAGCCGCGCCGATGTCCTGCGGTCCCGCCTTTACGGGAACCTTCACGTCGATAGAACCCCCGGCCGCTAATTTGACGCGCTCGCCGTTGATAACGAATTCCAATTCCTCGCCCGAAGCTCCTGCGCCGCCTACGCCGATTCCAGCCGATCGGGCACGAACCTTGAACGAATACTCGGCATCCAGCGGAAACGTATGCCGGACCAGCATCCCGCCGCGGGTTCCCAGCGGCAAACCGTCGACGTGTTCCGTCTGTGAAAGATCCGCCGGCGCGCGATATGTAACCGTGGACGGCGTGATCAACATGTTCCCGACCGCCAGACGGCTGATCTTTCCAGCCGCGGCCACGTATCGCTCGATCAGCGCTGGCGAGACCGCCAGGGCATCGGCGATATTATCGAACCCTTCGCTGGAATCGTCGGCAGGAAGAACCGTGGATCCGTCCACATCGATCGCCAGCAAATCGCGAATTGCGTTGGTGTACTCGGTGCGATTCAGCCGATGCAGCCCTGTACTTCCAGGATTCGGATTGGCTGCTGCCGCGCGATCCAGCCCGGCTTCGAGGTTGGAGGCCCACGAATCGAGCACCGTGCGAGCCGGGCGAGGCATCCCCGACGGCGGCATCATACCCGCCCGAACCTTGCGCACGACTTTTTCCCAGGTTTCCGGATCCTGTCCCGGATGCGCCAGATCCAGCTTGTCGAGCATCAATCCCGCAGTCTTGAGTTTCTCGTTATGGCATCCGATGCAGTATTGATTTAGCAGCGCTCGATCCGGCGACGCTTCTTGCGGTCGTGCGATCTGCTGCAAGCCAACTGTCGCGGCCAGACCCATGACTCCGAGAATCGCGGCGGTCTTATTCATTGCGCCATCAGCCTCTTGATCAGAGCCATTGTCGAAGGCTTGGCTTCCGGAGCGTTGGTGGCGAGAAAAACACCTTCGGCCCAAACCAGAGGCGTGCGCCCTTCCTTATCTTTTATGTCCAGCCGGGCGCCCTTCTTCACCAGAAACTCCAGGATGTCGTCCGATCCCCGATTCGCAGCGCCGATCACCGCGGTCACGCCCATCGAGTTCTTCGCGTTTACGTCCCCGCCCTTGTCGAGGCACAACTGAACGGCCTCCATCAGAGCTTCCTTGGATTCCGTGAAAGTCTGCCCCGCCATCCAGTTCACTCCAGCGGCCGCCATCAGCGCCGTCGTGCCCGCGAAAGTCGGGATGTTTGGATCTGCGCCCTTTTCGAGCAGGAGGCGCATCACCGTAATATCACCGGCGAGCGCAGCCCTTAGGAACGCAGTTTGCCCGGTGAAATCGACCCAGGATAGATCGCCTAGCGGCGTAACGAACCTGCGAGTCGGCGGGACTTCCTTGGTTCGGGCATTCACATTCGCGCCGCGATCCAGCAGCATCCTGATTACTTCGAACGCGGCCGGCCGATCGATCTCATGCTCGTTATTCCGCCCGTAGTCGCGATTGCGGATTTCGACTGTAGCGTACAGCGGCGTGCGGCCCCACCAATCGGCTGCGTTCACGGCAGCGCCCTTCTCCAACAGGAACTTCGCGACGTCCAGATGTTTGTTGGTGATCGCCATCAGCAGCGGAGTGATGCTGTTCACATCCGCTTGTTGTACATCCGCTTTGGCGGCGACGAGGATCCGCGCGATGTCGATCCTGCCATCGCGAGCTGCGTAGAGGAGCGGCGTCATGCCGCCCGGAGTCTCGCCCTGAAAACCCTGTTCCGGCCAGCCGCTGCGAACAATTCCCGAGCCGTGCGATCCCCCACCCGCCCCTGGAGGCCGGGCCGCGGGCGTCTTGCCGGTGCGCGTACGGGCATTGATCTCGGCTCCGTATTCGAGATAGAGGTCAACCGCTGCAGGAAAATTCGATCGAACCGCCCACATCAGCGCGGTCTGCTGCGTTACGGTGTCTTTCGCCTTTACATCGGCTCCGTGCTGAAGCAGAGCCTTGACGGCGTCGATGCTGCCGCTGCGCGTCGCGGTCATGAGCGCCGTCTCGCCGCTTGCATCGGCCGCGTTCGGATCGGCCCCGGCGTCGAGCAGCTTGCGGATCACCTCCGCACTGCCGTTTGTGGCACCGTAGTACAAGGGAGTGAAGCCGTAGCGATCCTTGGCCTTCACGTTTGCTCCAGCCTGGATCAATAAGTTAACCGTATCGAGATCGTCCTCGTTCGCGGCCCAGTGCAGAGCCGTAGCGCCGTCCGGCAACACTGCGTTCACGTCGGCTTTCTGCTGGATCAAGCTTCGCACCGCGGTGTTGTCCTGGTGCATCGCAGCTTCCGCGATGCGCGTGTCTGCTCCGAAGCCGGCCGCCGGCAACAAACCCATCCCCAGCACGAGGCACGTAAATCGCATGGTCAAGCTCCCGATTTCAGCTCCATCGTCAGCCCGTTCAGATCCTTGAACCGGACCACGTCTTCATCGCCGGCGGGAACGACTTCGACACCCGCCTTCGTAAGCTTCTCGGTCACTGCCTTTTTATCGAAGCCGGCGACCCGTACACATAAATGATGAACGCTAGGCTTCTCCCCGGAGGTGACCGGCTCCAACCCCAGCTTCGTTCGGACGATTTGGAACCAGACTCGATTCGGTTTGGCTGTTTTCGAGGCCTCC
>Ga0157369_10006912_pt1 | contig 13094 bp, 10 predicted proteins | sample C25metaG_FD_113461 | JGI IMG/M metagenome (GOLD analysis project Ga0157369, IMG submission 113461) | Corn rhizosphere microbial communities from Kellogg Biological Station, Michigan, USA - C2-5 metaG | ecosystem: Host-associated > Plants > Roots > Rhizosphere > Soil | place: USA: Michigan...
CCCGCTCGGCGTCAAAGGCGTCGGCGAGGCCGGCACGATCGGCGCAATCCCGGCGCTGATGAACGCGGTCAACGACGCGCTTCATCGCATCGGTGCGCCAGAGATCGAGATGCCCGCGACGCCGGAGAAGGTCTGGCGCGCGATCCAGGCGGCCGCGCGATAGTCTTCGCGCCTCCGCCGTATAGGGCGGACGACGGAGGCAGTTCCCACACAAAAACACGCCCTTGGAAGATGGGCCATGACGATCAACAGGCGTGATCTGTTGCGCGGTAGCGGAATGGCGGCCGCGGTGGCGGCCAGCGGCATCGTGCCGCTCGAAGCCGAAGCCCAAAGACTGCCGACAAAATGGGATCACACCGCCGATGTGGTGGTCATCGGCTCGGGCGCGTCGGGCTACGCATCAATCCGAAGGGGCAGGTGATGGACATGCATGGCGCGGTGATCGCGGGACTCTGTTCCTGCGGTGAGACAGTCGGTGGCTTCAGCCAGCACGGCCTCGCCCGCGCGACTTGCCAGGGCTACATCGCCGGCATGAACGCCGCGGCCGAGAAGGTCTCCAGCTGAGCGCCGCCCGCGCCCGCCAGAACTGGATCGCGGTCGCCTCCGCCGATCACGCTAGGCGCGGCGGCGAGGGCGGCTTCATGCAGGTCTCGCACGGCAAGCTCGCACCACTGAAACGCATCGCGCCGGGCGATCGCGTCGCCTTCTACGCACCGACGGTGACACTTGGCGGCAAGGACAAATGCCAAGCCTTCATCCTGCTCGGCATCGTGCGCGAGGGCGAGCCGTATCAAGTCACAATGACCGCCGACTTCCAGCCCTTCCGCCGCGATGTCGAATGGCTATCGCGGAAGGAGGCGCCGATCGCGCCGCTGCTCGACCAGCTCGATTTCTCGGCTGGGCGGCGTAACTGGGGATATCAACTCCGCTTCGGCCTCTTCGCGATCAGCGATCACGACATCGCGCTGATCGCGAAGGCGATGGGCGTAACGCTAGGTGACTGAATAGATTTCGTCATTGCGAGCCCCTTCGACAAGCTCAGGAGCGAAGCAATCCAGTGCATCGACAGACTGGATTGCTTCGTCAGCCCTTCGGGCTTCCTCGCAATGACGAGTTCGGTTACTCCGCCGCGGCCTTCGCGTCTTGGATCGCGCGCCAGACGCGCTCGGGCGTCGCCGGCATCTCGACGTGGCGGACGCCAAACTCCGAGAGCGCATCGACGATGGCGTTGATCACGGCGCCGAGCGCCGGGGTCGTGCCCCCCTCGCCGCCCGGCCGGATGCCGTAGCGATGGCTGGTGGCCGGCACTTCGACGAGCGAGGTGTTGAACTGCGGCATCATATCGGCGCGCGGCACGGCGTAATCCATGAACGATGCCGATAGGTTCTGCGCATTCTCGCGATCGTAGTAGCAGAGCTCCATCAGCGCCTGGCCGATGCCCTGCGCCGCCGCGCCATGTGTCTGGCCGTGGAGGATCATTGGATTGATGGCGAGGCCGACATCGTCGATGCCGGCCCATTGCAGCAGCCGCACATCGCCGGTATCGGGATCGACCTCGACCTCGCAGATATGCGTGCCCGATGGCCACGCGCCCGAGCGCACGACCTGATCGCCGATGCCGTCGAGCTTGCCTTTCAGATCGTCGGGCAGATCGGCGCGTGTCTCGGCGGCCTTGGCGATGTCGAAGATGCCGTAGAAGCGATCGGTGCCCTTGATGCCAAAGCGGCCATCGGCGAATTCGATATCGTCGACCGAGGCTTCGAGCAGATGCGAGGCGATCTTCTTTCCCTTCTCGATGATCTGGTCGGTGGCGATGCCGATGACTAGGCTGGCGAGACGCATCGAGCGGCCGGAATGCGAGCCGCCGCCGACCGAGACGCGCTTGGTATCATGCGCGACGTAATCGATGCTCTCGAACGGCACGCCGAGCCAGGTGTTGATGAGCTGCGCGAAGCTGGTCTCGTGGCCCTGGCCGCTATTCATCGTACCAAGCACCAGCTCGACGCGGCCGCGCGATTCCACCGTTACTTCGGCGCGCTCGCGCGGGAAGCCGCCGGCGATCTCGATGTAATTGCCGATGCCGATGCCGCGCAGCTTGCCATTCTTTCTCGATTCCGCCTTACGCGTGGCAAAGCCCCGCCAGTCGGCGAGGTCGAGCGCGGCATTCATGCCCTTCTCGTATTCGCCGTTGTCGTAGGTCTGGCCGACGGCGTTGGTATAGGGGAAGGCGTTCTCCGCGATGAAATTCTTGCGCCGCAGCTCGACCGGATCGAAGCCGCATTGATCGGCGGCGAGATCGACCAGCCGCTCGATGACATAGACTGCTTCCGGACGGCCGGCGCTGCGATAGGGCGTGGTCGGCGGCGTATTGGTGACGACGGCACAGCCGCGGAAATGCACGGCGGGGATGTCGTAGACGCCGGACATCTGGCCGAGGCCCTTGCGCAGTGGCACGAAGACGATGGTATGCGCGCCGAGATTGCTGATATTAGTGCCGCGTAGGCCGATGAACTTGCCGTCCTTGTCGAGAGCGAGCTCGGCCTCGACGGTCAGATCGCGGCCCTGATAATCGCTGACGAAGGATTCGGTGCGATCGCCCTGCCATTTGATCGGCCGGCCGATCTTCTTCGATGCCCAGGGCAACACCGCATATTCCGGGAAGAAGAAATTGCGCGTGCCGAAATTGCCGCCCATATCGCCGCAGACGCAGCGCACCTTCTCGACCGGCACGCCGAGCACGCTGGCGAGATCGCCGCGCTCGCGCGCGACGCCGCTGCCGGTGCCGGCATAGAGCGTATAGAGGTCGGCCTTGGGATCGTAATCGCCGACCGCGTTGCGCGGCTCCATCGGCGTGCCGGTGACGCGATTGCACCAGCCTTCGAAGCGCACGACATGCGCGGCCTTGGCGAACGCCGCATCAGTCGCCGCCTTGTTGCCGACATCGACATCGACGACGAGATTTGACTGCGCCTCGTCCCAGACCTTGGGCGATTTCGCATCCATCGCATCCTTGGCCCAGGCGACCGCCGGCAATATCTCGTAATCGACCTCGACCAGCTCGGCACCGTCTTTCGCCTGCTCCGTGGTCTCGGCAATGACGACCGCGACCGGCTCGCCGACATGGCGCACCTTGTCCGCCGGCAGCATCGGCTGAGCATGGATAAAGGTTTCGAAGCCGGGGCGGATATCGACCTTCACATCGGGCGGGCCTTCGAGCGACGGCTTGTGATCCATGAGATGGAGGCCATCGGCGAGCAGGTCCTTGCCGGTGAAGACAGCGATAACACCCGGCGATTTCAGCGCGGCGGAAGTGTCGATGCTGCGGATGCGCGCATGCGCATGATGCGAGCGGACCATCCAGGCATAAGCCGTGTTCGGCAGCCACACATCGGTGACGTAAACACCCTGCCCGGTCAGTAGCCGTTTATCTTCCTTGCGCTGAACCGGCTTGCCGATGCCGCCCGTGGTTTCGCTCCGCTCGACCATTTTCTCGTGACTCCGCCTCTTCTACGGCGCCACTAAACCCGGCCTGGGCGCTGCGCGCAAGTGCGCCGCGGGAATGGGGCTTTGCGCCCCATGCCGCCGCACACCAACGCCTGCGCGTTAATGTGCGGTCGTCTGCACCTGCGCCGCGAGCTCGCGCGTTTTCGCCAGCACTTGGCGGTGCGCGTCGTCGGTCTTGGCCCACTCCTCGGAGATCTGCGAGAGCGCCGCGCCCCATTTCTTTTGCTGTTCGGCGCTCAGCGACACGACGGTCTGGCCCGGCTTGTGCGAAAGCTCCTCGCGCACCTTGGTGCCGAGATTGTCGAGGATCTGACCGGCACGGCGGCTCTGCGCCTCGCCGGAATTATCCATCAGGATCTTCTTCACATTGTCGGGCAGCGTGTTGAATTTCGACTTGGCCATCCAGACGCCGCCCGGCCCGCCGCCGAACGCCGCGGTGATGTGATAGCTCGTCACCTCGTCGAGCTTGAAATCGGGCAGCGCCGCCATCGGGAAATCGATGCCATCGGCCGTGCCGCGCTGCAGCGCCTGGTAGCTGTCAGTGAGGCCGATCGAGAGCGGCGAGCCGCCGAGGCGTTTCACCACCTCGGTCGGGATCTTGCCGCTGGCGATGAATTTGAGGCTGCTGATGTCGGTGAGCGGCTTCGTCGGCGGCTTGACGAGATGCATCGCGACCGGCGGAAAGGCCTGGAAGAACAGCGGCACGATCTGATCGAATTCGGAATCGAGCATGCCGGTCTTGTAGAGGCGCCAGAACACGACCGATTCCTGCTCCGCCGAATTCATCACGAAAGGCAGCGCCATCACTTCCGAAAGCTTGAACTTGCCGGCGAGATAATTGAGCGAGCCGAAGCTGATCTGCATCACGTCGCTCAAGAGCCGGTCGTAGAAATTCGTGCTGCTGGCTAACGTATAGCCGTCGCGCACATCGATCTGCACGACGCCCTTGCCCTGGGTGTTAATGCGATCGGCCCATTCGTGATAGGTCTGCTGCCCAACCGGCGAGGTGGGCTGGGCGATCGTGGTCATGATGAGCTTCAACTCATCCGCCGGCGCCGCTCGCGAAGCGAGCAGCGCGGCGAGCATGCAAACGACACTAAGTGCGTAACGCAACATCGGCCTCCCCCGAACAGTTTTATATTTGTTAGCGCCGCTCTTACGAGCGATTGTCCTATGAGCGATTCTCGGGCCGCAGATATTGCGGAATGATGATATCGCTCGACTGGAATTGCCACATATCGCCGCCGGGATTGTGCTCCCACACGCGCGTCTTCCAATTGTCGTCGAGGCAATCCATATCGGCCGAGTACTCGGTCTGGCCGCCGCAGACGGCATTGAAGTACCAGAACACGTTCGAGCCCATGATGTGCCGGCCGGGCGAAGAATAGGCCTTGTAGCCCTTCTTCAGCATGTTGTGCCCACCCGAGACGACGTCGTTCATATCCGGCACGTCGAAGGCGACATGGTTCCAGCCGAGCTTCGGCGTCGCGCTCAAGAAGAAGAGATTGTGGTGCCAGGGCGAACCCGGCGCGCGCAGGAAGTCGCCGAGATCGAGCGCGCGATCGGTAATACGGAAACCCAGACGGTTGGTATAGAAATTCGACGCCTTCTCGGTCTGGCCCTTGGGGCAGAAGAAGACGACATGGCCCATGCGGATGAGCTCGGGCGGCTTCTTCGGGTCGACCGCGACATTGACGCCACGGCGTTGCGGCAAGCCGGGATCGACGCCGGGCGCCACCACGCGGAAGCCGATCTGCAAGCCGATATCGTCATGCGTGTGCAGGCCGCCCTGAGCGTCGCGCGTCACGTCGCGATCCTTGCTGAGCTCGGCGCCGATCTGCTCGAGGCTCTCCTTGCTGTCGACGCCCCAGATGGTCTCGCGCACCGTCGGCCCGCCTTCGACCGCGTTCGGCAACACGCTGTCGCCCGTGCCGCGGATCTGCACGCTCTGCCCGGTGGGCAACGCGAATTCGGCGCCGCTCGCATTCTTCCCGCGCAGCTTCAGACCCCATTCCTCGAAATAAGTTGTCGCGGCGGCAACATCGTCGACGCCGTAAACGATCGATTCGACGCGCATAACGGGCATGGTGGCCTCCCCAATTGCCAAATCCCCAGCGATAACGCTGCCCGCATGATAGGCCAGGTGGGCAACAAGGTCGAGAATAGCGGCGCCGATCTGCCCGTCTTGTCAGCCGCGATGCGGGCAGCGCAAGATGATGCCCTGCAATAGGGAGATGTCATGAAGGTCTTCGTTTTCGATCTCTTAGCCTATGGCAAACATCTCGATACGCTGAAGGTCGATAACGAGCTGCCCTATCCGCTGCGGCGGGAGCATTTCGACGCCGAGATCGCGACGCGGACTTATGGCGAGCATCTCGATGCCTGGGAAGAGATCGACAAGCTCGGCTACGACGGCATCGGCTTCAACGAGCATCACTGCTCGCCTTATGGGCTGATGAATTCGCCCAACCTTCTCGCCTCCGCCATCGCGCAGCGCACCAAGAACGTGAAGCTGCTGATCTACGGCAATCTCCTGCCGCTGCACGAGCCACTGCGCCTCGCCGAAGAGCTTGCAATGCTCGATTGTCTCTCGCGCGGCCGGCTCATCGCCGGCTTCGCGCGCGGCATCCCGCGCGAATACCAGGTCCACAATGTGCCCTTGGCGGATTCGCGCGCCCGCTTCGAGGAAGCCTACGACATCATCATGGGCGCATGGCGCGAGGAGGTCTTCTCCTATAGCGGGAAGTTCTGGACCTATAAGGACGTAGCGCTCTGGCCGCGCCCGCTGCAGCAACCGCATCCGCCGATCTGGATGCCGATCACCAGCAGCAAGGAATCGATCGAATTCGCCGGCAAGCATGACATCACCATCACACCGGGTCTCGGCGCGATCGGCCTGCAGGAAGACGTGATCCGCTATTTCGCCAAATGCCTCGCCGCTGCCGGCCACCGCATCGCGCCGCGCCACATCGCGCTCGGCCAATCGGTCTATGTCGCCGATAGCAAGGCGGCGGCGGTGAAGGAAACCGGTCCGTACCACCTCTATTTCAATCGCACGCTCTACAGTCACGGCAATGTCACCGAGCACAGCAAGGGCGAGGCGGCGGGTTACGTCTCTTCCAGTTCGATGGATTACATCCGGCCGGAAAATCGGCGGGTCGCCGAGCGGGCGCGAGCCGATTTCCGCAACATGACGATGGACGACGTCGCGCGTCAGGCGGAGAACCTGCCCTGGGGTAGCGCTGCCGAAGTCACGGAGCGGATCATCGCCGCCGCCAATCGCACAGGCGCCGGCACCGTGCTCGTGTCCTTCAATCGCGGCGCTATGCCGCAAGAGATTTTCGTCGAACAAATCCGCCGCTTCGCGCGCGAAGTCCTGCCGGCGCTGCACGCGCATGAGGTAGGCCGGGTCCCCATCGACGAATCCGTCGGCGCCTGAGCGGCATTTTTCCCGCATCGCGGGACAATTGCGCGCGTGGCCTCCGCGGCCGCAGCTTTTGCGCGTAAGCTTCTAATATAGCTAAATTTTTCGCGAAATTTTTTCGCGCGCCCCGTTTACGAATTTTAGGAGATTCGTTTGGTATCCCAGGTGCAATGAATGCGGCCGAGCTCCAACGCCACGTCCGATCCCATACCGCATGGCTGAATGGCCTGCCGGGTGGTCGGCGTTTGGATTTACATGGTGTCGATCTCCAGGGCGCCGTCTTCGCCGGCATCGATCTGACCCGCGCCTGCCTTGCCGGCGCCAATCTCACCAGAGCCAATCTCATCGAAGCGAAGCTCGCCGAGGCCGATCTCTTCGGTGCCAATCTTTCGAGTGCCAATCTGCAGAAGACCGACCTCAGCCGCGCTGATGTTCGCGGCGTCTCGTTCCGCCAGGCGGAGCTCGAAGAAGCGATGCTCTGCGAAGCCGATCTGCGCTCGGGCGTGCTCTTGAGCGGTTGGGAGAAAGATACCGACGGCACGGCATCAGGCCGCGCCGACCTGACCGCGGCGAAGCTGCGCCGCGCCAACCTTCGCGGCGCGAAACTCAACGGCGCCGTACTCACCGCGATCGATGCGCGGGACGCCGTCCTCTATCAGTGCAAGCTCAACTACGCCGACCTGACCGACGCCGACCTGACCGACGCCGATCTGCGCGGCGCAGACCTCTCCTATGCACGTTTTCAGGCGACCAAAATCCAGGGCATGCTCATCGCCGGCGCGGTCCTTGCCGGTATCGATGTCACGGCCGTCGGCATCGACCCCCAGGCCGAAGAAATCAAGAAGAACAGCGAGCGGCTGACGAAATTGCTCGACTCGCATCGCGACTGGGTGCGCACTGTCGGCAAGCAAGGCAAGCGCGCCAATATGCGCAACGTCGATCTCACCGAGTTCGATCTTTCCAACCGCGAATTGAGCGGCGTCGATTTTTCGGGATCGATCCTCGTCCGGGCCAAGCTCACGGGGGCGAGCCTGCAATTCGCGAATTTCAGCCGTGCGGATATGCAGGACGCCGATCTGACCGACGCGGTGCTCGACGGCGCCCGCCTGTCGCGCGCCGATCTGAGCAATGCGATCCTGATCCGAACCTCGATCGCCGCCGTGATCATCAAGGATCCGAGCGGCAAGACGACGGGCGCGAGCTGGGCGGCCAACATGACCGACGCGGTGCTGTGCGCGGCCGATCTCACCGAGGCCAATCTGCGCGGCTCCAATCTCACCAATTCAGATTTCCGTGGCGCGAAGCTCGAAAAAACGGTCTTCACCGACACTAAGATCGACGGCGCCAAGTTCGATTACTGAGAATTGGGCCGGAAAACGGGCCTCGGCGGCATAATCTGGCCGGATTTTTTATTCGGCCAGCTCGAACGACCATTGCGCGAGGGTCGATCCGCTTCCGGCATGTTTTCGCGCTTGTCGGCCTCGGAAAGCCTGGCGCAACTGCTTGATCAGCAGGCGCGCGGATTGGCTGAGCTGCGCGCCGCTGCGATACATCACGCCGACCTCCGAAATTGTCCATGATCTCTCGGTCAACAGTAACTTCGCGCCGCCGCTTCCGATTTCCTCATGAACGTTGTTGATCGGCAGCGCAGCGATGGCGTGCGCCTCGCGCATATAGGCCCACGTCGAAGAGCCGAATCCCGTCTCGAAACAATTGCGTGGAAACGGCGCCTTGCTCTTGAGAAAAATGCGATTGAGGCAGTCGCGAACCGCGGTCTTTGGCAAAGGAATGATCCAGGGATAGGCGATCAGGTCCGAAAGCTCGACGCGGTTGCGCCTGGCGGCAGGATGGTCTGATAACGCAACGATCACCAAACGGTCCTGAAAGAACGTCTGGAAGCTCAGTCCCGCCATCTCAGCTGGATCGCCACGCCGGCCGAAAATCATGTCGAGCCTGCCCATCCGAAGTTCGGGCACGAGCTGTTCGTAGGTGCCCGGGATGACCGACACGTTAAGCTGCGGCCGCTCGCGCTTTAACCGCGCCACCGCGACAGGCAAAAGGCGCGACATCGTCAGATGCGTGCCGCCGACCCGGATGTGCCCTTCGGCGGACGTCTTGAGCGCCTCGATCTCGCCCAAGCCGGCATTGAGTTCGGCGATCGCCGGCATGGCGTGACGAAGCAAGGCGTCGCCATAGGGCGTGAGGATGACGCCCTTCGGCACGCGGTCGAACAGCGCCACACCGAGCGCCGCTTCCAGTTCCCGGATCGTTTTTGTGACGCTGGGCTGTGAAACATTCAACGCGGCGGCGGCGCGTTTGATGCCGCCGTTGCGGGCGACTTCGACGAAGCAACTGATCTGGCGAAGGTGGACCCGTGTGCTCATGACGTGAGCCCGAAAGCCAATTGGTTATATACAATTCCGAAAAGGTTATTCCCTGAGGACCATAGCCGGAGGGTATCCTGACGCAAGTCGTCATTGCCGACGCGCCTTGGCGCTCACGTATGTGGAGGCACGAATGAATCCCGACAAGAAGATGCGGCTGGCAGCCTATTACAATCCGACTGGCCACCATGTCGCCTCATGGCGCCACCCGCGTGCTCAGGCGGACGCGTCTTTCAACGTTAAGCATTACGTCGAGATCGCGCAGACGGCGGAGAAGGCAAAGTTCGACTTGCTGTTTCTGGCGGACGCCAATGCGACCCGCGAGGCGGCGGTTGAGGCGATTTCGCGGTCGGTGCAGTTTGTCGCGCACTTCGAGCCGATGACCCTTCTCTCGGCGCTCGCGATGGCGACGTCGAAAATCGGCCTGGTCGGCACAGTCTCCACGAGCTGGAATGAGCCCTATCACATCGCGCGCAAATTCGCCTCACTGGATCACATTTCCAACGGCCGCTCGGGCTGGAATATCGTCACGTCGGGGCAAGATGCGGAAGCCAGGAACTTCGGCAGGGACGCCGCCTACGATCACCACGATCGCTACGTGCGTGCGCGCGAAGTGGTGAAACTCGTGCTCGGCTTGTGGGACAGTTGGGAAGACGATGCTTTCGTCATCGACACCAAGTCGGGACTTTATTACGACCCGGCGAAGCGCCACGATCTCAATTGGTCGACCGAGCTCTACAAGGTGAAAGGGCCGCTGAACGTACCGCGCCCGCCGCAGGGCTATCCGCTGCTGGTGCAGGCCGGCGGCTCCGACGATGGGCGCGAGACGGCGGCAATGTTCGCGGAAGCGATCTTCAGCCCGCACCTCAATATCCCCGAGGCAAAAGCCTATTACGACGACGTGAAGCGCCGTATGACGAAATACGGTCGCGATCCGCAGCACTGCAAGATCCTGCCCGGGCTTTCGGTCATCTGCCGCCCGACCCAGGAAGAAGCGGATGCCGATTACGAGTACCTGCAGTCGCTGATCCACCCGATTGTCGGCCGCGAGATGCTGAACACCATGCTCGGCCACAAAGTTGACCTGACAAAGTGCGACATGGACGGCCCGTTGCCCGAAATGCCCGGTCACGACGGCGGCCACTACGCGAGCATCGTATCGATGGCGAAACGCGAGAACCTGACCATTCGACAGCTCGGGCAGCGTGTGGCGGGCGCGCGCGCGAAGAACGTCATCAAGGGCTCACCCAAGTTCATCGCCGACTACATGGAGGAATGGTTCGAGGCGGAGTGCTGCGACGGCTTCACGATCATGCCCGCCTATATCCCAGGCGCGCTCGACGATTTCTGCTCGATGGTGGTGCCCGAATTGCAGAAGCGCGGGCTGTTCCGTACCGAGTACCAGCACGACACGCTTCGTGGCCATCTCGGCGTTCCGCGCCCGGCCAATCAGCATGTCGGCCGCAACCAGTTCTCTGACGTCCCGGCCTGAAAATTCGGTCTTGGTGGTGGCCGAACGGAGAGCACCGCTCAATGAAGATCGAAACACCGCAGAAACTAGAGAATGGAAAACCGGTTCGGTTTCGGGTGGACAACCGCGCACTAAGTGCTGGCTGGGCGGGAGGATTCGAACTGGCTAGGTTTTCTTAGCGTCGAAGGCGCTTAGAAAATCTGCCACCCTCGGCGAAGGCCGATGGCTCATTTTTGATCTACTCGGAAAACTGGGCCCACGGGTCGAGCCCGAGGGCAACCGCTTTCGTAAGCTCGCTTTGCTCGCTAACGAAAGCTAGCTGGCTGGGGCGGGAGGATTCGAACCTCCGTATGGCGGAATCAAAATCCGCTGCCTTACCACTTGGCTACGCCCCAATGCGCGCCAGCGCTCGAAATCCGCGGCGACCTTAATCGCAAAGCCTTCGCAAGGCAAAGCCGACTGCACGATTCGCGACGGAACTTCGTGCCCGCGCGGGCGGTTGACGTAGGCGTGACGCCCCGGCAAGGTGCGCGCACCCCCCGCTCCACGGATCGTGATTGTCAATGAGCGCCTCCGAAGCCACCACCAGCGCCGCTCCACCCCTTCCTGCCCCGCGCGACAAGCATCTGCGACGCATGGCGGACACGATACGCGCGCTGTCGATGGACGCTGTCGAGGCGGCGAATAGCGGCCATCCCGGCATGCCGATGGGCATGGCGGATATCGCGACGGTGCTCTGGGGCCAGTTCCTCAAATTCGATCCCGCCGAGCCCAACTGGCCGGATCGCGACCGGTTCGTCCTCTCGAACGGCCACGGCTCGATGCTGCTTTATTCGCTGCTGCACCTGACCGGCTATGCCGACATGACGATGAACGAGATCAAGACGTTCCGTCAGCTCGGCAGCCGCTGCGCGGGCCATCCCGAGCGCGGCCATGCTTCCGGCATCGAGGTGACGACCGGCCCCCTTGGCCAGGGCATCGGCAATTCGGTCGGCATGGCGCTCGCCGAACGGCTGCAGGCGACACGTTTCGGCAAGGATCTCGTCGATCATTACACTTATGTCTTCTGCGGCGATGGCTGTCTCATGGAAGGCATCAGCCAGGAAGCGATCTCGCTCGCCGGCAATTTGAAGCTCGGCAAGCTGATTCTGTTCTGGGACGACAATCACATTTCGATCGACGGCCCGACCGAACTCGCGCGCCACGAGGACGAGATCGAGCGTTTCGATGCCAGCGGCTGGCACACGCAGCGCATAGACGGCCATGACACCGACGCAATCGCCGACGCAATCCGCAAGGCGCAGGCCGACGATCGCCCGTCGATGATCGCCTGCCGCACCATCATCGCTTTCGGCGCGCCGACCAAAGCCAACACGGCCGCAGCGCATGGCTCAGCGCTCGGCAAACAAGAGATCGCCGGCACACGGGAGCGTCTGGGCTGGACCTCGCCACCTTTCGTTGTCCCGGCCGACATGGTCGAGGCCTGGCACAAAGTCGGACAGCGCAGCAAAGCCGCCTCTGCCGCTTGGCGCGAACGCCTGGCCAAATCGGACAAGCGCGCCGAGTTCGAAGCCCTGCAATCGGGCGAGATGCCGAAAGCGGTGCGCGACGCACTCGCCGCGCTGCGGACGAAATTCGCCGGCGAGGCGCCGAAGACCGCGACACGGCAGGCCTCGGGCAGCGTACTCGAGGTGTTGGCGCCGGCACTGCCGTCCTTAATCGGCGGCTCCGCCGATCTGACGCCGTCCAACAACACCAAGGCAAAGAGCCAGAAGGTCATTTCGCGCGACGATTTCGCCGGCAGCTATATCCATTACGGCATCCGCGAGCACGGCATGGCCGCCGCGATGAACGGCATGGCAGCGCATGGCGGGATCGTCCCCTATGGCGGCACGTTCCTCGTCTTCACCGATTACTGCCGGCCGGCGATCCGCCTCTCGGCGCTGATGAAGCTGCGCGTCATCTATGTGATGACGCATGATTCGATCGGCCTCGGCGAGGATGGGCCGACGCATCAGCCGATCGAGCAGCTCGCGGCCCTGCGTGCGATCCCCCATCTCCAGGTCTTCCGTCCGGCCGACGCGGTCGAAACCGCCGAATGCTGGGAACTCGCCCTCGCACACACGGACCGCCCGTCGATCCTGGCGCTGACGCGCCAGCCGGTGCCCGCCCTGCGCAAGGATGCCGGCGAGAACCGCTCGGCGCGCGGCGCCTATGTGCTCGTCGAAGCCGATGGCGCGCGCAAGGTCACCCTGCTCGCCACCGGCTCCGAGGTCAGCATTGCCATGACGGCGCGCGAGCGGCTCGCCGC
>Ga0157369_10006916_pt1 | contig 13089 bp, 11 predicted proteins | sample C25metaG_FD_113461 | JGI IMG/M metagenome (GOLD analysis project Ga0157369, IMG submission 113461) | Corn rhizosphere microbial communities from Kellogg Biological Station, Michigan, USA - C2-5 metaG | ecosystem: Host-associated > Plants > Roots > Rhizosphere > Soil | place: USA: Michigan...
CGAACTGCTTGAACACCGTAAACAGCACCAGTGCGATGACCAGCCACACTGCTGCCTTCGAAAACATATTGTTGTTCAAAGCCCACTCCTTCCTCATAGACGGGCGCCTACATTTACCTTGCGGCGCCACCAAAGCATTCTAATCCAGTCGGCTAGCCCCTGCCATAACGTTTCGCTACCGCGAAAATAGCGTTTTTCGGCATGCCGACGGGGCTTTCGCCACCCGCGGCGAGGGATTTGCGCCGCGTGCCCGGTGCCGTTACCCGGGTCGCTTGAGCATCTTGCCCAAAATGAACGTTTCAGCAGATTTATCGCGCGACGCTTTGGGCTTGCGCGCGGCGACCGTTTTGAACTGGCGCTTGAACTTCTCCACGATCTGGCTGTAACCGCTGCCGTGAAAGCATTTCACCAGCAACGCGCCCTCCGGCTTCAAATGCGCCTGCGAGAATTCGAGTGCGAGATCGCAAATATGTTCGATGCGCGCGGCGTCGGCGATGGCCACGCCAGACAGATTGGGCGCCATATCGGAAATTACAAGGTCCACCCGGCGCTCGCCCACGACTTCTTCCAATTGCGCGAGCACATTCTCTTCCCGGAAGTCGCCCTGGATGAATTGCACGTCGGCGATCGGTTCCATCGGAAGAATGTCGAGCGCGATGATCGTGCCGTCGATGCCGCCGCCCGGCCGCGCGCCCTGCGCGAGCTTGTTGCGCGCGTACTGGCTCCAACTGCCCGGCGCCGAGCCCAGATCGACGATGATGTGCCCCGGACGAATGAGCTTGTCCTGTTCGTCGATTTCCTTGAGCTTGTACGCGGCCCGCGCGCGATACCCCTCGCGCTGCGCGAGCTTAACGTAAGGGTCGTTGATGTGATCGTGCAGCCACGATTGATTGAAGCGGTTTTTTGCCATCGAAAGGTGATCTATTACTGCGTCAAACCGCACTTTTAGCGGATAATACGCGTTTTGCCGGCGCGCCGTCCGGTCCCGCCAGCCCTCGGTTCGGCCAGCCGGATCGTCCACGCACCCTATGCGCGGCCGTCCCTATTTTAGTCGAGTCGTTCATCGCCCTATGCCTGCCCTCAAAGTCTCCCCCGCCCAACGCGCCGATTTGCGCTCCCAAGCCCATGCGCTCAAACCGGTCGTGCTGATCGGAGCCGAAGGGCTGACCCCCGCCGTGCTCGATGAAATCAAAGTTCACCTGACGGCGCACGAGCTCATCAAGATCCGCGTATTCGGCGACGAACGGGACGAGCGCGTCGCCATCTACGATCAAATCTGCGACACGTTGAGCGCTGCGCCCATCCAACATATCGGCAAGCTGCTCGTCGTTTGGAAACCGCAGCGCGCGCCGGCGGCCAAAACGGCGCCTCGCGCGGCAACGGGCGCCAAGGGGGCCGTCTCGGGCCGCGCCAACGCCACGACCGAGCGTCGCGCCAAAGGCACGAACGGCACGAGCGCAGGCGCGAGCCGAGCCAAAACCGCCGCCCTGCCTACCGCGCGCGAAGCAGCGGACGGCACCCGCAAAGGTGGCGCCGCGCCGCGCATCGTCAAAGTGGTCAAGGTGTCGCAATCGAACACCGTGCGCAAGCCCAAGCCCGAGAAGGTGCTCGTTCGCGGCAACGAACGCGTCACGGCCGGCGGAACCGTCAAGCGCGCGAAAAAGCGCCAAACGAGCGCCAAGCGCCAGCATCAAAGCGCGAAGTAAGCATGAAGTGAGTCGCCCGCAGTACCGCCTGCGGGCCGGCACCGCCGGTTCATCCCGAATGAGCCGTGAGTCTACCGGGCTGCACCTCGCCTTCCGGCAGCCCCGCCGGCAACATCCACACCAATGCCACGCCAAGCACGGTCTCGACGAGATAAAACACGCTCGCGATGCCATGCAGCAGGCCGAAGCGGGCCGCGTAGCGCGAATGCTCGATATCGAAGCCCGACTCGCGAGCCGCCGTGCGCAGCGCATCCATGAACGGCTGCAGGCCAAAATACCCGATCAGCACACACAGCAGCATACCGGCCACGAGCCAACGCACGCGACGATAGCCGCTCGCGCCACGGCGCACCAGGACATTGCCGAGCGCGAGCGACAATACGCCGCATGTGATGCCGACGAACGCTTCGATCCGAAAGAGCCGTGCGGCGACATCGCCCGCCGTCGCACGCCCGAGCATCGCAAAAAGCGTAGGCGCGACGACATAGCCGATCGTCAGCGCGCTGCCGACCCAAATCAGGACCAGCAGCCGAAACACGCGATGGGGAGCGGAAGACACGAGAGACGAGCGCCGTCGTTCAGACGTAACGAACGGAGATGATTTCGTATTCGCGCACGCCGCTCGGCGCTTGCACGGCCGCCACGTCGCCTTCGAACTTGCCGATGAGGGCGCGGGCGATTGGCGAGCTCACCGAGATGAGACCGTGATCGATATCGGCTTCGTCGTCGCCGACGATTTGATAGGTGACCTTATCGCCCGAATCGAGATCTTCGAGATCCACCGTGGCGGCAAAGACGACGCGGCCTTCCGCATCGAGCGCGGCCGGATCGATTACTTGCGCAGCGGCCAGTTTCGATTCGATTTCGGCAATACGTCCTTCGATGAAGCCCTGCTTTTCCTTCGCGGCGTCATATTCGGCGTTTTCGGACAAATCGCCCTGGGCGCGCGCTTCTGCAATCGAATTGATGACGGATGGCCGCTCGATCGATTTCAAACGCTGCAGCTCGTCTCGAAGTTGATCGGCGCCCCGCCTCGTCAAGGGAATCGTGCTCATAGAAAGATCAGTAAACAAAAATACGGCGTTCAAAAAAGCACCGCGGTTAAGTGCATCCCACCGGATAGGACAACTTCGGCGGGACGCCGCTTAACCGCGGCATGTGGGGTGTGATGCGACCCCAGCTTCGATAGAGGAATCGAGCAATCGAAGGGTTAGTTTAGGCGAGCATGTAGTCCTTGTAAATCATAGACTTCCAAGTTCTTCAGGTAACGCAGCCCTTCGACGGCGGCGCGCGCGCCCGACATCGTCGTGTAATAGGTGACTTTATTCGCCTGTGCGCTCATGCGAATCGAGCGCGAATCGGCGATCGCGGCGCGCGTTTCGTCGACCGTCGTGAACACGAGCGCGATCTCGCCGTTCTTGATCATATCGACGATGTGCGGGCGGCCGTCCTTCACTTTATTGACGACCTTGACCGGCACGCCGGCCGCTGCGATCGCCGCTGCCGTGCCCTTGGTCGCCACCAGCGGATAGCCGAGCTCGTGCAACATCGCCGCCACCTCGACAGCCTTGTGCTTGTCGGCGTCCATCACCGTGAGCAGCACCGTGCCCGATTCGGGCAGACGCGAGCCCGCCGCGAGTTGCGACTTGAACAGCGCCTCGCCGAAGGTCTGACCGACGCCCATCACCTCGCCCGTCGAGCGCATCTCGGGCCCGAGCACCGGATCGACCGTCGGGAATTTGACGAACGGGAATACGGCTTCCTTCACGCTGAAGTACGGCGGCTCGATTTCCTTCGTCACGTTCTGGCTCGCGAGCGTCTGCCCCACCATCGCGCGCGCCGCGATCTTGGCGAGCGGCAGGCCCGTCGCCTTCGATACGTACGGCACCGTGCGCGAGGCGCGCGGATTCACTTCGAGCACGTAGATGATGTCGTCCACCTTGCCGCTCGCATCGCGCACCTGCTGAATGGCGAACTGCACGTTCATGAGGCCGACGACATTGAGCGCCTTGGCCATCGCCGCGGTCTGGCGCTTGAGCTCGGCCACCGTCGCCTTCGACAGGGAATACGGCGGCAACGAGCAGGCGGAATCGCCCGAATGCACCCCCGCCTGCTCGATGTGCTCCATCACGCCGCCGATGAACACGGCCGAGCCGTCGGAGATGCAATCGACGTCGCATTCGATCGCATCGTTCAAGAAGCGATCGAGCAGCACCGGCGAATCGTTCGACACCTTCACGGCCTCGCGCATATACCGCTCGAGATCGCGCGGCTCATGCACGATTTCCATCGCGCGGCCGCCCAGAACGTACGACGGGCGCACGACGAGCGGATAGCCGATTTCGTCGGCCAGCGCCAGCGCTTCGCTCTCGGCGCGCGCCGTGCGATTGGGCGGCTGACGCAAGCCGAGTTCTTGCAAGAGTTTCTGGAAGCGCTCGCGGTCCTCGGCGGCGTCGATCATGTCGGGCGAGGTACCGATGATCGGCACCCCGTTCGCCTCGAGATCGAGCGCGAGCTTCAAAGGCGTCTGCCCACCGTACTGCACGATCACGCCGAGCGGCTTTTCCTTGTCGACGATTTCGAGCACGTCCTCGAGCGTCAGCGGCTCGAAGTACAGACGATCGGACGTGTCGTAATCGGTCGACACCGTTTCCGGGTTGCAGTTGACCATGATCGTCTCATAGCCGTCTTCGCGCATGGCGAGCGCCGCATGCACGCAGCAATAGTCGAACTCGATGCCCTGCCCGATCCGGTTCGGACCGCCGCCGAGCACCATGATCTTCTTGTTCGACGTAGGCTGCGCCTCGCACTCTTCCTCGTAGGTCGAATACATGTAAGCCGTCTTCGTCGCGAATTCGGCTGCGCAGGTATCGACGCGCTTATAGACCGGGCGGACGTTCAACTCGATTCGGCGGCGGCGCACATCGGCCGCATTCGCCTTCAACAGCTTGGCCAAACGCCGATCGGAAAAACCGCTGCGCTTCAGATACAGCAATTCGTCCTTCGACAGGCTCTCGAGCGTGCGCCCCGCGAGCGCCTTCTCGTTGCTCACGATCTCTTCGATTTGCGCGAGGAACCACGGATCGATCGCCGTTTCCTCGAACACTTCCTGAAGCGTCATGCCCAGACGGAACGCATCGCCGACGTACCAGATGCGCTCGGGGCCGGTGTCGCCGATCTCGCGCACGACTTCGTCACGGTCGGCCGTCTTTTCGTCGAGACCGTCCACGCCCACTTCGAGGCCGCGCAGCGCCTTTTGGAACGACTCCTGAAACGTGCGGCCGATGGCCATCACTTCCCCGACCGACTTCATCTGTGTGGTCAATCGCGAATCGGCTTCCCGGAACTTCTCGAATGCGAAGCGCGGGATTTTCGTCACGACGTAGTCGATCGTCGGTTCGAACGAGGCCGGCGTCTGACCACCCGTGATCTCGTTCTTGAGTTCGTCGAGCGTATAGCCGACGGCGAGCTTGGCCGCGACCTTCGCGATCGGGAAGCCCGTCGCCTTCGACGCGAGCGCCGACGAACGCGAGACGCGAGGATTCATCTCGATGACGATGACGCGACCGTCCTTCGGATTGATCGCGAACTGCACGTTCGAGCCGCCGGTATCGACGCCGATCTCGCGCAAGACGGCGAGCGAGGCGTTGCGCAGCAGTTGATATTCCTTGTCGGTCAGCGTTTGCGCCGGGGCGACCGTGATCGAATCGCCCGTATGGATGCCCATCGGGTCCAGGTTTTCGATCGAGCAGACGATGATGCAGTTGTCGGCGCGATCGCGCACGACTTCCATCTCGTATTCCTTCCAACCGAGCAGCGACTCTTCGATGAGCAACTCGCGCGTGGGCGACAGATCGAGCCCGCGGCGGCAGATTTCCTCGAATTCCTGGCGGTTGTAGGCGATGCCGCCGCCGGAGCCGCCGAGCGTGAACGACGGACGGATCACGACGGGATAGCCCGGACCGCCCGTGAGCGCCGTGATCTCCGCATGGACCTTGAGCGCCTCTTCCATCGAATGCGCCGTGCCCGATTTCGCCGAACCGAGCCCGATCTTGGTCATCGCATCCTTGAACTTTTGGCGGTCCTCCGCCTTGTCGATCGCCTCCGGCGAAGCGCCGATCAGTTCGACGCCGTACTTGGTCAGCACCCCGTGATGATGCAGATCGAGCGCGCAATTGAGCGCCGTTTGCCCACCCATGGTCGGCAAAATGGCGTCGGGGCGCTCCTTCTCGATGATGCGCTCGACGACTTCCCAGGTGATCGGCTCGATGTAGGTGACGTCGGCCGTGTTCGGGTCGGTCATGATCGTCGCCGGATTGCTGTTCACGAGGATGACCTTGTAGCCCTCTTCGCGCAACGCCTTGCAAGCCTGCGCGCCCGAGTAGTCGAACTCGCACGCCTGACCGATGATGATCGGCCCCGCGCCGATGATGAGAATGCTTTTGATGTCTGTCCGCTTGGGCATAACGCTCTCGCTAATGTCTTTCGTCTTTCCGATTTATTCGATGGGCGGCGGCGCGACCGTGCGCGCCGCGACGCGGATTCAAGCGGCGGCGCTGCCGCGCTTGGCGTCCATCAACGCCGTGAAGCGGTCGAACAGGTAGCCGATGTCGTGCGGCCCCGGCGACGCTTCGGGGTGGCCCTGGAAGCAGAAGGCCGGCTTGTCGATCAACTCGAAGCCCTGCAACGTGCCGTCGAACAGCGAGACGTGCGTGACGCGCGCATTCGCGGGCAACGTGGCTGCATCGACCGCGAAGCCGTGGTTCTGCGACGTGATGACGACGCGGCCGTCGGCCAGATCTTTCACCGGATGGTTCGCGCCATGGTGGCCCGTCTTCATCTTGACCGTCTTGCCGCCGACGGCAAGCCCCATGATCTGATGGCCGAGACAGATGCCGAAGGTCGGCACGCCGCGCTCGATGAATTCCTTGGTGGCCGCGATCGCGTAATCGCACGGCTCGGGGTCGCCCGGGCCGTTCGAGAGGAACACGCCATCGGGATTGAGCGCCAGGGCGTCGGCCGCGCTCGCTTGCGCGGGCAGCACCATGACGTGGCAGCCGCGCTCGGCCAGCATGCGCAGAATGTTGTACTTCACGCCGTAGTCGAACGCGACGACGCGATACTTGGGCGCGCGCTGCGAGCCGAAGCCCGAGCCCAGGCGCCATTCCGTCTGTGTCCACTCGTAAGGCTTCGCGGTGCTGACGACTTTCGCGAGATCCATGCCGGCCAAGCCCGGGAACGAGCGCGCGAGTTCGACGGCCTTCGCCTCGTCCGTGCTGCCCGCGAGAATGCAGCCGTTTTGCGCGCCCTTGTCGCGCAAGATGCGGGTCAAGCGGCGCGTGTCGATACCGGCGATCGCCACGACGCCTTCTGCTTGCAGATATTGGCCCAGCGTGCGCTCCATGCGGAAGTTGGAGGCGCGCGCGGGCAAGTCGCGCACGATCAAGCCCGCGGCATGAACCTTCGTCGATTCGACGTCTTCGGCGTTCACGCCGACGTTGCCGATGTGCGGGTAAGTCAGCGTGACGATCTGGCGGGCGTAGCTCGGATCGGTCAGGATCTCTTGGTAGCCGGTGATGGCGGTATTGAACACGACTTCGCCGATAGTATGCCCGGCCGCGCCGATGGCATAGCCGCGAAAGATCGTGCCGTCGGCAAGTGCGAGCAGAGCGGGAGGGAATGACGGCAACACGGGAAGCTCCTTCAGGAACACCGCGCGCCGACCTGTTTATCCGGCCATGCGAACTGTCGCGGCGTTCCTCGCACACGCAATCGACGAGCGATTGGCGGCGGCGCGGCGCAAGCTCGCAGCAGCAGCGTCGGACGGTCGGTGCTCGAGGCCAATTCCGCTAACGGAAAGATGACTCGGCGGCACGGCTCGCAACGACTGCGCGCGGCGGATGAACGGGATGAGTGAGGTAGGCGCTAGGGTGCGGGTTGGATAGTGCAAACTTTCAAATTATAGCTTGAAATGACCCTTCCCTTCAATCCCCGACCGATCCAGCCCCGCCCGATGCTTCTGCCGGGGCCTGCGTGCCGAGTCGACGGCTACGATGCTACACCTGCCGGCAACTGCGGCAAATTCGCGCCGCCAACCCGGGGGCGAGGCCGGCTCCGCGGCGCGTCCACGTAGGTGTCTTCGGCGCAGCCAGCCTCAGGCGCTTGGGCATCGCGCTGCGTCACGCGCGCCGCAAACAAAAACGCCGTCACTCGGTGACGGCGCTCGGAACGACGAGAGGTGAGTCGGAGCATCAACCGCGCGCTGCCCCCGCAGCGCACAGCTCACCTCGCGACAAGCCGCTTAGTTCTGCTTGGTGCTGCGCGTCCCGGCCGCGAGCTTTTCGCGGCTAGCCGCGACCTTGGCCGTCTTGGCGGAGGGCTTTGACGATCCGGCGCTTGCCTTGGCAGGCTTCCCTTCATGGGCGGCAGCCTTGACCGCGGCCGCGCGGCCATGGTGCTTGCCGCGCTTGTCCGCTCGCGACTTCGGCGCCACGTCGGTCGTGCTCGCTTCGATCTTTTGTGCGCGCGCGCCTTCGGGAATCGTCGTTGCGATCCGTTGCGGACCGGGCTCGGTCGGGACGGAGCGGCCGACGGGCACGTGAAGGACGATGACCTGCCCCGGCATTGCAATGGTACGGTGCGTCTTGTTCCACGCGTTCAGTTGCCGGATCGAAACGCCGTAGCGCGCGGCGAGCGCCGCCATGGTTTGCTTGCGACGCACGCGGATCAACATCTTGCGCGTGTCGGGCACATCCGGTTCCATCGCCAATACGGCGCTTTCGGCCACGTCGGCGCTGATGTCCTCGTCGTCATCGTCGCCGCGCGGGACAACCAGCGTCGAGCCGGGCTTCAGACGCATCCCAGCGGGGATCTTGTTGACCGCCATCAGTGTCTGCGCGTCTACGCCGATTTTCTCGGCGAGCGCCTGCGGCCGCGTGCGCTCCGTCACGGTATAGGTGGTCCACGACGACAATTGGCCGTCGTAGCCTTTCAGGTTGCGCTCGAACGCGCTCGCGTTATCGAACGGCAGCAAGATCTGCGGTTGCGTGGCGCCGAGAATCACCGGTTTCTTGAACGAAGGATTGAGCGCACGGAATTCGTCCGTCGTCATGTTCGCGAGCTTCGCGGCGACGTCGACGTCGATATCGTGTGAAGTCGTCACCGTCACGAAGTACGGGTGATTGGGGATCGACGGCAACGTCAAGCCGAACGTCTGCGGGTTCGCGACGATGTTCTTGACGGCCTGCAGCTTCGGCACGTAATTGCGCGTCTCGTTCGGCATGCGCAGGCTTTCGTAATCGGTCGGCAAGCCCGCCGCCTGATTGCGCGCAATGGCGCGCTGCACGTTGCCCTCGCCCCAATTGTAGGCGGCGAGCGCGAGATACCAATCGCCGAACATATCGTGCAAGCGCGATAGATAGTCGAGTGCGGCGCCCGTCGACGCGAGCACGTCGCGGCGCTCGTCCTGCCACATGTTCTGCTTGAGGTTGTACGTGCGCCCCGTGCCGGGAACGAATTGCCACATGCCCGCGGCCTTCGCGACGGAAAGCGCCTGCGGATTGTAGGCCGACTCGATGAACGGCAGCAGTGCCAACTCGGTCGGCATATGCCGCGCTTCGAGTTCTTCGACGATGTAGTACAGGTACTTCTCCGAGCGCTCGGTCATGCGCTGGACGTAATCGGGGCGCTGCGCATACCAATTGGCTTGCATGCCCACGAGATCGTTGTTCAGGTCGGGAATCTGGAAACCGCGACGGATACGCGCCCAAAGATCGGTGTCGGCGCTGGTGAGTTGGTTGACCGAGCTTTTGTCGACGTCGATGGTCTCTTTAGCGGCGGTGATGCGTACGGTATCGTTGACGACGTTCGGCTTGGAAGCGTCGGAGGTGGGGGCCATCGTTCCTTGACTTGCACAGGCGGCAAGCATGAGAACTAATAGCGCGCTGAAGATAAATCGCATGAACGTCTCTGCTTCCAAAGCTGGAAATTGCAGGCGATAGTACGAAAGCGAACGGCCCGCGTCAACTGGAATAAGGTGGAAAAAACCTGTCAAATCCAAGACTTGCCGCGTTTTCTCCATCTTTCAGTCGAAATTTGCGCCGCATGCAACCCCGGGCAAAGCCCCGCTTTGACCCGCATCGCCCCATGAAAACACCGGCTCGCCGCGCTTTTTTGCTTGAAAGGACGCCGTTTGGCCCGTTCTCGAGCGAGATTGCCTCAGCGCCAACCAAGCATGCGCCTCCCATCCGGATAAAAAAAGCCGCCGCCGAAAATAAGTCGCCTTTTGCCGGCGCGCCGCGCCGTCTAACGAAAGCGATTCTTCCATTCGCGCATCAGCGTGAAGGCGGTCAAGCGATCGGCCGCCGGTTCATGCAACGCTTCGGCCAGCGCCCGTTGCACCGCCGGATCGTCCGTGCGCAGGAACGGATTGACCGCACGTTCATGTGCGATCGTCGTGGGCAGCGTGGGGACGCGGCGCGCGCGCAGCGCCTGCGCTCGATCACTCCACGCTCGCAGCCGTTCGTTGGCGGGATCGCAGGCGAGCGCGAAACGGATGTTGGACAGCGTATATTCGTGGGCGCAGTGCACCTGCGTCTCGCCCGGGAGGGCCGCCAGCGCATCGAGCGAGGCGAGCATCTGCGCGGGGGTACCTTCGAACAAGCGCCCGCAGCCGCACGCGAACAAGGTGTCGCCGCAGAACACGTGCGGGGTTGCGCCGGGCTGCCGCTGCCCCGCCTCGAAATAAGCGATGTGGCCGCGCGTATGACCCGGCACGTCGATCACCTGCAATTCGAGATGCGGCGAGGACAGAACGACGCGGTCGCCGCCCGATAGCGGGTGAGTCACGGCGGCGATCCCTTCGGCAGCGGGGCCGTAGACCGGCATAGGGGTATCGCCTATGAGGTCGGCTACGCCACCGACGTGGTCGGCATGGTGGTGCGTGAGTAAAATAGCGCTCAGCCGCCAGCCCCGCTCGGCGAGCTGCGCCCTGACGGGGGCCGCTTCGCCCGGGTCGACGGCAACCGCATCGCGCCCGTCCGATACGAGCCAGATGTAGTTGTCAGCAAACGCCGGCACCGGCACGTATTCGAGCGTATTCATAGGCGACGCACTCATCACGATGTCTGATCGAACGATTATAGACTGGCCCACTTGGACCGAATCGCCGGCCGGCCGCTACGTGCTGGATTGGGAACAAGCCCAGCTCGACGGCGTCGTGTCCGACGTATTCGGCTATCACGCGCTGCAATTGGGGCTGCCTCAGCTCGATGCGCTGCGCGAGAACCGCATGCCTTGCCGCGCGCTCGTGCTCGACGCCGCCAGCGGCGCGAGCGCGCCGTATACCTATCCGCCGTCCTCGCGACAGCCGGTTTCACCCCAGCCGCCGGAGTTGGCTGGGCTCGGGCCGCTGCACACGCCGGCGGGTCGCACCACCCTTTGGTGCGACTTGCTCGACCTGCCGTTCGAAGCCCAGAGCGTCGACCTGCTCGTGATGCCGCACACGCTCGAGTTCACGCGCGACCCTCATCGTCTATTGCGCGAAGCCGAGCGCGTGCTGGTGCCGGAGGGGCAACTCGTGATCCTGGGTTTCAATTCGCTGAGCTTGTGGGGGGCGCGGCAGGCCTTCGGCAAGATGACGGGGCGTCCGTTCGTGCCTGCGGCGCACGATCTCATTGCATTCACGCGAATCAAGGACTGGATCAAGTTGCTCGGGTTCGAGCTTGAACGCGGGCGCTTCGGCTGCTATCGTCCGCCCCTTGCCCGCGAAAACTGGCTCGAGCGCTTCGCTTTCATGGAAGCGGCCGGCGATCGCTGGTGGCCTATCTGCGGCGCGGCTTACATGGTGACGGCGGTCAAGCGCGTGCGCGGCATGCGGCTCGTCGGCCAGATCAAGGCGAAAAAGCCGGTGCTCGCACCGGGTCTCGCGCCGGCCGCGACGCACCAAACCCCTAACCCGAGACTATGACGTGACGCCCGAGTTCATCGAAATCTTTACCGACGGCGCCTGCAAGGGCAATCCCGGCCCCGGCGGATGGGGCGCGCTGCTTCGCTACGGCGCTCAGGAAAAAGAGCTGTTCGGCGGCGAGGCGAATACGACCAACAACCGCATGGAACTCATGGCGGTCATCGCCGCGCTCGAGGCGCTCAAGCGCCCGTGCACCGCGATCGTCCATACGGACTCGCAGTACGTGCAAAAAGGCATCAGCGAGTGGATCCACGGTTGGAAGAAAAAGAATTGGATGACGGCGGCAAAGACGCCCGTCAAAAATGCCGATTTATGGAAGCGCTTGGACGAACTCGCGGCCCTGCATCAGATCGAATGGCGCTGGGTGAAGGGCCATGCGGGCCACCCTGAGAACGAGCGCGCCGACGCGCTCGCGAACCGCGGCGTTAGCGCGCTGGCCGAAAGCTGAAGATCATTTGCTGCGTTCGCTTTCGGCGCGCCCCGAAGGCGGACGCGAGCCGTACCGTTTGCATCGCTCACACACGAGACAGAACTCTATGCGTCAAATCGTTCTCGATACCGAAACCACAGGTCTTAACGCACGAACCGGCGACCGCATCATCGAAATCGGCGGCGTCGAGCTCGTGAACCGGCGGCTCACGGGCAACAACCTGCACTTTTACGTCAACCCCGAACGCGATAGCGATCCCGGCGCGCTGGCCGTGCACGGATTGACGACGGAATTCTTGAGCGACAAGCCGAAGTTCGTCGAAATCGTCGATGAGCTGCGCGACTTCATGCGCGGCGCGGAGTTGATCATTCACAACGCGCCATTCGATCTGGGTTTCTTGGAGGCCGAATTCGCGCTATTGGGCTTGCCGCCGTTCAAGGAACACTATGCAAGCGTGATCGACACGCTGGTGCAGGCAAAGGCCATGTTCCCCGGCAAGCGCAATTCGCTCGACGCCTTGTGCGACCGCTTCGGCATCAGCAACGCGCATCGAACGCTGCATGGCGCGCTGCTCGACTCCGAATTGTTGGCCGAGGTGTATCTGGCGATGACCCGCGGGCAAGAAAGCCTCGTCATCGACATGCTTGGGGACGCGCCGGCGCAAAACGCGCAGGCCTCCGCACGCAAGACGATCTCCTTCGAAGGGCTGGCGCTGCCCGTGCTCGCCGCCGACGCAAGCGAGCTACAGGCGCACGAAGCCGTGCTGAACGACCTCGACAAAGCCATCAAAGGCACGAGCGTGTGGCGACGCGAGCCGGCGCAGGAAGCAACGGCCGACGCCGCCACCGCGCAAGCCGCATAAAAATTGCTTTACGAACCGCCAGGCGTCTGACATAATTCGAGGCTCTTCGGGTGGTTAGCTCAGCGGTAGAGCACTGCCTTCACACGGCAGGGGTCACTGGTTCGATCCCAGTACTACCCACCAG
>Ga0157369_10006919_pt1 | contig 13084 bp, 9 predicted proteins | sample C25metaG_FD_113461 | JGI IMG/M metagenome (GOLD analysis project Ga0157369, IMG submission 113461) | Corn rhizosphere microbial communities from Kellogg Biological Station, Michigan, USA - C2-5 metaG | ecosystem: Host-associated > Plants > Roots > Rhizosphere > Soil | place: USA: Michigan...
CGAACCCCGCTGTGCTCGTGCGGTCGCAGGATCGCATCGCCGGCATCGTCACGCGCTCGGACGTCCTGCAATTTCTCATGGCGCGATGACCGACGGGCGCGGGCGGCGGGGACGGACGCGGGGGCGGGGGCGGGGACGGGACAAGGACAAGGCACGCAGGGCAGAGCTCGCCGACCGCAAGCAGCGCATTCTCACACACGGCACGCCGTCGGTCACGTCCGGCATCGCCGATGCGATCGTCACCAAGTCCGAGAACGTCTTCTTCCTGACGGATCCGTCGGGCTGCGTGCCCGTGGCCCCCGGACACGGCCTGGGCCTCTACTATCACGACTGCCGCTACCTGCGCGGCTACGAGGTTCTGTTAGGCAGCGAGCAGCCGACGGTCCTTGCGGCCACCACCGACGACATCGGCCGCACGGCGGTGCTCGAGCTGGCGAATCCCGATCTGCGCCTCGGGCGCGGACGTCTGGTGCCGCGTGAAAGCATCGGGATCCGCTGGACCCGCACGATCCAGGGAGACACGCCAGGCCTCGACGATGCCCTCGAGATCCGCAACCTCGGCCTCGAGCCCATTACGCTGCCGGTGGCGTTGATGTTCGATGCGCGGTTCGAGGACATTTTCGCCGTGCGCGGGCTGTTCCTTCAGTCGTTAGGCACCCGGCACGCTCCGCGGTGGAGCGGGCGGTCGCTCACGCTGTCTTACGACGGACGCGACCACTGCCGGCGCACACTCACGATCGCGTTCTCGCGTGCGCCCCAGAGCCACAGCGGACAGACGGCCCGATTCGCGATCCAGCTCGCGCCGCGGCGCGCCGTCACGTTAGGCGTGACGATGCGGATCGACGAGCGCGCCGCGGGACCGGTGGCCGTCGGAGGACGCGTGTCGTCGCGCACGCACAGCACCCACCAGGCGGCGCCGCTCCGCGCACTTGCGCGCGGGCCGCGGACCACCATCACGTCGGACTATCCGCTCCTCGACGCGGTGCTCGAGCGCTCGTTCGCCGACCTGCGCGTGCTGCGCAGCAGCATCGCCGGCGACGAGTACTACGCCGCCGGCGTCCCATGGTTCGCCACGCTCTTCGGCCGCGACGCCGCGATCACCGCCATCCAGATGCTCGCGTACGCGCCCCGCATTGCCGAGCAGACCGCGCGCTTGCTGGCCTTGTATCAAGCGCACGAAACCGATCAGTGGCGCGACGAGCAGCCAGGGAAGATCCTCCACTCGATCCGCGTCGGCGAGATGGCGCGACTCGGCCTCATTCCGCACACGCCGTACTATGGCACGGTGGACGCCACCCCGCTGTTTCTCATCCTCATCGCGCGGCACGCGCAGTGGACCGGCGATCTCTCACTGTTCAAAGAGCTGCGTGAGAACATCGAGCTCGCACTGACGTGGATGTCCGACGGCGCCGACTCCAACGGCGATGGCTACATCGACTACGTGAGCACGTCCGAGCACGGGCTCATCAACCAGGGCTGGAAAGATTCCGGCGACGCGATCGTCACCGCGTCCGGCAAGCTCGCGTCACCACCCATCGCGCTCGCGGAAGTACAAGGCTACGCGTTCCTCGCGCGCATCCTGATCGCGGATCTGTACGAGCGCGTGGGCGACACGACGCGCGCCACGACGCTCCGCGCCGAATCCGACGCGCTGCGCGCGCGCTTCGAGCGCGACTTCTGGCTGCCGTCGTTAGACTGTTACGCGCTCGCGCTCGAGCGCGACGACCGGCCGCTCGCGGTGGTGACGTCCAACGCCGGCCAGGTCCTCTGGTCGCACATTGCGCGGCCGGCGCGCGCCCGGCGCGTCGCCAAGCGCATGATGGCGCCCGACATGTTTTCCGGTTGGGGCATTCGCACGTTGTCCACGGGCGAGCGACGCTTCAATCCCGTCGGGTACCATCTGGGAACCGTGTGGCCGCACGACAACGCCCTCATCGCGACAGGCTTCCGTCACTACGGACTCGACGCCGCCGCGCGCCGCGTGTTCGCCGGGCTGCTGCGCACCGCCGCGTTCTTCCGCTCGTATCGCCTGCCGGAGGTATTCGCCGGATTTTCGACCACCGAGTTCCAGGCGCCGGTGCGCTATCCGGTTGCGTGCCACCCGCAGGCGTGGGCCGCGGGCTGCGTGCCCTACCTGTTGGGCGCTCTGTTAGGCCTCGAACCCGACGGCTTTACCGGACATCTGCGCGTCGTCCGGCCAACGCTGCCCGATGGCGTCAACCGGTTGGACGTTCGCAACCTGCCGGTGGGCAAGTCGCGCATCTCGATCCGCTTCACGCGCGTCAAGAAGCACCGCGTGGATGTGGACCTGCTGTCGGCCAGTGGAACGGTGGAGCTGGTGGTGGAGGAGCGGGCGTGACGGCGCGCTGCGTTAGGCGGGCGGCCGGCGCGCGGCCTCCACGAGCGCGGCGAGCCGGTCGAGGGCCTGGCGCGGGGTGAGGTCGTCGGGCTCGATACCGCGGAGCATCTCGACGACCGGATGCGCCGCGTCAGCGAACAACGCGAGCTGCTCGGGCGGAGCCGACCCGCGGGCGGGCCCCACCAGGTGGCCGCCCTCGAGGCGGTGCAGCACCTCGCGCGCCCGCGCCAACACCGGTGCCGGCAATCCCGCCAGCCGCCCGACCTCGATGCCGTACGACCGGTCGGCGCCGCCGGGAGCGAGCGTGTGCAGAAACAACACCTGATCGCCAACCTCGCGTACCATCACGTTATAGTTACGGACTGCTACTAATTCGTCGGCGAGCTGCGTCAGCTCGTGATAGTGCGTCGCGAACACCGTCTTGCAGCCCACACGGTCGTGCAGGTGCTCGCTCACCGCCCACGCGATCGAGACGCCGTCGTACGTCGACGTGCCGCGTCCGATCTCGTCCAGCAACACCAGGCTGCGGCGCGTCGCCGTGTGCAGGATCGCGCTCGTCTCCGCCATCTCGACCATGAACGTCGACTGGCCGCGCACCAGATTGTCGCTCGCACCCACGCGCGTGAACACGCGATCGGCGATGCCGATCCGCGCGCGTGAGGCGGGCACGAAGCTCCCCATCTGCGCCATGAGAACGATCAGCCCGATCTGCCGCAGGATCGTCGACTTGCCCGCCATGTTGGGCCCGGTGAGAATGATCACGCGCGCCTGCTCATCGAGCGACAAATCGTTGGGGATGAACTTGTCGCGCGGCATCATCCGCTCGACCACCGGGTGGCGGCCGGCGTCAATCTCGAGCCCGAAGCCGTCCGTCATCGTCGGCCTAACGTAACCTTCCCGCTCGGCCACCTCGGCCAGCGACGCGAGCACGTCGAGCGTTGCCGCGCTGCCCGCCGCGCGCTGCAGACGTGACACCTGCGCGCCGGCTCGCGTGCGCAGCGCCTCGAACAGCGCGCGCTCGCGCACCTCGAGGCGCTCAGACGCCGTGAGCACTTTCTCCTCGTACTCTTTCAGCTCGGGCGTCACGTAGCGCTCTTCGCCGGCCAGCGTCTGCCGGCGCTGGTAGTGCGCGGGTACCAGGTGGCGGTTGGCGATGGTGATCGAGATGTAGTATCCGAACACCTTGTTGTAGCCGACCTTGAGCGACGTAATACCCGTCCGCTCGCGCTCCGCGGTTTGGATGCGCGCGATCGCGTCCTTGCTCCCGTCGCGCAGCGCCCGCAGCTCATCGAGCTCGGCGTCGACACCGTCGCGGATCACGCGGTCTTCCCCAACCGCGACCGGTGGCGCGTCCACGAGCGTGGCCGCGATGTCCGCGGCCAGGTCGGCGCACGGATCCCACCGCGCCAGCATCTCGGCCACGAGCACCGACGACGAGACGCGCCGCGCGGCGTGCTCGACCGCCGGCAGCGCCGCGAGCGAGGTGCCTAACGCACCGACCTCGCGCGGCGTGGCGCGCGCGGCGGCCGCTTTGCCGGCCAGCCGCTCCACGTCGCGCACATCGTCGAGCGCAGTGCGCAGCGCGGCGCGGGCGAGTGGGTCCGATGCCAGCGCGGTAACCGCGTCCAGCCGCGCATCGATGGCCACACGTTGGGCCAGCGGCGCGAGCAGCCATTGGCGCAACAGACGCGCGCCCATCGGCGTCGTCGTCCGGTCCAGTACGGCGAGCAGCGTGCCCGCCGTGCCACCTCCGCGGAGCGATTCCACGAGCTCGAGGTTGCGACGGGTCATGTCGTCGAGCGGCATCGAGGCGCCGTCTCGCTCCACGATCGGCGCGGCGAGATGCGGCAGCCCCGACGGCTGCAGCTCCCGCAGATACCGAACGAGCGCGCCGGCCGCACCCACCGCCGGCGCATCGTCATGACCGATGCCGAAGCCCTCGAGCGACGCGACACCGTATTGCCGCGCGAGCTCGTCACCGGCCAGCGCCGGATCGAACTCCCACGCCTCGCGTTCGGTGACTAACGCATCCTCGTCGTGCGGCGACGCGGCGCGGAACGCACCCGCTGGTGATCCGCGCGCCACCAAAATCTCGCTTGGCGAGAGGCGCGCGAGCACCGCCGGGGCGTCGGCGGACGTGGATCGAATCAGACGCAGCTCGCCCGTCGACAGGTCGGCGGCCGCAATGCCGATGACGGACTTGCCGTCGCACACCGCGCAGAGATAGTTGTTGAGCGCGCCGTCGAGGAGATCGTCCGAGAACGCGGCGCCGGGCGTGATGGTCTCCACCACTTCGCGGCGCACGATGCCCGTGGCGAGCTTCGGATCTTCGACCTGCTCGCAGATCGCCACGCGGTGCCCCTGCTCGACCAACCGGCGCAGATACTCGTTCAGCGCCTTGACCGGCACGCCCGCCAGCGGCACCTCCGCCGCGCCGCCGTTGTTCCGGCTCGTCAGCGTTAGGCCGAGGGCGCGCGAGCCGAGCTCGGCGTCCTCGTAGAACATCTCGTAGAAGTCTCCCATCCGAAAGAGCAGGATCGCGTCTTGGTGGCGCGCCTTGATCTCCCGGTACTGCTGCATCAACGGCGTGGCCGTCTCGCGGCTCACGGCGTCTCCGCGCTCGTCACGTAGGCGGTCAACTTCTTCGCGCGCATTGCGCTGGCCGCGGCGTCGGCATCCGCGCGCGTCGCATAACGGCCGACGCGTACGCGGAAGGGTTTCGCCGTGCCCACCACGCGAGCCGGATATCCGCGCGCCACGAGCGCATCGCGCAGCCCCGTGGCCGATGCGAGCGTCGAGAACGCGGCCACTTGAACCGTGTACCGTCCGTGCGCAGCCATGCCGCTCGTCGCCTGCGGCGGCGCGGGCGGAGTCGGCGCCGGCGACGGACTGCGACCCGTCACCGGCGGCGCGACTGTCGCTTTCGCCGTCGTGTCCACGCCCTGGCACCGTTGCTGGAGATACCCGATCTGGTTGGCCAATTCCACTTCGCTCGCCGGCGTTAGGCGCGATGCATCGGCCAACCGCGCGCACCCAGTCGGCAGGTTGCCCTCGTCGAGCAGCGTGCGCGCGACCCAGAACGCCGCACGCGGACGATTTGGACTCTCGGGATGCTCCACCACGATGCGCCGCAGGTGGGCCACCGCCTGGTCCTTGTCGCCGCGGGCGAGCTCGAGCTGCGCGAGTCGCATCAACGCATCGGCGCTGCGCGCCGACGCGGGATACGTCACGATGATGGTCCGCAGATCGCGCTCGGCGTCGGCCGCGGTCGCGGCGACCACCGCCCGCCAATACAACGCGTCCACGTACTCCGCTGACCCGGGCGGCGCCGAGTCCAGCTTTTGCCCGACTAACGCACGGGCGGAATCTCCACGGCCTTCGGCGGCGAGCCGTTGCGCTGCGCGAAAAATGGTGTCGCCACCGGCGGAATCCGTGCGCGTGGTAATCGGCCGCAGCGAGTCGGGCCGGACGGAGTCCGGACGAGCAACACCGAGCGGCGCCGTGTCCGCGCGCGCGGAGTCGGCGTGCGCCGTATCGCTCGTTTGGCCCCAGGCGAGGACCGGCACCAGCAGCATCACACAAAAAGCACAGCGTATCGTCATGGTGGATGGCGGTTAGGCGTCAGGCGACCGCGCGTCGCGCCGGTCCCTCGACGGCGGCGGACATCGACAACACGAGTCGCGCGAGGATCTCTTCATCGGACGACACGCGCGTCTCCTTGAGCGCGATGTCCGCCGCCAGGAGCGCGTCCATCGCGCGATCGAGTGCTGCGTCGTCCCAAGCATCGATGGCGGCCGCCCACGACTTCACCGCCTCCCCCCACGGACGACCGGTGTACGCGCCGCCCGCACCCTTGAGCAGCTCGTAGTACTCGCGCTCGAGCCGGCCCGCCGACATTCCGCGCGCGCGCATCGCCCGCCCCCACGCCAACGCCTGCGTCTGCGTCGTCAGCGCCATCACGATTGGAACGGCCGCGACCTTGGGCTGGTCGAGCACGTGCGCCAAGAGCGCCAGTGCGCGCGGCGCGTCGCGCCGGCCCACGAGGTCCAGGAAGTCGCCTAACGTCTCGCCGCGCCGCACGCCCACCACCGCCGACACGGCCGGCTCGTCGATCACGCCGCCGTTGGTGTAGCTCGCGAGCTTGTCCAACTCGCCCGCCAGCGCGGCGAGGTCGTTCCCCGCGTGCTCGAACAGGAGCGATGCCGCCTCGTCGGTCACCGACACGCCTAACGCAGTCTGCGCGTGGTGCACGATCCACTTCGGCACCCGGTTGCCCGTCAACGGCTCCGTCTCGAGGGAGAACGTGCGCTGCACGAGCGATCGGTCCGGCTTCCCGCGCTCCTCCGGTCCGTAGACGATGACGAGGATGATGTCCGCGTTCTTCGATGCCGGTCGCTCGAGGAAGTGAGCCACCACGGCCCGCACATCCTTTCGCAGCAATGCCGCGTCCCGCACCACCACGACGCGCCGCTCCGCCATCATGGGCGGCGTCGCCAAGAGCGACGCGAGCGCCTCGGCGCTCACCGACGCCGCGTCACGAGTGTCCAGGTTGAAATCGCGCGTCGCGGGATCGAGCGCGGCCGCGAGCAGTTGCCGCACCGCCTCGTCCTTCAAGAACTCTTCGTCGCCGTGAATGCTGTACGCGCGCTCGAAGGAGCGCGACGCGATGGCTTTGTAGAAGGCGCGATCGTCCGGCATAGCGGCGAATATAACGCGCGCGGGCTGCTACCGTCCCAACTCCTCCGCCGCGAAATGCTCCTGCGCTTGCTCGGCCATCACCGCCGCAGGCCACACCGGCAGCCCCATCGATGCCGACGCAACGAACGCCGAGTTGACACCTGATGGCGACTCAACCGGCGTCATCGGCGGACGGACGGCGACGACAGGTGGCAATCGGAGATCGCGCGCCGGTTGGGCAACGTCGAACGCCATCGCCGCGAGGAACCCGACGATCACGACGCTCGCCGCCGTCGCCAAGAACGACCCGACGCCCGGGCCGCGGTAATGCTCCGCGCGAGCGTCGACTTTCTGAGCAGCCAGAAGCTTTTGATTGAGCCTGTCGAGAAAATCCGCCGACGGCTCCAGCGCAGGCAGATTGCGCAGCACCATCAGACCGCGCCGGATCGCCGTGTCATACCGGGAACAGCGCACACATGTGGCGAGATGCAACTGCATCTCGACCACGTCGTGCGCGGTCAGCGTATCGTCGAGTAACGCCGGATGCAGATCACGGAATTCGCGGCAAATCATAGGTGCGGTCGAGCTCCACTGCGTGACGACTGGCAAGGGATACCCGATCGCACGCACCGGGTTCCGGTTCGAACGATGCGCGCCGCATTGAGCGGCCGGAAGAGGCTCTAACGACGCTGAGCTCGTAAGGAAAAAGCGAGCGCCGACAGCCCTGCAGGGTGCGGGAAATGCAGCCCTACTGGGAACGCGACGCGCCGCCGACAGGGCGGGCCGCGCGGTCGCGAAAGCGCGACCGCATCTGGGAAACGTCGCGCTCAGCCAACAGGGCGAACGCGACGGACAACGCTGTGATGCGCGACGCCTACCGTGGCCAGAGATGGCGAGTAAACCCAACCGCCCCGATGTCTCCTCTTTGCGAAGGCATCTCCTGCCGAACTCCAGACCGTGCTGGCGTGCGCAATGGAGGATCGTATGAGCACCCCAATCGGCGTTTCGCACGAACACGCCATCGTTCATGAAGCCGAGAGCGCCGCGGCAACCGAGTCGATCACGGGAGCGATCGCCGTCGTGCTTGCCATTCTGGGCTTGATCGGTGTCCTGTCCGGCGTGTTTGCGTCGGTATCGACGATCGCAGTCGGCGTCGCGCTCGCGGTCGCCGGCAGCGCACTCGCCGCCCACTACACGAGGACGCTCAGTGGGAACCACCTCGTCTACGAACGACACGAAGGCGAGCGCGGTATGAGAATGGAGGCGCTCGCGTCGGTCGGCGGCGTCGTCCTGGGCATCCTCGCACTCATCGGGGTGAGCCCGACCACGCTGCAGCCCGTCGCGGCGATCGTGCTCGGCGGCGCGCTGCTCATGGTCGGCGGTTCGGCCGCGCGCGTCGAATCCCTCACGCGCTCGCAGGTCGCGACCTCTTCAGGGCACAGTGCCCTCGAGCATGCGCCGTACGTTGCCACCGGCTCCGACCTTCTGGTTGGTGTCGGCGCGGTAGTGTTAGGCATCTTGGGCCTCAGCGGGCACGACCCACAGACGCTGACGCTCATCGCGATGCTGGCCATGGGCACGGCCGTGCTGCTGAACGGGTCTACCATCGCCGCGCGTCTGTTCGGCCTGGTGAGCTGACCGCAAACGCAACGGGCGGAGCCGGTTTGGCCCCGCCCGCTGCGCCCCCACCCTCTTTGCCTAACGCTATCGCAGCGCCGGCTCGATGATCGCGGCGAACGCGTTCCGCGCGCGATTCAGACGCGACTTGACCGTTCCCAGATTGCACCCGGTGATCTCGGCGATTTCCTCGTACGACTTGCCCTCGAGCTCGCGCAGGATGAACACCTGTCGATGATGCTCGGGCAGCTGCGCCACCGAGCTCTCGACCAGCTCCCGCAGGTGGCGCTTCCGGTACAGATCGTCCGGGCGCGATACGCGATCCTCGAACTGCAGCGGCCGGTCGTCATCCTGCCAGTTCTTGCGGATGGTCTGGAAGAACACGAGCGGACTCCGCGAGCGATTGCGGAGCTCGTTCTTGGCCAGATTCGACGCGATGGTGTATGCCCAAGTCGAGAATTTCTTCGAGCGATCGAAGCGATGCAGGTGGCGATACACCCGAATGAAGACCTCCTGAACGAGGTCCTCGGCGCGCTCGCGATCGCCGATGGTTCGATAGATGAAGTTGAGCAGCCGGGTTTGGTAGCGCTCCACCAGCACCTGAAAGGCGCGCTCCTCGCCGCCGAGGAACTCGGTTACCAGCGCCGAGTCATCCAGAGCGTGTAGTCGCTCACGAACCGGAACCGGCGATTCGATTGCGTGCCGAAGTGCGACGTCAGCCATTGCTACTCCCGACCATTGAAGGGTTCGCTCTATTCGAGAGACGAAACGCCACGCGGTCGTGCACACATTTCCGCGACACTCGAAAAAGCATGGCCCGTGCCCGCGCCGCCCAAGCTCTCTCGCGACGCATAACACGCTGCCTAACAACAGGTTGCCCTGGTCCTGCCACCCGGTGAAAAATAGATCGCTCTCGGCCGGCGTGTCTACTTTCGGAGACGAAAGGCCCGACATGATGGGACACGTTTGCCAGATCCGGGGTACTTGATGGCGGCGCAAGCACCTCTATTTTGACCAGCCGCAACTGGAAACAGTTGCCGCGCGTCAAGCTGATCAGTCTGTCACCGTTGCCCTCCCCAGCCCGCAAGGCCCTCCGTGGAAACCAACGTGACTTTCGGTCTGCGCCTCGCGGCGACGTTCGCCGCGATCGCCCTCGTCGCACCACCAGCCTCACTTTCAGCACAGCATTCAGCCGCGCCAGACACCGCCGCCGGCGCAGTTGTCTCCGGCGACGTGTACGACAGCGTCGACGTCGCGCCGATCGGCGACGCGATGGTTCAGATGGTTTCGCAGTCGAATGCAGCGGTCTCGTTCACGACCACCAGCGATTCGGCCGGGCACTACCAGATCGCGCACGTTCCGCCCGGGAAGTACATCCTCGGCTTCCTCGACGAGACATTGTCCGAGCTCGGATTGAGCGCGGTCGAGCGCACCCTGGAAGTCGGCTCCGCCGCAGTGGACAACGTCAGGTTGGCCACGCCGGGCTCCGAGGCGATGCACAACAAGATCTGCGGACGGCCAGCGGACGGCGACTCGAGCAGCGTGATGGTCGGCTTCGTGCGCGACGCCGCGTCCGGGACGCCACTCGGATTGTCGACCGTGATCGCAACCTGGAACCACATCGTCCTCGACGACCGCGGCGTGCACAATGATCGTCGTGCGGTGCCCGCCAAGACCGCCCCTTCGGGCTGGTTCGCAGTCTGTGGGTTGCCGTCGGACCGGCCGCTCGAAGCGCGCGCGGAGCTCGGTTCGCGCGCCACCGGCTTCATCGAGGTCCGGCTGCCACGTCGCGGCGTGCTCGTGCGTGACTTCGACCTCGGCTCCGACACGGTGCTCGCCGTGAACCGCGAGAAGAACGCGTCTCCGTTAGGCGAATCCTTGCGTCACGGAGCGGCACGGCTCGTCGGGACGGTCGCCGACTCCACGGGACGGCTGCTGGCCGGCGCGCACGTCACCCTGTGGGGATCATCAACCGCGATCACGGGCGCCGATGGGCAGTTCCACTTGGACTCGCTCCCCTCGGGTACCGGCACCCTCGAGTCGCAGTACCTGGGCTTCGAGCTGGTGAGGCGAGTGGTCGACCTGGCCGCCGGCCGCACCGACACCGTGCGCGTCACGATGAGCAAGGCGGTGCAGGTCCTCGCTGCCGTGAAGGTAGAGAGCAAGGCGGGGCTCATGCGATACCAGGCGTTCAACGAGCGCCGGAAGAACGGCTTGGGCCACTACTACACCGCGGAGGACATTGCCAAGTCCAGGCCCCTGACCTTGATGGACTTCTTCTACATGGTACCGGGCGTCCGGGTCGTGCCCGTTTCCGGGGCCGACTACGAGCTCCTCTCGACACACGGGGCCGGCCTCACCGACCTGTGCGGCCCGGCCGTCTGGATCAACGACACGCAGCTGCACGAGGGTGGGCTCAACGAGCTGATCCGACCCGAAGACGTCACGGGCATCGAGATCTACGATGCATCCAACGCGCCGCCGCGATACAACATCGGGCAGTGCGGCGCCATCATCATCTGGACCAGGTGATATCCGCCTAACCAGCCGTTAGGCGCCGAGTCGGAAGCCCGCGACGTAGAGCAGGGTGAGCGCCGTCTTGGCGTCGACGATCTCGCTGTCGCGAACCATCTCGAGCGCGCGCGACAACGGCATCACGAGGTTCTCCACGAACTCGTCTGCCTCGGGACTGGCCGCGCCGCGGGAAAGGCCGGACGCCATGAACGCGTGGATTTTCTCGTCGGTGAAACCCGGCGTCGTGTAGAACGTGTACACGTGGTCCAGCCGCTCCGCCGTGCAACCGGCTTCCTCGAGCAGCTCGCGCCGCGCGCACGACTCCGGAGACTCGCCCGCCTCGAGTCGTCCCGCGGGACACTCGATCACGAAGCCCTGGGCGGCATAGCGATACTGCCGAATGAGCAGGATCTGTGGATCGTCGCCCGCCGGATCGCTCAGGAACGGCAGCACCAGGCTCGCGCCCGGATGCCTAACCATCTCGAGCTCGCCCGTCGACCCATCGGGAAAACGGACCGTGTCGAGATCGAGGTTGATGATGCGCCCCGTGTACTGGCGCGCCGAAGACACCCGACCGGGATCAGCCATTCTGTGGGTCTGTGGTGAGTTCGACGCCGTCGGCGCCGTACTCGAGCATCGGCCCGATCTCCATCGCCGCGACCGGCGCCTTGATCTCCGACGCGTCGCCGACCACCACCACCTGCAGCGCGTCGGGATGCAGGTGGTGCTCGGCGGCGCGCCGCACGTCGGCAATGGTCACCCCGCGCACCGCATCGCGGTACGTGTCGAAGTAGTCGATCGGAAGATCGTATGCGGCGAGCGCGGCGAGTGCGCGCGCGATGGCGTCGGTCGTTTCGTACTTGATCGGAAACACGCCGCCCAGATAACTCGTGGCCAGCGACAGCTCGTCGGCCGTGACCGGCTCGGCGCGAATGCGCTCGATCTCCGAGAGCACTTCGCGCGCCGCATCGGCGGTGACGTCGCTCTCGACCGCCGTCGACACGACGAACGGCCCCGCGCCGCGGCGCCACGCAAAGCCGGAAAACGCCGCGTACGTGTAGGCGTGCGCCTCGCGCAGATTGAGGTTGATGCGCGACGAGAATAGCCCGCCTAACACAGCGTTCATAACGAGCACCGGAAAATAATCCGGGTGCGTACGCGGCAGCCCGATGTGCCCGATGCGCAGCTCCGACTGCGGCGCGTCCGGCTTGCGCACGAGGTGCACGGCGCGCGTCGTACGCGCCGGCGCGTCCGCCGGTGGCGCGCTTCGTGACGCCGTTCCCTCCCAGTCGCCCAGCGCGCGGCGCGCGAGGTCGAGTCCTTCATCGACGCTCAGGTCGCCCACCAGCACCAGTGTGGATCCGCGCGGCCGGTAGCGATCCGTATAGAATCGCCGGACATCGTCGCGGGTGAGGGTCGACACCGTATCCGAGCCGCCTTCTTCCGGGCGCGCGTAGCGCGAGATCGGATCGTACACGAAACGCGCGAACATCTCGTCGGCCAGACCTCGCGGCTCCGTCCGCAGTTGCAGCAGGTCGGCCAGGCGCTCGGCGCGCAGGCGTGCGACGTCGCGCTCCGGGAACGACGGCCCCAGCACCAGCTCGCCGAACAGCGAGAGCGCCGCCTCGAGATGCGTGCGCAGCACCGTCACGCCGGCCTTCGCGGTATCCCAGTCGGCGCCCGCGAACACGCCCGCGCCTAACCGCTCGAACTGCTCGGTGAGCGCGTTGCCGTCGCGGCGCATCGTACCTTCGAGCAAGCCGCGCGCCGTGAGATTCGCTACGCCGTCGCGGCCCACGGGCTCGGTCGATGCACCGCCGTCCACGAGCAGCAGCGCCGTTACCACCGGCAGCATGCGCACCGGTGCAACGATGACGCGCAGCCCATTGTCCAGCGCGGCGATCTCGAAGCGCGGAA
>Ga0157369_10006921_pt1 | contig 13083 bp, 14 predicted proteins | sample C25metaG_FD_113461 | JGI IMG/M metagenome (GOLD analysis project Ga0157369, IMG submission 113461) | Corn rhizosphere microbial communities from Kellogg Biological Station, Michigan, USA - C2-5 metaG | ecosystem: Host-associated > Plants > Roots > Rhizosphere > Soil | place: USA: Michigan...
ACCCTCACCAACAGCAAAGCGATCAACACGTCGCCGGTGATTTCCCCCATCACCTCGCTCATCGCTTGCGGCGGCAACATCCGTATCCAACTGCAGATCGCCGACAGGTAGATAAACATCAGCGGCTCGTCGCTGAGCACAAGCAGGCCCTGGGCAATGGTGTCCTTGCCCAGTTTCAACAGTTCATCCAGTTCGGCCTGGGAGACGTACTGCAGCAGTTTCTGGCTGTTGCTCTTGAGGTCCGCCAGCAGGTCGTACAGTTGTGTGAAATTGTCCCAAAGGCTGTAGAACGCCTTACCCATGCCATGAAGAAACGCCTTCTCCAGCAGCCTGCGTTGATCAAGCGGGCTGGCGTCTGTGTAGTCTTTCCACTGGGCTTCGAAGGTGTTTTTCCACTCTTCGCGCAGGCGAACTTCCAACCCATCAATCACCGATTGATAAGACGCATACAGCGCCTTGAGGTGATCCTCGGAAACGTTGGGATAGAAGCTGACCCGGTATTGCTGGTCGCGCTCACACTGGTCGATTTCGAGGATGCCGCTCGGGCCGATGGTCGTGTGGATCGGCTCGCCCAGTGGGCCGCCGTTGGGGTCGACACGCTGCACCATCACCGGCGTGTTGCCGATGGGTACAAATCGCGTGCTTTGGAACAGGTGCACCAGGGTCAGCTTGCCGTTGGCCTGGCAAGTCGCAACGGTGGTGCTTGGGTAAGAGAACGGTTGATCGGCGCGACCAGCGCCACTTCATCCCCGACCTTGAAGACTTGCTCGACATCCAGCGCCGAAACGCTCCAAAAGCTTGAAGCCCACGCGTCAAAGGTATTCAGGCATTCCCGGAAATCGCGAAAGACGCGCTCGATATCGACCGTCTTCACATCCATTGGGGTCAGGGCCAGCCTGCCAATGGCCGGGTTCAAGAAACAGCTCCAACAACCAGAAAGTCCATCTGCAATCCCTCGCACTGTGTAGTCAGGCGAGGGACTTTGCGGAACTTTTCAGGGGAGGGGAGTAGAGCTTATCCGGCGCTTACGTGGGACGTTTCGACAACTCTCGTCTTCTCCCGCCCCAGCACCAGGCTGCACAGCGCCGGCAAGAACAACAGCGTCAACACGGTGCCCACCAGCACCCCACCGATCAGCACATAGGCCAGGGACGACCAGAACACCGACAACGTCAGCGGAATAAACGCCAGCGCCGCCGCCAGCGCGGTCAGGATCACCGGCCGTGCACGCCGCACGGTGGCTTCAATGATCGCCTCGCGAATGGCCATGCCGTGGTCCTGGTTCTGGCGAATCTGGTCGGTAAAGATCAGCGTGTTGCGCATCAGTATCCCGCCAATCCCGATCAAGCCCAGGATTGCGTTGAACCCGAACGGCTGGTTGAACAGCAGCAAGGTCGGCACCGCACCGATCAAGCCCAGCGGCGCCGTGGCGAAGACCATGAACATCACGCCGAACGAGCGCACCTGGAACATGATCACCGTGAGGGTCAGCAGGATCATGATCGGGAACAGCGCGGCCAGGGCGACGTTAGCCTTGGCGCTTTCTTCCACCGGGCCGCCGATGTCGATCTGGTAACCGGCGGGCAGTGTGGCAATCAGCGGCTGCAGGTCTTTGTACACGGCCATTTCCACGTCGGGCGGTTGCACGCCGTCGATGATGTCGGCGCGCACTTCGACGGTGGTCGCGCGGTTGCGCCGCTTGAGGATCGGTTCTTCCATCACCGCCTGGAAATGCCCGACCTGGGCCAGCGGCACGGAGGTGCCGGCGCTGTTGGTGAGGGTCATGTTGTTGAGGTTGCCGAGGTCTTCGCGCTGGCTGCCCTGGGCGCGAGCGACCACGGAGACGGTACGGTTGCCTTCGCGCACTTCGGTGATGGGGTTGCCGCTGAGCAGGGCGTTGAGCTGGGATTTGACCTCGTTGGGGGTGAAGCCCAGCAAACGCAGGCGGTCCTGATCCAGCACCAGGCGATAGCCGCTGGTGCGCTCGCCCCAATCGAGGAAGGCATCCTTGGTCAACTTGTTGGCGGCGACGACTTTGCGCACGGCTTCGGACACGCCACGCAGCACATCCACATTCGGGCCGGACACACGGAACACCACCGGGAACGGCACAGGCGGGCCGAACAGCAACTGCGTGACGCGTACCCGCGCCGCCGGGAACTCACCGGCCGCAATCCGCTCGCGCATGCGCAGTTTCAATGCATCGCGGGCATGGGAGTCCGGGGTCTGCACGATCAGCTTGGCAAACGCCGGGTCCGGCAGTTCAGGGTTCAGCGACAGGAAAAAGCGTGGCGCACCGCCGCCTACATAGGTGTCGACCATCGTGGTTTGCGGCTCTTGCAGCAGGGCTTTTTCCAACTGTGCGGCTACCGCTTCGGTACTTTTAAAGGCGCTGCCCGGCGGCATGTACACCTCAAGAATCAGTTCGGAACGGTCGGAGTTGGGAAAGAACTGCTTCCTCACCACACCCATGCCCAGCCCGCACAGCACAAACGCCGCCACCACCAACCCGGTCACCAGCCAGCGCCTGCGCACACAGGCCTCCACCAGCGTGCGCAGTTTCTGGTAGTAGCGCCCGGCGTAGATTGCGTCATGCCCGCCGGGCACCGGCTTGATCTGCGGTAGCAGCTTCACGCCCAGGTAAGGTGTGAACACCACCGCCACCAGCCAGGATGAAATCAGCGCAAAACCGACGATCCAGAAGATATTGCCGGCATATTCCCCGGCGCCGGAGCGCGCAAAACCCACCGGTAGAAAGCAGATGATCGTCACCAGCGTGCCGGTGAGCATCGGCGCCGCTGTGGAGCTCCAGGCAAAGGTGGCGGCGTGGATGCGGTCGAAACCTTCCTCCAGTTTCACCACCATCATCTCGATGGCGATGATCGCGTCATCCACCAACAACCCCAGGGAAATGATCAGCGCGCCCAGGGTAATGCGGTCGAATTCACGCCCGGTCAGCAGCATGATCACAACCACCACCGACAAGGTCAGCGGCACCGCAGCGGCCACCACCAGGCCGACACGAAAGCCCAAGGCCAACAGGCTAATGACCATCACCACGGCGAGGGCAACGAAGAACTTGAGCATGAACTCGTTGACCGCCAGGCTGATGTTTTTCGCCTGGTCGGAGACTTTGGCGAAGTTGACCCCGAGCGGCAGGTCGGCCTGGATTCTGGCTTCCTGGGCCTTGAGGCTCTTGTCCAGTTCCAGGCCGTTCCAGTGTTTCTCCATGATCACGCCGAGCATCAGCGCCGGGTCGCCCTGGTGGCGGATGCGGTAGATGGGCGGGTCTTCATAACCTCGGCTGACGGTGGCCACATCGGCGATGCGCAGCACGCGGCCGTTGACTTCCAGCGGCACGTTTTCGATCAGTGACAGGCTGTCGAACGCGCCGTCGATACGGATGTAGGCACGGGCGCCGGCGGTCTCGACAAAGCCCGACGGCGCCACGGCGTTCTGCGCGGCCAACGCCGAGAAAATCTGATCCGGCTTGATGCCCAGGGTCGCCAGACGCTCATAGGAAAACTCCACGAACACCCGTTGCGCCTGCTCGCCGAGGATATTGACCTTCTTCACCCCTGGCAGGTTGAGGAAACCCTGGCGCAGTTCCTCAGCCATCTGCACCTGCTGTCGATGGGGCAGGTGTTCGGCCTCCAGGGCGTACAGCGCAAAATACACATCGGAATATTCATCGTTGAAGAACGGCCCGCTCACGCCCTTGGGCAGTCTGGCGGCTTCATCGCTGAGTTTTTTTCGGGTCTGGTAGAACAGGTCCTGGATTTCGCTGGGCCGCGTGGACTCCTTGTACGTCATGCGCATTGACACGAAACCCGGCTGGGCGATGGTCTCGACGCGGTCGTAGTAGTCCAGTTCCTGCAGGCGTTTTTCCAGGCGGTCGGCCACTTGCTCCTGCATTTCCTGGGCGGTGGCGCCGGGCCAGGCGGCAGTGATGGTCATCACCTTGACGGTGAAGGACGGGTCTTCGGCGCGACCGAGCTTGCCAAACGAGAACACCCCGGCGGCCAGGATCGCAATGATCAGGAACAACGTGACCGCACGGTGCTTGACCGCCAGTTCAGAGAGGTTGATACCGCGCATGCTCAGTTGTCCTGTTTGCGGTTGAGGTCCAGTACCTGGGCGGGCAGCAGGCGTACGGCGTCACCGTCGTGCAGCAGGTGCGCACCCAGGGCGACGACGATTTGACCGGGGGCTACACCACTGTCGAGCAGCGCGTCTTCCTGGCCGAGGCTGGCGACTTTCACCGGGGCGAAACTGACCTTGTCGTCTGTGCCGATTACCCAGACACCGGTGCCTTGCCCGGCATCCTGCAAGGCGCCGATGGGCACGCGGGTTTGCTGGGCCTGGCCGTTGCCTTGCAGGCGCACGGTGATGGTCGAGCCGAGGGCGAAGCGATCGACGGCGCCATGCAATACGTAGCGGGCGCGGTAGGTGCGGGTGGTCGGGTCAGCGCTGGCGGACAGTTCGCGCAAGGTGGCGGTCACCGCCTGGTCCGGGGCGCCGAAGGCGAAGGCCAGGGCTTTCTGCGAGGCTTGTTCGCGTTGGTTTTCCGGCAGGTTGACGATAGCTTCACGGGCACCGTCGTGGGCCAGGCGCGACGATCTGTCCTTCGGCGACCACCTGGCCGCGGTCTGCCCGCACATCGGTGATGATGCCGTCGCCATCGGCCTTGAGCACCGAGTAGGTGCGGCGGTTTTCGATCTGGCTGGTGTCGGATTGCGCCGCGGCCAGTTCGGCTTCGGCCACGCGCAGATTGGTCGCCGATTGGTCGAAGATCTGCCGCGACACGGCGCCGGTGCTGGCCAGGCGCTGATAGCGGTTTTCGTCGTCACGGCGTTGGCGCAATTGTGCCTGGGCGGCGCTGACGCGGTTTTTTGCCGAGCGCAGGGCCAGTTCGAAGTCGCCGATATCCAGCACCAGCAGGGTGTCGCCACGGGACACATGCTGGCCGGGGTCGACCTTGCGTTCGATGACCTTGCCGCCGACCCGGAACCCCAGGTCGCTTTCGGTACGCGCCGCGACCACGCCGGTATAGGCGCTTTGCTGGGTGCCGGCCGCTTCGACTTTGGCGGCCAGGACCGGGCGAGGTTGAGGAACTTCGGCGGCGGTGTCGGCCTTGCTGTTGCAGCCATTGAGGACGATCAACAGGGCCAGGGGCGTGAGAAGACGCAGGGGGAGAGGGTGCATGGCGGGCTCCGGGGTAACCATTGGGCAAAAAAATTATGGACATAATTTTTTACGCATATTATGGTCGAAATATAAATTAATCCAGCCCCCGGATGCTCCCCATGACAAACGCCCCGCTCCCATTGCGAAGCCTGCTGTTTTTACTGGTGGCCCTGACGGCACTGGGTGAGGTCTCGACCCAATTGATCATTCCCGGCCTGGGCGCCATCGAGCAGGCGCTGGCGGCGCCGGCGGGTTCTGCACTGATGGCGCTCTCGGCATTTGTCGCCGCTTTCGGCCTTGGGCAACTGTTGTTCGGCCCGCTGTCGGACCGTATCGGCCGGCGCCCGGTGCTGATCGGCGGCCTGGTGCTATACGTGCTGGCAACCTTGTCGATGCTGCTGGTCCACGACATCCACCAGTTCATTGCCGCCCGCGTGCTGCAAGGCCTGGGCGCCTGTGCTGCGCTGGTGCTGGCGCGCACGGTGGTGCGGGATGTGTGGAAGACCGAAGCCGGGCCGGCCCTGGCGCTGACCATGATCGGCATGCTCTACGCCATCGTGGTGGCGCCGATGGTCGGTGGCCTGCTGATCAAGCTGTTCGGCTGGCACGCGCCGATCCTCCTGGCGCTGGCGATTGGCAGCGTGGTGCTGTTGCTGGCGTTGCTGTTCTTTCGCGAGAGCAACCACTACCTAGACCCCAAGGCCGGTCACTGGCGTACCCTCGGCGGGCAATACCTGGACCTGCTCAAGGGCCGCCAGTACCGGGCGTTCGCCGTGGCGCTGGCATGTACCTATGGCGCCATGTTTGCGGTGATCGCCGGTTCGTCGGCGGTGTTCATCAACCTGCTGGGCTTCAGCAGCCTGGAGTACGGCATCAATTTCGGCCTGATCGTATCGATGCTGATCGTGGGGTCCACCTATATCCGCCGCAACATCATGCGTCTGGGGCCTCAGCGGATTGTGGCGATGGGCGTGACGATGGTCGCCGCCGGCGGGGTGTCGGCCGTGGTCATTTATTAACTGTTCGGCCTGTCGGTGCTCGGCCTGGACATCCCGATTGCGCTGGTCACCCTGGGCGGTGGCCTGGTGTTGCCGGGTGCGGTGACCGGTGGCGTGATGCCCAATGCGCATCGTGCAGGCCTGGCGGCGGGACTGATGGGGTTTGCGCAGATGTTCGGCGCCACCTGCAGTGGTGTCTTGTTGAGCCAGTTGCGGGACGGCAGTGCCGCGCCGATGGTCATTATCCAGGCCAGCTTCGCGCTGACGGCGTTCGTGGCGTTTCACCTGCTGCGGCAACGTCAGGCCAAGGGATTGTCCTATACGTAGGACGAACAGGGCTGCTTTTGCCGGCTAGTGCTCAACCGCCAGCAGCCTTATGGTGTATGCACTTTGGAGGTACACCATGAAAAAGCTTATCGGCATCTACACCAGCCCCCGCGCCCATTGGGTCGGCGACGGCTTCCCGGTGCGCACGTTGTTTTCCTACGACGCCATGGGCAAGCACATCAGCCCATTCCTGTTGCTGGACCACGCCGGCCCGGCCGATTTCACCCCGACCGAGCAGCGTCGCGGCGTCGGCCAGCACCCCCATCGCGGCTTTGAAACTGTGACCATCGTCTACGACGGCGAAGTCGAACACCGCGATTCCACGGGTGCCGGCGGCACCATCGGCCCCGGCGACGTGCAATGGATGACCGCTGCCAAAGGCATCCTCCACGAAGAGTTCCACTCCGCCGCCTTCGCCCGCCAGGGCGGCGCGCTGGAGATGGTGCAACTGTGGGTCAACCTGCCGTCCAAGGACAAAATGGCCGATGCCGGTTACCAGACGATTGTGGATGGCGACATTCCGGTACTGCCCTTGGCCGACGACGCCGGGCAACTGCGCCTGATTGCCGGTGAGTTTGCCGGCACCCAGGGCCCGGCCCGTACCTTTACGCCGATTGACGTGTGAGACCTGCGCCTGAACCCCGGCAAGCCCGTCACCCTGGACCTGCACGAAGGGCGCAACACCGCCCTGGTGATCCTGCGCGGCACGGTACTGGTCAATGGCGAGCAAGTTGCGCGGCAGGGGCAATTGGCGTTGTTTGAGCGCGAGGGTAGCCAACTGACGCTGGAGTCCAATGATGACGCCAAGGTGCTGCTGCTCAGCGGTGAGCCGATTGACGAGCCGATCGTCGGGCACGGGCCGTTTGTGATGAATACCGAGCAGGAGATTCACCAGGCGTTCGTGGACTTTCAGTCGGGTCGTTTCGGGCAGATGTAAGCACACCCGCTATACCCTGGCGCGGCATTTCATGCGATCTTCACGGCATTCGCCCTGGAGTCGCCTGGATGCCCTCATTCATCGCTGATCACCCGATGCTGTGCGCCCTGGCGCTGATCTTGATCGACATCGCCGTGTGGCGCCTGATTTCCGCCAACCTCGCCAACTGGAAGCTGGCGGCGCGGTTGGTGATCTTCGCGGTGTTCAGCGCGGTGCTGTTCAACGACGGCATGAACCCCATGCAACTGGCGCCCTATGCGGACAATACCGCCTTGCACCTGGCCGCCACGGCCTTGCAGATCGGCTGGTGGCTGTTCGCTGCGCGTACGCTGACGGTGTTGCTCGGCACGCTCATGATGCAAAGGGTCGGGCATACCGGCCGCCTGTTGCAGGACCTGATGGGGGCGGTGATCTTCCTGATCGCGATCATTGCCGCCATGGCCTACGTGCTCGACTTGCCGGTCAAGGGTGTGCTCGCCACCTCCGGCGCGGTAGCGATCATTGTCGGCCTGGCGCTGCAAAGTACCTTGAGTGACGTGTTCTCCGGGATCGTCCTCAACACCACCAAGCCTTATCAAATCGATGACTGGATCTCCATCGACGGCACCGAAGGCCGGGTGACGGACATCGATTGGCGCGCCACGCGCCTGCAAACCTCCCAGGGCAGCATGGCGGTGATTCCCAACTCCCTGGCGGCCAAGGCCAAGATCATCAATTTCTCGCGCCCGGCGGACATGTTCGGCCTGGCGGTCAGCCTGCAGGTCAGCCCCCATGCGCGGCCGCAAACGGTGATCGAAGCCCTGGAGCGGGCGATGCAAGGGTGTCGGCCGCTGCTGGGCACGCCGGCGCCAAGTGTGGCGTTCAAGACGTCGGCCAGTGGTGGCGTCGAGTATGAAATCAGCGGATTCGTACCGGCCATGGCCCTCAAGCGCGAAGTGCGCAACCAGCTTTACGACCTGGCTTTCCGGCATTTGCAGGCGGCGGGCGTCGGCGTGCTGTCGGCCACTGAAAGCAGCGCGCCACCGGCCATGTCCGCAGCGCGCGCTTTATTGGAGCGTTCGTCGATTTTTTCCACCCTGCGCCAGGAAGAGAAAGACACCTTCAGCCAGAACATGACCCTGCACACCTATCGCGCCGGCGAGATGATCCTGCCGGCCGGGGAGGTCAGCGATCATTTGTTCATCGTTGAGTCCGGTGTGGTCTCGGTGATGCTGACCAAGGGCGGGCACAAATTCGAAGCCGGGCGCATGGGGCCGGGCGAGGTGATCGGCGAGGCCGGGATCCTGTCGGACCAGGCGACGCTGGCGGATTTCTCGGCCAAGACGTTCTGCACCCTGTACCGCATCGAGAAGGAATACTTGAAGCCGTGCCTGGATGCGCGCCACGACATCGGCGAGGCGATGAAGGCCTTGCTGGATTTCCGTGTGCACGCCGCGCAGGCGCTGACGCAAGAGGCACCGGTGGTGCCTGTCAAGAAAGGCTTTCTGCAGTGGTTGCGCCAGCGTGGTCTCTGACCGCGCACGCCTCGGGTACGGGCGCCACACTGAGGGGCAGGGGGTAAATTGACGCCCTGTCCAGGACTGGATATGTTGTCTTGCATGAAAACCATCTCTCCCGACGATACTCACTTGATCAGCCAGCTCGAACAGATCGCCGAAGGCCTGAGCAAGACCTTCAGCCCCTTCTGCGAAGTGGTGCTGCACGACCTGCGCGACCCCCGGCACTCGATCCTGGCCATCCACAACAACTTGTCCGGGCGTGCACCGGGCGACCCGACCACCGAGCTGGGCCTGGCGCGCATTGCCGACCCCGACTACCCGCAAGTCATCGCCAACTACCAGAACCAGTTCAGCGACGGCCGCCAGGTCAAGAGCACGTCGATCGGCATCAAGGGCGCCGGCGGCGAGTACGTCGCGGCCTTGTGCATGAACGTCGACCTCTCTTTGTTCCGGGGCTTGCAAGGCATGCTCGAACAGTTCGGCTCGGTCAGCGGCGACAAGCTCATCGAGTCCCTGGACCCTTCCGGCGCCGACGTGATCCGTGCGCGCATCGATCAGTTCGCCGCACGCCTGGCCACCACTCCGCGCGCGCTGAAGACGGCCGACCGGCGTGTGCTGATGCAGGAACTCAAGGACTCGGGTTGCCTGGACATCCGCCGGGCCATGGAAACGGTAGCGTCCCATCTGGGCGTGTCGCGTGCGGCGGTCTACACCTACGCCAAGTAGCGCGCCATGGCCTCGATCTCGATCCGGTAACCGTGGTGCAACTCCGGCACCGGCACCACCGCACGGGCAGGGCGGTGCTCGCCCAGCGCGGCAGCATAAAGGCCATCGAAGGCCGGCCAATGCTCGACGCCGGCTACGTACACGGTGACCTTCACCAGGTCCTGCGCGGTTCCGCCGGTGGCGTTGAGGATGGCCAATAGATTATCCAGGGCAATCCGCGCCTGTTCGGCAAATGACGCTGCCAGGTTGTGCCGCCCATCCGGGCTCACCGGCAATTGGCCGGAGATATAGAGCGTGTCGCCGTAGCGGATGGCTTGCGAGTAATGGCCGGCAGGCTGTGCCGCATGGGCGGTCTGGATGATGTTCATGAGGCCTCGCAGAGCAGGGCGGCGTACTTTTCGATATCGACGTTGCCACCGGTGACGATAATGCCCACGCGCTGGCCCTTGAAACGTTCACCCTCGTTGAGCAACGCGGCCAGGCCCAGGCAGCCGGTGGGCTCGACCACCATTTTCATGCGTTGCATAAAGAACTTCATGGCGCCGACCAACTCGGCATCCGACACGGTGAGGATGTCGTTGACCTGGTCGCGGATGATCGGGAAGGTGCAGTTGCCCAGGTGCTGGGTCTGGGCACCATCGGCAATGGTCGCCGGCGTATCGATGTGCACGATGCTGCCGCTGCGGAACGAGCGCTGGCCGTCATTGCCGGCTTCGGGTTCCACGCCGTACAGCTGGCAATCCGGCGCCAGGGCACGGGTCGACAACGCCGTGCCCGAGAGCATGCCGCCACCACCCAGGCCAACGAACAATCCATCCAGCGGGCCGGTGACCTCCAGCAGTTCCTTGGCGGCGGTGCCTTGCCCGGCAAGGATATGCGGGTGGTCGTAGGGCGGGATCAGGGTCAGGCCCTGCTCGGTAGCCAGGTCGCGGCCGATCTGTTCGCGGTCTTCGCTGAAGCGGTCATACAGCACCACACTGGCACCGTAGCCACGGGTCGCCGCGACCTTGGCCGCCGGCGCATCGTTGGGCATCACGATGGTTGCCGGCATGCCCAGCATCTGCGCCGCCAGGGCAATGCCCTGGGCGTGGTTGCCGGACGAGAACGCCACCACCCCGGCCTTGCGCTGCTGTGCATCGAACTGCGACAGGGCATTGAACGCACCCCGGAACTTGAAGGAACCGGCGCGTTGCAGGTTTTCGCACTTGATGAACACTTGGGCGCCGGTCAGTGCGTCGAGGGTGCGCGAGGTGAACACAGGGGTGTGATGGGCGACACCGTCAAGGCGTTGGGCGGCGGCGATGACATCTTGGTAAGTCGGCAATGGCATGGGACGGACCTCATTGACTGATCTGGATAAAATATCCATAACAAGACAAATAGTAAAGTTTGGTGTGCGCATGTTAGCGTTTTGCACTTCTCTGACCGCCGGAGGATTCAACATTGATCCGCCTCACCGACTATATTTCAGACTTCGCCCAATCTCCTCTTGCACCCTGGGCTGACCTCGCGCCCTGGGCGCTGGCCGCCCAGGCGCCTGCCGTTGTTCGCCAACTCCTGGCCGAATTGCCGACAGACCAGTACGTCATCCAGGATGAGATCGCCATCCACCGTACCGCCACCGTCGAACCGGGTGCGCTGCTCAAGCCACCCCTGATCATCGGCGCCCATTGCTTTATCGCCAGCGGTTCGCTGCTGCGCGGCGGCTGCTGGCTGGAGGAACACTGCATCATCGGCCCGGGTGCCGAGTTGAAGACCTCCTTCATGTTCAGCGGCAGCAAGCTGGCGCACTTCAATTTCGTCGGTGATTCGGTGCTGGGGCACGGCATCAACCTGGAGGCGGGGAGCATCGTCGCCAACTACCGTAACGAGCGTGATGACAAGGAGGTGCGAGTGCGGGTCGACGGCGCCTTGCAGCGTACCGGTTGCGACAAGTTTGGCGCGTTGCTCGGCGACCAGTGCCGTATCGGCGCCAATGCGGTGTTGGCGCCGGGGGCGGTGCGCAAGCCGGGGAGTGTGGTGGGGCGTGGGCAGGTGTTCGATGCTGAAGCCTCCCTATAAACACAGTGTTGAAAAGATCATGGTCAGTCAGTGCGATATTAAATAGAATGAATCTCATTTGAGACTCACTCGCGCCGTGCAGGTCGCTTGCCATGAATGATGCTGTTGTTCCGACCCACGCCCCCGAACTGACCTTGTCGAGCCTGTACCGCGACCATCGCAGTTGGCTGGAAAGCTGGCTGCGCCGGCGCCTGGGCAATGCCTGGGATGCTGCCGACCTGAGCCAGGATACGTTCCTGCGCGTACTCGCCAGCGCCCAGCCGATTGCGCAGATGCAGGAGCCGCGTGCTTATCTGGTGACCGTCGGCAAACGCCTGCTGGTCAATTTCCATCAGCGACGCAGCCTTGAGCAGGCCTATTTGAACGCCCTGGCGAGCCTGCCGGAAGCCTGCGTGCCATCGCCCGAACAGCGCTGGCTGGTGCTCGAGACCCTGCAAGCCTTGGACGAGCTGCTCGATGGCTTGCCGGTGCTGGTGCGCCGTGCCTTCCTGTGGAGCCAGCTGGAAGGCCTGGGCTATCGGGACATCGCCGATCGGCTCGAGGTGTCTGAGCGCACGGTCAAACGCTACATCGCCCAGGCCTACGAACATTGCCTGCTGGTGGACCTGTGAGCCGTGACGTCGCCCGCGCCGCTGCCCAATGGCTGGCGCTGCTCGAATCCGGCGCGGCCACCGAGCGTGACCACGCCGCGTTGCAGCACTAGCGAGACAGCCACCCCCAGCACGAGCAGACCTGGCAAAAAGCCCAGACCCTGCGCCAGCGTTTCAGTGACTTGCCCCAGGCCCTGGCGATGGCCAGCCTCGACCGTCCGCAACCGGGGCGGCGCGCGGTGCTCAAGCGTGCATTGGGTATCGCAGCCTTGGTGCCGACGGCCTGGCTGGTCAGCCGCCAGTTGCCCATCGAGGCGTGGCGCGCCGACCTGCACACCGCCACCGGCGAGCGCAGGCGCATGACCCTGGCCGATGGCGGCAGCTTGCAGCTCAACACGGCGCCAGCGGTGGACATGGACCTTGCACAGCGGCGCATCACACTGGTGGACGGTGAGCTGGCGCTGAATGTGCCAGGGCCAGCGGCGATGACGGTGCAGACCCGCTATGGCGAGTTGCGGGTCAGCCAGGCTGAGGTGTGTGTCCGTCAGATGGCCAAGGGTTGTCTGGTGTCGGTGCTCCAGGGCTCGGTTCAGGTACGCGACTTGAACGGGCAAATGGTGACGTTGCCGGGTGGTCGGCAAGCCTCGCTGCAAGCCGACGGGCTCGGCGCCTGGGCTCCGTTCGATGTGTTGCAACCGGGCTGGCGCGACGGCGTGCTGACCGCACAGAACCAGACACTGGGCGACTTTTTACGGGAG
>Ga0157369_10006924_pt1 | contig 13083 bp, 13 predicted proteins | sample C25metaG_FD_113461 | JGI IMG/M metagenome (GOLD analysis project Ga0157369, IMG submission 113461) | Corn rhizosphere microbial communities from Kellogg Biological Station, Michigan, USA - C2-5 metaG | ecosystem: Host-associated > Plants > Roots > Rhizosphere > Soil | place: USA: Michigan...
CCGATTGTCGCCTTGCAGGCCGTGCCGCAAGCGGGCGTGGTGGGCCGCGTGTGGGATTCGCTGATGCTCATGTTCAACAAGAAGAAGTAAGAGTCCGATTGCAATGACCGCTGTTTCCGATGTTTCGCCTGATCCGATTGTCTATCTGAACGGCGAGTTGGTGCCGTTGTCCGAAGCGCGAGTGCCGGTTCTCGACCGCGGCTTTATTTTCGGCGACGGTATCTACGAAGTCGCGCCGCTCTACGCTCATGCCGCGCAAGCGGGCGGGCGTACGCCGTTTCGTTTCCAGCAGCACCTGGCGCGGCTCGCGCGCTCGGTCGGCAAGATCGGCATCGCCAATCCGTTCGACGACGCCGGCTGGCGCGCGCTGATCGGGCAGGTGGTCGCGGCGAACGAGTCGGATGGCGGTTTGCGCGCCGATCAGGACGCAATTGCCTATATTCAGGTCACGCGCGGTGTCGCGAAACGCGGTCATGCGTTTCCGGCCGGCATCCAGCCGACCGTGTTCGTGATGGTCACGCCGCTGAACCTGCCGGACGCGGCGCAGCGCGCGCAAGGCGTGCGTTGCGTCACCGCGGAAGATCGTCGCTGGCTCAATTGCGATATCAAGTCGGTCTCGCTGCTCGGCAACGTGCTGATGGCGCAATACGCCGCGGAGAACGACGCGTTCGAGACCATCCAGCTTCGCGACGGCATGCTGACCGAAGGGTCGTCGTCGAATGTGTGGATGGTGAAGGACGGCGTGTTGTCCGCGCCGCCGCGCAGCCACAAGATTCTCGAAGGGATTCGCTACGGCCTGATCGAGGAACTGGCGAGCGAATGCGGCATCCGTTTCGAGGCGCGTGAGATTGGCGAGGCCGAACTGCGCGCGGCGGACGAGATCATTGTCAGTTCGGCAACCAAGGAAGTGCTGCCGGTCACGCAGCTCGACGGCGAGCCGGTCGGCGAGGGCAAACCGGGTGCGGTCTTTGCGGCGCTGTACGCGGCTTATCAGCGAGCCAAGACCCAGGAAGCGCGCGAGGCGCAGCAAGGAGTAGAAAATGAGTCCCGTGAACGAATCACTGTTTGAGTTTCCGTGCGATTTCCCGATCAAGATCATGGGCAAATCGCACCCCGAGTTCGCCGAGACGATCGTTACGGTGGTCCGGCGGTTCGACAATGAAGTCGACGAATCGCGCGTGGAGACGCGGCCGTCCAGTGGTGGCAACTACACCGGCCTGACCGTCACGGTGCGCGCGACGAGCCGCGAGCAGCTCGACGATATCTACCGCGCGCTCACCGGCCACCCGATGGTGAAGGTCGTGCTGTAACGCTTCTCCCCGCGTCTGATTTACGGCGTGATGCGCAACGCGTCCGCCGTCCTTTCCGCGCTTGAGCCGGGTCCTGCCTCGCAAGCCCGGTCGAAAAGCTGCTTGAAGCGACCCACCTCTTCGAACACCCAGTCGCGAAATGCTCTGACCCGGTCGGTTTCGAGCATCTGCGGCGGGCAGATGAAGTAGTACTGCCACGGGCTCGGTCCATCCACATCGAATAGCCGCACAAGGCGGCCTGCCGCGATCTCGTGCATAGCCAGTGAGCGGCGCGTGAGCGCAACGCCCTGACCGTCGATGGCCGCTTGCAGCAGGTTCGACGAATCCTGGTACAGCACGCCGCGCTTCGGCTCGGGCCAGTCGGTGAGGCCGGCGGCGTCGAACCAGGGGCGCCATAGCTCGTCGTCGGAACGCAGCAGCGGGACGTTGGCCAGATCGGCCGGCGTTTGGGGCAGCTTGCCGCCGTTGAAATTCGGCGCGCAAGCGGGAAAGAAAATCTCCTCCAGCAATAATTCCGAATGCAGCCCCGAATATTTGCCGAAGCCAAAACGGATCGCCACATCGACGTCGTCGCGCGCGAAATCCGTTAGGGCGTTGGTGGACAACAGTTCGAGGTCCCACTGCGGATGCGCCTCGATAAAGCTGCCGACGCGCGGCGTCACCCAGCGCGCCGCAAACGACGACAGCATGGACACGACGAGCCGCCGCTCGCGGTCGCCGGCGCGGATCTGGCGGGTGGCGTCGGCGAGCGCCATCAGCGCTGAGCGCACGTGCGTGGCGTAACGCCGGCCGCTGTCGGTGAGCCGCACGCGCTTGCCGTCGCGCGCGAACAGCGAGACGCCCAGTTCGGCCTCGAGCGCGCGGATCTGGTGGCTGACGGCGCCGTGGGTGACGAAGAGTTCGTCGGCCGCGCGCGAGAAGCTTTCGTGACGGGCGGCGGCCTCGAACGCCTTGATCGCGTTCAGTGCGGGGAGTTGCCGGAGATCCATGCCAATATTTCTCACATAGAGGTGAAAATAGATCGTTTTGCGTAAACCCTTGCTACGCCTAGGATTGTAGTCACGAAACGATTTTTGGCGAGGGCATCATGCGAGAAATTTCCTCTAGTATCGCGTTTGAAATCCGCAGTGGCGAAACAGTTCCGCTGAAGGTGGCGCGCAGTACCAAGCTGGTCGTTCGCGGCGGCGCGGTATGGGTCACACGCAGCGACGACATCGAGGATTACTGGCTGCAACCCGGTCACACGCTGCGACTTCGGCGCGGAGAACGGTTGTGGCTGAGCGCTGAAGGCGACACGCAGGCAAAGGTGGCGTTTTCCGTGCCGACGCGTTGCGATGAGCGTGCGCTGAACTGGTTCGCGCGGATCGGCGAACGGCTGGCGGCGCGCGTGCGGGGTGGCTGGCGGACGGTTTGACGGATGCGAGGGGCGCGCCAGGTTCGGCGAACGATGCTGCTCAACGGTTGAGCGCCGCCTCCGGCCTGAGCACGCTGCTGGCTCAGCCACGTGACGGCGTCCCTGGCAAGACCGGCGAGGCTGGACCACACCGGTTTTGCCCTTCAAGGGGGAGCGAGTCGGCCCCGACGTGACACTCCCAACGCGCCCAGTTCCGGCGAGGATTCCCGTATTTCGGTAAACTGGCGAAATCATGTGCGCCACCCCGGTTTTACCCAACCCCTTGCCTGCCTCTGTGCCGCTTACGCTGCGTTGGCGTGGCAGCGAACCCTACCAGACCAGTTTCGACGCCATGCGCGCGTTCACCGACGAGCGCACGGCCGACACCCCCGACGAAATCTGGCTGGTCGAACACCCTCCCGTCTTTACGCTAGGCCAGGCGGGCGATCCCGCCCATCTGCTGGCTGCCGACAGCGGCATTCCTCTGGTCAAAGTCGACCGGGGCGGGCAGATCACGTATCACGGGCCTGGCCAGGTCGTGGCTTATCTGCTGCTCGATTTGCGCCGTCGCAAGCTGATGGTGCGCGAGTTGGTCACGCGGATCGAGCAGGCCGTGATCGACACGCTTGCAGCGTATAATCTCGCCGGAGAACGAAAGGCGGGCGCACCCGGTATCTACGTGGCGCCCGGGCCGGACGCCGGGTTGCACGCCGGCGCCAAGATCGCGGCGCTGGGTTTGAAAATCCGCAACGGCTGCAGCTATCACGGCGTGAGCCTGAACGTGAGCATGGATTTGCAGCCGTTTCTGGCCATCAATCCGTGCGGCTACGCGGGGCTCGAAACGGTCGATATGGCAACGCTAGGCGTTACCGCCGGCTGGGACGACGTGGCCCATACCTTTGCAGCACGCCTCACCGCAAACCTCGACGGCAGTCCCGCGGCCGTCGCCCAACCACAGGCCGGTGCACTCACCGCCTGACTGGACCGAACGAATGACTGACGTTACCGCGAACCTCGCAGCTTCTCCCGCTCCTGATGCCGTGCCGGCCCCCGCCGCCTACGACGCTACTGCGAAGCAGAAAGCCCAAGCCAAGACCGCCCGCATTCCCATCAAGGTCATCCCGATCGAGAAGCTGAAGAAACCGGACTGGATTCGCGTCAAGGCGGCCACCGGCAATTCGCGTTTCTACGAAATCAAGCAGATTTTGCGCGAGCACAATCTTCACACGGTGTGTGAAGAAGCGAGTTGCCCGAACATTGGCGAATGCTTCGGCAAGGGCACCGCGACCTTCATGATCATGGGCGACAAGTGCACGCGCCGTTGCCCGTTTTGCGACGTCGGCCACGGTCGCCCAGATCCGCTCGACGCGGATGAACCGGGTAATCTCGCGCGTACAATTGCTGCGCTGAAACTGAAGTACGTGGTGATCACCAGCGTTGACCGTGACGATTTGCGTGATGGTGGCGCGGCCCACTTCGTGGAATGTATCCGTCAGACGCGTGAGCTTTCGCCGGAGACGCGCATTGAAATTCTGACGCCGGATTTCCGCGGCCGTCTGGATCGCGCGCTCGGCATCCTGAACGCCGCACCGCCCGATGTGATGAATCACAACCTCGAAACGGTGCCGCGTCTGTACAAGGAAGCGCGGCCGGGTTCGGATTACGCGCATTCGCTGAAGCTGCTGAAAGACTTCAAGGCGCTGCATCCTGACGTGGCCACCAAGTCCGGTCTGATGGTTGGCCTTGGCGAAACCGAAGAAGAGATTCTGCAAGTGATGCGCGACCTGCGCGAGCACGACGTGGACATGCTGACGATCGGTCAATACCTGCAGCCGTCTGAGCACCATCTGCCGGTGCGCTCGTACGTGCACCCGGACACGTTCAAGATGTACGAGGAAGAAGCGTACAAGATGGGTTTCACGCACGCCGCAGTGGGCGCAATGGTTCGTTCGAGCTACCACGCAGATTTGCAGGCGCATGGAGCCGGTGTGGTCTGAGTATTTTCGCTAGCGGTTGGATTGAGAAAAGCCTGCACGTGTTGCAGGCTTTTTTCTTTGGGGCGGCGAAAGATCGAGAACAGGAATCGCGCGCTGTTGTTCTGCTCCCGCGAGTTACCGGTAGTACCGTGCAAGCAGCATGCAGATCGAGGACATCGTTCCGCCGATGCTGGAAAAAGGAACGCTGAGCTCGATAATGCGATAGCGCAGCTCGCGGTTCTCGATAATGTAGTCGATCAGATTGGGCTTATTGGATCTCCCTGTTGGACGTGCATGAAAGTATAGCCGGGGCAGTTGAAAATTAGTTAGGTTAACGAATAATGCGATAGTGTGAATGAGGCGGCGACGGTCGCGGTCATGATTAGCGAAGGCCACATCAGCCTGCCTTCCTGTGCTGTGTCGCCGCTACGGTATTCAAGGTGTGGTGATGAGTCAGCCGCGCCGAACGACACGAGGATAGACGCCGCCTGGCGCACATCGAAATGACGCAGCAGCAGTCGCCGCTAACCAACCGAACGTGAAAAGCAATGCTAAAACAGCGTGATTAGCAATCGCGGATTAATTAGAACCGGCCGCGAGCAAACTGCCTATAGTCGAAAGCCTCCCGAACCCTACCTGCTCATGAGGCTTCACGATGAACCGCTTTCGCCGTTCGCTTACCGCGTTCGCCACGTTGCTCGCATTGTCCGCGCCGTTTGCTTCCGTGGCGCACGCCGACACCAAAGAAGTCGTGATTGCGTATCAGGACATGGTGGTGCCGTGGCGCTACGCGCAGGCCACCGGCGAAGTGGAGAAAGCCACTGGCTACAAGATCACCTACCGCAAACTCGGTAGCGGCGCCGACGTGATCCGCGCGTTGGCGTCCGGTTCGGTGCAACTCGGTGAAGCCGGCTCCAGCCCGATCGCGGCCGGGCTGTCGCAGGGCGTCGATATTTCGCTGTTCTGGATTCTCGACAATATCAACGATGCCGAAGCGCTGGTCGCTCGCGACGGCTCCAATGTATCGACCGTTGCGGGCCTCAAAGGCAAAAAGATCGGCGTGCCGTTCGTGTCCACCTCGCACTTCCATACATTGGTCGCGCTGCAGAGCGCCGGCGTGAATCCGTCCGACGTCAAGATCGTCAACCTGCGCCCGCCTGAAGTTGCGGCGGCGTGGGAGCGGGGCGACATCGACGCAACGTACATCTGGGATCCGGTACTGGCCAAGGTCAAGAAGAGCGGCAAGGTGCTCATCACCTCGGGGCAGGTCGCGCAGCAATCCGGCAAGGCGACGTTCGACGGGTTCGTGGTCGATCGCAAGTTCGCCAGTCAGAACGTCGAATTCGTCACGCGCTTCGTGAAGGTGCTGGCCGCAACCGACGCGAATTATCGCGACCACACCGCCGCATGGACGGCTTCGTCGCCGCAGGTCGAGGCGGTCGCGAAAGAGTCCGGCGCGAACGCGCAGGAAGTGCCGGCGAGCCTCGCGTTGTACGCGTTCCCGACGCCCGCCCAGCAGGCTTCGAATGCATGGCTTGGCGGCGGCGCGCAATCGGGTGCGGCGAAGTCGCTGGCTGCGACCGCGGCGTTTTTGAAGACGCAAGGCACGATCCAGAACGTCCTGGCCGATTACTCGACCGGTGTCGATCCGCAGTTCGTGCAACGCGCGGCGCACTGATCGGCGCGAGCAGATTTCAATCAGCAGCATGAGGTCCGGCGATGAGCGGTCTTGAAATACGGCAATTGCAAGTCGCCTACGAAGGCACACGCGGCGCGGTGCCGCATGTCGCGCTGGCCGATGTCGATCTGCGTATCGAGCCCGGTGAGTTCGTGGTCGCGCTGGGCGCGTCCGGCTGTGGCAAAACGACTTTGCTCAACTGCATTGCGGGTTTTATCCAGCCGACTGAAGGCGAGGTGCGGCTGAACGGCGAACCCGTCATCGGGCCAGGTGCGGACCGCGGAGTGGTGTTTCAGAAGTATGCGCTGATGCCGTGGCTCGACGTGCTCGACAACGTCGCACTCGGCTTGCGTTTTCAACGCGTACCCAAGGCGGAGCGCGAGCGCATTGCGCTCGACATGCTGAAGCTCGTCGGACTCGAAAAGCATGCGCGCTCGCAAGTCTATGCGCTGTCGGGCGGCATGCAGCAGCGTGTGGGAATCGCCCGCGCGCTGGCCAGCGATCCGCAAGTGCTGCTAATGGACGAGCCGATGGGCGCACTCGACGCCATGACGCGCGAGTCGATGCAGGAACTCATACTCGACGTCTGGGGCCGCACGCGCAAGACGGTGTTTTTCATTACCCACAGCGTCGAAGAGGCGCTCTTTCTCGCGACCCGCCTCGTCGTCATGACGCCGGGTCCGGGCCGCATCGCCGATAGCTACGGCTTACCGTTCGCGCAGCGTTTCCTGCAGACGCGCGATGCACGCGCGGTGAAGTCGTCGGCGGATTTCATCGAGTGGCGCGAGCGGTTGGTGCATCGGCTGCACGAGCGTAATCAGGAAGAGGTGGTGTCGTGACGGCTTCGCGTGAATCATTGGGCAATGTGCCGCTCGCCGGGACCGGCAAGCGGCCGCGGCGTGCCGCGCGGCCCGTACGCGGCTGGCGTTTGCCGGGCGAAGGCCCGAGCGCGGCACTCAGTGCGCTCTCGGTCACGACGCTCGCGGCGTTGTGGTGGCTTGCCACGCATCTGCACTGGCTGCCGCCGCTCTTTCTGCCGGCGCCCGAAGCCGTCTGGGCCGCCTTTGTCGACGCGTGGCACGGCCGCATTCAAGGCGGCTTGCCGCTTTCAGAGCATCTCGCATGGAGTGCGTTGCGCGTGTTCGGTGCGTTTGCGCTCGCCGCGGTCACGGCCGTGCCGGTCGGTATCCTGATGGGCGTGAGCCGGGTCGCGCGCGGCCTTCTCGATCCGCCGCTGGAGTTCTACCGGCCGCTGCCGCCGCTCGCTTATCTGCCGCTGGTGGTGATCTGGTTCGGCATCGACGAAACGGCGAAGATCGTCGTGATCTATCTCGCCTGCTTCGCGCCGATTGCCATGGCCGCACGCGCCGGCGTGCGCAGCGCAACGATCGAGCAGATTCACGCGGCGTATTCACTGGGCGGCCGCTTCTCGCAGATCGTGCGGCACGTGGTCCTGCCCGCCGCTTTGCCGGAGATTCTAACGGGCCTGCGGATCGCAATCGGCTTCGGCTGGACCACGCTGGTCGCCGCCGAAATGGTCGCGGCCACCGCGGGCCTGGGTCAGATGGTGCTCAACGCGTCGAGCTTTCTGCGTACCGATGTGGTGGTGATGGGCATCGTGCTGATCGGTCTGATCGCGTGGTTCTTCGATCTGGGTATGCGAGCGCTGGAGCGGCGGCTCGTGCCGTGGAAAGGGCGCGTGTAGCGCGGCGGCTGCCGCGCCGCATCGAACTCGATAAAACGCAAGCTCAGGCAAACAGTTCGATCACCGGCCAGCCGCGTTCCGCGGCGACCGCACGCAAGCGTGGATCGGGATTGGTCGCGACCGGATGCGTGACGCGTTCCAGCAAGGGGACGTCGTTGATCGAGTCGCTATAGAACCAGCTTTGCGGGAAATCCTGCAGGCGGTGCCCAAGCGACGCGAGCCAACTCTCGGTGCGCGTGATCTTGCCTTCGCGGAAGGTGGGCGTGCCGACAGCCGTTCCCGTAAAGCGCGCCAACGGATCGCCGCCTTCGGTGCCGAGCTCGATGCCCAGCAGATGCTCGAAACCGAGTGCCTTGCCGATCGGCTCCGTGATGAACACATTCGTAGCGGTGACGATGCAGCACAGGTCGCCCGTATCAAGATGGCGTTGCACGAGTTCGCGCGCAGCCGGCAGGATGGCGGGCGCAATCACCTCTTGCATGAACTGCGCATGCCACGCGTCGAGCTGCTCGCGCGAGTGGCGAGCAAGCGGTGCTAGCGTGTAGTTCAGATAGGCGGTCATGTCGAGCGTGCCGGCCACATACTGCCGGTAGTAATCGTCGATTTCCTGCGCGTGCCGCACGGCGCCTTCTATACCCAATCCGGCGATGAAGTGGGCCCACGCCTGATCGCTATCGAGCGGCAGCAACGTGTGGTCCAGGTCGAACAGCGCAAGGTTGCGGCTCATCCAGAGTCCTCATGATTAAGTGGGCAAGCCGTCGAACCCGATGCATGACTGACCACGAGCCGGCGCACAGTCATCCACAGCTTGACACGAGCGTATATTTAAACGCACAAAATTACAATAAGGCAAAAATGTGCAACACTACTGTCATATACGCCCCGGTGCCGGTTCACGCGGCATGCGGTTCGGGTCATGGCAGCAGGAACGGATGCGCAGTGCCTTATGTTGATTCTCCTAAACCTTCTGGCCGGTGTGGCGCTCCTCGTGTGGGGCTCGCACATTGTGCGCACCGGCATCCTGCGGGTTCTCGGCGCCGATCTGCGCAGCGTGCTGGGGCGCAGCACCAGTAGCCGCTGGCGGGCCTTTCTCTCGGGTGTCGGCGTTACGAGCCTCGTGCAGAGCAGCAACGCCACCGCGGTGATCGTCACGTCGTTCGCGGCGCAGGGCCTCTTGCCGCTCACCAGCGGTCTCGCGATCATGCTCGGCGCCGACGTCGGCACCGCTTTGATGGCGCGGGTTCTCACTCTCGATCTATCCTGGTTGTCGCCGATCCTGATTCTGCTCGGCGTGCCGCTCTTCCTGTCGCGCAAGCAAACCCGTCTCGGCCAGGTCGGGCGCACGTTGATCGGTCTCGGCTTGATCCTGCTGGCGCTGCGTTTGATCGTCGAAGCCGCCCAACCCATGATGCAAGGCGCCGGCGTGCGCGTAATGTTCGGTGCGCTGACCGGCGATACGATGCTCGACGCACTGGTCGGCGCCGCGTTCGCCATGCTGTCCTATTCGAGCCTGGCCGCCGTGCTGCTGACCGCGACGCTTGCCTCATCCAGCGTGATTTCGCTGAAGGTCGCGCTGTGCCTCGTGATCGGCGCGAATCTTGGCAGCGGCTTGCTCGCGCTTCTCGGCACCGTCGCGCAGAACGCGGCGGCGCGGCGTCTCGCGTTGGGCAGCTTTGCGTTCAAGCTGGCCGGCGCGTTGCTGATTTTGCCGTTCACTTCGCTGCTCGCGCGCGGGCTGCCGGTGTTGATCGCGAATCCGCGTGAAGCGACCGTCGGATTTCACCTGATCTACAACACGCTGCGGTGCTGCGCGTGCCTCTCGCTGATCGATCCGGTGTCGCGCATCTGTGTGCGCCTTCTGCCGAACCGGCCGCTGCCGAATGGTGAGCTTCGGCCGCTTCACCTGGATGCCGCGGCGCTGTCCACGCCTACGCTCGCGCTTGCGCATGCCGCACGCGAGGTGCTGCGCATCGGCGACATTGTGCGCACCATGCTCGACAATGTTTCAGACCTGATTCATCACAACAATCTGGACAAGGCGCGGGAAACCGTCCGCATGGATGACGATGTCGACGAACTTTACGCCGCGGTCAAAACCTATCTGACGCTGATCTCGCGCGAACAGCTCGACGAAGCCGATAGCCGTCGCTGGACCGACATCATTTCACTGACGATCAATCTCGAACACGCGGGCGACATCATCGAGCGGATCGTGGGCGACATCGAGGAAAAGAAGATCGCTCACCGGCTGTCGTTTTCGGAAGAGGGGCTGGGTGAGCTGGACGACTTGCAGGCACGCCTCGTCAGCAATCTGCAGCTTGGGCTGTCGGTGTTTCTGAACAACGATCTGCGATGCGCAGAGCGCCTGCTTGCGGAGAAGGAACGCTTTCGCGATCTGGAGCGGGCCTATTCATACCGGCATCTGGACCGGCTTACCGGTCAGACCTTGCGAAGCATCGAGACCAGCGCACTGCATCTCGATCTGATCAGCGACATGAAGCGCCTCAATTCGCTGTTCTGTTCGACCGCCTATCCGGTGCTCGATGCAGCCGGCGCGTTGCACGACACTCGCTTGCGCAAGCGCTCGCTCGATACGATGCATGTGAAGGAATAGACATCAGACCTCAAGGCTCCGGCATGGAGCCTCGGGCCTTGTGTCTGGTGCGTCAGGCAAGAACGATCTCTTCGAGCTTCTTTTTCAGCGATGCAAAATCGGCGGCTTCGGCCGCCTTTTTGTTGGTGACGAGCACGTCGATCCGATCGACCGGGCAGTAGGAGATGCGGCTGCGTTGGCCGATCTTGCTGTAATCGGCGAGGATCGCCACGCGGTCCGCATTGGCAACCATGGCGCGCGCCACTTCGGTTTCAGCGTGGTCGTAATTGGTCGCACCGTGCCGGTGATCGATGCCGACCGGCGATAGCAGCGCGAGGTCCGCGCGATAGCGCTGGATATCGAGCACGGTGGTGGCGCCGGTGGTCGCCATGGCGCGGTCGCTGATCGAACCGCCGAGCAGGATGACCTCGTTGGCGGCTTCGGTTTGATCGACCCCGCCGCGCATCTTCAGCGCGACATCGATCGAGTTGGTGACGATGGTGAGGTTCGCGAGTTTCGCCAGTTCCTCGGCCAGCGCGGCGGTGGTGGTGCCCGCGTCGATGAACAGTGTCTGGCCGCTCGCGATCAAGCCCGTGGCCGCCTTTGCGATCGCGGTTTTCGACTTCACGCGCATGTGCGCTCGCTCGGCGATCGGCGCTTCGTCGGCTGGTTTGATCGCGCCGCCGTGCACGCGCCGTAATTCACCTAGCGCTTCGAGGTCGAGCAGATCGCGCCGTACTGTTTCGCGCGACACCCCGAGGTCCGCCATGATCCGTTCCGTGGACACACGTTGAAGCGTGGACAGCAACGCGCGAATTCTCTGATGACGGTCTTCCTGCCACATGCATGTTTCCTTGGCTGCGTACGCGCGTTTATTTAGCTTGTTGTTAACTGCGACATCGTGCTCACGAATGTGTGTCCGGACGATGTCAAGCGTACTACTTTAGTCGAATTGTGTTGTATTTTTTTGGCAGCTTGCAAGTTTGTGTATTTAACTTTAGCCTTCGCAGATCGAAGCGCCAAGCCTGTTTCGAACATCAAATGTTCGAAAAGGAATTGAAATGTCCGATTTCGAGCATTTTGCGGCGTTTTTTGGCAATCTGATTGGCAAGTGTCGCCGCCATAATGGATCTTGGGATCGGCCGCCTGAGCGAAGCACGCCCGGTGTCGAGTTGCACGGTGGCGGCACGCTTCGTCATCCTGACAAAGACGCAGAGGGGGGGCGGCGCGGTGAATGCCTGGAGCGTACGTCCGACTATCGCAGCGCCTGCCTTAGCGCGATACTACGCGCCAGGCTCGCGCGTGAACGGACAACTAGAGACCTGCGTGGATCATGAAGGTCAAGGCGGCAGTGACGGCTGGGAACGTGTCGAGAGCATGGTCAACCGCTCTATCTGAAAGGTAACGAGACGTGGGAAACGGGATTAATCGCGCTTTATCCGCAGACTGGCCTTATCCGCGACTCGCCGCGCACCGCTGCGGCGGCACGCTGGCGCCGGAGAACACGCTCGCCGGTTTCGACGCCTGCGTGCGCTATGGCTACCGCATGGTCGAGTTCGACGCCAAGCTTTCCGCCGACAACCAACTCTTTCTGCTGCACGACGACACCCTCGAGCGCACCACCAACGGCCATGGCGCCGCTGCGGAACACACGTGGCAGCAACTGGCCGCGCTCGACGCCGGTGCATGGTACGGGCCGCAATTCGCCGGCACGCGTTTGCCGACGCTCGCCGAGGCGGCGGGGCGCTGTGCGCGCGACGGCATTGCCGCCAACATCGAAATCAAACCGTGCCCCGGCCGTGACGAGATCACCGGGACTCTGGTCGCAAGCGGCGCGCTGACACTATGGCAGGGCCAGACGCCGCCGTTGCTCTCGTCGTTTTCATTCGAGGCGCTCGCCGCCGCGCGTGACGCGGCGCCGTCATTGCAACGCGGCATGCTGTTCGACGAGGTGCCGGCGGACTGGCTGCGCGTGGTGCGCGAACTCGACTGCGTGTCCTTTCACGCGAACCACCGGTACCTGACCGAGCCGCTGATCGAGGAGATTCATGCCGCCGGCCTGCGCGTGCTCGCCTATACCGTCAACGATCCGGCGCGCGCGCAACTGCTCTCGCAATGGGGCGTCGACATGATTTGTACAGATCGCATCGATACACTGCGACACGACATGTTCTCCATGCCGGCCAACCCGGCTTGAACATGGCGAGGCCGCGCAAGTGCAAGGGTGCACGGGCGCGTCCTGAGGCTCGAAATAGAAATTTTCCAAACGTAGCAATTTCGGCAGAGGATGGGGAAGACTATGAACCGCACCGCGTTAGCTCGCATACTCTCGATGTCGGCCGTCGCGGGTGTCACCGCGGCCGGCGTCAGCAGCAGCGCTTCGGCCGCGCCGCTCGATGCACTGGTCGCCGCCGCCAAGCAGGAAGGC
>Ga0157369_10006925_pt1 | contig 13081 bp, 9 predicted proteins | sample C25metaG_FD_113461 | JGI IMG/M metagenome (GOLD analysis project Ga0157369, IMG submission 113461) | Corn rhizosphere microbial communities from Kellogg Biological Station, Michigan, USA - C2-5 metaG | ecosystem: Host-associated > Plants > Roots > Rhizosphere > Soil | place: USA: Michigan...
CGCGGTGAACAACGAGATGGGCTGGGACACGAGCAAGGTCAACGTCAACGGCGGCGCGATCGCGATCGGTCATCCGATCGGCGCCTCGGGTTGCCGCATCCTCGTGACGCTGCTCCACGAGATGGGCAAGCGCAACGCGAAGAAGGGCATCGCGAGCCTGTGCATCGGCGGCGGCATGGGCGTCGCGATGTGCGTCGAGCGCTGAGAGCGCGCTGATCGCGGGCGGGCCCGGGGCCGGGTGGGCGGGCGCGGCAATTGCCGCCCTGCCGATCCCAGCACTCCAGGCAACGCCATGGCAGAACGAACCCTCCCGAACCGCGAAGGCCAGACGGTCCCCGACATCAGCTTCCGCGTCCGCCGCAACGGCGAGTGGGCGACCGTCACCACCGCCGACATCTTCGCCGGCAAGAACGTCATCGTCTTCTCGCTGCCCGGCGCCTTCACTCCGACGTGCTCGTCGACGCACCTGCCGCGCTACAACGAGCTCGCGCCGGTGTTCAAGCAGCACGGCATCGACGAGATCGTCTGCGTCGCGGTGAACGACCCGTTCGTGATGGAGGAATGGGGCAAGGACCAGGAGGCCGAGAACGTGTTGCTGCTGCCCGACGGCAACGGCGCGTTCACCGAGGCGATGGGGATGCTCGTCGACAAGAGCGACCTCAACTTCGGCAAGCGCTCGTGGCGCTACTCGATGCTGGTGCGCGATCGCGTGATCGAGAAGATGTTCCTCGAGCCGCAGAAGCCGGGCGACCCGTTCGAGGTGTCGGATGCCGACACGATGCTGCACTACCTGGCGCCGAACGCGAAGCTGCCCGAGCAGGTCGCGATCCTGACGCGAGAGGGATGCTCGTTCTGCGCGCAGGCGAAGAAGATGCTGAGCGAGGCCGGAATCGATTACGCCGAGATCCCGCTGCCGCACACGATCCGCAGCAAGGCGCTCGGCGCGATCGCAAAGGCGCAGACCGTGCCGCAGGTGTTCGTCGACGGCAAGTTGATCGGCGGCTCGGAGGCGCTGCAGAAATTCGTGAGCGAGCGCAGCCAGCGCAACCCCCCGAATCCGGGGTAGCGGCGGGACAGCGACCGAGCGGCGAGAAAGTTGCACGTTTCTCGGCCTTCATCGTTACAGCACGACGCGTTTCCCCCGGAGATGCGGGGGACCGCTGCGCGCGCATCGCGATGACACTCTCGGCACGCGCAATCCCAGTGCGACCCACCCCACGAGGTCATCCATGAAGCTTCGCTCCCCACTCCGCACCGCAGCAGCGGCGCTCGTGCTCGCGGCATCCGCGCTACCGGCATTCGGCCAGGTCGCGGTGTACGACTTGAACTCCACCGACGTCGCCGGCTTCGGGGCGCCGAGCTACGGCACCGTGACGTTGACGCAGAACGGCGCGGACGTCGACTTCAACGTCCTGCTCAGGGGCGACCTGAACTTCGTCACCACCGGCGGACCGCATGACCTGTTCGCCTTCAATGCCACCGGCGTAGCCCTCGGCGACATCACGAACCTGGCGGTGTTCGCCGGCGGCGGCACGCTGCAAGCGGTCATCCCCGGCGCCGATCAGCCCTTCGGTGCCTTCAGCTTCGGCATCAACTGCACCGACTGCGCGAACGGCGGACCTGGCCAGCAGCAGGACCCGATGACCTTCAAGGTGCTGAACTCGACGCTCGGCGACTTCGCGTTGCTGAGCACCGGTGGCAGCCCGAACGCCTACTTCGCCGCCGACGCGATCCTGACCGCCAGCGGTGCGACCGGCGCGGTCGGCGCGATCACCGCGGCGGTTCCCGAGCCCGAGACGTACGCGCTCATGCTCGCCGGCCTCGGCGTGATGGGCTTCATGGCCAAGCGCCGCCGCCCCGACTGACGCTTTCACGCCTGTCCTGGAAAGACAGCGGCCCCGGGGAACACCGGGGCCGTTTTTGTTTTCGCCGGGCCCCTAGGCGGCCGCCGCGATCGCCTGCTCGGCCGCCGCCGCGAGCGAAGCGGAGTCGCCGCTCCAGCGCAGCGTCGCGAGCGGCGCTTCAATGGCGCCGAAGTTGCGCCACAGCGATGCGTGGTAGATCGGGTCGTAGTGGACGTCCAGGAGGTCGCGCACGACCGCAGCGATCTCGCCGCTGCGCGCCGTCTCCTGCCACTTGTCGACGACGGCGTTGCCGCGCAGCGTGCGCAGCGCGTCGAGCCGCGCGCAGAACGCGTCGACGTCGGCGACGAAGAAGTCGTACTCGTCGATCAGCAGCGCGACGCGCGCCTCGACCGGTAGCTCGAGCCAGAGGCACGGCGATGCGCGCATGCGCTGCACGAGCGCGTCGCGGACGTGCAGCTCGCCGATCTTCTTGCTCTCGCTTTCGACGAACACCGGCCGCGCCGGATCGAGCGCACGCAGCGCGTGCCAGAGCGCGGTGTCGAACGCCTTCTGCGTCGGCTGCGCGCTTCCCGGAACGAGGCCGAGCACCGAGCCGCGATGGTTGGCGATCACCTCGAGGTCGAGAACCTGGCCGCCGGCGCGCGCGATCGCCGCGAGCAGGCGGCTCTTGCCCGATCCGGTCGGGCCGCAGACGACGCGCCACGCGAAGCGCGCCGGCAGCATCTCGAGCTCGACGACGACGGCGCGGCGAAACGCCTGGTAGCCGCCCTCGAGGACATGGACGCGAAAGCCGATCTGGTCGAGCACTGTTGCCAGCGCGCCGCTGCGCTTGCCGCCGCGCCAGCAGTAGACGAGCGGCGTCCAGCCCGGCGGCTTGTCGACGACGTGGCGCTCGATGTGCGCGGCGACGTTGCGTGCGACGAGCGCGGCGCCGCGCTTCTTCGCCGCGAACGGCGAGACCCGCGTGTACTCGAAGCCGATGTTCGCCCGCTCCTCGTCGTCGAGCGACGGCCAGTTGACGGCGCCGGGCAGGCGGTCCTCGGCGTACTCGGCCGGCGAGCGCGCATCGACGATGGTGTCGAAGCGGGCGAGGTCGCTGATCGCGGCTTGCGCGCCGATCGGAACAATCATGCGATCGCGTCGAGCATCTCGCTCTCGATCTGCAGCTGCATCCTGTTCTGCTGCAGCGCGCTGCCGTCGATCAGGAAAGTGTCCTCGACGCGCTCGCCGAGCGTCGTGATCTTGGCGAGCTGCAGGTTGATGTTGTGGCGCGCCAGCACGCGCGAGATCGCGTAGAGCAACCCCGATCGGTCGCTCGCCGAGACGCCGAGCAGCCAGCGCTGCGCGCGCTCGTCGGGCCTGAGCGTGACACGCGGGATCACCGGGAACGAGCGCACCCGCCGCGACAGCCGTGCCTTGCCCGGCTCGGGGAGCGGCCCGGTCGCCTCGAGCGCGAGCGCGAGCTGCGTCTCGACGTACGAGATCAGGTCGCGCGCATGCGGCTCGAGGTACGGGCTGACGACGAGGAAGGTGTCGAGCGCATAGCCTGCCTTCGACGTGTGCACCTTGGCGTCGAGGATGTTGAAGCCGGCGCCGTCGAAGTAGCCGCAGGTGCGCGCGAACAGGTCCTGCTTGTCGGGCGCGTAGACGAGCACCTGGAGGCCGACGCCGACCGGGCTGACGCGGGCGCGAACGACCGGACGTTGCGAATCGACCTTGTCGAACAGCGACCGCGTGTGCCAGGCGATCTCGCTCGCGTCGTGGCGCGCGAAGTAGCTGAGCTCGAGCGTGCGCCAGAGCGGCGCTTCGACCGCCGCCGGCAGCATGGCGAGGTTGAGGAGCAGCCGGGCCTCGAGCTTGGTCGCCTCGATCTCGGCGTCGACGTTGGGGCGCGCGCCGCCGAGCGCGCGCAGCGTCAGGCGGTAGAGGTCCTCGAGCAGCTTGCCCTTCCACGCGTTCCAGACCTTGGGGCTGGTGCCGCGGATGTCGGCGACGGTGAGCAGGTAGAGCGCGGTCAGCCGCCGCTCGCTGCCGACGAAGGCGGCGAAATCGGCGATGACGTCGGGATCGGAGAGGTCTTCCTTCTGCGCGATCCGCGACATCGTCAGATGCTGCGCGACGAGCCACTCGACGAGCGCCGCGTCCTCGCCTGCGATGCCGTGGTCGCGGCAGAAGCGGCGCACGTCGCGCATGCCGAGGTCCGAGTGGTCGCCGCCGCGGCCCTTGGCGATGTCGTGGAAGAGGGCGGCGATGTAGAGCAGCCAGACGCGGTCGAACGTCGACGCGAGCTGTGAGCAGAATGGGTACTCGTGCGCGTGCTCGGGGATGAGGAAGCGGCGGACGTTCCGCAGCACCATCAGGATGTGCTGGTCGACCGTGTAGACATGGAACAGGTCGTGCTGCATCTGGCCCACGATGCGGCGGAAGACCCAGAGATAGCGGCCGAGCACGCTCGTCTCGTTCATCAGGCGAAAGGCGTGCGTCTGGCCGCCGTCGGGCGCCTGCACGATCTGCAGGAACGTCGCGTGGTTGTGCTTGTCGCGGCGGAACTCGGCGTCCATCAGGTGGCGCGCGTTGTAGAGCGCGCGCAGCGTCCGCGCCGACAGCCCCTTCGGCCCGACGGTCTGCTGGTAGACGAGAAAGGTCTCGAGGATCGCGTGCGGATCGCGCTCGTAGAGGTCGTCGCTCGCGACCTCGAGCATGCCGCCGCGCTCGAGGAACTTCTCGCTGATCGGCCGCATCGGCGCGTCCTGGGTGCCGGCGACGCGCTCCTCGATGTTGAGCATCAGGATCTGGTTGAGCTGCGTCACGCCCTTGGCCGCCCAGTAGTAGCGGCGCATCAGCCGCTCGGACGCGCTCTGCGCGCCGAGCGCGCGGTAGCCGAAGCTCTCGGCGACGGCGGTCTGCAGGTCGAAGACGAGGCGATCCTCGCGGCGCCCGGCGATCGCGTGGAGCCGCGCGCGGACGAGCTTGAGCATGCCGTCGTTGCGCTGCAGCTGGCGCATCTCGAACGGCGTGATCAGCCCTTGCGCGGCGAGCTCGCGCCAGGTCTTGCCGTAGCCGGCGGCGCGCGCGACCCAGATCACGGTCTGCAGGTCGCGCAGCCCCCCGGGGCTCTCCTTGCAGTTCGGCTCGAGCGCGTACGGCGTGTTCTCGAACTTCTGGTGGCGCTGCTGCATCTCGAGCGTCTTCGCGCGCAGGAACGACTTCGGGTCCATCGCCGCCGCGGTCGCGCGCGCGAACGCGTCGAAGACCTTGCGCGCACCGCAGAGAAACCGCGCCTCGAGGAGCGCCGTCTGCACGGTGACGTCGGCGAGCGCGATCGCGACGCACTCGTCGACGCTGCGCACGCTCGAGCCGATCTCCAGTCCGGCGTCCCAGCACGCGGTGATGAAGCGGCCGGCCGCAGCGCCGCGCGCGTCGCCGTCGCCGCCCTCGGGCAACAGGACGAGGACGTCGACGTCGGAATACGGGAAGAGCTCGCCGCGGCCGTAGCCGCCGACCGCGACGAGCGCCGCGTCGGCGGGCATGTCGGCGTCGCGCCAGAGCTCGAGCAGCGTGACGTCGACGTCGTGCGCGAGCGCGCGCACGAGGCGAACCGCCGCGCGTGCGGTCGGCCGGGCGGCGATGAAGCGCGCGAGCCGCGCCGCCTTGCCATCGCGGAAGCGCGCGCGCTGCTCGCCTGGGGTGGCGCGCACGGCAGCGACATCGTCGCGCGCGGTGGCGATCGTCGCGACGGAGACGCGGTCGCTGGCGCCCACGACGCCTCCGCTCAGGCGTTGACGAACGCCGGCGGCGGTGGCGTCCCGGCCGAGACGGTCAGCACCTCGTAGCCGGTGTCGGTGACGAGCACCGTGTGCTCCCACTGCGCCGAGAGCGACCGGTCGCGCGTGACGATCGTCCAGCCGTCGCCGGCTTCGCGGATGTCGCGCTTGCCCGCGTTGATCATCGGCTCGATCGTGAACGTCATTCCCGCCTTCAGCTCGTCGAGCGTTCCCGGCTTGCCGTAGTGCAGGACCTGCGGATCCTCGTGGAAGCGCGTGCCGATGCCGTGGCCGCAGAACTCGCGCACGACCGAGAAGCCGCTCTGCTCGGTGAAGGTCTGGATCGCGTGGCCGATGTCGCCGAGGCGAACGCCCGGCTTGACCTTGACGATCCCTTTCCACATCGCCTCGTACGTGATCTGCACGAGCCGCTTGGCCGCGATCGACCCTTCGCCGACGATGAACATGCGGCTGGTGTCGCCGTGCCAGCCGTCCTTGATGACGGTGATGTCGATGTTGACGATGTCGCCGTTCTTCAGCGGACGGTCGTTCGGGATGCCGTGGCAGACCTGATGGTTGATCGACGTGCAGATCGACTTCGGATACGGCGTGTAGCCGGGCGGCGCGTAGTTGAGCGGCGCCGGCACCGCGCCCTGCTCGTAGACGATGTGGTCGTGCGCGATCTTGTCGAGCGCGTCGGTCGTCACTCCCGGCTTGACGTGAGAGGAGAGGAGGTCGAGCACCTCGGCAGCGAGCCGGCCGGCGACGCGCATGCCGGCGACGTCGGCTTCGCTCTTGATCGAGATCGTCATTGCCGAATTATCGCATCGGCCCCCTTAGAATGCGGGTTTCCACCGGGGTCGCCACACCGCGTGCAGCCCTTCACGCATCGTCCCTCCGGACCACTTCGAGCGCCTCCTCGTTGACGACCGCGCCGCCGCACCTGTCCCGCTTCGAAGGCGGCAACGCGCTGCCCGATTTCCGCGCCGCGGCGCTCCTCGTCAAGCTGAAGGAGCGCGTCGCGCGCGTCGACGCGATCGCCGCGCGCCACGTCCACTGGGTCGCGAGCGACGCCGCGCCGAGTGCCGACGTCTCGGCCCGCGTCGCGGCGCTGCTTCGCTACGGCGACCCGGCGCGTGCTCTCGAAGGCGGCCAGACGATCGTCGTCGCGCCTCGTCTCGGCACGATCTCGCCGTGGTCGTCGAAGGCGACCGACATCGCGCACAACTGCGGCCTCGCGGTTCGCCGCATCGAGCGCGTCACCGAGTTCTCGCTGCGCGTGAAGAAGCCGCTCGTCGGCCGTGCGGCGCCGATCGACGCCGACGAGCGTGCCGCGCTCGCCGCACTGCTGCACGACCGCATGACCGAGAGCGTCTTCTTCGACCCCCAGGACGCGCGCCACCTGTTCGACGAGCAACCCGAGCGTCCGCTCGTCGCGATCGACGTCGTCGGCGGCGGCCGCGCGGCGCTCGACGACGCCAACCGCGCGTTCGGTCTCGCGCTCTCCGACGACGAGATCGGCTACCTCGTCGACGCGTTCCGCGCGCTCGCGCGCAATCCGAGCGACGTCGAGCTGATGATGTTCGCGCAGGCCAACAGCGAGCACTGCCGGCACAAGATCTTCAACGCCGCGTTCACGATCGACGGCGAGCCGCAGCAGCGCTCGATGTTCCAGATGATCCGGAACACCGAGCAGCGTTCGCCGCAGCACACGGTCGTCGCGTACAGCGACAACGCTGCAGTGATGGCGGGCCGCGAGGTCGAGCGTTGGCTGCCCGAGGGCTACACCAACGCGCCGCGCTGGAGCGCGCGGCGCGAGCTCGTCCATGTGCTGATGAAGGTCGAGACGCACAACCATCCGACCGCGATCTCGCCGTTCCCGGGCGCGTCGACCGGCGCCGGCGGCGAGATCCGCGACGAAGGCGCGACCGGGCGCGGCGCGCGGCCGAAGGCCGGGCTCACCGGCTTCATGGTGTCGAACCTGCACCTGCCGGCGACCGACGAGCCGTGGGAGCGCGAGCGCTACGGCAAGCCCGCGCACATCGCGAGTGCCCTCGAGATCATGGTCGACGGGCCGCTCGGCGGCGCCGCCTTCAACAACGAGTTCGGGCGGCCGAACCTCGGCGGCGTCTTCCGCGTCTACGAGCAGACGATCCGCAGCATCGACGGCACGCGCGAGCGGCGCGGCTACCACAAGCCGATCATGGTCGCGGGCGGCCTCGGCGCAATCGCGGCGGCGCAGACGAAGAAGATCGAGTTCCCGCCCGGAACGCTGCTCGTGCACCTCGGCGGCCCCGGAATGCGGATCGGCATGGGCGGCGGCGCGGCGAGCTCGATGAGCGCGGGCGCGAACGCCGCGGAGCTCGACTTCGACTCGGTGCAGCGTGGCAACCCCGAGATCCAGCGCCGCGCGCAGGAGGTCATCAACCATTGCGCCGCGCTCGGCGACGTCAACCCGATCCTCGCGATCCACGACGTGGGCGCCGGCGGCCTCTCGAACGCATTTCCCGAGCTCGTCGACGGCGCCGGGCGCGGCGCCCGCTTCGATCTCGGCAAGGTGCCCGTCGAGGAGAGCGGACTCGCGGCGAAGGAGATCTGGTGCAACGAGAGCCAGGAGCGCTACGTCCTCGCCGTCGCTCCCGAGTCGCTGCCCTTGCTCGACGCGATGTGCGTGCGCGAGCGCTGCCCGTACGCCGTGGTCGGCGTGGCGACGTCCGAGCGCGAGCTCGTCGTCGGACGCGACGACCGCGAGCCGGCGATCGACATGCCGATGGAGGTCCTTCTCGGCAAGCCGCCCAAGATGCAGCGCGACGTCCGCCGCCGCGCGCCCGCCCTCGCGCCGCTCGACCTCGGCGACGTCGCGCTCGAGCGCGCTGCATTCGACGTCCTGCGCCATCCGACGGTCGCGAGCAAGCGGTTCCTGGTGACGATCGGCGATCGCACGGTCGGCGGCCTGTCGTGCCGCGATCCGATGGTCGGGCCGTGGCAGGTGCCGGTGGCCGACTGCGCGATCACGCTTGCCGACTTCAGCGGCGTCGCCGGCGAGGCGATGGCGATGGGCGAGCGCACGCCGCTCGCCGTCGCCGACGCGCCGGCGTCGGGCCGGATGGCGGTCGCCGAGGCGATCACGAACCTGCTCGCCGCGCCGATCGCGCTCGATCGCGTCAAGCTCAGCTGCAACTGGATGGCCGCGTGCAGCGACGACGCTGCAGCGCCCGGCGACGATGCTGCGCTCTACGACACCGTGCGCGCCGTCGCGATGGAGCTCTGCCCGGCGCTCGGCATCGGCGTTCCGGTCGGCAAGGACAGCCTGTCGATGCGAACGCGCTGGCGCGGCGACGACGGCGAGGCGAAGCAGGTGACGGCGCCGGTGAGCCTCGTCGTCAGCGCGTTCGCGACCGTCGACGACGTCCGCCGCCACTCGACCCCCGAGCTGCAGCGGGGCGACACGACGCTTCTTCTCGTCGACCTCGGCGATGGCCGCATGCGCATGGGCGGCTCGATCCTCGCGCAGGCGAGCGGCCAGTTCGGCGACGCGGTTCCCGACCTCGACGAGCCGCAGCGGCTGATTGCGCTCGTCGACGCCGTCACGCGGCTGCGCGATGCCGGGCTCGTCCTCGCGTACCACGATCGCAGCGACGGCGGCCTCTGGGCGGCGGCGTGCGAGATGGCGTTCGCGGGCCACCTCGGCGTCAGCCTCAACGTCGATCTGCTCGTCACCGAGAGCGACGGCATTGCCGACAGCCGCGCCGAATACGGCGATTCGAAGAACTGGGCGACGCAGGTGAGCGCGCGGCGCGAGGAGCTGACGCTGCGCGCGCTCTTCAACGAGGAGCTCGGTGTGCTGCTCCAGGTGCCGACGGCGCGCCGCGATGAAGCGATCGCGATCCTGCGCGGTGCCGGGCTCGGCCGGATGAGCCACGTCGTCGGCAAGACCAACACGCGTCAGGTCATGGAGGTCTGGCGCGACGCCAAGGTCGCTTTCGCGGCCTCGCTCTTCGACCTGCAGCAGGCGTGGGACGAGGTCAGCTGGCGGATCTGCAGACTGCGCGACCGGCCCGACGGCGCCGACGCCGAGCACGCGGCGGCGGGTCGCGAAGACGACCCGGGGCTGCACCTGCATCTGGCGGGACCTGCGTTTGCGAACGACGCGCCCGCGGCGCCGGCGTTCGTTGGCAGCGCGCCGAAGGTCGCGATCCTGCGCGAGCAGGGGGTCAACAGCCACGTCGAACTGAGCTACGCGATGGCGGCGGCGGGCTTCGAGACGTACGACGTCCACATGAGCGACCTGCAGAGCGGCCGGATGCGGCTCGACATGGTCGCCGGCTTCGTGGCCTGCGGCGGCTTCAGCTACGGCGACGTCCTCGGCGCCGGCGAAGGCTGGGCACGGTCGATCCGCTTCAACGCCCGGCTCGCCGACCAGTTCGCGACCTTCTTCGCGCGACCCGACGTGTTCGCGCTCGGCATCTGCAACGGCTGCCAGATGCTCGCCGCGCTCGCCGACCTGATCCCCGGCGCTGCTGCGTGGCCGGGCTTCACGAAGAATCGCAGCGAGCAGTTCGAGGCGCGCCTCAGCCTCGTCGAGGTGCTGCCGACGCCGTCGATCTTCTTTCGCGACATGGCCGGGAGCCGGCTGCCGATCGCGGTCGCGCACGGCGAGGGCTACGCCGATTTTTCGCAGCGCGGCGACCGCGAGAAGGTGCACGCGGTGATGCGCTTCGTCGACCACTTCGGCAAGCCGACCGAGGCGTATCCGTTCAATCCGAACGGCAGTCCCGGCGGCCTCACCGGCGTGACGACCGCCGACGGCCGCTTCACGGCGCTGATGCCGCACGCCGAGCGCGTCTTCCGCGACGTCCAGATGAGCTGGCCGAGCGCGGCGCTCGGACGACCGAGCGCGTGGATGGCGATGTTCCGCTCGGCGCGCAAGGCGTGCGGCTGAAAGCCGGCGCGATTCAGCGCCGCAGGACGAAGTAGAGCCCTTCGACGTCGCGCTGCTGCTCGCGGCGGAGCGGCGACCGCAGCAGCGATGCCACCGCGAAGCCGTGCCGCGACGCGAGCTCGCGCAGGTGGCGCTCGGAATGCGCGTAGCGCAGGCTCGGCAGCAGCGCGAGATCGCGATCGTCGGCGATCGCCTCGGCGGTGAAGGCGAACAGGCCGCCGGCGCAGAGCGCGCGTGCGATTGCCGCGAAGACCGGCTCGAGCGCACCGACGTAGATGAAGACGTCGGCGGCGACGACGAGGTCGTGCCGCATCTCGGTCGCGCGGAGGAAGGCGACGATGTCGTCGCGGACGAGCGCGTCGTAGACCCCGCGCGTCTCGGCCTCGGCCAGCATCGCCGGCGACAGGTCGACGCCGACGAGGTGGTCGCTGAGCGGCCGCAGCAGCGGCCCGAGCAGGCCGGTGCCGCAGCCGAGGTCGAGCGTCGAAGCGAAGCGGCGGCCGCCGAGCGAAGCGATCTGCGTCGCGAGCGTCGCCGGCGCGCGGTACTCCAGCATCTCGACGAGGTGCTCGTCGAACGACGCGGCGTACTCGTCGAAGAAGCGCGTCACGTATCTCGTCGGCGCCTGCGGTGGAACGTCGGCGCCCGAAAGCGCGGCGAGGTAGTAGCCGTTCAGCTCGCGGTCGCCGCCGTTTGCGATGGCCGCTTCGTACGCCTGCCGCGCTTCGTCGAGACGGCCCTGCTCGCGCAGGATGCTGCCGCGCTGCGACCACGCGGCGGCGAGCGACGGATCGATCGCGTTGGCGCGCTCGAACGCCGCGAGCGCGTCGCCGTGGCGCTCGAGAAAGCGCAGCGCCTCGCCGCGGGCGAGCCAGCTCGCCGCGTGCTCCGGCTCGGCGGCGAGGACGTGGTCGTGGCAGGCGAGCGCGTCGGCGTGGCGGCCGACCGCGGCGTAGGCGCTGCCGAGGTGACCGCGGCTGTGCAGGTCGTCGGGCTCGCGCGCGAGCGCTGCTTCGAGCGGCGGGATCGCGTCGGCGTGGCGGCCGGCGCGCACGCGCGCCGCGCCGAGGTTGGCGAGCGTCGACGCGCGGCCGGGCGCGAGCTCGAGCGACTGTTCGAAACGTGCCGCTGCGCCGACGAAGTCGCCGGCAGCGAAGCACGCGTTGCCCTCGAAGAAGAGCGCCTTGGCGCGCTCGAACGCGGTGTCGTCCACCGCGCCATTCTCGCCACCCGCGCCGACGTGCGGCGCGCGGCGGTGGCCGTCAGCTGGTGCCGGCGGTGTTGCGGCCGCGCTCGCCCTTCTTGCGGGCAGCGCGCAGGCGGTCGTAAAGCTCGTCGCAGATCTGGCGCACGTCGTGCGTCTTCGGCGCGCGCAGTCGCCCCAGCAGCGCCTTCGCCGCCGTCGCCGCGACCGGCGCGCGGCCGCTGCCGTCGAGGTCGGCGAAGCAGCCGTTGATGCCGAAGTAGATGTTCTCCGCCATGTTCTGCAGCGCGTTGACCGGGCCTGCGAAGTCGGCCATCGGCAACAGCCCCATCTCCTGCTTCGTCAGCGTGAACGCCGCCTTCGCCGCTGCGCGATACGTGTCGGGGTCGAGTGGCTGCTGATTGCGGTCGGCGCGATCGAGCGCGACGACGAGATCGCGAAGCTGCTTGATCCTGGCGTTCATTCGGACTCCGGCGAACAGGTCGGTGACAGGTGCATCGGCTCGATCCCGAGCGACTTGAGCGCGGCAGCGATCGACGGGCTCGATGATCGAGCAACTGGGTCGCGGCCGAACTCACCTGCGTGCGACGCTCGCCGTTGCCGTGACGATCGTCACGCCGCGGCCTGCGGGCCCGCAACGAGCGACGACAAAAGCGCCACAACTGCGTCGCGGGCGATGGTCGCGGCCCGCGAATCGCCGGCGCCGCGCGGCGAGCCACTCGTGAACGGGTATGCACCTTGCCGACCTGCCTTGACGCCCGGACGCGACGCCGCGCCGGCAACTTCGACAGGAGCATTCCATGAAGACATCCCTCGGCACCTGCGGCAGGCGAACGCTCGCGGCGGTCGGCTTCGGCCTCGCCTTCGCCTTGCCGGCGGCGGCGCAGCCGGCGAGCGGCGCCGGCACCGCGGACGCGGCGGCGAGCGCTGCCGGCATGGCCGCGAGTGCCGGCGCGACCACCGGAACCGCCGCCAGCGACGCCGGCAGCACGGCGCCAGCGAGCAACGTCAACAGCAGCACCGGAACGACCGGCAGTGCCGGAGCGACCGGGAGCATGGGCACGACGCCCGGTGCGAGCACGACCGACAACCCGAGCGTCGGCAGCACGACGACCCCGGGCGCGACGACGACCGGATCGATGTCGACGAGCAGCACCGGGTCGGTCTCGGGCAGCGACTCCGCGACCCGCCGCACCGACTGGGGCTGGCTCGGCCTGATCGGCCTGCTCGGGCTGCTCGGCCTGCGGCGCCGCGACACCGTCATCGACGTCGACGGCACGGGTCCGGCGACGCGGGTCCGCTGACG
>Ga0157369_10006926_pt1 | contig 13081 bp, 9 predicted proteins | sample C25metaG_FD_113461 | JGI IMG/M metagenome (GOLD analysis project Ga0157369, IMG submission 113461) | Corn rhizosphere microbial communities from Kellogg Biological Station, Michigan, USA - C2-5 metaG | ecosystem: Host-associated > Plants > Roots > Rhizosphere > Soil | place: USA: Michigan...
CCCAAGGGCAATTACGGCGGCGGCAGCGTAATGCTGTGGGATCGCGGCACCTATGAACTGTTGGGAGATGCCAGCGCGGAGGAACAACTCGCCCGCGGCGACTTCAAGTTCCGACTCGCCGGCGAGAAGTTGACTGGCGAGTTCGCCATCGTTCGCATGAAACGCGGCAAGGGCAACGAGTGGCTACTGATTAAGAAAAGGGATGCGGCGGCGCGGCCCGGATGGGACCCCGAAGATCACGCGGCTAGCGTTCTCAGCCGGCGCACACAGGAAGAAATTGCCCGTGGACTCGACGCCGATCCCGGTCCGGCCTCCGTCGGAGCATCTACGAAATCCAAACGCGCTGCGAAGGTTCCGACCAAGCCGCTGGCTGATATGCCGAAGATTATCACCCCCATGCTGGCCGAACTCGGCAAAGGCGAGCCTCCGGCAAGCGGCGACTGGGTCTACGAAATTAAATGGGATGGAGTCCGCGCGATTTGCTTTATCGAATCCGGGAAGCTGCGGATGCTTTCGCGCAACGGAAATGTGATGGACAAACAGTACCCGGAGCTTTCGATTCTGCCGCATCAGGTGCACGCACGGCAGGCCATCATCGATGGGGAGATCGCCGCGCTCGATGCCCAAGGCCGGCCGAGCTTTGAACTCTTGCAGCGGCGCATCAACGTAGCGGAGGCGAGTGCCATCGCCCGCTTGGCGCGCAGCCATCCAGTGGTCTTCTACGCCTTCGACCTGCTGTACCTGGACGGCCGGGACCTGCGCGACGTCCCACTGATCGAACGAAAAAAACTGCTGAAAGAAATCCTGAAGCCGAATGATGTCGTACGCTATTCCGAGCACTTCACTACCAACGCCAGGGAGCTATTGGCGGCAGTGAAGCAGCAGGGCCTGGAAGGAATCATCGGCAAGCGTCCCCAGAGCCGTTATGAATCGCGGCGATCGTCGGACTGGGTGAAATGGAAAGTGGTCGATTCGCAGGATTTCGCGATTTGCGGCTACACCGAAGGCGAGCGTCATGGCTTAGGAGCGCTCGTATTGGGCAAGCGAGCGCCCGGCGACAAGCTTACATGGGCGGGCAATGTGGGCACGGGATTCGACGCCAAAATGGTGAAGACTCTGTTCGCTAAACTCGCGCCGCTGGTAACGAAAGAATCGCCGCTCGAGCCGGCCCGCGGCCTGCCACGCAAGGTAATATGGACGAAACCGGAACTCATCTGCGAGGTGAGGTTCGCCAACTGGACCGAAGAAGGCCGTCTTCGTGCGCCGGTATTCCTGGGGCTACGCGAGGATCTGGACCCTCCGCCAGCACGCGAACACGCCGCGCTCCTGGCTGCCGATCTCAAAGAGGCCACGCTCACCATCGACAAGCATCGGCTGAAGTTCACCAATCTCGACAAACTGTTTTACCCGAAGGACGGGTATCGCAAGCGCGACCTGCTGAATTACTATGACGCTGTCGCGCCACTGCTACTGCCGCACCTGAAGGACCGCCCGCTCTCACTTAAGCGCTATCCCAACGGCATCGAAAAGCCATTCTTCTTTCAGAAGCAGGTGGCCGAAAGCTTCCCGGAGTGGCTGCCCACCACCATCGCAGAAAGCATCGAATACGCTATTGGCGGCGACCGCGCCGCACTGCTGTTCCTGGTGAACCTCGGATGTATCGACCACAATCCCTGGATGAGCCGCGTGGGCTCGCTGGAACACCCCGACTACGTGCTGATCGACCTCGACCCTTACGAATGCGGCTACGACAAGATCGTCGAAGCGGCATTATGGGTGCGCGGACGCCTCGATCGCATCGAACTAGTCAGCTACCCCAAGACCACCGGCGGCGACGGCATGCATATCTTTGTGCCCCTGGCCCCGCGCTACACCTATGCTCAAGTGCGCGCGTTTGCCGAGGCGTTGTCCGCGCTGGGCGCCGCCGAGCGGCCTGACCTCTTCACCACGCCGCGCGCAGTATCGCGCCGCGAAAAGGGCAAAGTCTATTTTGATTGGCAGCAGATCGCCGAGGGCAAAACGATTTCCGCGCCTTACGTGCTGCGTGCTTACCCAGGCGCCCCAGTGGCTACTCCGCTTGCCTGGGGTGAGGTGACGCCCCGTCTGCGCCCTGAGCAGTTTCACCTGGGCAACGCAGTGGCTCGTTTTGACCGGGTTGGAGATTTGTTCGAGGGTGTCCTCCAGAACCCGCAGCGGCTGGAATCGGCGATTGAGAAGATGGCCAAAGATGTCTAACGGGTGTAATCTACACTTTGACGGCGGCGTCTAAGAAATCGAGGAGTCAAGTGAAGGAAATGAAACCAAGTCTCGTTTTTATGCCCACGGCGATTGCCTTGGTGATGGGCACGGCGTTGCTGGCGCAGCCGCCAGCGGGCGCACACAACCCCGGCCAGCGTCTCGAAAATATGTTGACCAGGATCCTGAGCCTGAACGCCACCCAGCAAGGCGAGGTGCATACGATTCTGGCCGACGCCCAGGTCCAGTCACAGGGAATCCGTGACCAATTGAAGCCTTTGCGTACCAGCTTGATCGCCGCGATTAAGGCGAATGATAGCGTCCAGATCGAATCGCTAAATCAGCAGATTTCGCCGCTGCAGCAACAGTTGGACGTCATTCGCTCGAAGGCCGCCGCTCAGATTTACGCGGCTCTCAGCCCGGATCAGCAGACTAAAGTGGGCAATGCTATCGGTATGCTGATGGGCGGGGGATTCGGGCCCGGAATGCGGCACGGGGGACACCCGAAACAGTAACCACGGTGGCGCGACAGTGCATCAAACGTGCCCGCAGCGGCTACGTTATTAGCTTCCGCTAGTGGGCCGGAACTTGGTAAGCGCTTTTACTTTTTCCATCCAGTTGTAGACGATCGGGCAGTAGGTAGCGCGATCGACCAATGCCCACATTCTGCTCTCGAGCGAACCACTGCCTTTTAGCAAATGGGGAAACCGTTCGCAGTTGCCAGGGCGTGCCTCGTAAACGGTACAATCGTTCCCGTCGAGAAACTCACAACCCTGCGCGTTACGGCGGAGGATCAAGACGTTGTCTTCGTCGCGGGCCGTGTGTTTATCCAGGAAGGCCTTTTCGGAAAGGCCCAAAAAATGGGCCAGCTTCTGGATGTCGCGCTCGACGAGCTGGACTTCGGTAACCCGGCAGCATTCGGCGCACTGGCGGCAATCGATTCCCTCGGTGACCTCTTCCGCCGCCTTGCGAAACTGGCGTTCGACGAACACCCGCGACTTCATATACTTGCGGAAGCGGCCGTTTTCATCCCGCTTCTTCTCGCCGAGCCGCTTAATCTGCACCAGGTCGGTTATCACTACTTCCAGGTTACAATCACAGCGTGCCTGACCGTCTATATTTTTCTTGCCGACTGCGGGGAACCAGCGAAGCCCAAATACTCGATCAGTTCGGAAAGCTGCTGGGGGTGTTCCCATTTTCGAAGCTCGCGAAACGCGGGCCGGCGCTACGTATCTATGCGATCCAGCAGGTAGAGCCGCCGGTATTCGAGCGTGAGTTTCCGGTGGTAACGGCGGTGGATGACATGGTCGACGCCATCCGCGACTTCCTGCACCCGGACTGCGCTTGCGAAATCGATACCTTCTGGGATCTATGGCAGTACGATGGCGATTGGAAGCTGCGGCCCGCGCCTCTGACGCTGGCCTGTTACGGCCCGGAGTTTGAGACTGAGCATGGCGATCACCTGCGCATCGAATTCGGCCTGGACGCGTTGTTTTTGCCTATCGCCGGGGTCGAAGGCAGCTTGCGCATAGGCCAGTCGAATCTCAAAAGCCTGCTGCATCTGGTAGGCGATTTGGAGGGGGTGCTGGATATGGAAAGCCGCCAAGTGTGGTCCGAAAGCGGCGCGAATTTTGCGGATGTTCTGCGGAACGCTTTGGGCTCCTATAAGGTGAACTAAACTTAACTATGTGAATTAACTTTAATGGTTTAGATACAACAATATGCGAAACAAAATCGAGCGTTTCGGGTATAGTGGAGGGCAAGGAGTTTTCACACATGAAAAGATTTGGAATTATGGCTCTCGCCCTGACGTTCCTCATGGGAACCGTGGCGACTGTTAGCTTCGCTCAGGACACCACCACCACCACCAAGAAAGAAAAGAAAAAGAAGAAGAAAAAGTCCGGCGACGACACCACCAAGAAGTAGTTGGACCCATTCGGGCGGGTCTTCTTGGCCCGCCCAACCTTACCCCTTTATTTCGTATTCGATTCGCCCCAGAACCCCTTTATTTCGTATTCGATTCGCCCCAGATGTTCTGATTCCTCCCATAGCTTCTCAGCCACGGCCCGATTCTGCGCTGCTTTGGACGGCATGACGGCCCGGGATTGGTTGAAATACTGGCCGGTCGCCTTCGCCGCGTCAGCCGCCGACGCCAGGTAGACGATCGTCTGAGCGCCTTCTTCCGGGGAGATGCCCTGAGCGGAGAGAAAGCGGGCAGAGGATGGATCTCCGCTTTGGCCATCGCGCGGAAGGCCGAAACGGCTCGCGACTACACCCGGATGCAGGCTATTGGCGGTGACTCCGCTGCCGAATAGGCGCCGCGCCAATTCGCTGGTAAAGAGAACGTTTGCGAGCTTGGATTTTGCGTAGGCTCCAAAGCCGCTGTAGCCGTGCTCCGATTGCAGGTCGCCGAAATCGAGCCTCGCGCCGCCTCAATTGCGGCGATTTCACGCGCCACCCGCCGGGTCTCGGCGACTAGCGAGAGTTCCGCGAGATGCGCAGTATGCGGGGTAAGCAATCCCAGGCGACATCTTCTGGAGGCGTTTGAGGCTGTTGGCGTTTGGGGCTTGTTTCGGCCCGGCTTGCATCACGCGCGACTAACACCAGGCGAGCGCCCATCCTTGTCAGCCTGATCGCAGCGGCCTCGCCGATTCCCGAAGTTCCTCCGGTCAGAACGACAACTTTTCCTTGCATGCCGCTCATGCTCAGGATCTCGCCCGACTCCAAGTTGGGCCGGCGTCGAATGGACGCTGCTAGGCCTTATGCATGTACTTGATATTGGATTTGAACACCAGCAGATTCGGCGCGCCTTCGCGGTTCACCTTCAGGCAGTCCTTGTCGTACCACTCGATCACGCCTTTGAGAATTTCGCCATCGCGCAGAACGATCGACATTGGCGTCTTCGACTGCATTTGCTTCAAGTAATAGAAATTTTCTGCGTTGGTTTGTTCCGGCGGCGAAGTCCGTTTCGGGCCGCCTCGGGGTTGTGGCCGCTGGCTTTTCACTTCGGCTTTGGCTTCATTGAATGAAGGACGGATTAACTTGCGGTTCGCGGGCTCCATGGGAGCGCTCCTTAGCAACTGAGACGGGGATGGTTACTGCTTAGTTACCTTGATAGCACAGCACCGTCACTCAAGCCAAGGGCTCACGCCGCGACTGTATGAACCGCTGTGAACTCAGCGGAGCGACTGCCCCTTGGAAATGGAACGTTTGCCGCCGTAGATCCACCAGGCAGCGATGGTGAGCGCCAGGAACAAACCGGCCACCGCGACGTTGGGATAGAAGATGGAGCCGCCCAGATGCGGAACTCTGGCAGGATCACCGGCCCATAGCGTCGCGCTGGGCAAAAGAAACGTGATGTAGAAAAACGGCGTCCAAAACGATAAAGAGATGACTGCGGCAACCACGATCGCGATCTCCGGTTCTTTCGATCGACGCCACAGGAGCCAGATTCCCATCAGGGAGACTCCGGTGAGTAGAAACAGCAAGAGCGCGCCGTGGAAGCGCGCATGCGGATGCCATAGTGGATTCAGCAGGTGGTTCCCTCTCCAGTCCAGTGCGAAGCCCAGAACCGATTGCATGAGCAGTATCCCGGTCAGCATTAGTCGTCCAAGTACCATTCGGTTCATATGAGCCGCTCCCCTGTCGGTTTCGAATTCTCTTGCGATGATATAAGACGCGGTGCCGCTTGCTCTTCTTCGGATCAATTTGGGGTCCTGGCGGCTCATCGCCCTAGGACAGCCCCAAAGGCTGTAACCTGAGAACCCGATCGGCCACCATAACGAAGAGGATATTAGTTGTATCGTGCGCAATTTCCCGATAGCGACGATCGCGCTCGTTATCTATAGTTCCGCGTGTCTGGCCCAGACCGGCGTGGTGAAGTCCGAAGGGCAGGTGATTCAAGGCGCCACCGTCAAAGCGACGCAGGGCGACCGCATCCTGATGACCCTGACGGATGACAGTGGAACTTTTCATTTTGACCGCATGACGCCGGGGTCCTGGATCGTCGAAGTAGATATGTTCGGCTTCGAGCATGCGCGCAAAGAAGTGCAGATCGGCGTCAACGCGACGAAGGTGGATTTCACACTGCAACTGCGGGAACGTATTCGTCCCGGTGGTCGGTTTCAGCAAGAGACTACCGAGACCGAAGCAGTGACGATGCTTCCCAGCGCCGCGGCGGCTGCTCCTCCGGAAATTCCGCAATTGCCGGTGGATGGATCCAATGAATCGTTCCTCGTGAACGGCAGTCTCAGTCAGGGCCTGCAGACTCAGGCGGCCGACATCCGGCAGGAATTCGGCGGGCTGGGCGGCTTAGGCGGGCCAGGTGGACTCAATGCGACCCCAGGAGGCAATCCGCCCGCGGGACCCGGAGCGGGCGGCTTGCAGGCAGGTGTGGGTCCTCGCGGTGGTCAGGGTGGCTTTGGCGGAGGCGGTGGTTTCGGCGGCGGGGGCGGCTTTGGCGGCCGCGGCGGTGGAGGAGGCTTTGGCGGCGGGCGGGGAGGCCGCGGAGGACCTCGCGACCGTAACGGCAATCCAGCTTTCATCGGCAACCGGCGGCCGAACAACAACCGTATAACGGGATCGATGTTTTATAGATTCGGCAATTCAGCGATCGACGCGCGGCCCTTCTCGGTCAATGGGCTGGTGGAGCCCAAAGCGGCCTACGCCCAAAACTATTTCGGATTCAGCGCCGGCGGACCGCTGTTCATTCCCAAGCTGTTCAATGCTGAGAAAGTGTTCTGGTTTATCAACTACAACGGTACGCGGCTGCGCAATGGAGTCGACCAATCCTACACCGTTCCCACCGCGCAGGAACGCGCCGGTAGCTTCGCGACGATCCCCGGCGTGCAGTTGTTTACGCCCCAATCGGGCGCTTGTCCCGCTCTCTCCGGCAATACCATTCCAACCAATTGCATGAGTTCGCTGGCGCAACAGATGCTACAGTACATTCCTCTGCCCAATCAGCCCGGCCTTACACGGAACTACCGTCTGGTCGCGTCGAATCCGAGCAATACAGAGAATCTCAACGCCCGCGTGAATATCAACGTGACGCAAAAAGATACGCTCGCGGTCGCGTTTAACTTGCAGGAGCGCAAGTCAGAGGCATTCGAACCTTACGGCTGCTGCAACTCGACAGACGGCCAGGGAATCAACACTAATATCAACTGGAGACGCAGGTTCGGCAACCGCAGCTTCAATGCGCTTCGGCTTTCCTTCAATCGCAATACCTCCACCGGCGTTCCGTTTTTCACTGATAATGTTTCGTCCCAGATCGCGATCGCGGGAGCTTCGGCCGATCCGCGCGATTTCGGGCCGCCCAACTTGAGCTTCGCGAATTTCTCCGGATTGTCGGACAGCAACTGGTCGAAAACCGCTACTTGGAACTACGGCGCGAGCGATACGCTGCAACTTCACCGCGGCACGCATAACTGGAGCTTCGGCGGCGGCTACACCCACTATCTGAACAACACGATTGGGGACGCAAACGGCCGCGGCGCGTTCGGTTTCTCGGGCCTCGCCACAGCGCAGTACGTCAACGGGCTGCCGGTGGCGAATACCGGCAACGATTTCGCAGATTTCCTGCTAGGTCTGCCCGAAACGAGTTCGATCAGCCACGGCGCCGGCGGCGTGTTGAGCGACTACTTCCGCAGCAATCTCTATAATGCTTTCGTAATGGACGACTGGCGCGTGGCCAGCAACTTCACGCTGAATCTGGGAGTGCGCTATGAATACTTCACTCCCTGGCAGGAAAAGTACGGACACATTGCGAACCTTGATATGGCGCCGGGTTTTTCGGCGGTGGCTCCGGTCATTTCCGGCCAGACCGGACCCTTGAGCGGGGCGGTTTACCCAGCGGCCTTGATCCGTCCCGACCGCCACGACTTCGGGCCCCGCATCGGCATTGCGTGGAAGCCGGGCGCGCGAAGCAAGATTGTGGTTCGCGCCGGCTACGGCATCTACTATACCCCCAATCAGTACAACCAGTTCGAGTCGGGCCTCGCTGGACAAGCCCCGTTTGCGGTTACCAATTACATCACCACCAGCAGCGCGAACGTGTTGACACTCTCGAATGGGCTGCTGGCAGTGCCGGCCGGGAAAACCATCACCAACACCTTCGGCGTGGCCTTGAATTACAACGACACCTACATTCAATCCTGGAATTTTTCAGTGCAACGCGACCTGCCGGGAAGATTGGTGGGCGAAGTCCTTTACTCGGGGTCGAAGACCACCAATATGAACGTTCAGCAAGCGCCGAACCAGGCGCCGCTCGGATCCTCACTCACCGCCGAGCAGCGGCTGCCGATCGCGAACGCCGGGAATTTCATTTTCGATCAGCCGGTGGGTGATGCTACCTACGAAGCTCTGCAATTGCGGCTCACGCGGCGTTTCCAGCGCGGCATTTCGGCCAATCTTCTTTACACTTATTCCAAGGCCATTGATGACGCAGTGCTGGCGCAGAATTTCTACGATCAAAGCGCCGAAAAGGCCCTGTCTTCCTTCGACCATCGCCAGGTTCTAGGGCTGAACTGGGTACTGGCTTCACCAGTGGACGCCACCAACGGACTTCTATCGCATCCGGTGTGGGCCGCGAAGGCGCTGAAGGACTGGACAATATCGGGGAGCATTACGGCGCAAACGGGAGCCCCGCTTACCGCGACGGTAACCGGCAACTTGGACGGCACTGCTTCCATTGGACCGCTGCGCGCCGATGCCACCGGCCTCCCGGTAAATTCAGGCTCAGGCTATTTCAATCCGGGGGCGTTCGCGGTCCCACTGGCCGGGCAGTTCGGGACGGCTGGCCGCGATACCATTACAGGCCCGGGAACGTTTGCGCTCAATCTGTCGCTGGCACGCAGCATCAATCTGCACTCAGAGCGGCGGCGTCTCGAATTCCGTATCGATGCGTCCAATGCGTTCAATCATGTCAATCCCACGGGTCTCATCACCGTAGTCAACTCCAACCAATTCGGCTTGATTACCAGCGCGGGGCAAATGCGCCAGGTTACGGCTACCGTGAGATTGAGGTTTTGAGATGAAACGACTCCCGCCGCTCATCGCGATCGCGATCACGCTGCTGGCTCAAACTCCGACGTTCCAGACGCAGACGAACCTGGTGATCGTTAATTTGAGCGCGAAAGACAAGGCCGGGCGGCCGATCACGAATCTCAAGAGGGAAAATGTCGAGATTCTGGAAGACGGCGTGCGACAGGAGATCAGCATTTTCGAATTTCAGAAGTTAGCGGGAGAGCCGCTCGCGCCAGTCTCGTTCGGCACCACCGCGACGCCCACGATCGAGGAGAGAAACGCGGCGGCATCGGCGGGGAAAGCGGTGGTCGCACCCACTCCCAATAGTCCGATCCGCTTTCAGGACCGCCGCCTACTGTGTTTGTTTTTCGATATGACTTCGATGGACCCTCCCGAGCAGTTGCGTGCACAGGAGGCTGCTATCAAGTTTCTGCAATCGCAAATGACCAGCTCGGACCTGGTCGAAATCATGACTTATTCGACCGCGATCAAGGTGGTTCAGGAGTGGACCGACAATCGCCCGCTGTTGATCGATACGTTACGCAAACTGAACTTGGGCGAAGGAAGCGACTTGGCGGATGCTGCTGACACCACGGCCGATGAGAACGATGACAGCGGCAGTTTCACCGCTGACGAGACCGAGTTCAACATCTTCAACACCGACCGCAAGCTGAGTGCGCTGGAGGATGCCGCCAGGAAGCTGAGCATTTTCCCTGAAAAGAAAGCGTTGGTTTATTTTTCCAGTGGCATCAGCAAGACTGGTGTCGAGAATCAATCCCAGATCAAGGCGACCGTGAACGCTGCCGTGCGCGCCAACGTATCGTTCTATCCAGTGGATGCGCGGGGATTGGTCGCCCTGCCGCCCGGCGGAGATGCGTCGACGGCGTCGCCGCGGGGCACCGGGATGATCACCGGCACCAAGCAGGCTGGTATTCGAGCGAGTTTTCAAGATACACAGGAGACGCTGGTCACGCTGGCTTCCGACACCGGAGGAAAGGCGATGCTCGATACCAACGATCTGAGCATGGGCATCCGCCAGGCGCAGGAAGATATCGGCAGCTACTACATCATCGGCTACTACAGCAAGAATGAAGCGTCGGATGGAAAATTCCGGCGGATCAAAGTCAATATTCTCGATAAGAACATTTCCGCGAAGCTCGACTACCGCACCGGCTATTATGCCGGGAAGCAGTTCAAGAATTTCAATTCGTCGGACAAAGAGCGGCAACTGGAAGAGGCGTTGACGCTGGGCGATCCCGTTAGCGAACTTCCGCTGGCGCTGGAGGTGGACTACTTCCGGGTGGCGAAAGAGCGTTACTCAGTTCCCATCTCAGTGAAAATTCCCGGCTCGGCCGTGGGACTGACTAAGAAAGGCGCCAAGCAAACCGTCGATTTCGATTTTATCGGTCAAGTGCGCGACACCTCCGGAAAACTGGTGGGAGGAGTTCGCGACAACATCACCGTGAAATTGAACGATAGCGACGCCGAGAAGATCGGGCGCCGCTACCTGCAGTACGATTCGGTACTAACGCTCGCGCCAGGAACCTACGATCTGCGCTTCCTCGCACGCGAGAATTTAACCGGCAAAATGGGCACATTCGAGACGAAATTCACCGTCCCCGATCTGAGCGCCGCGAAATCGCTGCGCGTAAGTTCGGTGGTCCTGAGTAATCAGAAAGAACCGGTTTCATCGGCGGTGGGCAGCGCCGACAGCAACAAGAAGCTACTGGCCGCGCACCCGCTAGTCGAAAACGGGCAGAAAACGGTGCCGAGCATTACCCGCGTTTTCCGCGGGGACCAAACCCTGTACGTCTATGGCGAAGTTTACGATCCCGCGATGGACCCGGATCGGAAAGTCCCTGACCTACAGGCGAACTTCGCGTTGCTTCTGGGCGGGCAAACGGCTTATACGTCACGTCCACTGCGGCTCACGAAACTGGCGACCTCGCGGCCCGGGGTGGCACAATTCGCGTTTCAGATCCCGCTGGCGAAGTTGCCGCCGGGCCAATATATTTCGCAGGTGAACGTGATCGATGAAAACGGCAGGAAGTTCGCGTTCCTAAGAAACAAAATCGTGCTTCTCGCGGCCGGCGGAAACACCGCGCCCGGCACTTCGCCGCTCCAGGTTCGCCAATGAGACCGGATTGCGCGCCGCGAGGTCGCCCAAAACCGCCGTATAAAGAGGAAAGACGAACGCCAAAGTCTGGAGAGCGACTCCGGCGTTCGTCGTGTCGTAACGGGGAATTAAGAAAAGTATATTGGACGGAACTTTACAAACCTATACCGTTTGGGTGGTATTTTCAAGACACCAAAGGGAATAGAGACTTCAGCGGGCCACACTGATGCGCTGCTCCAGGCTTTTAGTCAGTTCCTCAACCTGAGTCTCGCGCACACGGAGGCAGGGCCGCCCTCCGTCGCTTTGAGGGGACTCACGCCCCGATTAGACCGCGGAACGCCGGTTGACGGTATTCCGGAAATACGTCCGTAAGTTGACGGTTCCCAAGGTGTTTGGCTACCAACTCACCCAGGACATCGCGGAAATCGGTGGTTAACGCCAGATCGCGGTTCTCATAAAGCTGCTCCGGAGCCAAGCCGGGCCACTCACCGTAAACCTTACCCCCCCGAATCGCGCCGCAAAAGACGAACATTACGTTGGCATGTCCGTGGTCTGTACCGCGGTTGCCGTTCTCCTTGGCGGTACGCCCGAACTCGCTCATGGTGACCACCGCGACGTCTTCCATGCGGTCGCCCACGTCTTGGTAGAACGCCGCCAACGCCTGGCCGAAATTCCCCAGCAGGTTCGCCAGTTGACCGACCCCCGGAGTCTGGCCCACTTCATTGACGTGCGTGTCCCATCCGCCCACGTCGGTGAACGCCACTTCAAGCCCCACGTCGGCCTTGATCAGGCGCGCGATCTGCATCAGGGACTGGCCCAGACGCCCGCCGGGATATTTCGCGCCGCCGGCGGGCGTGTACGGCTGCGCCTGGATCGACTGCATCAGCTTCACGGCGTCGAAAGTCTCGCGCCCGGTGCCGCTCAGCATCTTATCGAGCGTCGACGCATACATGCTTTCGAAAGTGGCAGCACCATCCGCATCCGCCACCTTGAATTGGTTCAGATTGTTAATGGCGACGGCTTCGTTGCGCCCCCGGAGCGCCCTCGACAACGACGGTCCCAGGCTCACTGCCCTCACTGGCGATTTGCGAATGTCCGCGGACGGCGGCAACGCCCGATTCAGCCAGCCATCGCTGGTGGCCTTGCGTCCTGGTGTGCCGGATTCCATATAATCTTGCGCGTCGAAGTGCGAGCGCGTCGGATCTGGGGATCCCACGGCATGCACGATCGCCAATTTGTTGGCATCGTAAATCGGCTTGAGCGGCGCGAGCGCCGGATGCAGTCCGAAGAAGCCGTCGAGGTCGATGGCTGTGTTAACGACAGCAGATTCGGTCCCGGCCTTCGGCGCAGGGATGGCGATGGTTGGGCGCAGCGCGTAATAGCTCTTTTCACCAAAGGGCACGACGACGTTCAACCCATCCACTGCGCCGCGTTGGAACACCGCTACCAGAACTTTCTTGCGCGCGCTGGGAGCATCTGCCGCGCGCGCTAGCCACATGGGAGCAGCGCCGACGCCGAACATAGCGAGTCCGGAACCTTTGAGGAATAGGCGTCGCGTGGTCATTGTCATCTCCTTTGGAAATCGGGCGAGCCGAGCAGCAGTCCAACCAGCGGCGCATCCGTTGAGCCGTGTGTCTGCTTGGTCTGCCTTTCAATCGCCGCCAGCGTTTCTGGTTGGGCATCAGTGAACAGCACCTGATGTGC
>Ga0157369_10006930_pt1 | contig 13076 bp, 7 predicted proteins | sample C25metaG_FD_113461 | JGI IMG/M metagenome (GOLD analysis project Ga0157369, IMG submission 113461) | Corn rhizosphere microbial communities from Kellogg Biological Station, Michigan, USA - C2-5 metaG | ecosystem: Host-associated > Plants > Roots > Rhizosphere > Soil | place: USA: Michigan...
GGCGCGCCCGGTCCGGGGCGCGCCCGGTCCGGGGCGCGCGTACGCGCTGCACGGGCTGGGCGAGCTAGCGTGCCGCGCAGGTGCGCGAGATCGCGCTCGTGCTGCGACGAGGGGGACGTGGCGGCCGCGGACCTAGCCCGTGAACGGACTGGAGGAGCGGTACCACCGGGCCGAGGTGCCGCGAGAAGATCGCGTCTACTTGAGCGCGCAGCAGTAGCCGCGCGAGCGAACCCGCTCAGGCACCCGTGGCGGGACGCATCAGCAGAGGGCTGAGCGCCAGGGCCGGGGTCGCGTCGGTAGCAGGGCTGGCCGGCGGTGCCAGCCTCGCCACTTGCGCCCTTGGCACACACTTCGACAAAACTGCGCACAGCGGCATCTAGCAGCCCACTGGTAGAGATTCGGTAGATCGTCGCAGAAGGCTGGATACCAGCGGGCAGAGATGGTCGGCCGTGACTGCGACAGGGGCGACGGCGGGCCAGTTCCGGGTCTGCCGTCCGCCCGGGGGGAGTCCAGGTCGGCGCAAGCATACGGGGCGTCCACGAGGGGGCAACATCCGGCAACAGGCCGGACTTGTAACGGTAAAGACAATTACTGCAGTTAAGCGAAAGGTTAATAACGCAGCCCGCGCCATCCCAGAATGCAGGCCATTAAACGCGGCTTCCGGCTGAAAGGGAACGATGAGAAACAGAAACTACAGTTGCCAGAATGCCGTTGAGCATCTCGCGCGCAAAGGCGGCAGAACGATCATCGGAGGGCTCAGTATCTCGATACCGCTTGTCCTTATGATTGGAAACTTCATCTCCGCGGGCACATCACCCCCAGGATCCTTGAGTGGCTATTACTACACAGGCATGCGGAACTTCTTCATTGGCAGCCTGTGTGCGCTGGGCGTCCTCCTGCTGGCCCATCGCGGACACGGGAGACTCGACGCCTTGATCACGGACGGCGCCGGGACAAGCATTATAATAGTTGCCCTGTGCCCAACAAGGCCGCCGACGGGCAGCCCACACTTGACCGTGCAGCAGAATGTCGTCGGCGACCTTCATGATCTCTTCGCCATCATCGCCCCTCTTGCGCTTGGCGTAATGGCACTACGATTTGCGCGCGCACAGCGGCAGCCTGAAGTCGTGGTCCATCGCACCTGCGCCGCAGTGATTTTCTCATGCGTGCTACTCGCAATAATATCTGGCTATATTTTTAGATTGGTTAATGTCAATCCTCAACCGCTGCTCATGTGCGAAGTGCTCACGATGCTTGCGTCGGGAGCATCCTGGCTTGCCTCAGGACGGGCACCTAGCTCCCCTGCACTCGAGCACGCAATGACAATGGATGCCGTTAGGGGAAGGCCGTGAGCGTGGCCGAGGTCTGCATTTACGGTACTCTGGCAGCAATTGTCCTCTTTGTTTCTGTTTACTTTTCTCTACTATTGCGAGGCGCTGCCAATGATCGTGTCATTGGCGAAGCGGTGGCCGCTATGCTCGCGGCCCGCAAGCGTAAAGATATCCCGCCACAGTGGCGGTTGTTGCGCACAATCACACAAACGCTAGCGGACCAAGAGCGCGCTGCCGCGCGTATCTCTGCGGCCATCCACCAGTCCCTGTTGCCAGGATTGCCGCAAGGCAGCCCGCTAGATGTGATCGCCGAGATATTGGACCTTCCGGAACCACAGTTGGTTGTCGCGGATTTCTTCGCCGTGCACGCGGGCGACTGTGAATCCGCCAGTATATTTGCTGCATTTGCTGGGCAACTGGTCCAGGCAGAGACCCGGCGCGTTTACGAGGATCTGGAAGGTGGCTCGTCATCGGGGTTGGGCCGGCTCGCGGCACTCGCCCTGGAAGGCCGGGTAGCCCCGGTGGCTCTAGCCGGCCTGGAGATACCTGGCGGCACCAGCCGGGCAGACGCGCCGCTGATGACGGACGGTGATTACGGCACTGTCGAGCATGTCGTGCGCGGACTCGAACAGGCGACCCGGCGCCAGCTGCGGCTAGCCGTCCTTCTGCATAGCCAGGCAGCGGCGATCTTGCAGCTTCGTTCTTCGCGCGATGAGCGTGCCGCCGAGGCCGTCTGGACATATCTACGCCGCCGCGCGCGCGGCGGCGTAGATATGTCCAGCACAGGCCGCGATGCGGTATCGCTGCGGCTCCGACTGCACCGGCTACTCGCCGCACCGCGGCTCAAGCTGCAACCTGCCCGCTTCAACCAGGACGACCTGGACTCGCTTGAGGTCGTCTTCGATGCAATCGGCGAGGCCGTGACGAACGCTCTTGAGTGCCTGGCCGAGGGTGAGCCGATGCGCGCGCTCTACCTCCTGACCGGCATCCGAGTGCCCGTTCCGGCCGGCCTGCCTGGCCGGGTCTACAACCAGGATTCACTCGCTCAGGTCCGTCCCCTAGTCACGCTCGGTATTCGGCACCGGCTCGCGGTTTGCCGGTGGGCTGCCATCGCCATGGATGACGCGAGCCTGGATCCAAGCTTCGGCGGGCCGACAGGACTGCTGGGGCCCCTGGGCGCGAAAGAAGGTAGCGAGTGACCAGTCAGCCAGGCGTCCCGGGAATGCAGCCGGATCCCTCCCGCGACAGCGTCAACCAGGATCCCCGGGCCGTCGAGCACGAAGGGAACCCGGGCAACGGGACTGTCGTGCCCTGGCCGAAGGGCACGGGTGCAGCCGGTGACTCTGCCCAGCGCCCACCGACCCATGGGAGCCTCCGGCCCGCGGATACCCCATCCTCGGGCAACGGCTCCCAGGCCAGGGCAACTGCGCACGGTCCTCGGAGCACTGGGCGACGCGCTGACCCGCCCCAGAACGCGGGCGGCGGCTCCCCGCGCTCCGGGACAGCGCCTGCCCAGGGCGACGGTACGCAGCCAGGCGGTACGCAGCCAGGCGGAGCTCAGCGAATCCCGCCAACCGCCGGGCGGCAGCGGCGGCTTTCCTGGCGCGCGACGGAAGACCGGGCGGTCGCGGCCCAGGAGGCCGCGGTTTCACGACGAGCCGTGGCGGCGGCGGCCGACTTGCTCTGGACACGCCCGCCCGCGAAGCCAACCCGGTACTGGCTGCCGACCAGGCTGACCGATATGGGCCACGGATGGCTCGATGGCCGGCGCGGCCTTCCCCGCATGCCCGAGGTCACCGCCCCCAGCCCGCCCAGCGAATCGGCCCCGACTGGCGGGACAGCCGAGACACCTTTCCTCGTTCATGCCGTCCAGACGGTGCCTGATGCCCAGGCACCGCCTGCCGTCGAGGAGGCCCCTGCCGCAACGGTGCCTGTCACGCCGCCCAGCTGGCTGCAAACCCCGCGCATGCGGGTGCTCTGGGGCCAGGCCCGCGAGCTGATCAGGGCCGAGGAAGAGGCCTGCATCAGAGACTGCTCGGCGTACGAGCGCGAACTCCGCCAGTTCCAAAAAGCGCGCGACGCCGTGGAGAAACAGCACGAGCAAGCGCTGGCAGAGCTCGCCCGTGCCCAGCGTCCCCTCACCGATCCCGAGCTTTCGACCCGGCGGCTGGCCGAGCAGAGCCCGCGAGATCGCCCGGACAGCCTGGTGCGCGCGCGTCGTCAGACCGGATGGGAGCGGCGGCTGGCGAGAGCCGCGCAGAAAGCCAACGCGGTGACGGCCCAGCTGGCCGATGCGACCCGGGAGTCTGAGCTGAGGGAGGGACTCAGCCGCGACCGGAAGGCCGTAGCACGGACGGCGGCCCTGCGCCATTACGAGTTCTACATGCGGCGGACCGCTACCTACCTGCAGCAGCTGGTCCGCACCCATAAGCAAGGCACCGACCTGAACATGCTGCTCATGCGCTACCCGGTCGGCCCTGAATTGCCGGAATGGACCAGGAACCCACCCACCAGCGATGAAACGAGCAGCCAATGACGTCGGCCACCAGGTGGATCACGGCACTGCGTACGCTCCGCCGCGACAAGCGCGTAGAGAGGCTGGGCGGCTACCCAGCACAGGTACCGGATCTGGCCACCGAGTCCTTCCAGCCGGACTTCAACCATCCCGAGCGGATACGTCGCGTGAGCGACGGGGTAGCACGTCTCGGCGCGGAGAGTGTCGACGAGGGCACCCATTCTCCCTTGGACAACCTGGTCAGCGCGGGAGGACACGAGTGGAAGCACAGGCTCGAACAGCAGCATCGCGCTTATCAGGAGGCCGCCTGCCGTCGGCTACGTTACCTGCAAGGGGTCGTGGAGCAATACCGGCACCTGTACGAGCTGGACACTCGGCGCCTCCATCATGCCGAGGTCGCGGTCGAGTCCGCGATGCTGACACTTAGTGGCGAACCGGCGCCGCAGTCTTCGCCCGCCGGCATCTCGACCGTCGCTGCCCAGGCGGGGCAAGCCGGCCTGGCGGCCGACTCAGCGGCGGCGGCCCGCGCCCCGGATCCAGCGGTCGCGCAGCAGGACCTGTTGGCCAGGGCGGACGCGCTCCCACCGCCTCGGGTCAGCCGGGCGGAACTGCGCCGGATCATCGAGCCGCATGACGCCAACCGGGTGCCGCACTGGGCCGAGACCGGATTCCGCGACCCCACGCTGCTCGGCGGGCGGCCGCGCGCCACCTACCTGCACCTGCTCGCGCTCGTCCTCGCCGCGGGCGCGGATATCGGGGCGTTCGTGCAAGTCGTCGAACTGGTGCTGACCACGCAGTCCGACTGGGCGATCTACCTCGTCGTCGCCGGCCTTACCGCGGTGGTGCTGTACATCGCGCACATGACTGGTGTCATGCTCCGAGATGCCCGGGCGAAGGCCGCGGTCACGAACAGATGGAGGCTGCAGACCTGGCTGGCCCGGCGGGTGGCGGCGGGCATCTGCGTGGTCGCTTGGGGAGTCCTCGGCTACCTCGCCTGGTGGGTCCGGACGACCGTTCCGCTCAGCGAGATAGGCCAGGTCTCAGGCGGGGCGATCGGCACGGGCGGCACCACCACCACGCAAGATCCGTACACCCATCAGTCTGCCTTCCTTTTCCTCGGCCTCTACATCGCCACCGGCATCGTCGCCGCGGTAGGCGCGTACTTTACGCATAATCCCTACCGGGGCCGGTACGTCGCTGCGCTGCGCGGGTACCGCAAGGCGGCCGAACGCGCCGCGGCCACGGCCAACCAGCTCGGCCGGGCAGAGGCCAGTTACCAGCGGCAGGTTACCGGGCTGCGGAACGCGGACCATGTCCTGAAAGAGGCGCAGGCGCTGGACCGTGCCTTTACCGAGCAGCTCAAGCAGAGTGCCCGGCTGCAGATCGCCAGCATGGCCAAGGACCCAGCGGTCACCGACGCCATCTTCGATAAAGACCACGACCCCTACTGGCATGGCCAGCACGGGTCATCCCCCAACGGGCACGGACAGGGAGCACCGAAGTCATGAAGCAAATCCTCGGCAGGACGGCCGTCGCCGGCGCGGCACTGCTCGCGAGCGCAGTACTGGCTGGCTGCGGCCCCGGTCCGGCCACCCGCAGCGGCGGGTCCGCGGCTGGCGGCAGCGGATCGGCGGGCGGCGACGGCGGCGCTTTCCGCAACGCCAAATGCATGGCATCAGGCGCCCCGGTTGCGCTAGCGATCGGGACCCGGTCGAACAACCCGACACCAAGCCTGTCGTCCCTTGACAGCAGCCTGGTGACCAGCGCTATCAATGCAAAGAAGCAAATCACCGTGGTCCGCGTGGACGGTGCCCCGCAATCTGTATTCGACCAGGCATACACGCCGAGCGGCGCCAACTCCGGGGCGCAGAAGGCAAGCTATGACAACTACGTCAACAAACTCAACGGGGTCCTTGCGGGTACCAGCGACTCGGCGACGAACATCCGCGCTCAGGTCGCTCAAGTCAACGTCATCCAGGCGGTCGATGTGGCCGCAAGTGACCTGCAATACGCGGGCGGCGGCAACCTGCTCGTGCTGGACTCGGGGCTGCAGACAATGGCGCCGCTCGACTTTACGACCGGATTGCTGGCCGACGACCCGCAGACGATCGCGAGCTACCTGAAGGCTGCCCACGAACTGCCAGACCTGTCGGGGATTCACGTCGAGTTCAGCGGGATCGGGTGGACCGCTGCGCCTCAGGCGTCCCTGGGAATTGCCTACCAGAACAAGATGGTGCAGATCTGGAGCGCCATCGCAGCTACAGCCGGCGCGAGCTGCATCGCGATCGATCCGGCCGCGCCTAAATATCAGTCCGCGCTTTCAGGGCTACCGCCAGTTTCCGTCGTGTCGCTGCCCAGGCCACCGAAGCCGCCGAAATCCTGCTCCACAACGGACCTGAACGACGCGAACAACGTCGGCTTCGATTATGACTCGACCCAGTTCCGTGACCCGTCCGGCGCGCGTGTCACCCTGCAGAAGCTGGCCAACGTGATTGTTAGTACCGGAGAATCGGTAACCCTGACCGGGGCGACGTCCTCCGAAGGCTCCGACGCATACAACAAGCGGCTTTCCCTCGAACGAGCCCAGGCGGTCCAGGCCACTCTGGTCCAACTCAAGGTCCCTGCTAGCCGTATCACCACGCAGGGGGATGGCTCGCATCTGCCTGGTCGGCTCAACGACAGGGGCTCGAACGGACAGCTGTTGATCGGTCCGGCGATCCAGAACCGGAAGGTGGTGGCCAAGCTGACCGGGAGCAGCTGTTCCTCGTTATGGAACCCGTCCGGTACAGCCAGTGGCGCCGCCTGGCCGACGGCTATCACGGGTGGCGGGACGGCCGTAAGCGGATCCCGGCACGGTCCCCGCGGGTCCCGTCGCCAGGCCCGGTGACCACACCTCACCGCGAGGCGCTGATCAGGCTGGCCCAGGACGCGTTCGCCCAGGAGTACCTGATTCACCAGCGTCTCTCGGCCGAGACCCACCGTAGGATCGCGGCGGGTCGGGCCCGGCTCGCGGTGGCCCGGGATTCGCTGGCCTGGGCCCAGTCAGCGGAAGATATGGAGTCACGCCCACTGAGCCCCGAGCAGGCCATGCGGCGCCGTCTGGGGGAAGACCATCACCCTCAGCAGGTCATCGCGCAACGACGCTTCCGGGACCAGCAGCGGGTGATAGCGCGGGCGCGGGCCCAGGTGGCCCGCACCCACGCGGAGATAGCCGAGATCGAGGCCGAGCTGGCGGACGACATCCAGGAGGCCCGGCAGCAGCATCAGGTGGCGGTTGCCCGGGTTCGGCGGATCCACGAGTACATCCACCGACGGCTGGCCGGCTACCGACGGTCGCTGATCAGGGCGCATCCCGACGGCAGCTGGGCCAACTCGGCGCTCAGCCCAAAGGATCCGGTAACTCCCGGGTGGGCGCTGCCAGACGCCTACCTGCCGGACGACGTTCAGTCCGCGGTGCCCGCAGACCCGCCCGTGATCACTGTGGACCTGCCGTCGGACGAGCCGCCGCCAGTGCGGATCATCTGCCTGCGGAAGGACGTGACGCGGTTCGGCTCGCGGCGGGAACCAGACAGCGATGATGTCGCCTGGGAGTTGCTCACCAGCCCGCTGGCGGCGCCATGGCACTTCACCGTCGTGAAGAAGGGTGACCGCCTAGAGCTGCGCACCCGGAACTACGACCACGGGCCGTACGTCGGCGGGAAGCCAGTCAGCGGTACGGCCGTGCTAACCAAGGATGACTTCTTCGACTTCGCCGAAGACCGCTACACGATGCTGGACAGCAATCGGCTGCAGCAGGCCCCGATCGGGAAGCCCAGCCTGGTGGCGGCCGACCTGCATGCCACGTCGAAGTCGAAGGTGCGGCTGTCCGGCATGTCCTTCGTGCAGGAAGACCGGACGCTGCTCGCGATCCTCGGGCCGTCCGGCGCGGGCAAGAGCTCGCTGTTCTCTGCGCTGCTGGGTGAGCTCCCGCTGGAAAGCGGTCAGCTTTTCTTCGCCGGCCTGCCGATGGCCACGCATTCGCAGCAGATCAGGGACCAGCTAGGGTTCGTGCCACAGCAGATCGACCTGCACATGTCGCTGACCGTGCAAGCCACCCTGCGGTACGGGTTCGGGCTGCGTAGTCCGGACCGGAGCAAGCAAGACGCCGCCATTGCAAAGGCATTGAAAGTGGTGAAGCTGGAGGGCAAGGAGCGCCAGCTGCTCAGCACGCTGTCCGGTGGCCAGCTGCGCCGGGTTTCCATCGCGCTTGAGCTGCTGACCAGCCCGCCGCTGCTACTCCTGGATGAGCCGACGTCCGGACTCGACGCGCACATGGACCGGGAGATCATGACATTCTTGCGCGAGTACGCGGAGACGATCGAAGATGACGAGCTAACCAAAAGGCACACGGTCATCGTGGTCACCCACGCCACCGAGCACTTGCCCATGGCCCATCAGATCCTGGTCGTGGTCGATGACGGCAGGCCGGCCTACTACGGGCCGCCCAAGCAAATCCGCAAGCACTTCGGCTTCAAGACGTACGCCGACTTGATGCACCTGCTGATGGAGCACCCACGGAATTGGGCCGAGAAATACCAGGCGGGATCTTCCATCCAGCAGACCCGAGCGGTGGCGGAAAAGCTTGCGCAAAGATCAGCTAACGAGCTATCCAGCCTGGCGCGCAAGCTCGGCGGGTCCCGTCCCCGCTCGCCTCAGGACGCACTGGCCAAGCTCAGCGTCCTCGTTCGGCGCCAGGTCATGCTGCTTGGCAGCCGGGCGCTGACCAAGAATGACCGTGGGCCAGGCGACACGGTCAAGAACGCCGCGATCGTGCTCTTGCCGCTCATCATCGCCGCCCTTTCCGCCGGGCTCGCCGCGTTGGTCGCGAGCTCCCCGGGACTCGGGGGGCTGAAGCCCACCGGGGCCGGCCCAACGTCGCTCACGCTGCTGAGCACGCTCTGCATACTCAGCGGGCAGGCGCTGACCTACAGCGACGTCGTGAACGAGCTGAAAATTATCGAACGCGAATACCGTGCGGGGGTCCGCCCGCTGTCTGTAGTGCTGTCCAAATGGCTGGTGTACGCCGTGCTCGCGATTGCCCAGGCAGGAGTAATCACGGTCGTCTACTGCCTGGTCCCCAACCGGGCACCCATCCAGTCGCTGTTCGGCGGCCCGGAACTGAACCTCTTCGCCAGCCTCGGCGCGCTCACCGTCGTGGCAATGACGCTGGGCCTGCTGGTCTCAACCATTGCCGGGAAACTCGAGCACGCGGTCGCCATCGTGACTGGCATCTCGATCACGCAGATCGCGCTGAACGGGGTGACGTCCAACCTCTCCAAGGGAGGCCCGGTCACCGTACTCAGCGAGCTATTCCCCGATCGCTGGGGGCTGGCCGCGGCGGCATCGTCGGTGAACCTCCGCGGCATCGACGGCCCGCACGTCAACCCGGACGCGCTATGGGCGCATACCGACTTCCAGTGGCTGACCGACATGACGGCCCTCGGCGTGCTCGGCACCCTGTTCTTCGCGCTGGCGACGTGGCGTCTGCACACCCGGCTTCGCCTAAAGACGGATCGCCGTCGAAGCATGAGAGGTTCCCTACTACGGCTGCTGCACGTTAGGGCCTGAGCTAAAAAGCCTTCGAGGCTAGCTTGGCGACACTCACGATCTCGAAGACCCCATAAACAGGCGCCCGCACGCCGGAAGGTCTCGGACCGACTCGGTCCGGTTACCCGTGGCCGCGCTTGCCCGCGCCCGGCTTGCCGCTGACTCCCTTGCCCATTTGGGGCAACTCACGCGCTCCCTCCGCTACGTGGACAACGAATCTCGCCACATTTAGCGCTGCCAATTTCCACGCTTGACCCGTTTTATTTAATCCTTAGTCGGATATCGCCTTCGCCGTGATCCACCCGGCTTGTTGCCCAGGGTTGCGGCCGGTGCCACTCACTGACCTGGCTCGGGCCGCACCGCCGTGGCTGACGCCCCTATGGGTGAATCGAAGCCCACCCATAACGGCGTTGATTCCTTCCGATTTTCTTCCGGCGAGCGACGTAAGCGTGGTGAAAATAGGCGTACCTTCAGTAAAACGCCACTTGGGTGGGGTAGTGGCGTTAGGGGAGGGAACTACTGTGATCTACCGCTTGCTTGGTGAACTCCAGATTGGCCCGGACGACGGCTTGGCCGACCTTCCATGCGGGCCTACTCTGATCATCCTGGCAGACCTGCTGATGCATGCGAACAAGCGCGTTTCCAAGATCAGGCTCATCCGCGTGGCGTGGGGCAAGGACGATGTGGATGAAGCGCAACTACACAAGCGAGTCAGCGTGATACGCAAGATGCTTACTGAGGTAGGCCACGGCGACGACCTCAAGACGCACGCCCGGTTCGGCTACGAGCTTCGCGCTGATGAGGCGGACCTTGACACCCTGCTGTTCCACCGGCTGGTGGCCCAGGCGCAGCAGGCGAGGGAACAAGGAGCCGAGTGGGACACCGATGAGGAGATCCGGCTCCTCCGCGCGGCCCTGCGGCTATGGCGCGGCGCCCCTCCGCTGTCGAACGTGCCCAGCGATGCGTTTTACGCTGAAACCGCAGAACTTGCGCGACGACGCAAGCGGGCCGCCGTGCGGCTGTTCGAGCTTGAGATCAGCCGTGGCCACTATGAGCTGATACTGGACGAGCTGAGCGCGATTGCCGGGCAGTATCCCGCCGACCAGCGCCTGACGGAGCAGCTCATGGTCGCGGCCTACCGTTGTGGCCACCCGGCCGACGTGAGCACAACATACGAGCGCTACCGGAAAGCTATTGACGACGAGACCGGCGGGCCACCAGATCACCTGATCAAAGCTTTTCACTTCGCGGTCGCCCGGGGCGACGGGGCGGCCGCCGCCATGGCAGAGTCCGACATGGCGAAGCGCGCTGGAACATCGATGCGGTCGGTCCCACTGGTGCCCCGGCAGCTACCGCCCGCCGTGGCCCTGGTCGGCCGGCAAGCCCTGGTTGCCACGACGTCGGAGCTGCTCGGCCGCACGGCGGGCCGGACGGCACCAGTCGTGGCGATCTCCGGGCCCGGCGGCATCGGCAAGACGGCGCTAGCTGTGACAGTGGCCCATGAACTGGCTGACCAATACCCTGACGGCCAGCTCTACGCGCAGCTACACGGGACTGGCAGCGGCCCGGCGGACACCGCGGAGGTCCTATCGCAGTTCTTGAGGGCCCTTGGCGTTCCCATGGTGCCCGCGGCAAAGCAGGAGCGGCTCATGTCCTACCGGAGCCTGCTGGCGGAGCGGCGGGTCCTGATCGTGCTGGACGATGCGCTGAGCGAGGAGCAGGTAAACGACCTCATCCCGGCATCGCCGGGATGCGCCGTGCTGATCACCGCACGGCAGCGGCTGCCCGGTACGAGCGCTTTCCACGTGCCCCCGCTGGAGCCGCTCGGCCAGCAGGACGCGACCGAGCTGTTCCTCAGCGTGCTTCGCGATGCCGGCATCGGCCCTGACGACGACCCCGCCGCGCTTGCCCGCGTGGTGCGGATATGCGCCGGCCTGCCGCTCGCCTTGCGCATCGTTGCCGCGCTGCGCGTACGCGATAATCTGCGGCCGGCCGAGGAACTCGCCAGGCGGCTGGCTGAGCGGGGGCCGGAGGCCTTCGCGAGAGCTCAGCGTGGCTCGGAGCGTGGGGGCCGGACTCAATCGGCTCAGCTTTGCCGCGCGCCGACTGCTCCTCGGACTCGGCCTGCTGCCCCTGGCGGGTTTCGGCCAGCGGACCGCCGCCGCGGTCCTCGGTGACCCGGACGCCAGTGATGCGCTGCACGAGCTCGCCGCGTTCCCCGTCCGGGGCCGCCGGTCTCGGCGGCCGCAGTGCCGCCGTGATGGCTTCCGCTGGTCTCCCACGGTAGATGCCTAAGATCTCGTAGTGCCTGGCTGCGCTCGTATCACGCTGATCGGGCCTGTCTCCTGTAGGTATGAGCTCGTGGGTTGTTCCTGGGTTCGCGCCGGAGCGGGAGCTCGGGGCGGGCGCGTCTGGCCGGGTGGTGGCTGCGGTCCACCTGGCCAGCGGGACGCGGGTGGCGATCAAGTACCTGTCGCCGCGGCTGCTGGCCGCCCCCGGGTTCGTGGAGGCGTTCCGGTCGGAGGCGGCGCTGCTGCGGGCGCTGGACGTGCCGCAGGTGGTGCGGATCTTCGACTACGCGGAGGCGCCGGGGCAGGGCGCGGCGATCGTCATGGAGCTGGTGGCGGGGGTGTCGCTGCACGAGATGATCACGGCCCAGGGGCCGGCCAGCCCGCAGGCGGCGCTGGCCGTGCTGAAGGGGTCGCTGCTGGGCCTGGCCGCGGCGCACGCGCTGGGCATCGTGCACCGGGACTACAAGCCGGAGAACGTCCTCGTTGACCGCTCGGGGAACAGCAAGCTGACCGACTTCGGGGTCGCGGCCCGCACCGGGCAGGCCGCGTCCGGCGGCACCCCGCTGTACATGGCGCCCGAGCAGTGGAGCGGCGCCCCGGCCTCGCCGGCAACCGACATCTACGCGGCGACCGCGGTGTTCTTCGAGTGCCTGACCGGCACCACGCCGTTTTCCGGGCAGCCCGCCCGGCTGGCCGCCCAGCACCAGCACGCCGCCGTCCCGGTGGAGCGGGTGGCCGTGCCGCTGCGCCCGCTGATCGCGGCCGGGATGGCCAAGGACCCCGCCGCCCGCCCGGCCGGCGCGGCCAGCCTGGTCGCCGAGCTGGAGGCCACGGCGGCGGCCGCCTACGGCCCGGACTGGGAGGCGGCCGGCCGCGCCCGGCTGGCGGCGGGGGCCGCCGCCGCGCTGGCGCTGCTGGCCTACGGGGCCACCGGCACCGCGGCCGGCGCCGGCTCGGGGAGCTCCACCACGGTCACCTGGGTCAGCACGGTCAAGAGCGCCATCGGCGCGCACGCCTTCCTCTACACCGGCATCGCCGCGGCCGTGATCGCCATCGCCGCCGGAACCATCGCCGGCATCATCAAGACGACCGGGCACCCCGCGATCGCGGGCAGCAAGGCCGCGAGCACGAGTGCCCCGGGCAGTCCAGCCCCGGGCAGCCTGCTCCAGGCGTCGGGCATGCCGCACGTCACCGCGCCGGTCCGGGTGCCGGGCGGATACGAGGCGGCCGCGTGGGCCGACGACGGCCGCGTCACGTTCTGGAAGTGGGCCAGCGCCAGCCCGGCGTGGCACCGGGTCGGCGCGAGCACCTATCCCACCGGGATACCCGGCGCGGCCGGCGGCACGACGATCA
>Ga0157369_10006931_pt1 | contig 13075 bp, 14 predicted proteins | sample C25metaG_FD_113461 | JGI IMG/M metagenome (GOLD analysis project Ga0157369, IMG submission 113461) | Corn rhizosphere microbial communities from Kellogg Biological Station, Michigan, USA - C2-5 metaG | ecosystem: Host-associated > Plants > Roots > Rhizosphere > Soil | place: USA: Michigan...
GCAAGCGCTTCGCGGACCGCTTGGGCGCCCTCGGCGAGGAAGGCGGAGTCTTGCTGCCGGTACGCACGCTTGAGCAGCCGGCGCGCAGCCTTCACGCGGGGTGAGCGGACGTCGGTCAGCTCGCCCCGCGCGACGTTGGGACTGTTCAGGCCGCGGTCTCGCCGGCGGCCGGGGTGGCCGGAAGTGCCTTACGGGCAACCTCGACGAGCGCGGCGAACGCGGTGTCGTCGGTGACCGCGAGCTCGGCGAGGATCTTGCGGTCGACCTCGACGCCGGCTGCCTTCAGACCCTGGATGAGCCGGTTGTAGGTCATGTCGTGCGAGCGGGCGGCGGCGTTGATGCGCTGGATCCACAGGCGGCGGAAGTCGCCCTTGCGCGCCTTGCGGTCACGGTAGCTGTAGGTGGCGGAGTGGAGCAGCTGCTCCTTCGCCTTGCGGTAGAGCCGCGAGCGCTGGCCTCGGTAACCGCTCGCGCGCTCGAGAACGACCCGGCGCTTCTTGTGGGCGTTGACCGCCCGCTTGACGCGTGCCACGTGAGAACTCCTTGATCAGGTTTGAGTCGGGCGGTGTCTAGCGACCGAGCAGCTTCTTGATGCGCTTGGCGTCGGAGGGAGCCATCTCGACCGTGCCGGCGAGACGCCGGGTGAGGGTCGACGGCTTGTGCTCGAGGTAGTGCCTCCGGTTGGCCCGCTGACGCAAGATCTTGCCGCTGCCGGTGATGCGGAATCGCTTGCCGGCCCCGCTGTGCGATTTGTTCTTTGGCATGGTCGCCAGGTTCTCCGTTCGGTTCGTTCTGCGTCGTGGATCGTGCGGGTCTTGCGGCCACGCTGGCGTCGCGCGATGACGCCTCGCGATGTCGTCTATGAGGCGGCGCTATCGACGGGCGGCGGTGCTGCGGCTTCGGCGGGGGCCGGGGCTGCGGCTGGGGCGGGCTCGTCGCGCGGAGCACTCGCTGGACGCTGGCTCCGCTCGCCGCGGTCGCCGCGGTCGGCCCGCTCTGCCTTTTCGGCCTTGAAGTCTGCCTTCTTCTTGTGCGGCCCGAGCACCATGATCATGTTGCGCCCGTCGAGTTTGGGCGCCGACTCGACGAAGCCGAGGTCGACCACGTCGTCCGCCAGTCTTTGCAAGAGGCGGGCACCCATCTCAGGCCGCGACTGCTCGCGACCACGGAACATGATGGTGATCTTGACCTTGTCGCCTTCCTTGAGGAAGCGCACGACGTGACCCTTCTTGGTCTCGTAGTCGTGCGTGTCGATCTTGGGTCGCAGCTTCATCTCTTTGATGACGGTCTGAGTCTGGTTCTTCCGGGCCTCGCGGGCTTTGACCGCGGACTCGTACTTGAACTTGCCGTAGTCCATGAGCTTGGCCACCGGGGGCCGGGCCATGGGAGCGACCTCGACGAGATCGAGATCTGCCTCTTCGGCAAGACGCAGGGCGTCTTCGATACGGACGATGCCGACCTGCTCGCCGTTGGGACCGACGAGCCGGACCTCAGGAACGCGGATCCGGTCGTTGATGCGGGGCTCGACGCTGATGGGACCTCCCACGAGTTTGTTTACGTGCGGCCAGCCGTGCTGGGCGCTCAAACGAGAAAGAGCCCTGCACGACGCGCATGCGAGGGCTCCAAGATTGGCCGGACGACGCACCTTGCAGGCGCCGCCTGGGCCGTGGCGGTGAACGCCACGGTCAAGGACCCCGACCAAGCGGTCGTGACCCTTGCCGACCGAACCTGCCGGCTGGTCTTGCCGACGAGGTGGGAGATGGAGCCTCCACTTGCGGGTGCAGCACGCGGGTGCAGCACCGGTCGCCCGTCGAGGTTACCAGGTGGGCGTCTTTGGCGCTTTGCGCTCCCCGCCTTAGTACCGTGCCGTTCGTGAACGCCGACATTCATGGCTTTGTCGACCTGGCGACGTCGATCATGGTCATGCCGCCGCGGTGCGGATCGGTCAGGCTCGTTGCCGTCGACGGCCCGGGCGGCTCGGGGAAATCGACGTTCGCGCGCCGGCTGTCGGCGGCGGCTCACGGAGCCCCGGTGATCCACACTGACGACTTCGCCAGCTGGGAGAACGAGTTCGATTGGTGGCCGCGCTTCATCGAGCAGGTCATCGCGCCCCTCCGCGGGGGGCATCCGGCGCGGTATCAGCAGTACGACTGGGTAGGGCGGCGGCTCGCGGAATGGCAAGACGTGGCACCTGAACCGGTGGTCATCGTCGAGGGGGTCGGCGCTGCCCGGCAGGAGTTCGCTGACGCGCTGGTGCTCGCCATCTGGGTGGAAACGCCTGCAGACCTGCGGCTCGCGCGAGGCATCGCACGAGACGGCGAGGAGCTGCGCGGCTTCTGGGAGCAATGGATCGTGGGCGAAGAACGGCATTACACGGCCGATCACACGCGCGACCGCGCCAATCTGATCGTCTGCGGGAACCCCTCAATCCGGCACGACGCGGAGTCGGAGTTCGTCGCGCTCGCCAGCCAGGCGAGTCGAGTCGAATGAAGGGTTTGCGTTGGGCCATAGGGCCTGGAGGCAACGCAAACCCTTCACTCGAAATGCGCGCACGCGGCGCACGCGGCGTCTGATCTAGAACTTGGGCTTGAGGTCTTCGGCTTCCTGTCCCTTCATCTCGTCGAAACCCATCAAGCCCTCCTTCGATCGCGTCGAACGGGTGACGCGACCGGCATGCCCGATTCGGGTGCACGGCTACCTGCTGCGAAGGACACATCGGGGTGGCGTGTCGGACAGTGCCGCCCCGACGCGCTACTCGACGATCTTGGAGATTGGGATCTCGAGGATGTCGCGGGCGCCGGCCGCTTTCAGCGTCGGGATCAAAGTGTTGACGCCCCTCTTGGGCACTACCGACTCGACCGCGTGCATGTCGCCGGAAGCGAGCGCGGTCACGGTCGGCGATCCCATGGCAGGCAGCACCGACAGGACCTGCTGCAGCTGGCCATCGGAAACGTTCAGCTTGATGAGCACATTGCCCCGGGCGCGGATTGCCCCGCGCAGGAGCAGCATCACGTCTTCCATGGCCGCCCGCTTCTCGACGTCCGCGAAGGCTGTGGCGTTCGTGATGAGCTCGGTGCGCGACGTGAGCAACGTGTCGATGATTTTCAGGCCGTGCTTCTTGAGGCTGGTGCCTGTCTCGGTGAGATCGACGATCGCGTCGACGATGTCGGGCACTTTGGCTTCGGTAGCGCCGTAGCTCGGCACGATCTTTGCGTTGACCCCGATCTTCTCGAAGTAGCGGCGGGTGAGCTGCGGGAACTCGGTCGAAACGCGGACGCCGTCGGGCAGCTGGTCACCGCGGTCTGCAGCGTGTTCCTTGACGACGGCGAGCACGATGCGCACCGGATTGCTGGTGGCCTTGGAGTATTCGAGTTCACCGAGGGACACGACGTCGGCGTCGGTCTCGGTGATCCAGTCGCGGCCGGTGATGCCGAGGTCGAACAAACCCTGCTCAACATAGGTCGGGATTTCTTGCGGGCGAAGGAATCGCACGGTCTCGACGCGCGGATCGTCTATCGACGCGTGGTAGTCGCGGTCCGAGCCGCGGCTGACCGCGAGATCGGCAGCTTCGAACAGATCGAGAGTGGCCCGCTCGAGCGAGCCCTTGGGCAACACAACAGAAAGCACGACAGAGCCTTTCAACGACAGCGAAGACGTGGACGCAGGGGTCAGCTTGTCGCCGGCCGGGCGAAGCCCGGACCGACAGCGGGGCGGCGATGTCGCAGGTCGCGCAACACGAGCGCGGAATCGAGCGCGGCCACCGTCGCCTCCCATCCCTTGTCTTCGACGCTGTCGGGCAATCCGCAGCGGTCAAGTGCTTGGGCAAGGCTGTCACATGTCAGCACTCCATTGCCGATCGGGGTCGACGCGTCGAGCCCGACGCGGGTCAGCCCGGCCGTGACGGCGTCGCAGACGTACTCGAAATGCGGCGTGCCGCCGCGGATCACGCAGCCGAGACATACAACCGCGTCGTTGTCGACGGCGAGCTGTTGCGCGACGACCGGCAGTTCAACCGCTCCAGCGACCCGGACGACGGTGGGCGCCGCAATTCCGCACGCGGCCGCTGCTGCTACCGCACGCTCGAGCAGCGGTTCGACGACCTGGGCGTTCCAGCGGGTAGCCACGATTCCGAGACTGAGCTCGGCTGCATCAACCGTGCTCGGCTCGGGCCGGCCCTCACCAGTCATGAAAGACCTCCACGTTGCTCGTCGGCGAGGGGCGGAACATGCTCGGGCAAATGCAGTTCGTGGCCCATGCGATCGCGTTTGGTCAACAGGTAGCGCAGATTGTCGGGGTTCACGTGCGTGGGCAGCGGAACCCGCCCGACCACCGTAAGGCCCCAACCCTCGAGGCCGGCGCGTTTCGCGGGGTTGTTCGACAGTAGGCGCATCGAACGCACACCGAGGTCGACGAGCACTTGGGCTCCGGTGCCGTAGTCGCGGGCGTCGGCGGGCAGGCCAAGCTCGAGATTGGCATCAATCGTGTCGGCGCCGGCGTCCTGCAGTCGGTAGGCGAAAAGCTTGCTGAGCAAGCCGATGCCACGACCCTCGTGGCCGCGGATGTAGAGCACCACCCCCCTGCCCTCGGCACCGATCGCGGTCATCGCCGCCTCGAGCTGCGGGCCGCAGTCGCAGCGCAACGAGCCGAACACATCGCCGGTAAGGCATTCGGAGTGCGCGCGCACCAAAATGTCGTCGCCACCGGAGATATCGCCCATCACGAGCGCGACTAGCTCGGTGCCGTCGAGCGTGCTGCGGTAACCGACCGCTCGCCATTCTCCGTGTGCCGTGGGCAGTCTCGCCTCGACGACACGTTCGATCGTCGACTCGTGGCGCCGACGGTAGGCGACCAGGTCGGCGATCGACACGATGGCGAGGTCGTGCTCTTTCGCAAACTTCTCCAGGCGCGGCAGTCTCGCCATCGAGCCGTCGTCGTCGACGATTTCGCTGATGACACCGGCCGGCGTGAGGCCGGCCAGGCGAGCGAGGTCGACCGCGGCTTCGGTGTGGCCGGTGCGGCGAAGCACACCGCCGTCGACGGCCCGCAGCGGAAACACGTGGCCGGGCCGCGTGAGCTCGTAGGGCTCGGTCGCGGAATCGGCCAATGTCTTGACCGTGTGCGCGCGATCAGCTGCTGAAATCCCCGTGGTGATGCCGTTTCTGGCATCGACCGAGACGGTGTAGGCCGTCTGCTTGCGATCCTCGTTACGGATCGTCATCGGCGGCAGGCCGAGCCGGTCGAGCGTCTTGCCCTCCATCGGTACGCAGATCACGCCACTCGTGTAACGCACCATGAAAGCGATGAGCTGGGGCGTTGCCTTTGATGCGGCGGCAATCAGGTCGCCTTCGTTCTCGCGGTCTTCGTCGTCGACGACGACGACCGCCTTGCCGGCCGCGATGTCCGCGACCGCCCGCTCGATGGAGTCGAACATCAGCTGACCGCCTCTTGCAGCGGGCTGAGGCCTGATGGCAACCGTTCTTCGCGGCTCACCTTCAGCCAGACCGCGAAGCCCCAGATCACGAAAGCTCCGTAAACAACGAACATGGCGGCCGACGGATAGAGCTTGGAGTACAGCAACTCCGGCACGCCGACGCAGTCGACGGCGATCCAGCAAAGCCAGAAGTCAACCCAGCCTCGCGCCATCGCGTAGGTCGCGACCATCGAACCAACGAAGATCCATGCGTCGGCCGGGTAGTACCACCAATGCGTTACAGGGAATCCGGCGCCGATCGCCCGGAAGATGAAATAGCAGGCAGCAACTCCCACCGCCGCCAATGCGAGACAGGCGAGCCGTTCACGTGACGTGGCCCAGCGCGGCACAACCGCCGGAGAGTTGGAGCCGGACCGCCTTGTCTGCGACCACCGATACCAGCCATAAACGCTGGTGACGGCGAAGAAAACCTGCCGCCCCGCCTGGCCGAGTAATGGCGCCTGGGCTGACTGTCCAAACGCGTTGCCCATGAACACCGTGAACAGGAACACGTTGCCGACAATGCCGATCGGCCACGCCCACACCTGCCTGCGCATTCCGCCGATGGCCGAAATCAGACCAAGCAGGTTTCCAGCGATTTCGCGGTAGGTAATGCTGTGCCCACCGATGACGAGATGCGCGTTGTAGAGCCAGTTCACCCGACACCCCCGGCTGCGTCGACACGCTGCGCCGCAAGCAAGCGCTCGGCGTACTTAGCCATTACGTCGACCTCCAGGTTGACGTAGTCGCCGACCTGCTTTGCGCCGAGCGTGGTGCGCTGCAACGTCGTGGGAATCAGGCTGACGGTGAACGACTCGTCGTCCGAACTGACCACGGTGAGCGAGACGCCATCGACCGCGATCGAACCCTTCTCGACGACGTACTTGGCGAGGGTCGCCGGGATCTCGATCCGGACGACGTCCCACTGCGGTGTGTGCTCGCGCCCGACGATGCGGCCCGTGCCGTCGATGTGGCCCTGCACGAGATGGCCACCGAGCCGGGTTTGCAGCGTCACCGCACGTTCGAGGTTGACCGTGGCGCCGGGAGCGGCGGCACCGAGCGTCGTCCGTTGCAGAGTTTCTCGCATTACGTCGGTGGTGAATCGGCCGTCGCCGGCGGCGACCACAGTGAGGCAGACACCCGAAACCGCGATCGAGTCACCGGCATTGGCGTCACCCGTGACCAGCGAACCCGCGATCTCGAGACGCGCCGCGACGTCGGTGCCGGTGGCCGTCGGTGTGACGCCGACGATCGTGCCGAGTTCTTCGACAATGCCTGTGAACACCGGCTACTCCCCTACGCGATTCGGGCGCGCGATCAGGCGGACGTCGTTGCCGATCAGGTCGACCTGGTCGATATTCCATCTCAAGATGTCGGCGATCGTGCTGATTCCCGCATCCGCAAGCGCGGCCTTGCCTGCGCCGAGGAAAGCCGGCGCGAGGTAGGCGACGATCTTGTCGACACGGCCGGCCCGCATGAACGCGGCCGCGAGGGTGGGGCCGCCCTCGAGCAGGACGCTCACGATGTCGCGCTCTACCAGGGTTTTCAACACCAGCTCGGGGTCGTGTTCAGCGACGACGAGAGTCGGCGCCGCGTTGTCCAAGACTTTCGCGGACGGCGACAGCGGGCGGCGCCCGACAACGACCCGAAGCGGTTGTCTTGGTGCGGGAACGTCGATGCGCGCGGTAAGCGACGGATCGTCGGTGAGCGCCGTGCCGGTGCCGACCATGATGGCGTCGCTTTGAGCCCTGAGCAGGTGCACGTCTTCCCGCGCGGCGGAACCCGTGATCCATCGGCTGCTGCCGTCGGCGGCTGCGATGCGGCCGTCGAGCGTGGCGGCGAATTTCCAGGTGACAAAGGGTCTTCCGGTGCGGGCCCGGTGCAGCCATGCCTCGTTCGAGCGGGCCGCTTCGTCGGCAAGCAGACCCTCGACGACCTCGACACCGGAGGCACGCAACAGTTCGGCACCCTTTTGCGCCAACGGGGTGGGATCGGCAGTGGCGTAGACGACGCGCGTGATGCCCGCTTCAACAATCGCGGTCGTGCAGGGCCCGGTGCGCCCGGTGTGCCGGCAGGGCTCGAGGGTGACGACGGCCGTGCCGCCTCGGGCGCGCTCGCCGGCCTCGGCGAGTGCGACCACCTCGGCGTGCGGACCGCCCGCGCGTTCATGGAGCCCTTCGCCCACGACGCGCTGGTCGGCGTCCAAAATCACGCAACCGACGATCGGGTTCGGGCTGGTCGAACCGAGAGCGCGCTCGGCGAGGGTGATCGCGCGGCGCATGGCCACGACCTCCCGCTCGGTTCCGAACGGCTCCATCCGGTCTCCTCGCCCGTCGGGCGCGAACCGGAGGTTTTCGGAGACACGTGCGAACGAGCCCGCGCGCTACGCACGCAAGCCGCCCGCGCACTGCCTCCCATCCGGACTTTGACCGTCGGTGCCGGAATTCCACCGGCTCAACCGTCTCTTCGGCGGAGGCCGAAAAGCCGGGTCGCGGACTGTAACCGCCGGTTCGGAGTTTCACCGACCCCGGAGCGCGCGTTGCTCTACGCCCGCTAGTTTCGCACACCCACTAACCCGGCGAAGTCGATCACCACCAACCCGGCGAAGTCGATCACGTAAAGAGGGCTGAGCCCCCCGATGATTGGTCTGCAGACCGTTGATCGGGGGGCTCAGCCCTCTTTACGTGATCGAACTGCCGGGAGCGGGGGTTGTCGCGGCGGCCGGCTCGGCTGCGGCCTCGGCGTTGTCAGGACCTGGGCGGCGATACCGCCAGAACGGCGGGATCGCCAGCGCGAGGAGCGCCGCGCCGACGAAGGTCGCGGCCCCGCCTGCGACGGCGCTGATGGACGGCGTGGTCAGCGACCCGATGCTGCCCGCGCGGAAGTTGCCGAGTTGAGGGCCGCCGTACCCGACGACGAACTCGGCGGCGCTGACGCGGCCGCGGAACCGATCCGGTGTGGCGAACTGGATGATCGTGGTTCGCGAAACAACGCTGATGACGTCGGCCGTGCCGGCGCAAACCAGACACAGCAGGGTGAGCCAGAGGCTGGCGGCGAACCCGAATCCGACGAGGCCGAGCCCCCAGATCGCGCCGGCCACGAGCATCGTGCGGCCTTGGCGAGCGTTCCGGCCGATCGGGCCTGACAAGGTCGAGCCGATGATGCCGCCCACGGCCAGGGCGGTTGTGAGGAGTCCGAGGGTTTGCGGGTTTCCGCCGAATCGGTGCGCGTTGATGGCTGGAAACAGCGCGACCGGCATGCCGAGCACGGTCGCGCTCAGGTCGGCGAGCAACGCACCAGTGAGCACCGAGTTCGCCCGGATGAAGCGCATACCGTCGAAAAACGCCGACAGGCCCGGGCGAAGCGCCTCACCCTGCGGTGGCATCGGCGGCAAGGCGGCGACGCCGTACAGCGCGCCGGCGAAGCTCACGACGTCGACGAGGTAGCAGAACTTCAACCCACCTGCAGCGGCCAGCACACCAGCGAGAGCAGGACCGGCCGTAAGGCTCACGTGCCCGACCAGCATGGTGAGCGCCGCGCCGGCATGCACCTGGTCGGACGGGAGCAGCCGCGCCAAGAAGGTTCGCCGGGCGGGCGCGTTGACGGCCCCGAACGCTGCCTGCACGGCAACGAGCAGATAGAGCAGCCAGAGTTGCCCGGTCCCGGCGAATGCCTGGGCGGCGAAGGCGGCAGAGACAACGGCGAGGCAGCTGCTCGTGCCCAACACCAGCTTGCGGCGATCAACGGAATCGACGACGCTGCCGCCCAGCAGCCCGACCGAAATCGCGGGCACCGCGGCAACGAGGCCGATCCCGCCGACCGCTGCCGAGGAGTGCGTGAGCTGGAAGACCTGAAGCGCGACCGCGAACGTCGTCATCTGGGTGCCGACCGCGGAAAGCCCCGAGCCGAGCCACAGCCGGAAGAAAGGCGGCGACTCTTTCAGCGGCCGCAGGTCGACCAAGACACGCACTCGCCTGACCTTAGCCCAGCAGAGCTACACCGCCCGGCGGTCGACGGCGATGGCCGACCCGATTTCGCCCTTCGCCACGCCCTTCATCTCGGTCGCCACGACAACCACTTCGCGGTAGTCGTCGAAATGACGCCGCTCGCTGGTTGCCACGCCGACGGAGACCGAGACCAGTGGAAACTTGCGGATAACCCCTTGCCGGTCAGCGATTTCCAGACCACCGCGGGCCACGTCGTCCGGGTCGTGCAACGCAGGCACGTGCTCGTCGAAGTAGTCGACGGCGAGCGCCGACAGCCTCTCGACCTCATCGGGCGCGCAGACGAGCACGAAGTCGTCGCCACCGACGTGACCGACGAACGTCGACGCTTCGGCACCGATCACGGCCCGGCGCAGCGCCATCGCCAGCAGCAAGATCACTTGGTCACCACGTAGAAACCCGTAGGCATCGTTGAAGGCTTTGAAGTTGTCGAGGTCGAGATAGGCGACGGCGAACGGCATGCCGCTCGCGACGCGGCTGGCGATCTCATCTTCGATGCGCACGTTGCCCGGCAGGCTCGTGAGCGGCGACACCGCGCGCGCCTCGGCGTTTCGGCGCAGCGTCGACCGCACCCGCGCGACGAGCTCGAGCGTGTCGAACGGCTTGATGATGTAGTCGTCGGCGCCCGCGGTGAGGCCGAGCACCCGGTCAGCCGTCATCGACTTCGCGGTGAGCATGATGATCGGCATCGTCGAGGTGCGGCTGTCGGCGCGAAGGCGGCGGGTGACCTCAATTCCGTCGACGCCGGGCATCATGACGTCGAGCAGCACGAGGTCGGGCACGTCGGTTGCAACCATGGCCAGCGCCATCGCGCCGTCGGCGGCTGTGACGACGCGGTACCCCTCGAGCCGCAGGTTCATCTCGACGAACCGCCTGATGTCGGCGTCGTCGTCGACGACGAGGATGGTGCCCCGTTCTGGTCCGTACGCCGGGCCGGGTGTCTGGCCGGGTGTCGGGCCGTGCGTCGGAGCGGCCACTTGCGTCCTTTCAGTGCGTCCCGCGGTTCGAGGTCGGGATCGCCGCCTCGGCCCGCTCGCGTAGTGCGGTGACTGCCTTCGCCGGGTCGTGCGCGCCGTACACCGCAGAGCCCGCGACGAACATGTCGGCGCCGGCCCGCGCGCACTCCTCGATGGTGTCAGCTGCCACGCCGCCATCGACCTGAATCCACAACTGCATCTCGTTGTCGCGCAGAAAACGCCGGGCCTGCACCACTTTGGGCATCATGTCGGCCATGAATTCCTGACCGCCGAAGCCGGGCTCCACGGTCATCACGAGCAGCATGTCGAACTCTGCAAGCACGTCCTGGTAATCGTCGAATGACGTGGCCGGCTTCAGCGCAAGACCAGCACGAGCCCCAGCGGCTCGGATCGAACGAGCAGTTTGGACGACGTCGCGCGCGGCCTCGGCGTGAAATGTCACGTTGCGCGCGCCCGCCTCGGCATAGCCCACCGCCCAGCGATCGGGATCGTCGATCATCAGGTGGCAGTCGAGCGGCAGGCTCGTTGCTTTCTGGATCGCCTCGACCACGGGCCGGCCGAGGGTCAGGTTCGGCACGAAGTGGTTGTCCATGACGTCGACATGCAGCCAGTCGGCGGTGCTTTCGACGGCGGCGGCCGCTTCAGCGAGGCGCGCGAAGTCAGCAGACAGGATGCTCGGCGCGATCTGCACCGACATGGCAAGGCCACCTTTCGTCACCGGTGCAGGAACGCGTCTCGATTCTAGGGGCGCTGCTAGGCCAGGCTTCGGCGCAGCAGCGCAAGGAACATCGCGTCGGTGCCGTGCCGGTGGGTCCACAGCTGGACGTCGGGACCATCGCCAAGCAGGTCGACTCCGGGTAACTGCGGGCGGGCGTCGAGGCGCTCGACATCGTTTCGCGAGGCCAGCACCTCATCGACGATGTCGCGCGTCTCGGCCAGGTGCGGCGAGCAGGTGATGTAGGCGACCACTCCCCCTGGGCGGACGGCGTCGAGCGCGCTCTGCAGAAGGCTGCGCTGCAACGGGCGGAGGGCGTTGACGTCGGAGGGTTGCCGCCGCCACCGCGCTTCCGGACGGCGGCGAAGCGCACCGAGCCCAGAACACGGGACGTCGACCAGCACGCGATCGAACGAACCGTTCGCCCAGGCGGGCGCGGTGCCGTCCGCGATGACCGCATCGGCCGTCTCCCCGACCGCACCGGCCACGAGGCGGGCGCGGTGCGGCTGGCGCTCGATCGCAAGCAACCGGGCGCCGCGCTGCACGGCGAGGCCGCCGAGCAGTGCTGCTTTGCCGCCCGGGCCGGCACACAGGTCGAGCCAGCGACCGTCGCGCCCCTCGATCGGTACAGAAGACAGCGCCAGCGCGACGAGCTGGCTGCCTTCGTCCTGGACGCCGGCGCGCCCGGCCTGGACCGGCGGCAACGAGGAAGGCGAGCCGGAGTCGAGGATCGCCGCGGTCGGCGCCCATCTGCCTGGTCGGGCTCCGAGTGACAGCAACTCGTCGACGTCCGCCCGCCCTGGTCTGGCGACGAGGGTGACGGCAGGTCGTTCGTTGTCGGCGGCCAGCATCGCCTCGGTTTCGGCGAGGTCGCCGCCCAGCGAGTCGCGGATCGCCTCGACGACCCAGCGCGGGTGGCTGTGCACGACGCAGAGGTGGCCGATTGGATCAACCTTGCGGTCGGGCGCGACCATCGCGAGCCAGTCCTCCAGATCGCGCGCGGAGACCTTGCGCAGCACGGCGTTCACGAAGCCCGCGGGGCCGTGGCCGACCTTGGCGCGGGCGAGACTGACCGACGAATCGACCGCGGCATGGGCGCCGACCCGCATCGCGAGCAGCTGGTGCGTGCCGAGCCGCAGAACATCGAGGACGGCGGGATCGAGCTTGGCGAGCGGCCGTGACGACACCGACGCGAGGACGGCGTCGTAGCTGCCGAGGCCGCGCAGCGTGCCATAGACGAGTTCCGTCGCGAAGGCTGCGTCGCGTGCGTTCAAGGCGCGGGCGGCCAGCAACCCCGGCAGCACGAGGTTCGCGTAGGCGTCGTTCTCGCGGACTGCGTGCACGGCATCGAACGCCACATCGCGCGCGGCGTCGACGCGACGCGGGAGGCTCACGTGAACCGGTCGTCAGCTGCGAGCCGCGCCCCGCGCACCCAATCGAGCGCCGGCATCGCTGGCTTCCCCTCGGGCTGCACGGTACCGAGCACGACCGGGCCGGTCGCGGTGCCGACGAGTACGGCGTCGCGCGACGCTGTGATGGACCCCGGCTGCAGTGGATCATGCTGCGAGGGCGTGACCGGCCCGAGCTTCAGGCGGCGATCGCGGAAGAGCGTCCACGCACCGGGCGCCGGAGTGCAGGCGCGCACGACCCGGTCGACGCGCATCGCAGGTGCCGACCAATCGATGCGCGCGTCGGCGGGCGTGAGCTTGGGCGCCAGGCTCACGCCGTCCGGCCGTTGTGGCACCGCTTCGAGCTTGCTGTCGGCGAGGCCGTCGACGGTCGCCACCAACAGCCCCGCGCCGGCGACCGAAAGCCGCTCCAACAAGGCACCGGCGGTATCGCGCGGGCGGATCTCCTCGGTCAGCACGCCGAGCACCGGCCCGGTATCGAGGCCGGCTTCGAGGACGAA
>Ga0157369_10006935_pt1 | contig 13072 bp, 13 predicted proteins | sample C25metaG_FD_113461 | JGI IMG/M metagenome (GOLD analysis project Ga0157369, IMG submission 113461) | Corn rhizosphere microbial communities from Kellogg Biological Station, Michigan, USA - C2-5 metaG | ecosystem: Host-associated > Plants > Roots > Rhizosphere > Soil | place: USA: Michigan...
CGAAATCGCGACATGTGGCGGAAGCGGCCGCTTTGCATGTGCTCGTAGGCGACTTCCACGACCAACTCAGGCCGCAAGGGCTCCCATGAAAGATCCTTACCCTGGCTCCAGCGGCTTTGGCCGCCCGGCATGCGGTGGCCAATGCTTTCGGCGGCCGACTCGTGTTCGGCCCATCCCTTCCACGGGTGATTGGCGAGGGCATTTTTGCGGTAAGGGGCGAGAAATTCGACTAGCTCGCGTCGCTTCTCGAGCGTGAAGCTGGCGCATACACCGACGTGCTGCAGCGCACCGGCATCGTCGAAAAGCCCGAGCAGCAGCGAACCGATCAATGTACGTTCTCCTTTTTTATGCCAGCGAAAGCCGGCAACGACACAATCGCAGTCGCGCTCATGCTTCACCTTAAACATCACGCGTTTGTCCGGCTCATAAGTGCCTGAAGGGGGCTTGGCCATAACACCGTCCAGCCCGGCACCTTCGAAGCGGCGAAACCAGTCTGAAGCGACGCTCGATTCGGAGGTCGCAGGCGTGAGATGGATGGGCGGCTTCGCCGAGGACAGGATGGATTGGAGCGTCTTGCGGCGGCTTTCGAAAGGCTGGCCACACAGATCGCGGTCGCCTTCGCAGAGCAGATCGAAGAATACGACCGAAGCCGGAATCTGTTGCGATAAGAGCTTCACACGGGATGCGGCAGGATGAATGCGCAGTTGCAGGGCGTCGAAATCGAGGCCATCCTTCGTTGCAACGACGATTTCGCCGTCGAGCACACAGCGAGCAGGCAGCGAAGAGCGGAGCGGATCGAGGAGCTCGGGGAAATAGCGATTCAGCGATTTTTCATCACGGCTCTGGATCAGGATTTCGTCCCCATCGCGAAAAACAAGAGCGCGAAAGCCGTCCCATTTCGGTTCGTAGATCCATGGTCCTTCGACGGGTAACTCGCTGACTCGCTTGGCGAGCATCGGCAGGATAGGAGGGCTTACCGGGAGATGCAAGCCTCATGGTAATACCCGGCTGGTTGAAATTCGGATATTGTCTAAGGAGGCGGTATAAGCATGGCAATTTCCTTTCAAGTGAATGGGCAGAGTCATTCGGTGGACGTGGACCCGAAGACGCCGCTGCTCTGGGTGCTGCGCGACACGCTAAACATGACGGGCACAAAGTACGGGTGCGGGATTGCGGCGTGTGGGGCGTGCACGGTTCATATCGATGGCGAGGCGGCGCGTTCGTGCGTGTTTCCTGTTGCATCGGTAGCGGGAAAGAAGGTTACGACGATCGAGGGGCTTTCCGTAGACCGGGGCCATCCCGTGCAACAAGCCTGGATTGCAGAGCAGGTACCGCAATGCGGCTATTGCCAGTCGGGACAGATCATGACGGCGGTGGCCTTCTTAAAGAAGAATCCCTCACCGAGCGCAGCGGAGGTGGACGAAGCCATGTCCAATAATATTTGCCGCTGTGGGACACAGCAGCGTATGCGAGCCGCTATATTGCGCGCCGCCGGAGGTGGAAAATGAGCGGGGTAGCAGTGGACATGACGCGGCGGATGCTGCTCAAGAGCGCAGCGCTGGTGATTGGTTTTGAAATTCAAGCGAATGCGAAAGCCGTGCCAGAGAAGCCTCGCGTGAATCCGCTTCAGGCGTGGCTTAAGATCGATGCCACGGGCCAGGTGACGCTCGCTTATTCGAAGTCGGAGATGGGGCAAGGCGTCTCGACATCGCTGCCCATGATCCTGGCGGAAGAGTTGGACATCGACTGGAAAGATGTGCGCGTAGAACATGCACCACTGGATGCCGCCCATGCTGGACAAGGGACGGGCGGCAGTGGAAGTGTCGCCGGTATGTTTAGTCCGCTGCGGCAGGCCGGAGCTGCCGCACGACAGATGCTGGTGGCGGCGGCGGCCGAACGGTGGCATGTGAACGCCGACACCTGCACGACTAAGAGCGGCGCAGTGTGGAATGGCAACGACAAACTCTCCTATGCGGAACTCATCGAGCGCGCCTCTCAGCTGCCGGTGCCGGATCTGGCGACCGTTGCATTGAAGAAACCGGGAGACTTCAAAATCATAGGCACGTCGGTTCCGCGGACGGATGTTCCGGAGAAGACCGACGGCAGCGCGATTTTTGGATGGGATGTGCGTGTACCGGGAATGGTCTATGCGATGGTTGAACGCTGTCCGGTATTCGGCGGCAGGGTGAAGAGTTTCGACGCTACAAAAGCGAAGGCTATGAAGGGCGTGGTTGACGTCTTCGAAATTGACCCGGTAAAGCCCGCTCACTCCTGCGGCGGGGTGGCTGTGGTTGCCGAAACCACCTATATTGCGATGCAGGCGCGGAAGCAATTACAGATTGAGTGGGATTTTGGTCCAGCCGCGAAGGAGAGCAGCGAGACGCTCCGGAAGGAGTTTCGGCGGATTGTGGATTCGCCGATGAAGGTCATTATCGACCAGAACAATGCCGACGATGCGATTTCGAACGCGCCGGCAGAAAAGAAGATTGAGTGCGATTACGAATTGCCGTTCCAGGCACACGCCACCATGGAACCGATGAATTGCACGGTGCAGATAACGGCGGATGGGGCGGAAGCGTGGGCTCCAACGCAGGGACCGGAGCAAGTTCAGAGCGTAATCCAGCAGGTGACGGGTTTGCCGCGCGAGAAGATTCAAGTGCATACCACCTACATGGGCGGTGCATTTGGGCGGCGCTATCAGGCCGACTTCCCAACGGAGGCGGCACAAGTTGCCAAGCGTATTGGAAGACCGGTGCAACTCGTCTGGTCGCGAGAAGACGACATGACGCACGATTTTTACCGGCCGGCTTCGTATCATCGCATGAGCGGCACGATCGCTCCCGACGGAGGAATCGCGGCGTGGCGGCATAAGTATTCGTCAACGCCAATATCTGAATGGTTCAATCCAAAAGCCGCGCCGGAATCTTCTGAATTGGGCTGCACAACGCAGCCGCCATACCTCGCCAAGAGTTACAAGCTCGAGTACACGCCGGCAGCTTCGGCGGTACCGCGCGCGTGGTGGCGATCAGTGGAGGCTTCGGTGGTTGGCTTCGTAATGGAGAGTTTTGTCGATGAATTGGCGCACGCCGCGGGCGCCGATCCATTGGAATTCCGTTTACGGCAATTAGGCGAAGCGCGCCTGGTGAAAGATGCCGTGTCAGAGCGCGGAAGGCCGCTCGACACGGCGCGTTTCAAGAGCGTGCTGGAACTGGCCGCGCAAAAAGGCTCCTGGGGAAAGCCTCTGCCTTCGGGTCAGGGACGCGGGATCGCCTGCCACTATTCATTTCATAGCTATGTCGCGAATTTGATCGAGGTCACCGTGAACAAAGGCGGGGTGCGGGTAAATCGGGTCGTTTCCGCCGTGGACATCGGAATTCCCGTAAATCCGGACGGAATCCGGGCGCAAGTGGAGAGCGCAATCGTCTATGGTTTGACGGCGGCGCTGAAGAGCCAGATCACGATCGAGAATGGCCGGGCGGCGGAAAGCAACTTCAATAAATTCACGACGCTTTCCATGAAGGAAATGCCGGTGATTGAAGTGCATATCGTTCCCAGCACGCTGCCACCGACAGGAATTGGAGAACCTGGACTGCCACCGACCGCGCCCGCGCTGACGAACGCGATCTTTGCGGCAACCGGAAAACGTTTGCGCAGGTTGCCAATATTGCCGGGGGATTTAGTGTAGCTTTCTAACTGTCAGCTTTGGCTGGTTCGGAAGGCGCTTCGGAGTGAAGCGCGCGCAGCTTGATGGCGCACCACAATGTAACGCCCATTCCGTAGGTCATGAGTGCCAGCATCACGATTTCCGCAACCATCTGGTTAAAGATCCCGGAAATCTGAAGAAGGAAGCAATTGGCGATTTCGCCTAAGAGAATCAGTTCGTAGAAAACCAGCCACACAAAGGTATTGCGCGGCGGCGTTAACTTTTGCGCACGTATTTCCTTGTGCATTACCCAGAGGAACGAAAGGCTCGCTGCTGCCGACCCCGTCCATACAAAGATGGCCAGGGTCTTAATGAATGTGGATTCATCGGCCTCGCCGCCGCTGGCTAGAAAGGCGGAGAGGGCCAAGCCAAATAATGTGATGAGTACAAGGCTGGTGATGGTTCTCGAAATGGCGAGGCGACGCAGTTTCGCCAGGTGCGGCGTGAATTCTTCAAAAACATCCCAAGCCGCGACGGGGAACACAAAGGCGTAAAGAAACCGCGAGTACAAGAAGACCCGAAAGTTTTCCTGCGAGTCCGGGCCGAACCACAACGCGACGCCATCGAAGAACACCGACAGCAGACACGCGAGGGCGATGAAAAAGTAGGTTCGATGCAACTTCAGGGTCAGCACCCGCAATAACAGCAAAAGGTCGATAGCCGTGGCGGCGAAATCGAACCAATGGTTTACCTGGCTCAATATTTCCAAACTTCCATTTGAACCTATGAGCCAGGCAAGTCTTGTTGATTGCCAAGCAACTCAGCTGATTGCCGGCACGGGAGAGATGGTGCTGAGGTCGATGGGTTGGCTGGCAGCGGCGGTTTGCGCGGCCAGGGCTTGGCGAGTCGCATCGATCACCAGTTGAGCCAACATCGCGTACGGAGCTGCGGGAGGGATGGTCTGCGCTACAGCCGCGGCGATTTGGAGCTCGGTGAAAATGTCGGAGATGGAGACATGGGCAGTAGCACGAATCTTCATTGCCCTGCTCTGTACGTTGGCGACCGCCGCCGGTGAAGCTTGCATGTCGGATTGAAAGACGGCTTCGAGCCCGGTCACGCTTACGGTCAGGTTTGCTATGGCCAGCGACAATTGGCTGGCGTTGCTTCGATCGGTTCGGTAGAGCGAGTAGCTCTGAAAGGCGACAACATAGGCGGAAGCGGCCTGATTAAACTGCGGAACGTACTTGGGATAGCCGGCGGAAATTTGTGTCCGCAGGGAACTCAGAGCGGCGTGCGCAAGCGTGAGCGAATCGTACGTCGCCCCGTCGAATGTATCGAGTTGATTGGGGTGGTTCGGCTGCGTACCGCAGCCGGTTGCCAGCATGAGGAAAAGAGAGAGTATGGGCAGCGCAAGGCTGCTCCTTCCGAGTTTGTTGGTCATAGGACTTGCCGCGCACAGCGTAGATCCGGCACGCGCCGCCGACCGGTTAAAAAGCCGCTAAACTATTGGAGGGATTGCATTCCGAACTATTCGCTACTTTTGTGACCGAGGCGGCGTCTAATGAGACGGATGGAGTGACAGGATGCTCAAAAGAACTGGAGTGATGTTGCTCGCGCTCACCGCGCTGCTGCTTGTGGCTCCGCAGCCTTCGCAGGCTGGCACGTTTGGTTTCGGCGTTGGAGTGTATCCGGCATATCCGTACCCGGCCTATCCGTATGCATACGCTAATCCTTATGCGTGCAATCCGTACATAAACGCTTACTGCTACGGGTACCCGCCGTATGCTTATCCAGGTTTCGGCTATTACGCGGGCTTTTACGGTTATCCGTATCGCTACTATCGCGGTTACGGTTATCGCGCACCGTATGCGTATCGTGGTTATGGCTATGGCGCGCCCCATCGTGGTTACGGCTACCGGGGCGCCTATAGTTTTCGCGGCGGCTACGGTTACGGCGGGTATAGCCATGGCGGCGGTAGTTATCGCGGCGGATCTGGTTACGGCGGCGCCGGTAGCTATCGCGGCGGATCCGGTTACGGCGGCGCCGGTAGCTATCGCGGCGGATCTGGTGGCGGTCGCGGTGGCTTTAGCGGCGGTCGCGGCGGATTCGGCGGCGGTGGACACGGTGGCGGTCATCGATGATACAATTTCGGGCACTTGCCTGAATTGAGCGCTGTCGGAACTAACGAAGCTGGACGGATCGCTAGTCCCCAGGCGGCTGCTGCTGCCCCTGTTCGAAATGTAGCGATTGACGCCTATCGCGGCCTGGTCATGCTGCTGATGATGGCCGAGATCCTTCAGTTCAGCCACGTTGCGCGAGCTTTTCCGGGTAATTGGTTTTGGGGCATTCTCGGTTATAACCAAACGCACGTCGAGTGGGCGGGATTTTCCCTTCATGACCTGATTCAGCCATCCTTTTCGTTCCTGGTCGGAGTCGCGCTGCCCTATTCGATCGCGAGCCGGCGGCGCAAGGGAGCTAATTTCCAAAATCTTTTCAGACATGCGCTGTGGCGGGCATTTTTACTGGTGGCGCTCGGTATCATCTTGCGGTCGCTGCATCACCGGCAGGTGTATTTCACGTTTGAAGATACGCTGACGCAGATCGGGTTGGGATATCCGATTCTGTTTTTCCTCGGTTTCCGCTCGCGGCGCTGGCAGTGGGGTGCATTAGCTGTACTCCTGACGGGATATTGGCTGGCTTGGGCTTTGTATCCGGTTGGCGTCCCGCCCGATTGGAGCCACAACCTTACCGGCTTCGCAGCACATTGGAACAAAAACAGCAATCTGGGGAATGCCTTCGATCAGTGGTTCCTGAATCTTTTTCCGCGCACTACGCCTTTTGTGGCAAACGATGGCGGTTACTTAACCCTGAGCTTCATTCCGACACTAGGAACCATGATTCTGGGACTCGCTGCGGGGCGCTGGCTACGCGATTGTGCGCCACGGATTCCGCTTCGCCGGCTCGTTGTCGCGGGCGCGGTTTGCATTGGCGCCGGCGTAGTCCTTCACTTCCTCGGAATCTGCCCGATCGTAAAGCGCGTGTGGACTCCGGCCTGGACTCTTTTCAGCGGAGGAATTTGTTTTTGGTTTCTGGCGGCGTTTGCCTGGGTTATCGATGTGAGAGGCGCGCGCCGATGGGCATTTCCGCTAGTGGTAATTGGCATGAACTCGATTGCCGCATATCTGATTGCGCAGGCCGGTGAAGACTCGTCGGTAGGCCGGGGGTTGCGACATTTGGGAAGCGCACTGCACCTGTCCGGGTCGCCGTTTGAACCGTTGCTCCTGGGCGCGGGTATCCTTCTTTTGTATTGGCTACTGCTTTGGTGGATGTACGAGAAGCGGGTGTTCGTCAAGATTTAGAAAGCACGGCGGCGAAAAAACCATCGCCTTCGTCGCGGCCAGGGAGGCGCCAGCTTTCCCGCTCGAGGACGAGATCGGGCTGGTCTTCCAACAAAGCGTGCACAATGTCTTCGTTTTCCTCCCGCTCCAGCGAACAGGTCGCATAAACCAGCTTTCCTCCGGGCGCCAGGAGGACGATAGCCTGGCGGGCAATCTGCAACTGCCTTTTCGCAAAACGCGGAAGGTCGCTCTCTTTGAGCCGCCATTTGATCTCGGGATTGCGTGCCAGGGTGCCCGTTCCCGAGCAAGGAGCATCGACGAAAATACGATCGAACGGAGCGGAGAAAGGCAATGGCTCAGTGGCATCGAGCACGACCCTGGGGCAGAGCGCCGGAATATCACGAATCCGCTCGGGGCTGACGTCGCAAGCCACAGCGAGCGAGAGGGGTGTTTCGAGGGCCTGTAATGTCTTATTCCCGGGTGCGGCACAGAGATCCAGGTAGCGGAGTCCGGGCTCGAGGGCGAGTAGGGGCACGATGGATTGGGAGCCTATATCATGGAGGCGAATGCCGGGCAGAGTGGGCGAGAGCAAGCGATAAGCCCCTGGCAGAGGGGTGGCTTCAAGTTCCAAACCGCCAGGTGGGCCCTGCCCGGGTGGGACGCGGATGTAAGGGAGGGGCTCAACGAGTGCGGCGCCAGCCATTTGCCGGGAAAGTTCGTCCGAAAAATGTGCGCTCCAGCGAGCTAAGAGCCAGCCTGGGCACGATAATTCCGTCGGCGTGTTGGACCAGACGACAGGTAAGCGATTTACTTTACGCAGGACGGCGTTGGTCAAGCCGGAGGCGGCGCGTTTGCGGTGTTTCACGAACTCGACCGAATCGTGGACCGCGGCGTGCGGGGGAATGCGCTCAAGATAGCGCATCTGGAAAATTCCCACGCGGAGGGCGATGGCGACGATAACATCGAGCTTATCCACCGGTTTTCCGGAGTATTGGGCTATCAGATAGTCGAGCTGTAGCTGGTAGCGGAGGCAGCCGAAAACAATCTGGCGCGCCAGGCCCGAGTCGCGTGTGCTGAGTGAAGCGGTCGCATGGCGGATGGCATCAGACGCGTAGCTGCCGCTCGAGACGGTTTCGAGAACGTGGAAAGCGGCTTTTCGGGCCGGTGAAATCGCGTGCATCAAATGTCGATCACAGGCATCGAAAAAAAAGAGTAGTCTTTGATTAGCAACAAATTAAGCGCTGTTTTGCTGTTTACCTGTTTCGCACCCTATGCTACTATGCCAATAGCCTCCGCGAGGCTTGGTCCACAGCGAGGCGCGCTTTGTACTTCCCTCACGGAGCATAAAAAACTTACTACATGAGCTTTACCGTTTTTCTCGGAAATCTCCCTGTCTGGGTGACGGCCGACGATATCAAGTCGTGGCTATCCTCAGAAAACCTGGTCGCAGACGCGGTCAAGGTCATTCGCAACCCTGAGACCCAAGAGTCGAAGGGCTTCGCCTTTATTGAATCACCAAACCAAGAAGAGATGAATTCCATCATCCGCCGGTTTGATCGCGCACCACTTGAAGATCGTCTGCTGCGCGCCAACCCAGCGCAGCCCCCGAAATCCGGCAAGGGTGGTCCAGCGGTGAAATCATCTGTACCCTCGGATCGCATGCGCCGCTCGTCGCCGTCGGGCCCGAATGGCGCAAATCCAGCTGGATCAAGTTCAGCGGCCCGGAAGAATTTCGGCGCCCGCCGCTCGCAGAACTCCACTTCGCGCCAAAGCGCGTTTGCCGAGGAGCTGGCGAAGGTTCTCTAGACTGGCACACCATAAAGTCCCACCGCCTTTCCGGCACTCCAGCCATCAGCTTTCCTTCTCTCGTTGTTTTTGAATTTACAATGGTGTTATACTCCGCAGCATTGTCCGTCGTTGTGTAGGTGACGCGCGCCGGCACGGAGGAAATGCCGCGTACGTCGTTTGTAGTCAGTAATAACTCGTGAGTCGTCCCGGTTTCGACACATACATTCTGGGTTCAATTTTTATCGCGTTGATAGCGGGCGCGAGCGTCGTTCTACAACCATTTGGATTGGGACGTGCAGCGTCCGTTCTAGCAGGCTGCGGTGCAGCTCTGCTTGCCACGGCGATCGCCTGGCGTTTACGTCGCGCCAATCTGGCGGGTTTAGTCGCGGGAGTGGCTGGCAGTGTGGCGGGTGCAGCACTGGGCCTGCTCGCCGTGTTCGTGCTTCGACAGGCAGCGCTGGCCGAAGGCTCACACGGTGGATTTCTGCGGCTGATCGTACCGCTAGTTGGCGCCTACATTGGATTGCTGGTCGGAGTTTGGAACTCCGAGCATCTGCCGCTTGGTTTCCTTCCCGGCAAACCTGAGGGACACATAGGTATCGGTCCAGCAAAAATCCTGGATACGAGTGTATTGATCGACGGGCGGATTGCCGATATCGGCGAGTCCGGTTTCGTGGAAGGGCGCTTGATCGTGCCGCGATTCGTTCTCCACGAATTGCAGCTTGTGGCGGATTCGAGCGATTCCGCCAAACGCAATCGGGGCCGTCGCGGGCTCGATGTAGTCCAGCGTCTGCAAAAGCTGACTCGTATTCAACTCGAAATCTCGGGCGAGGACTTACCGGCGATTCGAGAAGTGGACCTGAAGCTGATCGAGCTTGCGAAATCGATGAATGCCAAGATCGTCACTAACGATTTCAATTTGAACAAGCTGGCGCAGGTACAGGGCATCGAGGTACTGAACATTAATGAACTGGCAAACGCGCTGCGCCCGGTGGTTTTGCCAGGTGAGACAATGCGCGTTTTCATTCTGAAAGAAGGCAAAGAACACAACCAAGGCGTAGCCTACCTGGACGACGGCACGATGGTGGTAGTGGACAATGCCCGCCGGATGATTTCCAAGACGGTGGACGTGGTCGTGACAAGCGTCCTGCAGACGACCGCTGGGAAAATGATCTTCGGCCGTTTTGATGATCGTGGGCAAGGCGGCCCCGATCCGCGAAGCAGTGCGGCCTCAGCGGGAACGCCGGGACCCTAACTTTAACCTCCTAGCCGTTCGGGCGATGCACACGCGCCGATTTTCGAACAAAGTAGAGGTATGGATTTAGAGAATTACTCTACCGCGGTGACGCAGCTTGTGGAGAATGCCGGAGCTTTTGTTGTAGCGGTGAAATCGGCTGCATACCGTGTATCGAGCGGGGTGATCTTTCGCGACGGTCTGATCGCGGTGAACAATCACGCGTTGCGGCGTGAGGGCTCGGTGCCGGTGCAGATGCCAGACGGCAGCGAGGCTTCAGCGGTAATTCTTGGGCGGGATGCGCCCGTGGATGCAGCGATACTCAAGGTGGAAGGGGCGAAGCGTCCGGCGGCGGCAGCCAGCGACTCGGCGGTGGTGGCTGGAGCATTCGTGGCCGTGGTGGGTCGCACACTGGATTGTGGGCTATCGGCGAGCGTGGGCATTCTTGGTGCGGTAGGTGGGCCCCGGCGCACTTGGCGGGGCGAACAACTCGATCGATTCCTTCGGTTGGATGTGAATTCTTATCCTTCGCAGGCGGGCGCAGCCGTGGTGCTGGGGAGCGGAGCGTTTCTCGGTATGGCGACGGCGGCAATATTGCGGCATTCGACGGTAGCCGTGCCAGTTGCCACACTAGATCGCATCGCGAATGAATTACTAAGCCAGGGAAAAATCCGGCAGGGTTATCTGGGAGTTGGATTGCAGCAGGTAACGGTGCCGGAAAAACTGCGTGCCGAAACCGGACGCGCGGCGGTATCGGGGCTGATGGTGTTGAGTATCGAACCGGGAACCAGCGCCGAAGAAGGCGGCCTCGAACTAGGCGACATCCTTGTGGCGGCGGGCGATACGCTTCTCGAAGAACCTGAAACGTTGCAGGGAGTTTTGCGGGGCGATGCGGTGGGTAAGCCGATGAAATTCACGGTACTGCGGGCGGGCCGGGCTGTCGAGATCGAACTACGCATTGCCGCACAGCGAGTGTGATTCGGATTCTGATTGTCGCCAAGTCGGAGGCCGAAGTCGCCGAGCTAGCGGAGTTGATGGCCGAAGACGACAGGATCGAGGTCGTCTCCACGCAACCGGACGTCGTGTTGACAACCGGGTTTCCGGTTGGACTTGTGGTCTCTTTCCACGCTCCTATCGTAGTGCTGGGCACCGAGACACCGCCCACGGAGGGCTATGGCCACTCCGTACGCGCCTATTTGCCCCCGGAGGCGACCGCGTCGGAAGTACTGGCGGCCGTGACGGCAGCCGCACAAGACCTGGTGGTGCTGACACAAACGCAGGCAGAACGGTTGCTTCCAGCGGGTACTAAACGGCGAGATTTACCGCGCTTAGTAGAGGCGTTGACGCCCCGCGAGATCGAGGTTCTGCGGTTGATGGGAGACGGTCTGGTGAACAAGGAGATCGCGGACCACCTGGGCATCAGTGAACACACGGCCAAGTTCCATGTCGCTTCGATATTGGGCAAACTGCAAGCCTCTTCCCGGACCGATGCCGTGGCGCAGGGCATGCGCCGGGGATTGATTCCTATCTAGTGGTTGTAGCGTTCCTCTATGATGTAGATTCGGATGAAAGTCTCGGTCATAATTCCTGCCGCCGGCCTGGGGACTCGCATGGGGCGCAGTGCCCCGGAAAAAGAAGGAACCAGCCGGAAGCAGTTCATGCTCCTCAATGGCTCACCGATCCTGATCCACACGATCCGCAAATTTGTGAGTAGTCCTTCGGTGAGCGAGATTGTCGTGGCATTGCGGGCGGACGATCTGGCATGGGCGGCGGAGCTATTTGCAAGCCATGGGCTGGCGCAGATGGTACGGACGGTCGAAGGCGGGGAGTCCCGCCAGCAATCGGTTGAGAACGCGTTGGCAACGATCAAAGGCGATGCGAACCTGGTGGCGGTGCACGATGCAGTACGTCCGTTTGTCAGCCGCGAAGTAATCGAGACGGTGATCCGGGAAGCGGGCGAAACGGGCGCGGCGATTGTAGGCATCGTTCCGGTGGATACAGTGAAGCAGGTACACCGCAACAAGGTTCGTGCTACCCTGCCCCGCGAGCGCCTGATTCTTACACAGACGCCACAAGTTTTTCGGATCGGTCTCTTGCGTCAGGCATTCGAGAAGGCGCGCAAGGATCTTTTTGTAGGAACGGACGAAGCATCATTAGTCGAACGGCTCGAGCAGGTGGAAGTTTCGGTGGTGGTCGGCACGGATCGAAATATCAAGATCACCAAGCCTACGGATATGGATCTGGCGCGTCTCTATTTAGCGCTCGAAAGCTCGGCGCTCGAAGTTTCCTGACGCATGGAGCGCGCGGCTTACCGTATTGGCCAGGGCTGGGACACGCATCGCACGCAGGTGGGCGGCGAATTAATCCTTGGCGGTGTGCGGATCCCATCGGAGTTCGGACTGAGCGGCCACTCCGACGCGGACGTCCTCTTGCATGCCACGACGGATGCGGTTCTGGGTGCACTCGCACTAGGCGACATAGGGATGCATTTTCCCGATACCGCTCCTGAGTGGAAAGGCACGAGCAGTGCTCAATTCCTCAAGCATGCGATCGGGTTAGCGGCCGATAAAGGCTACCGACTGGTGAACGTGGATTCGACGATCATCCTGGAACGCCCGAAGCTGAAGGATTTTCGACCCGCAATTCGCGAAGGTTTAGCGCATGCCGTCGGGCTTCCCCTGGATGCGGTGAGCGTGAAATTCAAGACCGCGGAAGGCGTTGGTCCGGTCGGCGAAGGACGCTCGTGCGAGGCCCAGGTGGCAGTGTTACTACAAACCAGCGCCTGATAGTCGTGTCGGTATTTTGAGGATTGCCGCAAGAATCGGAGTGTCTCTCTCCGCTCGATTCCGCCACACTCGAAGTGGAGCTACTACAGGCGGATGCATATACAGAGTGAGCCGGCAATTCTATATTTCGGAACACCAGTGGTACTGGTTAGCACGGTGAATGAAAATGGGTCGTACAATCTCGCACCCATGTCTTCCGCCTGGTGGCTGGCGTGGCGATGCGTGTTGGGATTCGGGTCGCATTCCAAGACACCGCAGAATATGATTCGCACGGGTCAGTGCG
>Ga0157369_10006936_pt1 | contig 13072 bp, 11 predicted proteins | sample C25metaG_FD_113461 | JGI IMG/M metagenome (GOLD analysis project Ga0157369, IMG submission 113461) | Corn rhizosphere microbial communities from Kellogg Biological Station, Michigan, USA - C2-5 metaG | ecosystem: Host-associated > Plants > Roots > Rhizosphere > Soil | place: USA: Michigan...
CGGCACCGAAACCATCGGCCAACGCCGCGACAAAATCCGGTCCGACCGGCGCCTCGCCGGCAACCCGTCCGTGAACGACCCGTACGAACCCAAGGTCAACAAATCCACGGACATCGCCGACCGTAAAGCCATCAAAACCCTGCTCAAAGACGCGCAACGCAAACTGTCCAAAGGGTGGGACAACAAAGAACTCAAACGCCAGATCGGCGAATTCTCCCAAATGGTCAACCGGATCGGGGACGCCGAGCTCGCCGCCGCCGTCTACAAACTCACCCCCGCCCAGTTCCGTTCCCTCTGGAACGACGAAGGGTTCGCCAACGCCGTCTCCCAGCAGTACGAAATCGTGAGGTCCACCATGATCAGCGACGAAGACAAACCCTGGTACGGACAGGTCATCCACGAAGCATTCACCGACGCCCGCCGCATGGTCGACTGGGCCGCCAAACTCGACCCCGACACCGGCGCCGCACCGCAACCGGAGACGCCGGAAGAACCTCAACAAAAGCAGCGGAAACGCCGCAAAAAGTAAGGAGCATGCGCCACATGCACAGCATTATCAGCACATTTCGGGAATGGTGGGACACCTTGGGGGGCAAGAAACGCGTCAACTACGTCGCCGATTTTGAGACGACCACCGACCCGGCCGACTGCCGGGTCTGGTCCTACGGACTGGCGAACATCGACACCGCCACTACGTTGTGGGACGTCGAAATCGGGACCGGTATCGAACGGTTCTGCAACCGGATGGCCGAAGAGGACTCGGTCTGCTACTTCCACAACCTCAAATTCGATGGCGAATTCATTTTCAACTACCTGTTCCGTAACGGGTACCGGCGCACCGACTCGTCCAACGCCCTCCGCAAAGGCCAGTTTTCCACCCTCATCTCCAACATGGGGTCCTTCTATTCGATCACCGTGTGCTGGAAGAACGGGAAACGCACCGAATTCCGGGACTCCCTCAAAAAGCTCCCCTACTCGGTGTCAGCGATCGCCAAGGCGTTCAAACAGGACGACCCTAAAGGGACCCTCGACTACGACAAGTACCGGGAACCCGGGTACATTGCGACCGCGGAGGAACGCGCCTACATCGCCGCGGACGTCATGATCGTTGCCCGGGCCCTCAAAACCCAGTTCGACCAGGGCATGACCAAACTGACTGTCGGGTCCGACGCGCTCACCGAATTCAAAACCATCATGGGGAAACGCATGTTCGACAAAATGTTCCCCGTCCTCCCCGAAGTCATGGACCAGGAAATCCGGGCCGCCCTCCGCGGCGGCTGGACCTACTCCGACCCCAGGTTCCGGGGCACGGTTGTGGGCCCGGGCGCCACGTACGACGTCAACAGCCTCTACCCGTCCGTCATGTACGACAGGGTCCTCCCCTACGGGGAACCGATCTACGCGCCCGGCCTGCCCGTCGCCGACCCCCACTACCCCCTGTTCATCGTGTCGGTGACGTTCACGGCGAAACTCAAACCCGGGCATGTGGCCTGCATCCAGGTCAAAGGGACCAGCCATTTCCTCGCCACCGAATACCAGACAGAGATCAACGAACCGGTCACCCTGTCCTGCACCAACATCGACCTCGAGCTGTGGGCCGAACACTACGACCTGACCATCCTCTCCTACAACGGGGGGTGGCGGTTCCACGGTGTCAGCGGCCTGTTCTGCGACTACATTGACAAGTGGATGGAAGTCAAATCGACCAACACCGGGGCGTTGCGGGAACTCGCGAAACTGATGCTCAACTCCCTGTTCGGGAAGTTCGGGACCAACCCCAACGTCACCCCCAAAATCCCTGTCTTCGACGACGAGAACGACATCGTCAAACTCGTCCTCGGTGAGGACGACAAAAAGGACCCCATCTACACGGCGATGTCGGTGTTCATCACCGCCTACGCCCGGTCCGTGACCATCCGGGCCGCGCAAGACAATTACGACACGTTCGCGTACGCCGACACCGACTCCCTGCATTTGCTCACCCTGGACGAGCCGGTAGGATTGGAAGTCGATAATCACAAACTTGGTACATGGAAAAAGGAATACGAGTTCGACCAGGCATTGTTTATCCGCGCGAAACAGTACATCGAACGCCTCTACCCTGTTATCCCGTTCGTCGCCGAGCATGTAACCCATGTAGCGGGTTTGCCCAGGGACGCCGCCAAGTACGTGACCATCGAAAACGTCATCGGAAAAAACAAAGTCGTCTTCCCCGGAAAACTCCAACCAAAACGGGTCCCCGGCGGCATCGTCCTCGAAAACATCAACTTCACACTCACACTAAAATAAGTGCTAAGGTGAATCCATAACAAACTTTCTAAGGAGTAACCACAATGGCTGAAAAAGGAGTGCAGGTTTCGGCGACCATCCCCCGAGACTGGGACGCCAAACTCGAAGACCACCGCTGGACCGTGCGCATGACCAAAACCCAGCTCGTCCGTACCGCCGTCGAACAATACATGCGACGCGAAGGCCTCATCACAGACCAGGACCCAGAGTCCGACACAGCGTGACCTGAGGGATTCGGCTGGTACTGTCCCCTCCCGGGACGCTCCCCTTGAATGGGGCCGGGAGCCGGGGTTTGCCCTAGCCGGCTACATGCCCGCCGCCCACAGGTCCGACAAAAGAAACACCCCCACATTCGTGTGGGGGTGTTTCGCTCATAACCACAAAGGAGAAAAAGCACATGGCATCGTTTGAAGAACTCATGGAACAATTCCGTACCCCGCCCGAGGGCGGTTTGCCGGAAACATTCGCCGAAGAATTGCAGAACGCCTACACCGAAGAAATCAGTATTCGGGACGCGGCCGTCGCCGACCGGGAACAAAAAATTGCGGACGCGGAAAAAGCGCGCGCCGAACGCGACGCCGAGGTTACGCGCTTGAAGGCAGTGAATTATGATTTACTGGTTGCAGCACCAAAAGCCGGGAACCCGGCAGATAATAATGAGCCGGACGGTGGCGCTGCTCAGGGCGGCATCGACTCCCTTTTCGAATAGGAACCTACTGTGACTGTGCTGGAAGTCAAAACCCTCAAGCCGACCGCCAACGAAATCCTCCTGGACCGTATCCGCGACGACGCCTCCCCCGACTATGTCGCACGCATCCCGTCCGCCACCCAGGCCGGCGTGCAGGCCACCATGAAAGCCCTGCAAACCTACCGGCCGCAGATGAACGAATTCATCGACGCCCTCGTCAACAAGATCGCCCTCACCATCATCCGGGGCACGTCCTGGACGAACCCGCTCGCCGAATTCAAGCGCGGCCTCCTCACCGGCGGCGACACCGTCGAAGAAATCATGGTTGGGCTCGTCAAAGCCAAAACCTACGACCCGGCCCGCGACGAGCTCGAGAAGGAACTCTTCGGCACCGCCCCCATCGAAGTGCAGACCAACTTCCACCGCGTCAACCGCCGCGACCGGTACAAGGTCACCATCAACCAACCCCTCCTCATGCAGGCGTTCAACAAGCCCATGGGCCTGTCCTCGTTCGCCGCGCAGATCATGTCCGCCCCCGGCACCTCTGACCAGTGGGACGAGTTCCTGCTCATGTGCCAGCTCTTCGCCGAGTACGAGTCCAACGGCGGCTACTTCAAGGTCAAGATCCGGGACATCACCGACCCCGACTCCCCCACCCTCGCCGAAGACTCCAAGTCCGTCCTCACCCGCATCCGGTCGATGGCCGGGACGTTGAAGTTCATCTCCACCCAGTACAACGCCGCCCGGATGCCGATCTCGGCGACCTCGGACGAACTCGTCATGTTCGCCACCCCCGAATTCAACGCCGTCCTCGACGTCGAAGCCCTCGCCGGCGCGTTCAACGTCGACCGGATGTCCCTGTCCGGCCGCATCATCGAAATCCCGGCCGAACAGTTCGGCATCGACGGGGTCCAGGCGATCCTGACGACCAAGGACTTCTTCGTCGTCGCCGACCAGCTCTTCGAAACCGCGTCCATGTGGAACCCGGCCTCCCTGCAGAACAACTACTGGCTGCACCGGTGGCAGGTCATCTCCGCGTCCCGGTTCGTCCCGGCGATTGCGTTCACCACCGACGCAGGAGACGAGATCATCAAACTCAACCCGCCCGTCACCGCCCTCGAAGCGATCACCCTGACCGCCGCCGACGGCACCACCGTCACCTCCGTACTCCGCGGCGAACGGTACCAGGTGAACACGGCGACCGTCACGACCGGCAACTCCGACGGTATCCGCTACTACCTGACCGGAAACACCTCCCCGCGCACCTACATCTCCCAGACCGGTGTCCTCACCGTCGGCGGCGATGAGGGCGGCACCCTGGTCGTCAACGCCGTGTCGACGTGGTTGAACCCGGAGAACATCATGCAGGACGGGGCCCGCCAGTCGGCCACCCTCACCGTCTCCGGCACCCCCACCCTGGACGCGTGGCCGACCGTGGACAACCCCGACACGGCCGCGGACGACGACGCCAACCGGGTCACCGGGATCACCGTCCAGGGAGTCCCCGTCTCCCCGACGTTCGTGTACACGACCACCACGTACACGGCCGACGTCGCCGACCCCGCATCGGTCACCAAGACCGACTTCGAAGTGTTCGGCCCGGACGCCGGAGACGTCAAGATCACCAAGAACGGTCTGGTGTTCACCATCGCCGTACCGTCCGCCGCCGGCGATCCTGTGTACACTGTCACTGTGAGCTAACACCGAACCCCCGAAGAACGGTCACAGCGAACAGGGCATGTGGCGCCCTTAGCAGGAAAACCCCCGACAAACCGTCGGGGGTTTTCTTGTGTTCCGGTAGTCTTATGGAAACGGAAATAAGACTGGGGAGTCACAACTTGTCACAGATTCAAGAATTACCGGAACCCACCACGTTCGGGTACGGCTTCAATTATGCTGTGTGGTCGGCGAATACGACGGTGACATTAGCGAATGTGCCGTGGAATAACGATTACCGGGACGTCGTCAAATTCGACAACCAGGTCGGTCTCGACAATTACCTCGACCATTCCGCCGGCCCCGTCACCGTCACCACCGGGGTCACCTACGCCGCGGTCGGCCGGCCCATCCGGCTCCCCATCCCGTTCGAAGCGGCCAACACGTACAACTATTTGCGGGCGTACAACCCGGCGCAGCCGAGCGCATCCGGTCAGGACCGGGGCCGCGCCTACTACTACTTCGTGATCGGGGTTAATTACATCGCCCCCGACGTCACCGAACTCATCCTCCAACTCGACGTGTTCCAGTCCTTCGTGTACGGGGCAGGCTTCGGCAACATCTACCTCGAACGTGGGCACATGGGCATCGCCAACCAGGAAAGTTTCCGCAACTTCGGCCGCGACTACCTGACCGTCCCCGAAGGGTTCGACCTCGGCAACGAATACATGGTGTCCCTCATGTACAACATGAGTGTCGGGTCGGCCCGGTTCGAGATCAGCGGCGGCCTCCAGGATTACGCGATCATGGTGATCTCCTCAACCTCCCTGGACGCGGACGCCGGCACCGTCGACGCCCCCAAACTGACCAGTGCGAAGGGTTCCCGGATGGAGAACCTGCCCAACGGCGCCGAAATCTACCTGTTCAACTCCCTGGACCATTTCAAACTGTTCATGGAAGCGATGCAGGACAAGCCCTGGGTCACCCAGGGCATCATCTCCATCCAGGCCGTCCCGCGGCTGCAACGCTACGACGTGCAGCTCGAATCCCAGTTCATCGCCGGGGACATCCCGGTGGACCGGGTCATCGGCGGGGTGTTGAAGCAGAAGAAAACCCCTGTCGTCCTGAACTGGCGCACCCAGGTCGACCTGGGCCGGTACGCCCGGCTCACCAAGTTCGTCACCTACCCGTACACGGTGGTTGAGATGACATCCAACACCGGCACGCCCCTGGTGTTGAAGCCGGAGTGCTGGCAGGACGACCACATGGACGTCGTCGAAGTCCCCCACTTCGCCCCGCCCAACGCCCGCCTCGGCTTCTACACGTACCGGTACAACACCGTCCCCGGCATGGCCGTCCAGGAAGACGTCAACGGGGTCATCCACGACGGCGGCGAACACTACGCCATGATGACCGGCATCATGAACTTCCCCACCTTCTCCGTCGTCAACAACGGGTACATGATGTTCATGGCCTCGAACACCAACTCGATCGCCTACCAGCACGCCAACGCCGACTGGTCCCAGCAGCGCGCCATCGCCGGGGCCCAGGCCGACTACTCCAACTCCTCCGTCGGGATCCAAAACCAGGGGAACCAGACCTCCATCGGGGTCACCGCCGCGGGCCAGTCGACCAACATCGCCAACGAAGCCCAAACGAACCACATGATGATCAACGGGGCGTTCGGGGTCGCCGGCGGCATCGCCCGGGGAGCGGCGATGGGGCCCATGGGAGCCCTGACCGGTGGCGCGTCCGGGGCGCTGAACTGGGCGCAGTCGGGCCTGAACAACGCCGTGGATATGAACGCGCGCAACCAGCAGCTTGGGGTGTCCAACACTGCCGCCCTGTCGTCCCTGACCTCCAACCAGCAAAGCGCCGGCCTGGTCCGGGACACCAACTGGGACCTCGCCCAGTTCTCGGCGAACGGTGACTACGCGAACGCTATCGCCGGGATCAACGCCAAAGTCCAGGACGCCAAACTCACCCAGCCGACCACGGCCGGGCAGGTCGGTGGGGACGCGTTCAACCTCGCCACCTACCGGTGGGGTGTCGACCTCAAAGTCAAAACCCTCCAACCCCAGGTGATGGCGGCCATCGGGGAATTCTGGCTCCGCTACGGGTACGCGGTGAACAGGTTCACCCGGATGCCCGCCTCGCTCATGGTGATGGACAAATTCACGTACTGGAAATGCAAAGAAGTGTATGTGACGCACGCGGAATGCCCGGAAACGTTCAAACAAACACTCCGTGGAATATTCGAAAAAGGTGTTACTGTGTGGAAGAATCCGACAGATATTGGAAATGTTGACACGGCGACAAACGCGCCGTTGGCAGGGGTTGTATTATAAATGGCTAAGAATGATTTGGTGATGGATAACTTTTACCTCACCCATTTGAACGGTGGACGGAAAAACAACCGTGCCATGGGCCAGCAGGCCCTCACCGAACAAATGTATATCCGCATCCTCACCGAACTGTGCGCGAACCGGTTCGAATGGACCAACCTGCCTGACAGTGTCGACGTCAGATTCCTCGAAACCAACCTGATCTGGCGGGGCCTGGCCGTGTTCTACAAAGACGGCGACTCCGACCAGTACTTCGCCGTCCAAGGCTCCGGGTCCGGGGCGACAAACTTCATGGACCAGCCCACCTCGTACACTGTCATCGGCCCCAACATGCAGGCCAAACGGTTGCCGGCGGTCCCCACCTACGACCAAACCCCCGACGGTGACGTGGGGGCCCGCAAAGACCCCGAATGCGTGCCCATTTGGGCGAACTACATGCGCGTACCCGACCTCGACGTCATTTACCTGTACGCGACCAAGCTCGCCAAAATGGACCGGTCCATCGAAATCACGGCCGACAACATGCGCAAAACGAAGGTCCTCAACGCACCCGAAGACCAGCGGCTCTCCTTCATCAACATCCTCAAACAGATCGCCGAAGGCCAGGAAGCCGTCCTCGGCTCCCCCGCCCTGGACATGGGCGTCGTCCAAGTCCTGGACATGGGCGTCGACCCGCTCACCCTCCCCAACCTCATGATCGCCAAATCCAAGCTCTGGAACGAATGCATGGGTTTGTTGGGGATCAACAACGCCAACCAGGACAAAAAGGAACGGCTCGTCGCCGCCGAGGTTGGCGCCAACGACGAACAAGTCCAGGCGACCCGCAACATCGCCCTCAACGCCCGCCAACAAGCCTGCGAACAAATCAACCGGCTCTTCGGCCTGGACATCAGTGTCGACTTCAAAAACCCGCCACCCCCACCCTCCGACGCGGCGGGGGAAGAATTCGTGACCGGCGGCGGGACCAGCGGCGACAACCAAGGGGCAGGGGCAAAACAGTAATGGCGACGTTCACCATTGAACTGCACAGGGCGATCGAAATCGACCCGACCATCGTGTCCGGTATCCTCGCCGAGTACCCGATTTTCGACGAAGAGCACCGGACGGTGTTGAACCGGAAAATCCTCAACCATTTCCACAACCAGGAAATCGGGCAGGAAACGATCTCCATGTTCCGGCTCGCCCTGAAACGCAAACTCGACGAAATCATGCCGCTCTACAACCAGCAGTACGAAATATCGGCGATCAAATTCGACCAGCTCGAAACGATCCGCATCAACAACACCAACACCGGTACCGGGACGACCGCGTCCACGTCGGCGTCCTCCAACACCTCCAACAGTGGTGCGAAGTCGCGGTCCGTCGCCCAGCAGATGCCGCAAACCCTCCTCGCCGACAACGGGGACTACGCCACGTCCGCGCAGGACAACGTCTCGGACACGGTCGCGACGGCGTCCGGCAACGACACGAACACCGTCAACCAGGACAACACCCAGGACTCGGCGACCACAGGTTTCCAAGGCAACAAAGCCCTCATGCTGTTGCAGTACCGGCAATCACTCGTCAACGTCGATATGATGATCATTGACGAACTGCAAACCCTTTTCATGCTGATATGGGGAAATGGTGATTCTTTCACCACGACACCCTACTTCGGCTATTTCGGCTCCGGCCGCTACCTCATCTAACGAAAGGCACCGGCCACCATGACCACCCCCGTCCCCATCGCACCCTTCCCCTACCAACTCGTCCCCATGGCCAACATCACCGGCATGACCTACCAGGACGGCACCACCTACCTCTCCGCCCTCGAACAGTTGCGCGACTGGATCAACACCTCCCTCATCACCGACGTCAACAACGTCTTCGCCGACGTCGCCGCCCAATACCAGGCCGGCATCACCAACGCCGAAAACACGGTCACCACCGCCAAAACCGAATGGGATGCCCGGTACGACGCGTTCATCGCCGACTTCACCGACCAGGTCCGGCTCCTCAACGAATCCGCCGTCGCCGGGATGGTGCCCGCCGGCGCCGTCCACGACGCCCTCCTCACCCTCATCACCGCCGAAATCGTTGCCGCGACCACCGCCAACCACACCTACACCGACACCGCCGTCACCACCGCACAAACCGCCCTCGAGGCAGCCGACACCGCACTCGGGGCCAGGGTCGACGGCGTCCAGGCGGAACTCGACAACCACCACACCCGCCACGGCTGGGGCGGGGCCGACCAGACCACCATCGACGCCCGTCAGGTCGTCGACCTGGTCCGGGACTGGGTGCGGGCCGGGCTCGCGACCACCGCGACCCTTCCCTTCCGCATCGTGTTCGCCGGCGACTCCCACACCCAGGGCGGGGAACGGAACTACAACGTCCGGCTCGCGAACCTCCTCACCAAGGGCGGCTGCGTCAACGCCCAATCCGGGATCACCGTGACCACCGACAACACCCCCGGCGTGCACGCCTGGTCGGTCGCGTGGCCGGGGAACACGTCCGGGAACTACCTGACCGCCGGGAACCTCGCCAACATCGACACCCTCGACCCGCACCTGCTGTTCCACATGATCGGGACCAACGACTTCCTCAACCAGGTCAACCCGGTCACCTACAAGGCGAACATCATCAAAGCCCTCACCGACGTGTGGACGGTCGTCCCCGACGCCCGCCAGGTCCTCATCGTCGTGTGGCCGGTCACCAACCCCGGCACCCTCACCTACCCCTGGTCCCAGTACGTCCAGGCCATGCGGGACGTCGCCACCCAGTACGCCGGGGACCAGCGGTTCGCCCTGTACGACTTCGGCACCCAGTACAACAGGTCCGGGCCCGTCGCGACCACCCCGTACGCCGGGCTCTACCTCGACGGTATCCACGGCACCCCCGACCTGCACCGGGCCCTGACCGAACAGCTCGCCGTGTGGGTGGGGCTCCCCTCCCCCATGGCCGAATACGGGTCCCCGAAAGTGTTGGTAGGGTCGACCATCGCCGCGGGGGTGCACCTCCCGGCGAGCCCCGCCTCGACCGTCACCCTCGAACCGGCCCCGGTTAACCGGAACGTCATCATCCACGCCAAAGCGCTGGTCTCTGCCAGCGCGGACGCCGCCCTCTACCTGCAGATCGACCAGACCGACGGGACGGTACTGAACTTCCCGCACCGCATCCCCGCCGGCACCAACGAATCCAAAGAGTTCTCCATGGTGCTCGAGGTTTCGGCGCACCAGCGGCGTATCTTCGCCGTCGCCGGCGAAGCGGCGCTCTCTTTCACCGCCGGCGGCGACAACGACTTCTACAACCAATTCTGGATCGAAACAACCTACGTATAGTAGAAATGATTTACTTGAATACCCTGTCGAATTCGGCAGGGTATTCTTGTTTCCATGACGTATGACGCGACCGCGCAAAAACTCGCCGTAAAAGTGATCGGCACTGTTGAATCGAACCTCAATTACGGTTCGGTCAATTACAACGACCCCATCACCGTCGGCGTCGCCCAATGGTATGGGGTGCGTGCGGCCGCGATCCTTGACCGGATGCGCGACACCGGCGACGGCAACTGGTACGGGGTGGAACCCTCCCTCGCCAACCAACTCGACACCATCCCCGCGACCCACCCGTTCTGGAACGGCCGCTACCTCACCACCGTCGAGGGAGAATCCCTGACCGGCGCCCTCACCCGCTACCAGGGTTTGCAGAACACCCAACTCATTGAGGACCTTGACGCGTACAAGACGGTCGCCGCAGCGCACGGTGTCGACCCGGACGCGAACACGGCGACCATGATCTTCTTCTTCGCCATGTACCACCAAGGCCCCGCCTACGCGCTGAACGTCCTGGACAGTGTCGGCGGCACCGCAACCCTCGACCAAATCTATGCGGCCTGCCTCGCCGACCCCGTCCTCGGCAAATACGGGGCACGGTACAAGAGCGCGTACGACCTCATCGTCGTCGAAGACCTCACCGGTGTCACACCCACCCCACCCGTCACACCACCACCAACGCAGCCGAACGGGAACGCCCGCACCATCGTCGCTGCCGGCGACCTCCTCATCGTCCGCTTCACCGACGGGGAACGGGTCACCTACTACCCGTCCGGCCGCGGCCAGTGGGTTCCCCGCAAAGCCGGCGACGCCCCACCCGCACCCACCCCCGTCCAACCGCCACCACCGCCCGGGACCGGCGACTGGGTGCTGCCCCTCACCGGGTCCCCGACCATGACCTCCGGGTACGGACCCCGCGGTTTTGACGGGCTCGCCTACTTCCACTACGGCGCTGACCTCGCCAACCCGGCAGGCTCCCCCGGGGACGTCGTCGCCAACACCGACCTCGTCCTCACCCGCGCCTACAATGTCGGGGACCCGGGCGCTAACGCCACCGCCGGCGGCTACGTTAAGGGCCACACCCTCGACGGGGCGTACACGTTCACGTTCAACCACATGGCCGCCGGCAGTGTCATCGTGCACGCCGGGGACACGGTCACCGCTGGCCAGAAACTTGGGGTCGAAGGCGCGACCGGGAACGTCACCGGCCAACACCTCCACTTCGAATGCTACGAAGGCGCCCTGGATGACCCCTGGGCACCCCCGTACGGGAACCCCATCGACCCGCTCCCCGTCCTGCGAGCCCACGGAGTAAACATCTAAAATGGAAACCATGACTAAGGACGCCACCCCGAAAACGAAAAAACAGTTCAAGTGGTACAACTGGGACAAAATTTATTCGTTCAATGCGACCCTGAATTTTTGTGTTGGTATGCGTGGTGTTGGTAAAACGTATGGGTGGAAGAAAAAGGCGATCCGTACCGCCCTCCGCAAGGGTGAAGAATTCATGTACGTCCGCCGCTACAAGGAGGAGCTCAAAACCTCGAAGGACACGTTCTTCGCCGACCTCATCGCCAACAACGAATTCCCCGACTGGGACTTCCGCGCCTACGGGGCCACCGCCCAGGCCGCACCCGCCACCACCCGGGACCAGAAAAAACGGCCCTGGAAAACCATCGGGCATTTCATCGCCCTGTCCACCGCCCAGTCCATCAAATCGGTCGCCTACCCCCTGGTCACCAACATCGGCTTCGACGAATTCATCATCGAAAAAGGCATGACCCACTACATCGCCAACGAAGTCCACGCCTTCCTCAACCTGTACTCCACCGTGGACCGCAACCAGGACAAAACCAAGGTCTTCTTCATGGCCAACTCGGTGTCCATCATGAACCCGTACTTCCTGTACTGGAACATCAAACCCGACGAATCCAAAGAATTCACCGTCATGCACGACGGCTACATGGTCGTCCATTTCGTTGAAGCCTCAGAATTCACCGACCAGGTCTACGCGACCAAGTTCGGCAAATTCATTGCCGGCACCGAATTCGGCGACTTCGCCGTGTCCAACGAATTCGCCGACAACAACGACAACCTCCTCAACGTCAAAGGCGCCTCCGCCCGCTACACCTACACCATCGAAGCGAAACAGGGGACCTTTTCCGTGTGGATCGACTGGCTCGCCGGCAAATACTATGTGCAGGAAAAACGACCCAAACAAGAAATCCTTTTTACAATCCTCCCCGAAAGAATGTCCGAAGGGAAAACCTTGTTATCCTATTCTGACAAGGTAATGCAGTCACTCAGGACAGCATTCCGCAACGGCAACACCTACTTCGACACACCAAAATCACGCAACGCATTCATCGAAATATTCAAACGCTAACTGGGAGCGACAATGTCCGAGAGCAATATCCCCCTCCAAGGTGCTACCGGCGCCAACGCCACAGCCTACCCGACGACCGGATATTCCCTGCCGGGGGTCCCGGCCACCACACCCTCTCGCACAATTGGACCGGTCACGACGGCGGCGGGAGGCGGCGCCGCATTGTCCGCGGTCGTGTCCTGGCTCCTGCAAATCATCCTGCACGTCGACGTACCCGTCGAAATCCAGGGCTCCCTCGCCGTCCTCTTCGTCATCCTCGCCGGCTGGGCCGTCAAACCCCGCACCACCGCCACAAGCCTCCTCACGGCGGGCACCGGGAGCCACGCAGCATGAGCGGGGTGCAACGGGCCGTCAAACTCATCTCCGAACCCCGCGGAATCAACACCGCCCA
>Ga0157369_10006938_pt1 | contig 13072 bp, 11 predicted proteins | sample C25metaG_FD_113461 | JGI IMG/M metagenome (GOLD analysis project Ga0157369, IMG submission 113461) | Corn rhizosphere microbial communities from Kellogg Biological Station, Michigan, USA - C2-5 metaG | ecosystem: Host-associated > Plants > Roots > Rhizosphere > Soil | place: USA: Michigan...
ACGACAAGAGCCCGAATACCAGCCGCCGGGCGTCGATCTTCGGCCAGACCTCATCCACGCACGCGCGCACCGCCGCGGTTCGCCGCACCGCGTCGTGGGTCCGGTCATCGCAGGTCTCCCCGGCCGCCTCCATCTGCGACAAGATCACGTGCGCGATCCGGTGGCCGAGCAGATCGCGCCCGGACCCGTACCGGACGCCCCGCGCCTGAAGCTCCAGCGCCAGTTCCACGACCTCGTAGGCGGGGACTCGCCATCGCCGCGCCCCGCGGGCGACTACCAGCGGGCCGGCCGGCTTGCTGATCGACGTCCACAGCGCGCGGCGCAGCACCTCCGCCATCCGCGCGTCCCCCTTGACCAGCCCGGCCGCGTCGCTATCGATGCCACGGACGGCGACGGGGCCCAGCGCCGCGGCGACCAGCTCAGCCACGGTCGTCTGCTTGACGTCGAGCTCGCCGAGGGCGGGCAAGACGTCGCGGATGTAGGACAAGAAGGCCAGGTTCGGCCCCACCACGATGACCCCGCGCCGGGTGACCTGCTCCTTGTGCGCGTACAGCAGGTAAGCGACCCGGTGCAGCCCGACGGCGGTCTTGCCCGTGCCCGGCGCGCCCTGCACGCACACGGTCCGCCCGGCATCGGCGCGGACAATGTCGTCCTGCTCGGGCTGGATGGTCGCGACGATGTCGCGCATCGGCCCCGATCGCGGCCGCTCGATCTCGGCGACCAGCAACTTGCTGGGCTCGGCAACCGAAGGGCCCTGTTCCTCAGCCCAACGGCCGGCTGGCTCCCGCGCGGTTCCCTCCGGACTGAACAGCTCGTCCTCGTAGGCGGTCAGGTCCGCGCCGGAGAACCCGAACCGGCGCCGCAGCCGCAGCCCCATCGGATCGGTGCGGCTAGCCCGGTAGAAGGGCCGCGACACCGGTGCCCGCCAGTCGATGACAACCGGAGTTCCCTCCTGGTCATGGACGTGCCGCCGCCCTATATGGAGCATGGCGCCAACCAGATCGGGATCGGAGGCTACCTCGTAATCAAGCCGGCCGAAGAATAGCGGCGCGTCCGGCACGTCCTTCAGCGACTCGGCACGCCGGTACAGGTCGGCCTTGAGGAATTCAAGCGAGACCGGGTCGCCGGCCATCGGGTTGATGGCCAGCACGTTCTCGCGCATGATCCGCAGGTACTCGCGGGACCGCACCAGACGGGCGCGCTCGGCCTGGATGACGGCGTCCGTACCGTCGCTGGTATCTGGAGGCTCAGTTCTCTCAGGCATGACGAAGCCCCTTCATGCTAGGAGGCGGAAGCTCAGGAACCTACCACCGGCCGGGGGCTCTGTCACGCTATTTTCCGGGCGGCCACGGCATTTGGCTGAACGCTTGTCTTCTGGTCGGATGGGGGGCATGGGTCAGCTCATCGAGCACGCCGGGGTGTGGACGCCGGAGGATCGGTTCGCGTCGGCCTACCACTACCTTCCCGCTGACGTCCCGCCGGGGACGGCAGCGCTGCGGGTGTCGCTGGAGTACGACCGCGGCGCGGGCGTGCTCGACCTCGGCTGCCTGGATACCGCCGGGTTCCGCGGCTGGTCGGGCGGGGCGCGAGAGTCGTTCGTGATCACTGAGGGCGCGGCGACGCCCGGGTACCTGCCCGGGTCCTTGGCGGCGGGACCGTGGCGGGTGATGGTGGGACTTCATCAGCTGGCGCGGGACGTTGGATACCGGATTTCCGTTGAAGTGGCCTCGCGGGGCGATCATGGCTGGCTGGCCCGGCCGGCTGATCCCCCGCCGGCGCCCGCCGAGCGCCCGGCGCGGCGCTCGCTGCCGGCCCGGCCGGGTCACCGGTGGCTGGCTGGCGACCTGCACGCGCACACGGTGCACTCAGACGGCGCGATGACCGTGCCGGAGCTGGCCGGGCTGGCGGTGCGGCGGGGGCTGGACTTCATCGCGGTCACCGACCACAACACGGTCAGCCACCACGCGGAACTGGCCGGCGCGGCCAGCCGGTACGCGATCACGCTGGTGCCCGGGCAGGAGGTGACGACGGCCTTCGGGCACGCCAATGTCTTCGGCGATACCGGCTGGATCGACTTTCGCGAGCCGGCCGACAGGTGGCTGGAGGCCGCCGAGCGGGCCGGGGGCCTGATGTCGGTGAACCACCCGATCGCCGGGCCGGTGGCGTGGCTGCACGCGATGGCCCGCCGCCCGCCGCTGGTCGAGGTGTGGCACTGGAGCTGGCTGGACCTGAGCTGGACGATCCCGCTGTCGTGGTGGCAGGCGTGGGACCCGGCGGCGATCCCGGTCGGCGGCAGCGACTGGCACCGCGAGGGCGCGGACGCCCCGCCCGGCCAGCCGACGACGTGGGTGGAAAGCGAGGACGCCGATCCCGCGGCGATCTTGTCCGCGGTGCGGGCCGGCCGGGTGGCGATCTCGGCGACCCGGGACGGCCCGGTCCTGCTGCGCCACGACGGCGAGCTCGTCGCGGCGGGCGCTGATGGGCTGACGCTCGCCGGGCCGGAAGGCGGCTACCTGCGAGTTCACGGGGACCTGGCGACGCTCCCCGGCAAGCCGGGCTACCATCGCCTGCTCGACGCGCGCGGGGCGACGCTGGCCCTCACCCCATGACGCGCGAGCGCCACGGCGCGGCCCCTTAATTCTTAGAAACGCCCTAGTCGCCGCCCGGCTGATCGTGGCCGGCCGACGCCTCGGGTTCCGCTGGCCCTTCCGGGGACGCGCCCGGGCTGATCGCGGACTCAACCGCGATCATGCTCATCCGGGCGTAGAGCAGGGCACGGTGGGCGACGATGTCGTCACGCTGGTCGGGGAGCTCAGGATGCTCGCCCGCGGCGATCGCGCGCTCCAGGCGGCCATGCGCGTCGGCCGGGTCGAGCTCCTCGAAGACCACCAGCGGATCCGACTCGGCGGCCAGGAAGGTCTTGTCGATCAGCCCGGCCGCGTCGCCAGCCCAGACATCCTTGATCTTGCCGCCGCGGCCGTGGTCGATCAGCACCGACAGGGCGTGCGTTCTCGCGCCGTAGGCGAAGGTCATCGTCACCGATTCCTGGCGGCCGCCGACGTCACCGAAATGCCAGCACTCGGCCACCTTCGGCATGCCGATCGCCGCCGCCCAGGACTGCTCGGGCACGCCGAGCGCGGCGACCCGGTCGGCGGCCTCGGCGGCGGCGGCGCGCAGGCCCGGCGAGCCGATCGCGGCGAAGATGCGCAAGAGGGCGAGCGCCTCGGGAGTGGCGGCCTCCTCGGCGGCGGGGACCAGGGCAGAGGTCAGTTCCCGCATCATCGCCGCCTCGTCGGGCGATGACCGCGACAATGCGCCGATCATGTCCGATCCCCACAGCTCGGCGTCAACCGGCTCGCGCACCTGGCGCAGCACCTCGTGCGCTTCGCTCAGCACCACGCCAAACGCCTGAGCGGGCGCCAGCGGCGCGAAGAACTCGGCGATATCGGGATCCACCTGATCCATGCCGCGTATTTTGGCACGATTACCCGGTGGCGTCAGGCTTCCCGGCGGAAACACCCCGCCAGGTGGTCGTTGACGATGCCGCAAGCTTGCATCGAGGCATAGGCGGTGACCGGCCCGGTGAACGCGAAGCCGTGCTTCTTCAGCTCTTTCGATAGCGCCTTCGAGGCCGGGGTCTGCGCTGGCAGCTCATCCAGCGTCCGCGGCGCCGGGCGGCTGCCGGGTTCCTCGGCGTAGCTCCAGACCAGGTCGCTGAGCCCGCGCGGCAGGTTGAGCGCGGCGCGGGCGTTGTTGATGATCGCCTCGATCTTGGCCCGGTTCCGGACGATCCCGGCGTCGCCGAGCAACCGCCGCTCGTCGTCGGGGGTGAAGTCCGCGACGGCCGCGATCTCGAAGCGGGCGAAAGCCGTGCGGAAGTTCTCCCGCTTGCGGAGGATCGTCAGCCACGACAGGCCGGACTGGAACGCCTCCAGGCTCAGCCGCTCGAAGATCGCCTGGTCCCCGCGCACCGGGCGACCCCACTCATCGTCGTGGTAGGCGACGTACTCCGGCGCGCTTAGTCCCCATGGGCAGCGCGGCATGCCATCCGGGCCCGGCAGCGGGCCCCGGCCGGGCGGGGGCGGCAGTGCTCCCGGAGATCCGGCTCCCGGAGATCCGGCTTCCGGAGATCCGGCTTCCGGCGACGCCGCCGCCTGCGGTTGCGCGGGCGCGCTAGTCATGCGAGACCTCCGGCGGGAAGCCGGTGCCATCGGCCTGCCACGGGGGCGCGTCGCGGACGGTCTCCTCGTCCGGGTCGGCGACGGGGGCCGCGAGCGGGCTGGGGCCGGCGGACGGCGTGTCCCCCGGCATGTCCTGCGGGTCCGGTACTGGCGGGCCCATGCTGTAGGGCCGCGGGCCGAACGCCGCGTGCTGGATGGGATTGGGGACGGTGCCCGCGTACCCGATGCCCGCGGCCGGGGTCACCGACGGATCGCCCACGGCGGCGCCTGGGCCGGTGTCGGGACGGGCGTGCCGGGCGCGCCCGTACGGGCTGGCCAGCGGCATCGTGGCGGACGGCTCCCGGCTCAGGTCGGTGACCAGTTGCTCTAGGGCCACGATGCGGACGTCACGCTCGCGGACCGAGTCGGCGATCTGCTCCAGCGCTTCATCGGTTGCCTGCTGGCTGTATCCCCACAGCGCGGTTGGCGGGCGCAGCAGCACGATGTCGGTGGCGGAGACCGGCCCCAGCTCGAGCGGGGCGTAGTCGGTGCGCTCCACCGCGGGCATCCCGCCGCCGCGCCCCACGGCGACCACGGTGACAGCGGCCAGCACGACCACGATGGCGATCACGAAGGCGATCACGATGACGACAGGCACATAAGCATCGTGCCACACGAATGGCAGCGCGACAGCCGCCGGCGCGGCGGCCTTCACGGTGGCCTGACCCAGCCCCGGCCAGGCCAGGCCACCATGGCGCTCAGGCCACCTTGGTGAAGCCCGCTGGTATGGGAGCGGACAGGTAGGCCAGGTTGGCCGGCGTCGGCGGCAGCCAGCTGAACTGGATGACCTGGCCCGGCGACTTGGCTCCGTGGTAACCGGCCGGCGGGTAGTTGCCCTTGGGATTGGCCACCACGGCCTCGATCGGCAGGTACGTGGTCGTAGTAGGTGAGGTCACTGGATGAGGTCTTGTAACGGAAGGTGTTACGACCACCGTGTCGCTGGCCAGGATGGCCTGCGACGTGGAGTGGACCCGGAAGATGTCCCCGGCCGCCGTGGCCGGGGTGAGGCTGTCGCCTGGCGCGGCTGGCCGCAGCCCGAACGGCGGGATTGCCCCCGGCGGCGGCGTCCAGGTCGCGACGGGCTGGCCGGTCGGCATTCCCGTCGAGGACCCGGTGAAGCCGCGCGGGAGCGGGACGGACAGGTATCGGAGATTGGCCTTCGTGGGGGCCAGGTAGCCGTACTCGGTGGTGCTGGCGGTCACGCGCTTCCCGTTGGGCACCGTCAGGATCAAGTGGCTGTTGTTCCAGACGTTCACCTCCTTGAGCGGCAGGTAGGTGGCCGCGTTGATCCACAGCGCGATGCCCCGGGGATCGGCGATCTTGATCGCGGCGATCCCGCCGACCTCGGCGCTTCGGGTGATGACCAGGCCCGGGCAAGACAGCAGGCCGCGAGCGGCGTCGGGGTGCACGGTGAAGTCAACCACCATCCCCAGGCCGTCGGGGGCGCTGCAGGCGCTCCCGCGCGCCGGGCGCGCCAGGGCCGAGGCGTGGCCGTGCTGGACCCAGGTCCGGTGCTGGTAGTCGACTGTGGTGATGGAGGTGAAAACGCCGCCGGCCTCGGGGGTGTTGACGATTGAATTGTCCTGGTACGGCTGGCCGCCTTTGGTATAGGCGATGTTGCGGGACTGAATGCTGGGCGACCCGCCGGTGACGCCATAGTTGAACCCGTTCCGCACCTGCGATTCACTGGCCGGGTCGGCGGTGTCCGTCGTGTGCACCCACAGGATGTCGCGGGCCGCCTGCTGGGCGGTCAGGCCGTTCCCGGGCGGGGTAGGCACCCGGCTGGGGTCGGGGATGCCGCTGGCGGGCAGCGGGGGCACGCTAGACATGGGACTGGCGGGCCGGGCCGGGGCCGCGCTGAACGGGACGGTGCCCGTGGCCGCCAGGGTGACCCGACCGAGCAGCCCATGAGGCGGGCCGTCTCCGCCTCGCTGAGCTCCTCCCAGTAGCGCAGGATGACGGCGGTCCGCTGCCGGGCGGGCAGCGAGCGCAGCAGCCGGATGAGCTCATCGCGCTGGTCGACGGCGGCCGTTTCGTCCTGATCCCCGGCGCTCGGCCGCAGCAGCCCGAGGCGCGCGCGGAGCATGCCATTGCGGCGCCACCCGTCGGCGGCCAGGTGGTACAGGGTGCGGCGGAGGTATCCTTCGGGGTCGCCGTCGATGCGCCGCCAGTGCCGGTACACGCGCTCCAGGGCGGCCTGCAGCAGGTCCTCGCCGTCGGCGTGACTTCCGGCGAGCATGACCGCCGCCCGCAGCAGCCGGTCACCGCGCGCGATGAGCAGGCTTTCCAGCACCGCCACCGGCTGCCGGTCCTCGCTGAGGTGGACCGGCGGGCGCTCGTCCGGCGCGTGCTCATCGGGATTGCCCGGATCGGACGCCGCGCGACCTGGCCCGTACCTGGCCACCCTGCCCGGCGTTCGCCAGACGGGCACCGAGCCGACCCCGGAGTCTGCCTCCATCCCCTGCCTCCTGTCTCGTCGCCATCCAAGTACGAATGGCCGGCCCGGCGGGTTGCCCGGACGGGATTTATGACTGCGGCGGACTACGAAGAGGCGCCGCGGTTTGCGGTCATCGTCGCTTCCCGTTCTCGCGTATCCGTCCGACGTGTCACCCCCGGCGCCGCTGGCGCTGCCCAGCGTTTGGGCCGCATTCGTGCGGGCAGGCGAGGGTGAGCTGGGGGAGAAGGGGCGCTCGGGGGTGAGCGGGGGTGGCGCCGGCCCCTAGTCGCACAGACCGCGACCCGAAGGGACGGGCAGCCATGACAACGACCGGCCTGACCAGCGAGGTACCACTCGACGTGGCGGCCGAACTCGCCGCCCAGCTGCGGGTCGACTCGATCCGCAGCTCCACCAGCGCCGGATCGGGACATCCCACCTCGAGCATGTCGGCCGCCGACCTGCTCGCCGTGCTGGTCACCCGGCACCTGCGCTATGACTGGGATGATCCGGGCTCGCCGGCCAACGACCACCTGATCTTCTCCAAGGGGCACGCGTCCCCGCTGCTCTACTCCGTGTTCAGGGCTGTCGGGGTCGTGTCCGAGGACGAGCTCCTGGGCGGGTACCGCCGGTTCGGGCAGCGGCTCGAAGGGCATCCCACCCCGGTGCTGCCCTGGGTCGACGTGGCCACCGGCTCGCTTGGCCAGGGACTGCCGGATGGCGTGGGCGTGGCGCTTGCCGGCCGCTACCTGGACCGGCTCCCCTACCGGGTCTGGGCGCTTTGCGGCGACAGCGAGATGGCCGAGGGATCGATCTGGGAAGCACTCGACAAGGCCTCCTATTACCAGCTGTCCAACCTGGTCGCCATCGTCGACGTCAACCGCCTCGGCCAGCGGGGCGCGACCGACCTCGGCTGGGACATGGGCACCTACGCTAAGCGCGCGGAGTCGTTCGGTGCCCGCGTCCTGGTCATCGACGGGCACGACCTCGCCGCGATCGACCGCGCGCTAACGGAGGCCGAGGGCGCCACCGGTGGCCGGCAGCCCACCGTAATCCTCGCCAAGACCGTCAAGGGCAGGGGCTTCGCCGAGATCGAAGACAGCCCCGACTGGCACGGCAAGCCCTTCCCGCCGGACATGGCCGAGCGGGCGATCGCCGAGATCGGCGGCCTTCGCAACCTGCTTGTCCGCGGGCCGCGCCCGGAGCCGGCCGAGCCGGGCCCGGTCCCGCCGAAGCCGAGCACGGTACCGGAGCAGCCGGATGGACAGGTGAAGGCCTCCGCCGACCGCCCCGTCTACAAGGCCGGCGACAAGATAGCCACCCGGAAGGCCTACGGCGACGCGCTCGTCGCCCTCGGCGGCGCGGACCGCAAGGTCGTGGTACTCGACGGCGAGGTCAGCAACTCCACGTACGCCTATGAGTTCGCGCGCGCCTACCCGGACCGCTACTTCGAGATGTTCATCGCCGAGCAGCAGATGGTCGCCGCCGCTACCGGGCTGGCCGTCCGCGGGTACAAGGCGTTCGCCTCGACGTTCGCCGCGTTCTTGACCCGGGCGTATGACTTCATCCGGATGGGCGCGGTCTCCGGCGTGGACCTGCGGCTGGCCGGCTCGCACGCCGGCGTGGAGATCGGCGCCGACGGGCCGTCCCAGATGGCGCTGGAGGACCTGGCCATGATGCGCGCCGTGCACGGGTCGACCGTGCTGTACCCGGCGGATGGCACCAGCACGGTCGCGCTCGTCGCGGAGATGGCCGCCACGCCCGGCATCAGCTACCTGCGGACCACCCGCGGGTCATATCCCGGCTTGTACGACGACGGGGAGCAGTTCCTGGTCGGCGGCTCAAAGACCCTGCGCGCCGGGCCCGATGACCAGGTGACGCTGATCGGGGCCGGGGTGACGCTCTACGAGTGCCTGCGCGCGGCGGACCTGCTCGCCGGGCAAGGCATCGCGGCCCGCGTCATCGACTGCTACTCCGTCAAGCCCGTCGACGGGCCGGCCCTGACCGCCGCCGCGGAGGCCACCCGCGGGCGGATCGTGGTCGCGGAAGACCACCATCCCGAGGGCGGGCTCGGGTCGGCGGTCGCCGACGCGCTGCTCGCGGCCAGGCAGCGCCCGCTGCGGCTCACCCGGCTGGCGGTGCGTGAGATGCCCGGCTCCGGGTCCGGTACCGAGCTGCTGGCCTGGGCGGGAATCGACGCGGAGCACATCGCGAACGCCGCCCGGGAGATGATGGGGGAGCCCGCGTAGCCCGGCATCTCGCGCGGGCGGCAGTGCTCAGGAAACGATGGAGGGGACGTTGCTGGTCGCGCGCCTGCACGGAACGGGGGATATCCGGATCAGCGAGGAAGGGCCGCCGCCGGCTGAAGGAGACGGGGCCGCGGGCGCGGATGAGGTGCTCATCCGGGTGACGGCGGTCGGCATCTGCGGGTCGGACCTGCACTGGTGGACCGAGGGCGCGATCGGCGACGCGGAGCTGGCGCATCCGCTGGTGCTCGGGCACGAAGGGGCGGGCGTGATCGAGTCCGGCCCGCGGGCCGGACAGCGGGTGGCCATCGACCCCGCGATAACGTGCGGGACCTGCCGCGCGTGCCGCGACGGGTACCGGAACCTGTGCTACCGGATCCGCTTTTCCGGGCACGGCGACACCGATGGGATGATGCGCCAGGTCATGGCCTGGCCGTCGTCGCTGCTGCACCCGCTGCCCGATTCTGTCTCGGACGCGGGCGGGGCGATGCTGGAGCCGCTCGGAGTGGCGTTGTGGTCGCTGGACCTGGGGCATCTCCCCTTCGGGGGGACCGCGTCGGTGACCGGGTGCGGGCCGATCGGCTTGCTGCTGATCCAGTTGCTGCGGGCCGCCGGGGCGTCCGCCGTGGTGGCGGTCGAGGCGCTCGCGCACCGGCGTGACGCGGCCGCGCGGTGCGGGGCGAACCTCGTGCTGGAGCCGGGCGAGCCGGTGTCCGGCTTCGGGGTGGACGTCGCGTTCGAGGTGGCCGGCAATGACGACAGCGTGCGGATCGCGCTGGAGTCGGTCCGGCCGGGTGGCCGGGTCGTCCTGGCCGGCATCCCGGACGGTGACACCACCACGTTCACCGCGTCGCTGGCCCGTCGCAAGGGCTTGACGATCGCGATGACCAGGCGGATGAACGACGTGTATCCGCGGGCGATCTCGCTGGCCAGCCGGGGCGTGGTGGACCTGGAGTCGCTGGTGTCGCGGCGCGCGGCGCTCGCAGAGGTCGCGGACGCGTTCACGGCGGCCGCCGGGCGCTCCGGCCTCAAGGTGATCATCGAACCGCAGCGGTAGGCGAGCCGGCTGTCTCGGCGCCGGCTGACTCGGTGTCTTCCTCCGCGTCGCGGGGGCGGCGCGGCAGGGCCCGGACTAGCGCGAACAGGGTGACCGCGACGCCGAGCTCGATCCTCAGGCACTGGCTGATGGCCGCAACGAAGCCGGAGTGGCCGAGGGTGGTGAAGAAGACGGTGCCGATCACGGCCACTCCGATCGCGCTGGCCAGCTGCTGGACCGCGTTCAGGACGCCAGAGGCCGAGCCGACTTCGTGGTCGACGACCGAGGCCAGGATGAAGTCGAACAGCGGGGCGATGAGCATGCCCATCCCGGCACCGAGGATGAGCTGGGCCGGGATGAGGTCGACCGAGCTGGTGGCCAGGCGGTGCGCGCTGATGATGCTGTCCAGCCACCAGGTCCCGGCGGCGATGAGCGCGGCGGCGACCTGCAGCGCGCGGCGGCCGAGGCGGGGCACGGCGACGGTGGCGGCGACGACCGCGCCGGCGGCGGTGCCCGCCGCGAACGGCGCGAGCGTCAGGCCGGCGTGGACGGCGGAGAAGTGCTCACCGAACTGCAAGTACAGCGTCATCGTGAGCAGGGTTCCGGTCATCCCCGCGAAGAAGACGACCACGCAGGCCAGGCCCGCGCTGTAGCCGCGGTGCCGGAACACGCTGGTCTCGATGAGGGTGGCCTGCCCGCGCCGGCCCTGCCAGCGGCTCCGGCCAGCCAGCAGCCCGGCCGTGAGCACGCTCGCCGCCATCATGAGGTAGGTCCACAGCGGCCAGCCCGCCTGCTGGCCCTGGATCAGCGGGTAGATGAGCAAGCCCATCGCGGCCGCGCACAGCAGGGTGCCCAGGCCGTCCGGGCGCGGTGCCCTCGGTGCCCTGGACTCTGGCATTATCCGGGCGGCACCGATCGCCGCGGCGACGGCGAGCGGCAGGTTGACCGCGAAGACGAGGCGCCAGCCGGTGCCGAAGGCGTCCACGCTGACCAGGGCGCCGCCGATGATCGGCCCGAGCACCGCCGACAGCCCGATGACCGGGCCGAAGACGGCGAAGGCGCTCCCGCGCTCGGCGGGTGCGAAGACGTCCCTGATGATGCCGAAACCCTGCGGGATGAGCAGCGCGGCCGCGGCGCCCTGCGCCAGGCGGCAGCCGATCAGCATGGCCGGGCTGACCGCCACGGCCGCGGCCAGCGAGGTCGCGGCGAAGGCCGCCGAGCCGGCCACGAACAGGCGCTTGCGCCCGTAGCGGTCGCCGAGCCTGGCCCCGGTGATCAGGCCGATCGCGAAGGCCAGGGCGTACCCGCCGATGATCCACTGCAGCCCGGCCGCGGTGGTTTTCAGGTCGGTCCTGATCGTGGGCGCCGCGACGTTCACGATCGTGCCGTCCAGCAAGTCGATGCACTCCGCGGCCAGCACCAGGGCCAGCACGGCCCACCTGCGCGGATAGCCGCCGCCGGACTGGTCCATGATTCCGTACCTCTTTCCGATATCCGTTCCGAACGATGTTCGTTGATAGGTTACGAACATCGTTCTACACTGCTGTCATGCATCCGTCAAGGCAGCAGGAGCGGCCCGCGGGCTCGCAGCGACCAGGCGAGGCCGCCCCCGGCGGCCAGGGAACCGCAGGCGGGCGGGCCGCGATCCCGGCTACACCGCCTCTCCCGGCCGCACCGCCTCTCCCCGCCGCACCGCCGCGCCCGGCCCGGCGCAAGCCCCCGGCCGGGCGCAAGCCGGCGCTGTCGGTCGCGGTGATCGTGGCCGCCGCGATCGAGGTCCTGGACGAAGCGGGCTTCGCCGGGCTGTCCATGCGGCGCGTCGCCGAGCGGCTCGGCACCGGCGCGGCTTCGCTGTACGCGCATGTCTCCGGCCGTGAGGAACTACTCGAGCTGGTCTTCGACGCCCTGGTCGGCCAAGTCCGGCTGGAGGAGCCGGACCCGGCCCGCTGGCGTGAGCAGCTGCGCCGCCTGCTGCGCGACCTGCGCGACATCCTGGCTTCCCACACCGACGCCGCCCTGGCCGGTCTGGGCCGCGTGCCAACCGCACCGCAAACCCTGGCCGCCGCCGAGGTGCTCACCGGGGTGCTGCAGGCCGGCGGCCTGACCGACCGGGTCGTGGCCCTTGGCTTTGACCAGCTCGTCCTCTACGTTTCGGCGTCCGCCTACGAGGCCGGCCTGTACCGCAAGACCGACCCGGCCGAGCTCCAGCGGTACTGGGCCGGGATCCGCGCCTTCTACGCCTCGATCCCCCCCGGGCGCTACCCGGTGCTCACGGCGATAGCCCCGGACATGACCGGAGCGGACGATGACGAGCGCTTCGAGTTCGGCCTCGACCTGATCATCGCCGGACTCGAGGCGGTCAGCCTCGCCGAGAAGGCCGCCCGGCGCCCGGCGTAGCGGCATCGACGCCGTATGCCAGGAAAGACAGCACCTAACGAGGGGGCGTGCTGACGCGGATTCGTTGCCGTACGGTGCTTGCGGCACCGGGCCGGGCAGCACACGCTGGAGGCGTGGGCAAGTACCAGGCCGGAGCGGCCAGCGGCATCTCTTTCGCCGCCGCCTGCTTCGCCTTCCTGGCCGGCGGCCCCTGGAGCCAGTTCCACACCAGCGGCGGCCTGTACATCGCGGGTGCCGTGCTCGGCGGCCTCGCCGCCTTCACCGCGGCCACCGTGATGCACGGCCGTCGAGGCAGCCGCGATGACGCGAGCAGGGCATTGGCGAGCATGGCGTTCGGGTGGGCGACGGCGATCGCGGGAGTCATCCTCGCCTGGATCGCCCTCTACGTGCTAGTCGCGGTCCTGCTATCCCGGTTCGGCTACCCGGGCAGCTGAGCCGGCCGACGCCCGGGGCGCGATCCCGCAGAGGAACCACGGCCTGGCCACTCGATCGCCTCCTGGCCTCGCCTCCGGCACCATGGCCGAGGGCCACGGCCGCAGGAAGAACCACGCTGGCATTGCTCTGGTATGCGCAGTCGCAGGCGATAAACCCGGTGACGTCGGTGGTCATCCCGGTGATAATGGCCGGCGTGGAAGAGGTCGAGGTCGTCGTCGCCCATAACGAGCGCGCCACCCTACGCGTCGGCGACGTGTTCCTGAAGATCGACGCTGATCAGGCGCGCACCGACCTCGAGGTCGAG
>Ga0157369_10006940_pt1 | contig 13071 bp, 11 predicted proteins | sample C25metaG_FD_113461 | JGI IMG/M metagenome (GOLD analysis project Ga0157369, IMG submission 113461) | Corn rhizosphere microbial communities from Kellogg Biological Station, Michigan, USA - C2-5 metaG | ecosystem: Host-associated > Plants > Roots > Rhizosphere > Soil | place: USA: Michigan...
ACCCGGCGCATGCTCGGTCACTATCTGCTGACCGCGCGCGCGGCGCTGACCCTGACCGAGGGCGACCTGGCGGTGCTCACCCTGGCGCCCATGGACTCCGCCGTCACCGCCATCGAGCTGTCCTCCCACTGGGAGGCGGACGCGTGGCTGGCCGCTGAGCACGCCACCATCCGGACGCTGACGCAGGTCGCCGCCGGGGCCGGCCTGACCGAGATCGCCTGGCAGCTCGCCTGGATGGTCAGCGGCTTCCTGCTGCGCCGCGGATGCTGGGCCGACCAGGAGCAGATAATGCGGGCCAGCCTGGACGCGGCCCAGCAGGCCGGGGACACCTCCGGCGAGGCGCATTCCCTGCTTGGGCTGGGCCTGGGCTACCTGCGATCGGGGCGCGTCGACGACGCGGAGGCCGCCTACTCCAGGGCCAGGTGGGCGCTGGAGACGGGCGACTGCCCGCCGGCCAGCGCCGCGATCTTGTACTCCGGCCTGGCGGCGCTCGCCCAGCACTGGCAGCGCCACCGCGAGAGCATCGGCTTCGCCGAGCAGGCCAGCGCGCTGGCCGTCGCGGCCGGGAACCGGCCGCTGCAGGCGATGAGCCTGGCCCTCATCGGGTCCGGCCACGCGCGGCTGCGTGACTTCCAGCAGGCCATCGCCTGCGGCAAGCGGGGCCTGGCCGAGATCAAGGGCTTGCGGCAGCCGCGGGCCGAGGGCGCCTTGTGGAGCAGCCTCGGTTACGCCTACAGCCGGCTTGGTGACCAGCAGCGGGCCATCGCCTGCTTCGAGCGTTCGCTCAACTTGAACCGGGAGCTGGCCGACCTGCACAGCGAGGCCGGCAAGCTGGCATCCCTGTGCGCCGTGTACGAGCGCATGGGCTGGGCGCAGGCGGCCCGGCTCGCCCGCCGGCACGCGCTGCGGATCCTCACCGACCTGCGCCATCCCGACGCCGACCTGCTCGCCAGCCCGGAACCCCAGGCTGACAGCAGCCAGCGGATCCGCCTGGTGGCCTTATACCGTTGCTGTTCATGGAACGTGACGTGATCGGCGTCAGGCCGGCGGACGCGCGATTGACCGCGCTGAGCCAGCTGTTAGCCTGCGAGTGCCACGATGCCCGATTTCGCCATCATTCGTTGACTGCTGCCGCCGCCCGCGCGCGCGTGCGTGCGCTAGACGATTACGTAGCCGAAGTCGGCGAAGTCCAGGTCGGCGTAGAAGCGGCGGTGGACGCGGAGGGTCTCCTCACCGGCCTTGACCTGGTGCCACAGGCCCGATCCGGGGCCCAGGCGGGTAGCCCGCGACAGTTCCGTGACGACGCCCCGGGCCTTCTTGAGGTTCAGCTTGCCGGCGTCGAGCACGACGATCCGGTCCGGGGTGACGACCAGGATCCGGTACCGGTTGACCCCCAGGAAGAGGAAGAACCCGCCGAGCATGGCCACCCACTGGCTGGCCGTCTGCGCACCGATAACCGCCTGCACGCACTCCCCCGGCCGCAGGTACGCGGCCGCCGACGACCGCATCGAGTCACGAATAGCCATGGGTGCTCCCCCGCCGGGACGGTGCCTGCCAGAACAAAGAGCGTGCGAAGTGCGCCTGGAAGGACCGCGTGGGGCGGAGAGAAAGGACGCGGCCCTTCCAGGCACTGGCGGGTCCCGGCCGGTTCCCCGCGCGGCCGAACCCGTTGACCTGAGAATGCCCGGAGCCGCTGAAGCGGCGCTGCAACGCCACTGCAACGGCGCTGGCATGGCCGGTCGGCGCGACGGCCGCCCGGCGTTTCAGCGGCGCTTCAGAACTACTTCAAGGCACTTCGGCACAGTCTCATCATGAAGAGTTCCCTGAGCAGGCCCCGGCTGATCGTCGCCGCCATGGCGGCAGTCGCCTTGCCCGCGCTGGCCGCGTGCAACAGCTCAAGCAGCACCCAGGCGGCCACCGCCACCACTGGCGCGGCGGCATCCAGCGCGGCGGCATCCAGCGCGACCGTGCCGTCCTCGACCGCCGCGTCGCCGGCGGCCAGCTCACCGGCGCCCGCCACGGCGGGCGGCCTGACGCCCCCCGGCACGCACCTCGCGATCGGCCAGACGGCCACCCTCGGCTGGGTGCCGGCGGAGACCGACCTCAAGCCGGGCGCCCACAAGGGGCTGATGATCCAGGTCACGATCAAGTCGATCCAGAAGGGCAGCATCGCCGACTTCGCGAACGTCCAGCTCGACGCGAAGCAGAAGAAGGACACCCCGTACTACGTCAAGGTGCACTTCACCGCGCTCGGCTCCGTGGCCCCGCCCAGCGACAGCGACCCCGCGATCACGCTCGACGGGATCGACGACCGCGGGCAGACCCAGTCCAGCCTCATCTTCCTGGGCACGTTCCAACGGTGCGATGACGCCTCGGCGCCTAAGCCGTTCACGAAGGGGAAGTCCTACGACACCTGCCTGACCTACCTGGTGCCGGGCGGCGGCTCCATCCAGAAGATGCAGTGGGCCAACGGCCCGTCGAATGGCACCGACGTCAGCGCGTACTTCGACAAGCCCGTCGTCTGGAGCTGACGCGACGCTGGCCGGAGTAACCTGGCGCGGTGAGTAAGAAGAAGGCGGGGCCTGCCCCCCGGCCGAGCGCTCGCCCAGCCGGGGGCCCGAAGGCAGGCGGCGCGAAGGCGGACAGCTCGTCGTACCCGGTTGAGGCCGCGCTGGAGGACCTGAGGTCCGTCATCGAGGCTGCTGACCAGCTGGCGGCCGAGGTGCGCACGGCGACACTGCTGGTGACCGCGCCGGTCAGCAGGCGGGCGGAGGCGGAGCGCTTCGCGGCGTCGCTGATCGCGACGGCGGCACGGTGGGACAACCGGGCTTCCGCGGCGGCGTTCTGCCGGATCCTCATGGTGCTCGGCACGGCCACCGTCAAGAAGATGGCCAGCGGCGCGCTGCGGGAGATTACGGCGGGCGGCGTCTACCCGCCGGACTGGGTCGCCGGCATCGGCAAGCCGGCCCCTGGCCAGGCGTGGCGGCGGTACGACGTCTTCGGTGACGACGAGGCGATCGTCGTCACCTACAGCTATGGCGAGACCCGGTTCGCCGCGCTCGCCATGATCGACTTGACGATGGCGCCGGTCGCGGTCACCATCGGCATCGCGGCCGACCCGGACAAGCTGATCGCCGGCCTGGAGGGCAACAGCCCGTTCGAGCGCTGGGAGGAAATCTCGCTGGCCCAGGCCCGGCGGCACCTGGAGGGGCCGCTGGCCCGGGCCACCATCCGGGGATACCGGGAGCTGAGCAGGACGTCGGCGGCGTTCTTGCCCGTGGTGCGGACCTACGCCCGGCGCCTGCCGGAAGGCGGCGACGCGGACGCCCCCGCTTACGCCCCGGCCGACCGGGCCGCCGCGGTCGCGGACTTCCTGGCCAGCCCGCAGGCGGCCGAGCTGGGAGCCGGCCTTGACGCCCGGGCGCTCCGGTTCTGGGCGCAGGCGCTGACGGGATACAGCGGACGGGTACCGGGCGAGCCGCCCGCCCAGGTCGGCCCGCGCAAGCTGGTGACGCTGCTCGGGCACGTCGCGAACACGTTCACGCTGACCGGGGAGCAGCTCGCGGCCATGCGCCCGGTGGTGACCGCGTGGACCACGTGGGCCGCCGCCCGGCAGGGACTGGACCCGGAGGCGACCGCGCAGCTGCTGGCGAGCCTGCCGAAGGCGCTCGACGGGTTCGCCGCCAGCTACGGTGACCCGCGCTCGGCGGTCGCGCGAGCCTACCTGCGCGACGTGGCCGCCAGCGACGCTGAGGTCACCGAGCTGGCGGTGGCCATGACGCGCAGGTCGCTGGCCGTTCCCTTCCCGGACATCGACGAGGCCGGCCAGCCGGCGATGGACGTCGCCGACATACTCAGCCCGGATACTCCGTCCGCCCGCGCCGCGCTGGTGGCCGCGGAATTCGCGTCCTGCCAGCTTGACGACGGCCAGACCAGCCAGGAGCTGATCGGCGAGGCGACCCGGGTCGTCGAGGAGCTGTGGTCCGGCGAGCCGGACGCGACCTGGGACGGCGTCCGCCGCCTGGTCTCCGAGGGCAGGTCCCGGCACGACGCCATCCACGCCTTCATCAGGCACGGTTCGAGCTAGCCGGCGGTCACGGCCCGTTGCGTCGATAAGGGCCGCGCGGGCGCGGCGTCCAGGGGAACGGGCTGGAACATGGGCGCCTCCTGGTCGGGCGTCAGGGCGGTCGGCCCGTAGAGCCAGTCGACGAAGGAATAGTCGCGGGGGTCGCGGGCGCGCAGGATGGCGTTGCGGCGCAGCCGCTTGTCACCGTCCAGGTGCCACAGCTGGCCCCAGGCGCGGGACGTGGTCAGCACCCGGCGGCAGTGCTCGGCCCGCACCTGCTCATAGGCCCTGAGGGCCTGGGCGGTCGTCTGGCTGGAGGCGGCGTGCCGGGCCAGGACGTAGCCGTCCTCGATCGCCATGATCGCGCCCTGGGCGATGTACTGCAACGGCGGGTGCGCCGCGTCGCCGAGCAGCGCGATGTTCCCGTGCACCCAGGTGCTGATCGGGTCGCGGTCGAACATGCGCCACCAGCGGTCCCGCCACATGTGCGGGAGGCCGGCCCGGACGGCCTGGCAGGCGGGCGCGAAGGCCGCGTCGAGCTCGTCCGGGGTGCCCCAGTCGCCGTCTCCGTCCCCCTCGCGCAGCGAGCGGGCCTTGCCGGACTCGAAGACGGCGACCTGGTTGAACAGCTCGCCGCCGCGCAGCGGGTATTGCACGAAATGGCAGCGCGGCCCGATGTAGACGACCACGCTGTCGAGCGCGGCGCCGTTGTCGCGGGCGGTGGCGATGGGGATCGTGCCCCGGTAGGCGACGTAGGCGGAGTTGACCGGCTGGTCATCGACGAGCAGCTTGCGGGCGACCGAGTGCAGGCCGTCGGCGGCGATGACGAGGGGGGCCTCGTGCGTGCTGCCCGCCGCGCCGCCGTCGGCGGCGAGGGTGACCCGGGCGCCGTCGCGGGTGTTCTCATAGGCCGTTACGTGCGCATCGGTGCGCAGGTCAACCCCGGCGTCCTGGCAGGCTCGCAAGAACAGGGCGTGCAGGTCGCCGCGGTGGATCACCAGGTACGGGGAGCCGTAGCGCTTTTCCAGGTCGCGCAGGTCCAGCCGGGTCAGCTCGGTGCCGTCGAGCGCGTCCTTCATGACCATGGCCCCCGGAAGCACGCCGAGCCGCGTCGCCGCCCCCAGCAGGCCGTACTCGGCGAGGATGCGCGTGCAGTTCGGCGCGAGCTGGATGCCGGCGCCGACCTCACCGAACTCCGCCGACCGCTCCAGGACCCGGACGCGGCGGCCCTGGCGGGTGAGGGCGAACGCGGCCGATAGCCCGCCGATGCCCCCGCCAACGACGATCACGTCCGGGCGCGGGGTGATGGGAAGCCTCATGGTCTTCAGGATGACCCAGGTTCCGCAAGAGGACCACGTGATTGTGTTCCGCGGAACCCGCGGACATTGACCTCAGGTCCGGGCGTCCGGCACTGTGGAGGGCGTGCCTGACTCCCTGGGAAGCTTGTGCGAGCTGAGCGCCGTGCGGATGCGCCGGCTCATCGAGCGAGGCGAGATCTCGGCCACCGAGCTCGTCACGGCCCACCTGGACCGGATCGCGGAGCGGAACCCGGCGCTGAACGCCATCGTGACGCTCGTCCCCGAGCGGGCGCTCGCCGAGGCGGCGCGGGCCGACAAGGCCGCCAGCGCGGGCCGCCGGGAGGGGGCGCTGCCCCCGCTGCACGGGCTCCCGGTCGTCATCAAGGACACGCACCAGACCGCGGGGATACGGACGACGTTCGGGTCACGCGTGCACTCGGACTGGGTGCCGGACGCCGATGAGCTGGTCGTGGCGCGGATCCGCGCGGCCGGCGCGATCGTGGTCGGCAAGTCCAACGTGCCCGAGTTCGGGGCCGGGTCGCACACGTTCAACTCGGTGTTCGGCACCACGCTCAACCCCCATGACCTGACGCGCAGCGCCGGCGGCAGCAGCGGCGGGGCGGCGGCGACGGTCGCGGCCGGCCTGGTGCCGCTGGCCGACGGCAGCGACATGGGCGGATCGCTGCGCAACCCCGCGTCCTTCTGCGGGGTGGTCGGGATGCGGCCGACGCCCGGGCGAGTGCCGGCGGTGCCGGCCGGGCTGCCGTTCTCGACCCTGACCACGCAGGGGCCCATCGCGCGGGGCGTCGCGGATCTGGCGCTGCTGCTGTCGGTGATCGCCGGGCCCGACGAGCGGTGCCCGATCAGCCTCGCCGACCCCGGCGCCGCGTTCGCCGCTCCCGGTCCGCCAGCCGGGCCGGTGCGGGTCGCCGTCGCGGTCGATTTCGACGGGGCGGTCGGCGTCGACGCCGAGGTGGCCGAGGGCCTGCGGCCCGCCATCGAGGCCGCCAAGCGGCTCGGGTGGCAGGTGGAGGAGGCGTGCCCGGACCTGGCGGGGGCCGAGGAGGCGTTCCGGACGCTGCGGGCGCTCCAGTTCGCCACCGGGCTGGGCGAGGACTACGACCGGCAGCCGTCGCTGTTCAAGGCTTCGCTGGCGGACAACATCGAGCGCGGGCGGCGGCTGACGCCCGCCGCGATCGGCACCGCGGAGCGGTTGCGCGGGGAGGTGTACCTGCGCGCGGTGGAGTTCTTTGGCTCCTATGACGTGCTCATCTGCCCGGCCGCGCAGGTAGTGCCGTTCCCGGCCTCCCTTGAGTACCCGCCGGCGGTGGCCGGCTCGCCAGTGGCGGACTACCTCGGCTGGATGCGGGCCGCCTACTGGGTCACGATGATGGGCTGCCCGGCGCTGTCGCTCCCGTCCGGCTACACGACGGGGCTCAGCGGCACAGCGGGGCTGCCGGTCGGCGCGCAACTGGTCGGCCGGCCGCGCGGGGACCTGGACCTGCTCGGGATCGCCCTGGCGCTGGAGGGAGCCCTCCCGCCGCGGCGCTGGCCAGCGTGGCCGCCCGCTGCACCGGAGGCCTGACGAGCGACGATTCGTATGCTTATTCTATGAATGAGGGTATTGGTCCGCTCGACCGGGACTCCGTCGCCGACCGGATCGCCGGCTTCCCGCGGGTGCGCGCCCAGCGGCCCGACCTCAAGCAGGCCGCCGTCGCGGTATGCGTCACCGAGGTCGCCGGGGTGCCCGCATTGCTGATAACCCGCCGCACGGCGAGGCTGCGGGCGCACGCCGGCCAGTGGGCGCTGCCCGGCGGCCGCCGCGAGCCTGGCGAGAGCGCCGCCCAGGGAGCGCTGCGCGAACTGGCCGAGGAGGTCGGCCTGACCCTGCCGCCGGAGGCCGTCCTCGGCGAGCTCGACGACTACGTGTCCCGGTCGGGCTACGTGATCACCCCCGTCGTCTGCTGGGCCGGGCCGGTCAGCGACCTGTCCCGGTCCCGGGCCGAGGTCGCCTCGGTGTACCAGATACCGCTGGCCGACTTCGACGTGGAGCCGAGGTTCATCGCGATCCCCGAGTCCCCTGCCCCGGTGATACAACTGCCGCTGCTCGGCGGGTACCTGCATGCCCCGACCGCGGCGATCGTCCACCAGTTCTGCCGGGCCGCCTGCCGGGGCCTCATCGAGCGCGTCGCCCATTATGAGCAGCCCGTGTTCGCCTGGCGGTAATGCCCGCATTCCCAGGCGGGCGCTAATCGCCGAAGATTTCCTCCAAGGTGGCGGCCGCCACAGCTCGGTCAAACCACTCCTCAAGCTGGGCGGTATCCGCGCAACTAGTGATCCGCTCGCGCACCGCGGCGGGCACTACGAACCGGGTGCCCAGGTAGCGCAGCAGCATGCGGGCCTCGCCCTTGGCCTCTCCCTTGGCCTCGCCCTGGGCAAGGATGCCGTCCAGGAACTCGTCTTTGATGACGGTCTTCAAGAGCTCCTCCAGAGCGTCGCGCGCCGATCGGGGGATCACTGCCCTGATGTAGCGAGTGTAACGTTCCCTGCGGTCGGGGACTGCTGGCGCGATGCTCAGAAGAATTAGCATCCGCCCTTCATGTGTCGTAAGGTCCAGGTCCCCAGTCATCACGTTCAGCACGGCCAGTTCTGGCCCGAACGCCACTCCGCCCGGCCCCGGAAGCATCCGGTGTCCGGTCACCATCGGGTTTAGGGTGAACCCGGGATGCCCCATCGCGATCGTTCGCATACTGCCCAGCACGGCCTCCGCGTTCAACCCGAAGACGCACAGGATCGCATCGCAGCCGAGGATGGCCCGGGCGTTAGCCAGGTACGCGGGCCAGGCCAGGGATCGCGGGCGTCCCGGCCGTGCTGCCTGCACCTCAGCGATCACGGCCACCTTCCTGCGCAACCCCTGGTAGACGAATACATTGTCCGCCAGCAGAGTCTTCATGAACTCCGGGTCACGGGAGGACAGGTTGGAGTCGGCGATGACGGGGACGGCTCCGGACGGAAGCCGCACGCCAAGCCGTCCGAGCAGCATCGCTAGCAGCTGAGGCTCGTTCCGCAAGACCTCAACTACTGCTTCATGGGGAATGCCGGGCATGACGCCATTGTGCGAACGAGCGCCGACATTCCAGCGTGGGACGCTGGTCGTTGGCGGCGATGCTACGGGCGGTGCTAAGTCGGCCACGGTGGGAGGGAAGGACGCATAGGCTCAGGGGCGTGGATAACCTATTCGGCTTCGACGAGATTAGGGTCCGGCAGCCGGGACGGCTGCTCGCCGGGCGGGCGAGCTTCGAGATCTTCGGGGACGGCAAGACGCTGCTGGCGACCGTCGTGGAGACGGAGGGCCGGTCGACCTTCGCCAAGATCACGAAGCTGATACCGCATACCCGCGCGCTGGACGTGATGGACGGGGCCGGCGAGCCGTTGTTCGCGCTGGTCCTGGAGAGCAGTGAGTTCGCGGCCGACCTGATCGACCCGGACGAGAAGCTGATTGGCAAGATCCGCATCGCGGGCAGCCGCCGCGAGTACACCCTGGTGAATGGGGATGACGAGGTCGTGGCCAAGGCCGTCGGCGATCTCGCGGTCAAGCGGTTCACCGTCTCCGGCCCCGGCTTGCCGCCGTTCGCGGAGATCCGCAAGACGTGGGCGGGGCCGCTGAAGGAGTCCCTCACGTCGGCCGACAACTACACCGTGAAGTTCACCCGGGCGGTGGCCGTCCCGCCCGACGTCCGCGTCCTGACGGTGATGGTCCCCATCGTGCTTGACCTCGCCCGCTACGGCCCGGTGTAGGAGATAGGCCAGCGAGGTCAGCTCTAACGGAGCTGTCGCCCGCATGCCGTTCGGGCCAGACCGGTGAAGTTAGGGGTAAGGCAGGGTGTCGGGAGCGCCCGGACGATTGGCTCTTTCGGCTCGGATGGGGCACCATCTACTTCGTGACTGACCCGGACCAGGTCCTGATTTCTCATCCCCGGCTGCTGGACCTGTGGACGTCCTCGCTCAGCGAGCTCGCCACCGTGGCCAGCGACACGCCGCCGCCGGCGAGCCTGGCGACGGCTGAGCGGCGGCGCAGCAGGCGGCGGCTTGAGGCGATGACCGAGGACGCCCCGAGCCTGACGGCCAGCCCGCGCCTGGCCGTCTTGTCCATGATCTTGTGCGGAGTGCAGGCGGGGCTGTGGGATAGCCCGCTCGGCGACGAAGGCTGGATCCGGGTGGTGAGCCGGGCGCTGGAGACGCTGGGCAGCGGCGACATCCCTGACCCGCTCAGTCCGCGGGCGGCGACCTGGGCGGCGCTGGCTATCTACCTCATGCACGAGCACCGGCCGACGACCGGCCGGCCGGCCGAGGCCGTGCTGTATGAGAAGGCCGCCGACGCGGTGGCATACCTGCTGCCGGACACCGACGCCGCGCTGCTCGCGGGCTTCGCCGAGCCGTTCACGAACGCGAGCGGTTATCCAGTCGATCCCGACGCCGTCATGGACGTCATCGCCATGATCGTCCAGGACGACCCGCTGGCCGAGGCCGTCGACATCCTCGCGGCGAACCATCCCGGCTGGGACGCGCATGCGCACGGGCCCGCGCTGCTGCACGTCGATGGTGACTTCCGCGGCACGTTCCTGCCGGCTGCCGAGGCCCTGGAGGCCGTCCCGGGGACGGGCACCGTCACGGTGTGGGCGACGGGATCGACCGCGGCCTGGACCCTGGCGGCCCGGCGCGACGGCACCCTGATCCGGGTCGAGCGAGGGATCGCGGGCCAGTTCACCTGGCACCATTACCGGCTCGGGGCGCTGGCCAGCCCGGTCGGGATCGCGCGGAACCCCGAGCGCGCCAATCGCACCCTGATCAGCCACGGGCCGCTGAACCGGCCGTTCGATGAGGCCATCGAGGCGCTGGCCGCCAGCGGCGTGAACCTCACCGCCGACCCGCCCTCCCAGTGCCCGGACTAACTGGCCTCGGTCTGGAACAGGCCCGGCATGCGCCAGCTGATGGTGGCCGGCACGTCCCTGCTACTTGCCGCTGATCCGCTCGGCTTGCGCACGGACGACGGCGAGGACCCGGTCATCACCGGGGGTTTCCGGGATGGCGGTGAGCACCCGGTCTAGCGTCTCGGTCACCACTGCCGATGCCGCCCGTCGCCGGATGCCCCAGGTGGCCGCCTCGTCAATGAGGCTGGCCGCGGTTACCTTCCGGATATCGGCCTGGCGGCCGACCAGCTGGCCCAGGTGGGTGTCCGCCCGCATTGGCCCTCCCCCGCTGTCAGTCAGCTCCAAGGCGATCGTCGATAGGACGTCATACAGCGGCGCCAGCCTGATGGTCGGGCTATCCGGGTCGTGCAGCACGGAGAAGTTCTTGGCGTGCGCATCCGCGTTGCCGACGGCCATGTTGAACGTCGTGCGGCGCAGCAGCGTCGTCACGTCGCCGGGATCGCCGAAGTTCCGCAGCAAGCCGGCGAGGTCCCGCAGTGCCGGGCCGCCCTGCTCCTCGTACTTCAGCCCCGGCGGCGTGGCGGTCGCCTGGCAGCCGTCCTCCTGGTGCACCCGGGCCGGAACGCGCCCGTCGGGTGCCTGCTTCCTGTCATAGCGCCTGACGGCCAGCACGCAAAGCCCCGCTGCGTCGAGCAGTTCCACCTCCGGCACCGCCAGCCCGCAGGCAGCCGCGAGCCGCAGGCACGTGGCCTCGTTGGCGGCCATCGGATGCGGGCCGTCCGGCTTGAGGATCCAGGTGGAAGGAGCATCCCCGTAGGGAAGCTGCCACGTGCCGTCGGCGGCGCGGCCCAGCAGCGCCTTGCGCTGGAAGCCGGCCAGGGACGGCCGGAAGCCGCGCTCCGGCGCAGCACCGAGCGGCGCGACGTCAAGCGCGTTGATCACCCGCCGCAGGTCGCCAGGTGCCATCGGGACGTATCCGCTGGCGCCATTCCCGCCGGGCCGCTCCCCGTCGGGGATCACCATGATCGCCCCGGCGCAATCGCGGCCGAACGCCTGGAGGATGCCGTAGGTGTCCACCGGGCGGGTCCCCGCTAGGGCTGCCATGCGGGCGAGAGCCGGACCCTCGGGCAGCATGTTCTCGAAGAAGTCCAGGCCGCGCAGGTCCCGGGGACCGGCCGGGGCGCCAATCGGCAGGCCGACCGACAGTACCGGGCTGCCGAGTCCCCACCGTTCAATCCCCTCGGCACGCCACTCTAGCCGGATCCGGAACTCCGGCCCGGGCGTCAGCACGGCCACGGGCGTGTCGTAGAGCCATACGACCAGCCGGTCAGCCACGGGCCTGCCTTGGCCTGACGATGACCTCGCAGCCAACGAAGCGCAGCAGCCGCAGCGCGTGGGTGAGCGAGCCGCCAAACTTGCCTGCTTCCAGCGACGACAGGTATGGCTGTCCGATTCCCATGGCCTCGGCGGCATCCACCTGGGTCACCCCGGCGGCCGCCCGGAAGTGCTTCGCGGCCGCACCCAGGTCCCGCGCCGTGGTTACCAGGTACTCGTCATGCCGTATCGTCATAGACCAATATTACCACGCTATTGGTAATCAGCGATATCGGCGACTTCCGATATCGGGGCCAGTCAGCTGACGGCACGCGCAGCCGGGGTCGCCACTGCCCGTTCGGGATGAAGATCCTTGGAACGGTTTGGGCGAGCGCCCCGGGGAGGGGACGGACCGGGGCGCTCGCGTCGCGGGGTGACTTAGTACAGGCCGACGATGTTGCCGTCGTCGTCGAGGTCAATGCTGATGGCGGCCGGGTTGCGGGCCAGGCCGGGCATCGTGCGCATGTCACCGCAGATCAGGTAGATGAAGCCCGCGCCGACCGAGGCGCGGGCCTCGCGGACCGGGAGCCGGAAGCCGGTCGGCGCGCCCTTCAGCGACGCGTCGTGGGACAGCGAGTACTGGGTCTTGGCGATGCAGACCGGCAGGTTCCCGAAGCCGTTCTTCTCATAGCCAGCGAGTTGCTTGTCCGCCAGCGGGGCGTAGTCCACGCCGTCGGCGCCGTAGACCTTCGTCGCGACGGCCTCGATCTTCTCCTTCAGCGACGCCTGCGACGGGTACAGCATGCGGAAGTCGGTCTTGCCGGAGTTGGCGACCTCGGCGACCGCCTCGGCGATCTCGGTGGCGCCGCGGCCGCCGTTGGCGAAATGCGTGCCGACGGCGCTCTTGATCCCCATGGACGCGGCGAGCTCGTGGATCGCCTTGTACTCCGACTCGAAGTCGCCGGGCATGGAGTTGATCGCGACGACCGGCTCGACGCCGAACGCGCGCATGTTCTCCAGTTGCTTGCGCAGGTTGGCACCGCCCGCGATGACGTCGTCGGGGTTCTCCTTGAGCATGTCCTCCGGCAGCGGGCGGCCCGCGACGACCTTGTACTTGCCGGAATGCGACTTCAGCGCCCGGACGGAGGCGACGACCACGGCGGCGTCCGGCGTGAGGCCGGAAGTGCGGCACTTGATGTTGAAGAAGCGCTCGGCGCCCATGTCCGCGCCGAACCCGGCCTCGGTGACCAGGTACTCCCCGGTGTGGATGGCGATCAGGTCGGCGACGATCGAGGAGTTGCCGTGCGCGATGTTGCCGAACGGGCCTGCGTGCACGAAGACCGGGGTGTTCTCCAGGGTCTGGAGCAGGTTCGGCTTGAGCGCGTCCTTCATGATCACGGCCATCGCGCCGGCCGCCTTGAGCTGCTCGGCGGTGATCGGCTCGCCCGACTTGGTGTAGCCG
>Ga0157369_10006941_pt1 | contig 13070 bp, 10 predicted proteins | sample C25metaG_FD_113461 | JGI IMG/M metagenome (GOLD analysis project Ga0157369, IMG submission 113461) | Corn rhizosphere microbial communities from Kellogg Biological Station, Michigan, USA - C2-5 metaG | ecosystem: Host-associated > Plants > Roots > Rhizosphere > Soil | place: USA: Michigan...
GTCGCCGGGCAAGACCTCGACCACATCAACCCCGACGGCCCCACTACACCCGCGAACCTGCATGGGCCCACCCGCGGCTGGCACCGCGCCAAAACCTTCCGGCACTGGCAGGTGACCGCCAACCCCGACCGCACCATCACCTGGACCAGCCGACGCACCGGCCGCACCTACACAACCCAACCCTTCAACTACCGCGACGGACCCTGACCGCGAAGACTCATGCGACGTCGCCGGGCAACAAGGCGGAAGGATGGCGAGCCGCAAGAGCAGGCGCGGAAGCGAAAGGTCGGCCCGTCAAGCCGGCGTCTTCTCGCAGAGCGATCGGGACGTCGCGACGTGGTCGCAGGCGACGCTCCAGTGGTCGCTCGACCAGCGTGAACAGCAGGCCGGAAATGCCAACGGCGATCAGCACAACCACAACGAGCCCGGTGTAGGCGGAGACGGTCGAACCGAACGCATACGGGTGCAGATGCTCGGCGACGATGAGCAGCGGCCAGTGCACGAGGTAGAGCGCGAACGACCACTGACCCAAGCGCACGACGGTCGGCCGTCGGAGCCAGCGCAGTCCACCGGCCATCTCCGCATGCGCAACCGATGCCAACAAGGCCGCGAACGGCACCAACGTGATGACGACCATGACACGCGCGTCGTGCACGACGTCGACTGCTGCAAAGCCGACAACACACGCCATCGCCGCCCGGGACGGGCGTAGCCAGCGCAGCCGCCCGCTGCCGACCGCCAGGGCAACCGTTATCCCGAGCACGAAGTCGGCGAGTCGCACCGGCGGTGCGTCGACGACGAGCCACTGTCGCGACGTCGTCGGCAGATGGCTCATCAGCGGCGGCGTCAGCACAACGGCAAGCACCGGCACCAGAACGACTACGCAGGCCACCGCCGCGACTCCGCGCCGACGAAGGCGGCTGAGCCGCACGATCAGCATCGGGAACAGCAGATAGAAGAAGGCCTCGACCGCCAAGGACCAGCCAGGGGTATCCATCGTGCCGAAGAACCGCTGCAGCGGCACCCACGCCTGGACCAGCAGCGCGGAAGTCACGACAGGTCCCGTCGTCACGTGAACAGACAGGGCTGCATACATGGCGAGAGTCAGCAGCCAGCAGACGAGGTACAGCGGGACAATGCGAGCGATGCGTCGGCGGTAGAACGCGCCGGTCGTGTCGCCGGCCCGGCGCGACCAGGTCAGCACGAAGCCGCTCAACATGAAGAAGAAGCCGACACCTGTCGGTCCGGCGTACACGATGCGCGCGTACTGCTGCACGTGCGGCAGCCAGGGCGAGAGCAGCAAAGCGCAATGCAGTAGTACGACCACCAACGCGGCGACGAACCGCAGCGATGTCAGCGCATCCAGCGGCTGACGCTGCGAGGACGCGAGCGGCCCGGCCGGCGCGACCGGCGCGACCGACGCCGCCAGTTGTTGCCGCTCCCGACGTCCGCGGGCGACAACGCCGACCCCTACGGCGAGGAGCACCAGGTAGGGATCAGCCGGAGCTCGGAAGCGAGTGAAGCTCTGCACCGGGATCGTCACCAGAACGAGCAGCAACGGGGCGAGCCACACTGCGACCGGCCATCGGCGCAGCGCGCCACGGGCGATCCCGCATGCGGCTGCAACCAGTAGCAAAAGTGTCGTGACCTGCTCGGCGCTGTCGAGGGCTCCCCCGATGCCGAACTCGTTGCGGTTCACCGCGCGCACGAACGACGGATCGGTCAGGTCGGCGAGTCGCAGCGAGTTGTGCGCCGCCACGGTCACGAGGTAGCCGGGATGATCGCGCACGTAGTCGACCGCCGCGGTCTGCAACAAGGTCGATGTCTGCGCCTCGGTCGCGGTCGGGTGCAACGCGAGGACCGAGGCGTCGTGCGGGTCGAACGACGCCGGCAACCACACGCCCGGCTGCTGCGACTGCGCGGCGGACGTTGCGTTGTAGGTGCCGGCGAGCAGGTAGCCACCCTGTGTCGTGAGTGGCACGGCCGCGTGCAGGTCGTGCATCGTTCGTGCTTCCCACACGACTGCAGGGGCCGCGGCAAGCGCCACGGCGAGCCCTGCCGCCGGCAGATAGCGACGCCATTGCCGGGCCCGGGTCGCAACCAGCAGCAGCACCGGCAGACACAAGACGACACCGGCCGGCCGCGTGATGACAGCCAGGCCGAGTGCAACACCTGCAGCCACCAGCCATCGGCCGCGTCCGTTGTGCCGGAACTCCATGGCGGCGACGACTGCCGCGAGCGACAGGGGAACGAAGACTGCCTCACTCATCAACGACTGCGACACCAGCAGCATCTGCGGCAGAACCGCCACGACGACACCGGCCACGAGCGAGACGACGCGGGACCCGCCCAGGCGACGCGCGAGGATCACGATGAGCGGCACCACTGCAGCCCCGACGATTGCGTCAGCCAACCGCGCTGCAAGCACATGGCCGCCGGTGACGCCTTCGACGCCGGCGAGCCAGATCGGAAACCCCGGCGGTCGCAGCGCTGTCGGCCCGCCGGCAGCAGCAAAGTGCGAAACCCCGAAGCCGTGGCCGTGCAACAACGACAACGCGAGCCGCTGATAGTCGATCGCGTCCCCCGACAACCGGTAGGAGTGGCGCGTCACGATGACGACATCGACCCGCAGCAGCGCGGCACCGACCGTCAGCAGCGCGGTCGCCAAGGCAAAGCGATCTCGTAGCCGGGCCGGCAACTGCAGGCGTCTTCGGCTCTCCGGCGATTGATGTCCGCCGCGCTCGAAGCGTCGCTTCAGCCGCAGGAACGGCCGCTCGATCAACCAATGGCTCGCCGTCGCGGTGGCCAGGATTCCGGCCACCCGCCCGGCCATCGGAAGGTGCGTCGTAGGCAGCAGGAATGGCTCCTGCCAGAGATAGACGCTGTAGGAGATCACGCCGAGCGGTCGCAGCGGCGCGCGCGCTAGCACCCGCGACAGCACCCAGCGTTCGCGAGAGACGAGCGCGAGCACCAACAGCGCGCCCAGAACCGCCTCGAAACTCAACCCGAAGGTGAAGCGCACCCGCCCGGGGATCGTCGTGAAGATGTACGGCGACAAGACGTACGGGATCGCGACGAGATAGAGCACGCCGCCGAGCTGGTCCAGATGCAGCCGACGCACGATGGCCAAGGTCCGGTCGACGCGTCGGCTCTTCAGCACCGGTAGCAGCGCGAGCAGGCAGCCGACCAGCAAGGCATCGGCGCGCGCGTGCGCAGGGTTGCCCGGGTTGATCGACGAGATCGCGCCGTACGTCGTCCACCGCAGCACCGGCGCCAGCACCATGCCGCCGATGCATGCTGCAGCGGCGACCCGCGGCCGGCTTCGCGTGAGGAGCAACGGCCAGAGCAGGTAGAACTGCTCCTCGACGGCGAGCGACCAGGTGTGCTGGATCCAGGGCACGACGTGCGGCGAGTAGTCCCACAGGTAGGCCGCCGACGCCAGCAGGGCGAGCGGCGAGACCGCCGCGTGCCCGGTCGCGGCCAGGATCGCGACCGCGATCAGGAACGCGTAGAACGCGGGCGCGATGCGCAGCACCCGGCGCAGGTAGAACGCCCGAAGGCTCATCCGGCCACTGCGACCGCGCTCGCGGACGAGGATCGTCGTGATCAAGTAGCCGCTCAGCACGAAGAACAGCTCGACCCCGTCGGCCTCGATGACCGGGCTCAGCGCCTTCCGGGTGCCGAACGGCATGTGCAGCAGGAACCCGATGTGCGCGAGCACGACCATCGAGACCGCGATCGCGCGCAGCCCGTCGAGCTGTGGCAACCGCGGCAACGGTCGGGGCGCGACGCCTGCCACAACCCTCCTAACGACCGTTCACGACGAGGGTTGCGCTTGCGCGGGCCTTCCGGTGCACACTTGACGCGTGACCGAGTCCGAAGGGCTCAGCCCCTACGGCTCCCCGCGCAGCGGCGAGACGCTGCGCCGGGTGCGCATCAACCACCTGCAAGCGCTCAAGGACCGCGGCGAGCGCTGGGCGATGCTGACCGCCTACGACCAGTACGCCGCGGCGATCTTCGACGAGGTCGGCATCCCGGTGCTGCTCGTCGGCGACTCGGCCGCCAACAACGTCTACGGCTACGACAGCACTCTCCCGGTGACCGTGGACGAGCTGTTGCCGCTGGTGCGTGCCGTGACGCGCTCCACCCGCCGGTCGCTCGTCGTCGCCGACCTTCCCTTCGGGTCCTACCAGGAGTCGGCAGGCCAGGCGCTGCACACCGCGGTGCGGTTCATGAAGGAAGGCGACGCCCACGCGGTCAAGCTGGAGGGCGGCCGTGTCGTCACAGCGCAGGTGCAGGCGATCGTCGGTGCGGGGGTGCCGGTGATGGCTCACATCGGCTTCACCCCACAAAGTGAACACGGGCTCGGCGGTTATCGCGTGCAGGGACGCGGCGATTCGGCCGAGCGGTTGATCGCCGACGCTCTCGCCTTGCAGGAGGCGGGCGCGTTCGCCGTCGTACTGGAAATGGTCCCGGCCGACGTCGCCGGTCAAGTGACGAAGGAGCTGCGCATCCCGACCATCGGCATCGGCGCGGGCGCCGACTGTGACGCGCAGGTCATGGTGTGGCAGGACATGGCCGGACTCAACGACGGTCCGGCCCCCAAGTTCGTCAAGCGGTTCGCCAACCTGCGGGCCGCCCTCGCCGACGCTGCCCGGTCCTATGCCGACGAGGTGAGCCGCGGGGCATATCCGGGCCCCGAGCACTCCTACGAGTAGGGGTCCTCGCCGCGCAGCTGTGCGCTCAAGACTTGGCGCCCCTCGACCAACGACGGGCCGTACCACGTGAGATGCCGGCCGCTCACGCACCGCACCTCGACGCCCGGGAACGCTTCCGGACCATCCGACGGCGAGAACGCGTAGGGCTCGTCCGGCAACACGACGAGGTCATGCGCCGGCAGTGCGTCGAGGTCGACGCGCGGATAACGATCAGGTGAGTCGGCGAGCACGTTGTCGACACCGAGTCGGGCCAGCAGATCTCCGGCGAACGTGTCACGTCCGAGCGCCATCCACGGCCGCCGCCAGATCGGTACGACGGCGCGGCGCCGCCGTCCGTCGTACGACGATCGCCACACTTCCTCGGCATCGTCGAGCCAGCCGGGCCGTGCCTGGCCGCAGGCCAACCGGAGCATTCGATCCAGCGAGGAGAAAGCCGCCGACAGCGTCGTGGGGGCAGTGACCCAGACCGGGGTCCCGGCTGCGCGCAACAGGTCGAGGTCCGCGACGCGGTTCTCCTCGTCGTTGGCGACGACGAGGTCGGGTTGCAGGGCGATGATGAGCTCGACGTCCGGGTTCTTGGTGCCGCGCACCCTCGTGACCGACAAGTCCGACGGGTGAGTGCACCAATTGGTCGCGCCGACGAGAAGACCGGGTGCCGTGACCGCGATGGCCTCGGTCAGCGACGGGACCAGGGATACGACACGACCAACGTGCGGCGGCACCCGCACGTCGCGACCGAGGTCGTCGTCAAACGTCGGTGACACGCAGACCGGCGTGCGCCTTGTATCGGCGGTTGACCGAGATGAGATTCGCGGTCAGCGCCTCGACCTGGCGGGAGTTGCGCAACCGACCGGCGTAGATGCCGCGCATTCCCTTGATGTCGGCCACGAGCGCCTGCACAGCGTCTGTCGCCGCTCGGTCGTCGCCGAGCACGAGAACGTCGGTGTCGACGGTGTCCACGCTCGGGTCGAGCAGCAGCACGGCGCTCACGTGGTGGAAGGCGGCGACGACAGTGGTTTCGGGCAGCAGAGCAGCAGCTTGCTCCGCGGCGCTGCCTTCCGCCACGTCAAGCGCGTAAGCGCCGCGCTCGTCGAAGCCCAGCGGGTTGACGCAGTCGACCAGGATCTTGCCGGCGAGCGGCGCGGCGAGATCGGCAAGGAGAGCGGCGTGGCCCTCATAGGGCACCGCAGCGACGACGATCTCGCCCTCGGCGGCCGCCTCGGCGTTGGTCCCGCCGCGCACCCTGGCGCCTTCGGGCCCAGAGAGGTCGGGCAGCGTCTCGGCCACGCTGGCCGCGGCCGCGGCGGCCCGCTCGGCTGAGCGCGACCCGAGCACGACCTCGTGGCCGGCGAGAGCAAAACGGCGGGCGAGCCCGCGACCTTGGTCGCCGGTGCCGCCGAGGAAGGCAAGGATGGTCACGCCGGGCATGGTGTCAGCCGGGCCGGGGTAGCCGGAAAGCGGGCCAAGAAGCGGCAGGAGTTGGCCTCGCGGTGGCGAAGCACGGTCTGGAAGAGGTACTTCGAGGGGAGCCGACAGTGCTCGGGAGATGGTGGCGGACGGCCCACGGCCGCGCGTTGCCCAAGGCCGTGCCTGCGGAACCGGCGCCGACCGAGCCATATCCCGACGCGCTCTGCGAGCTGCTCGACGACATGCGCGACCTGCGGCTGACCCTCGCGATGGACCTCACCGCCGCTGCCAGCGCTACCGAGGCCGGCGCGAACGATCTCGCTGCCGACATCATCGAGGCGGACCAGCGCGACGTCGCGGCGTTCGTGCAAGCCGCTCGTCGTCGACTCGCCGCGCTGGGCGATGAGCCGGTGCCGGTGCCGGCTATGCCGTCACTGGCCGCCGCGCCGGCTCACCACTGGCGACGGCGGGCACTGGTTTCACTTCCCGCCATACCTCTTGTTGGTGCGGTTGCGCTGTCGGCCGCGGCGGCCGCTGGTCTCATCTCGGTGCCGGGTCACTCCGGCAACGGCGCATCGCCGGTGGGCATCCACACGTCCGCTCCGGTGACTTCGACGTTCCATCAGTTCGAGGCGGTGCTCAACGGTGAACCGAGCGCATCGCAGGTCCTCAGCGTCGCCAAGGAACTCCACACGCAGATTGCTGCGATGCTCGCCGCTTCACCCCAGGACCCGAGCCAGGTCGGCGAGGTCGCTCAACTGCTGCAGCTCGAGCAGGCACTGTTGCTGAAGAAGCAGCCCCCGGGCTCCAGTGTTGTGCTCGCAGAGTCGCGCCAGTTGGCCGCACAGCTCGCGAAGCTCACGCCGGCCGTGTCTCCGTCATCGCAGCCGACGTCATCGCCGTCGTACTGGCAGGCATCGCCACCGCCGCACCATCATACGCAGCCGTCCGCGCCGGCGACACCGACGCCGACATCGACGTCGACAAAGGCACCTGCAGCGACGGCACAACCGACGCCAACGGCGTCATCATCACCGTCGTCGTCGCCTGACTCATACCCAACAAAGCTTCCAAACCTCGGTAACTGACGCGCGCTGCGTCACTTTTGCGAAATTTTTTTTCGACTCGCATTCGCTGCACATTGCGTCGACGCAACGCGATGCACGCATCGCAGGCCGTACCAGAAACCGTTGCGTTACAAGTGTTTTAGCGATGTCGTGCCGATGATGCATCGTCGAGATGCGACTGAAGGGCTTCAGTGCGTGCGCGACACGCGCAACAAAACATTGCGTCGGATGTGGAAATGCGCGTGGAAGTGGTGTCAGCATTGCGCACAGAACGAGTTCCGTTCCTCGAGTGGCTAGGGGGCCAACGTGGCACCAGCAGCGGCGAAGCGGACCACTGCGCGCAAGTCGACGGCCAAGAAAGCGACCGCAAAGCGGACCACGGCCAGAAAGACGACAGCGCGCAAGGGCACCGCCAAGAAGACGACTGCTCGCAAGTCGACGGCACGCAAGAGCACTGCCAAGAAGACTGCCAAGAAGACTGCGAAGCGCGCAACGGCGAAGAAGTCGACTGCGCGCAAGTCGACGGCCAAGAAGACGACAGCTCGCAAGTCGACAGCGAAGCGCACCGGCGCAAAGCGCACCGCCAAGAAGACGACTGCACGCAAGTCGACGGCGAAGCGCACCGGCGCAAAGCGCACGGCGAAGAAGACCACCACGCGCAAGTCGACCGCCAAGCGCACTGCAAAGCGCACCGCCAAGAAGACGACTGCACGCAAGTCGACGGCCAAGCGCGCTACAAAGCGCACCGCCAAGAAGACCACCGCGCGCAAGTCGACGGCAAAGAAGACGGCGGCACGCAAGTCCACCGCCAAGCGCACAACCGCCCGTAAGTCCACCGCGCGCAAGCGCACGGCCAAGCGATCGACCGCCCGGAAGTCGACCGGCGGTTCTCGCGGCCGCAGCGGCTCTCCAGCGGTACCGCCGATCGAGGTCCCGGCGCCCGCTCCAGCACTACCTGCGACCTCGGAGGCTCCGCAGGACGTGTTGATGCCGCCGCCAAACGGCCATCTGTCCTGACGGCACCGTCGACGTAAAAACGCCGCCCGACCCCTGTCGGGCGGCGTTTTTACATGGGTCTCGTGGGGCAACGTCTTGCCGTGACAGATGCGGAGTCACTCCAGCGAGTGCTCGGTGGGCGCTGGTCCTGGGTGCGCGAGCAGGTGCGCGAGGCGTTGTGCGATCCCCTCTTTGCGCCCGTTTTCGACCTGTCTGTCGACGAGCACCGTGATCGGGTCCTCGAACAGGCCCGGGCGATCGCGACTACTCCTGGGCCGCGATTCCTCTTCCCGAAGGACTACGGCGGCGAGCAGGAGGTAGGCGCGGCCATCACGGCGTTCGAGACCCAGGCGCTGGGTGACCTGTCGCTCCTCGTCAAGACCGGCGTCCAGTGGGGCCTGTTCGGCGGAGCGATCAACCACCTCGGCACCGAACAACATCGCAGCGCCTACCTCGAACGCATCATGGATCTCGACCTGATCGGCTGCTTCGCCATGACCGAGACCGGCCATGGCTCCGACGTGCAGTCGATCCGCACGACAGCGACGTACGACGCGGGCAGTGAAGAGTTCGTCATCCACACGCCGGACGACGACGCCCGCAAGGACTACATCGGCAACGCCGCCCGTCACGGTCAGGCCGCCGTCGTGTTCGCGCAACTGGTCACGCAGGACGAGAGCCGCGGCGTGCACGCGTTCTTCGTGCCGATCCGAGAAACCGCGGGCAAGCCCTGTGCGGGCGTGAGCATCGAAGACTGCGGCCACAAGGCCGGCCTCAACGGCGTCGACAACGGCCGACTCGCCTTCAACCAGGTGCGCGTGCCGCGCACCGCCCTGCTCGATCGCTACGGCAGCGTCGACGTCGACGGCACCTACAGCAGCCCGATCGAGAGCGAGACGCGCCGCTTCTTCACCATGCTGGGCACCCTGGTGCAGGGGCGGATCAGCGTCTCTGGCGCCGCCGTGAGCGCGGCGAAGACCGCACTGACGATCGCGGTTAGGTATGCGTTGACGCGACGACAGTTCAAAGCGCCTGGCAGCGACGACGAAGTGCTCTTGCTGGACTTCCTGCAGCATCAGCGGCGGCTGCTCCCCGCGCTTGCGTCGACGTACGCCCTTCATTTCGCGCAGACGGCACTGGTGGCGCGCCTGCATGCGGTGTTCAACGGCGACGAGGCGGATGACGACAGCGAGCTTGCCCGGCGAAAGCTGGAGACGCTCGCCGCCGGCATCAAGTCGACGACGACGTGGCACGCGACGCATACGATTCAGACCTGCCGGGAGGCCTGCGGTGGCGCCGGTTACCTCTCGGTCAACAGACTTCCGCAGCTGAAGGCGGACACGGACGTCTTCACGACGTTCGAGGGCGACAACACGGTGCTGTTGCAGCTCGTCGCAAAAACCCTCCTCACCAACTACCAGGCCGAGTTCGGCGAGCTCGACACGATCGGCACGGTGCGCTTCGTCGCCGACCAGGTGGTCGAGACGGTCATCGAACGCACCGGTAGCCGCGCCCTCCTTCAACGGCTGCTCGACGCCGTGCCCGGCCACGACGAGGAAGCCAGTCTGCGCGACCGCGGTTACCAGCTGTCGCTCTTCGAGTGGCGCGAGAAGCACATGCTCGAAGGCGCCGCGCGCCGGCTGCGCGCCGGCATCAGTGACGGCGGCGATCCGTTCCAGGTCTTCAACGCCACCCAGGACCATCTGCTGGCGGCTGCCCGGGCGCACATCGACCGGATCGTGCTCGACGAGTTCGCGGCCGCCATCGAGGGCTGCGAGGACGAAGAGATCAAGGCCCTTCTGGATCTCGTCTGCGACCTGCACGTCATGGCGATGATGGAGCGGGATCGAGCCTGGTTCCTCGAGCACGGTCGGCTGACGCCCGCCCGCGCGAAGGCAGTCATCTCCACGGTCAACGAGCTCTGCGGGCAGCTGCGACCGCACGCGCGCCTGCTCGTCGATGCTTTTGCCATCCCCGATCTCCTCCTCGGCGCCCCGATCGCCCTGGCTTCAGGAAGCGTTCAGGCAGCCGCCGTCCAATAAAGAGGCAGGGCGCGCCGAGCACCCCCGATCCGGTGACAAGCGTCAACCCCCGACGCACCCCCGGCGCGCTCTGCACAACGCTGCCAGCCCGCACGGACTCGTAGTCCGTTCGAGCCATTTCCGGCCCATTCCCGGGCGAACTCATCGAATCCGGACGCGGCCGCGCCGATAGTTGCCCACATGCGCCGCGTCGCCGGCAGTGTTGCCGCGCTTGTCATCCTGATGCTCGGCGCCACCGTCGCACCCGTGCCGGCCGGGGCCACGCTGAGCTACGCCCTGCACCATGCGGCCGACCCTTACAGCGGGCGCTCCGTCGTCGTGCGGTGGAGCCCCTGCCAGGTCACCAGCACCGGCACCGCGACGCACTACATCACCTACCGCGTCAACGCGGCCGGTCACAGCAGCCGGATCACGCTGGTCAAGGAGGCGCTCTCCAAGGTCACCGCCGCGAGCGGACTTCGCTTCCGCTACCTCGGCACCACGACCTACGTCCCGCGTGATGCGGTCATCCACTACCCGAGCGGTGACCAATACGTCTTCGACGCCGCGCAGGAACGGGCCAAGACCGGCGCCGAGCTGGTCGTGGCCTGGGCCCCGAAGTCGGCGACCAACCTGCTCACCGGGAGCGAAGCCGGGTCAGGCACCGCGAGCTGGTCGGCGAACAGTCGCTCGCAGCTGCGCATCGTCGAGGGCGCGGTCGTCCTGCGCACCGGCGTCGCACTGCTGTCCGGCTTCCACGCCGGGGAGTCGGTCGGCACTTTGCTGTTGCACGAGCTCGGGCACGCAGTCGGCCTCGGCCACGTCGGTTTCCGCTCCCAGGTGATGTATCCAGTCATTGGAAGTTGGAGTCCGGCCGGCTACGGCAGTGGCGACGCCACCGGACTTCACCTCGTCGGTCGCGCAGCAGGCTGCTTCCGCACGCCCGCCGCAGCGCCGGCCGACCCGGCCGCCATCGCCCGAGCCGCCGGCATCTCGGTCACCGGCTAGAACGTCCAGTTGACGGCGGCTGAGCGGTCCGGCACGTAGCTGAGGACGCCGTGCGGCCGGCGTACGTCGAAGGTCACGGGTCCGCGCACCGACTGGCCGGGGTCGAGCTGTGTCGCGTCGAGCTGCTCGGACGCACCGGAGTACGGCGCGTTGCCCGAGTAGGTCGTCACGACGCCCTCGCCGGCGATCCGCACCCGGAAGTTGGTCGGGCCGATGGTCAGCGGAGACGAACCCGTGTTGACCACAGTGACGACGAAGGTGACGTAGTAACCCCGCGCGGGGGCGTATCCGTAGGACGACGACAGACGCGTGCGGGACACGCTCGCCCGCGACGCTGTCAGCCGCATGCTGATGCCTGCCTGTGCGGTCAGCGAGGTCCCTTGACCGGCCCGCAACGAGTGCGCCGTTCGCACGATCGTCACCGTCGGATCAGGCGTCGGCGATGGCGGCACCGTCACCAACGGTCCGGTGATCGTTCGCTGATGGGTGGCGCAGCCGCCGGTGGCGAGCACGCACCCTGACGCGGCTGCGGCTGCGAGGATCAGGCGCAACGTCGGCACGCATCCATTCTCACTGCCAAGATTGCTCTCGTGTCGCAGGACTACCGCCAACTCAACCGCGCCAGCTGGGACGAGCGGGCTCCCGCCCACGCCGCGTCGCCGGACTATCGCATCGCCGAGTTCGTCGCCGATCCGACGTACCTGTCGCAGGTCGTGCAGTTCGACCTGCCGCGGCTGGGTGATGTGCGCGGCCAACGCGGCATCCATCTGCAGTGCCACATCGGCACTGACACGGTGTCGCTCGCGCGCCTCGGCGCGCGCATGACCGGCCTCGACTTCTCCCCCGCCGCTCTTGCCGAAGGCCGCGCGCTCGCGGAGCGACTCGGAATTGACATGACGTTCGTCGAAAGCGATGTTTACGACGCACCCGAGGCGGTTGAGCCAGGAAGCTTCGACTTCGTCTACACCGGCATTGGAGCACTGTGTTGGCTCCCGGACGTCAGGCGCTGGGCAGCGGTTGTCGCATCGCTGCTGCGCCCCGGCGGGCGGTTGTTCATTCGCGAGGGTCATCCCGTGTTGTGGGCGCTCGACGACAAACGCACGGACGGGCTCGTCATCGACTACACCTACTTCGAGCGGGCCGAGCCGCTGGTGGTCGACGAGGCCGGGACCTACGTCGCCACCGACGCCACCTTCGAACACAACGTCACCCACGAGTGGAACCACGGGCTCGGCCAGATCATCACCGCGCTGACGCAAGCGGGGTTGCAACTGACGATGCTCGAAGAGCACGACAGCGTCCCGTGGGAGGCATTGCCCGGTCAGATGCGATGCGACGAGCACGGCGAGTGGCGGCTGATCGAACGGCCCTGGAGACTCCCTGCCTCCTACACGATTCAAGCCGTGCGCATCTGATCACGGTCGCGTGCAGCAACCTCACAAGTTGCGATCAGTTTCATCCGATAAGTTTCCGCCCATGCCCCCATCGCAAGGCGTGATCGTCGCGGGAATGCATCGGTCGAGCACCTCGCTGGTGGCATCAGTCTTCGCGCGCAATGGCTTCTGGATGGCCCCGGACCAGCTGGAGGCCAAGCCGGACAACCCGAAGGGTTACTACGAAGACGCCGAGATGCATCGCTTCCACCGGCAGCTACTCGAGCACTACGAGACCGCGTGGGATCTGTCCCCGAGGTTGCGCGAACTCCGCGGGCAGATCCTGACGATTCCGGACGACCTCGGCCCGAGCGCCCGGTCGCTGGTGGACAAGTACGAGCAGCACCCGCGCTGGGTCTGGAAGAACCCACGCGCGACGCTGTTCCTCGAGGAATGGGCGCGGTTGTTCCCGGACGCGAC